>Ga0255763_1003986_pt1 | contig 12873 bp, 6 predicted proteins | sample 041ome_2_FD_179963 | JGI IMG/M metagenome (GOLD analysis project Ga0255763, IMG submission 179963) | Coastal salt marsh microbial communities from the Groves Creek Marsh, Skidaway Island, Georgia - 041406US metaG (version 2) | ecosystem: Environmental > Aquatic > Marine > Intertidal zone > Salt...
TATGGTATTCTCTTTTAGTAAAGTGATTTTGAGAGTAGAGAGTAACGAGAGCGCGCGAATGTGGACGATGTTTTTTTTTTTCTTCTTTTTCTCTCTAAAAAAGGACCTCAAATTTTTGATCACCCTCTATGGCCATGTTATAAAGTCTCTATGAGCAGATATAAAATACCGCATACCTACGCAATGTACCTGGGTACCCTACCGTACTATATTGTACCAAGTACCCTACTACTCTACGAGTACGTACTACTAGTATATACTAAACTACCTAGGTACTATTATATCTACTCAAGTACCACTATGTCAAATATCTACTTCGTAACGAATCCTGGTCTGGCCTTTTTTCACTCTAAACCCAACCGCGGTGACTCGCTTCAACTCTTTCGAGCTTTTCACGTGCGTCCCTCCGCACGGACATCCACACCCGGCCACGGTGACGACGCGCGGAGACTCTTCCGCATCCGGCGAGACGTAACTCGGCAAAGACCCTCCGCACGCTCGTTTCGCGTCCTCGTACGCTAAGTATTCCGCTTTGACGACGTCGTTCTGTTCGATTAACTTCTCCAGATGTTCGTTTATCAGTCGTATCAGCTTCTCGTCGTCGTCTTCGATGCCGGAAAACGTCCTCGCGTTGCCTTTATACTCCACGTACGCGTCGGCGACGCCGTGACTCCCTTTCGTCGCGACGAGTTTCTCCAATCCGGGAATAAGCGCCACCGCGACGTCTAACAAGTGCCCCGCGGTGTGCATTTTCGCGTGCGCCATGCGAACATTTTCGTCTATTTCAATCGAACACGGTTTCCCTTTCATTTCGTCCACGTCAAAAACGTCGTCATCATTTTCTTCTTCTTCGTTCCTTCTTCTTCGAAACGTTCCGCGGTGCAGCACCTGTTTGGTCTCTTTGTCCATTCGTACCTCCTCGAAATCAAACATCCAACGACGCGTATTCGTATCGATCGAAATCGTCCCCACATCCGAGGGTTGGCCGCCACCGGCTGGGTACGCGATCGTTCTATCCAGAACAATTTCGTAACCGTAGGAATACCACCTCTCGTCGTCGTCGTCTTCGTTTATCTTTGTCGTCTTTAAGACATCCAAAACTGTCGAAACGTCGTCGTCGGATGATGATGATGATGTTTTAAACGCGTACGTATCTCGTAAGTACGCGAGTTCTGTCTTTACACTCATCCTCAAAAGCGACGAGTAGAAAGAGAGACGGAGGAACAAAAAGTTGTCTTCTCTCTTCTTTTTCCTCCCGTCTGTCTTTTTGGTGGTCGAACAATCGAACAACTCTCTCGCGTTGAATTGTGATGAAATTGGACAAAGGATTTGGAAATCTCATCACAAGTACAAAGTCTCTCTTTCGCGCGGCGGGGTAACGCGATGCGCGCTCTTCGTAGCGGAGCTTTGACCACGGTGTCGTCTGGTCGTTCGAGCGGAGGTTTTGGTGGTCGTCGCAGTTTTCTTGCCGAAGACGAGAACGCGAGAAGAGTTGTCTCGTCGTCGTTTACGTCCTCGTCCTCGTCCGGTTTTGCAACGACGATATCTTCGCCGCGGATATCGTCAACCGAACGATGCAAACGACGAGGAGGAGGAGGAGGAGGAGAACGAGGAGGACACAAAAACAGACGCAGACGAGGACGGAGTGAGAAGTCACGAGTCGTCCTGATACAAAACGCGGGCGCGTTCACGACATTAATCGAAATCCCTCAGGCTCGAGCGGTCGCCCGAGGGGTACTCCTCCCGGCGAGATATTTCGTCGACGGGAAACGAAGGAAAGAATCAGTGCTCGTAAACGAGATGGTGCGCGTGCCAAACGAAGACCAAAATGTGCCTCTAAAAGTAGCAAAGTTGATCCCTTTGAGCGGGTACGACGTCGGCGAAGTACCGTTTGTCATGCAAGTGGTGAGTTATTACCGAAATCCGCTCGATTGTGGGATGATGAAGCGAGCGCTGGAGAAGGCGTTGGAGAAGTATCCGATGTTAGCCGGACGGTTGGATTTACAAACGCCGGGGTTTAGGAATAAAGGCGTACGATTGACCAACTCCGGAGTGCCGTTTCGAGTGGTGAACGAACCTTTCGAAGATGGAGGCGCGAGGACGATCGACGATTTACCGCAGGATTTCGCGAGCGAAAGTCGGAGGTTTTTAGATTTCGCGCCTTGGATTGAATTGATGCTCGGCGACGCGCCGGCGTTTACGGTGAAGATTACGAATTTGCCGAATAATGGCGGATCGGTGTTGGGCGTGTGCATGTCGCACGCCGTGAGCGACGGTCAAGGATTCGTGGAGTTTTTAATCACGTGGGCGGAGATTGCGAAAGGGAATTTAAACGGGAATCCACTCGGAGATCCCATATTCGATAGGAGTTTGTTACCGACGAGTGAATTTGAAAAGAAAGAGGAGATTGAACGGATGTTGGAGGAAGAACAATTCGTCGGCGCCGGGTCGGTGGATACGTTGGTGAACGCAGTCAAAGCCGGGAGAGCGTTAGCACCAGATTTCTTGAGGTTTCCAGCCGGGAATCGATCCATGATTAAGATATCGAAAGAGAACATCGACAAGATTAAATCCGCGTCGAACGCGAGCAACGAGAACGAAGCGTTGAGCGCGCACGCGTGGTTACAGCTCTCTAAACTCTCAGGTTTACCAACTGGGAGCGATTTCCAACACGTGACGGTGGTATCCGCCAGAGGTGGGTCCAAAGGCTTACCGCCGATGTATTTCGGGAACGCGTGCGTTGGTGTGAAAACGGGTGCTTTGAAAATCGGCGATTGCGGCGACGATATCGCGAAAGCCCGCGATTTGATCAAACCCGGTTTGCGTAAAATGTTGAAAGATCGATCGAAATATTTGATGTTGACGGAAAGCGCGTTTCGAGCCGGCGTAAACGCGTACGATTGGGACTGCTTAGCGTTTATGAGCGGTGAGATGTGCTGGTGTAACAATTTGGTGGAGATCTATAAGAAGTTGTACGAGTTAGATTTCGGATCCGGGACGCCGGAGTTGGCCTTGCCGCCGGAGTTGAACGATATCGTGCAAATCAACACGTCGAGACCGACTGAACCGGGAATGCCAGCCGGAGAGAACGGAGTGGAAATGTTTGTGAACATGCCACCGAGCGTTATGGAAAGGGTAAACGCGAACGTGGAAGTGTTGAATGGTGCGAGATATTAGATTTGGTAGTACAATCTTGTTTTACATTCTGCGGTAGTCAAACGTCTGCTAATAAATAGTATTTCTTTCATCGTCGCGCTAAGTTTGTTGCGAGAGTAATCTTTCCAAGCTTTGCCTGCTCCGCGAGTTTCAACAAATCTTCTTTGCTCATGTTGGCCAAATTCTTCTCGATGGTCTTTTCCAATTCCGCGCCTTCGACCGAGGCGGCGGCGCGGTCTTCGACTTTTTTCGTCACCTCCTCAACGTCTCGATCTTTCGCCTCGTCCCCGATGACTTGGTCCAGTTTCTTATCGTTACTCATCGATAACGGATCAAAACCGTCCTCTAAAATCGTCAACGCGGGCTTTTTGCCGTCTTTCTCGGGAAACGAATCCCACTTCTTGGACAACAACTCAGCCTCGCGTTCTTCTTGAGATTTCGGCATGGACATGACCGGCGTTTCGGATTCAGTCAACAAACGGTTAAACTCGTCGTCGTCGGTCGCGAAAGTCTCCGAGTCGGAGTTGACGAGTTTTGCAGCGGCGTTGCGAAGTTGGTAGTTTGCATCTTGCGCTAACCCGTCGACGATGGATTCTTGAAGTTCTTCGTCCAATTTTTGTAACCCGTCGTCGCCGTCGATGAGTTCGTTCAAACCCAAGTCTTTCTTCGCGCGAAAGTCTGGGTTGATCAAATCCTCATCGCCGGAATAGCTATTCGAGGAAAACTGTTTTTCGATAAGCTTGGACGGTTTTGCAAACGGATTCATGGATCGCTTTAACGCGTCGCCGTTTTCATTGAAAATCTCATCGTTGTCATCTACCACGGACGACCCGCCTTTTTTACTCGTCAAACTATCGAATCGAGAGGCGGATTCGCCAAACGCTTTCATAGAGTCAATGAGCTCCTTCCGTTTTTCGGACTCAGACTCGAATCCTTTGAGAGTTTTCACGGACACGTCCGCATCTGGGTTCAACAACGCCATCTCTATGTCTTGTTCGCTCGTGCCTAATCCTTCGTCTTCCTCGGCGAGTAAATCCATTATGTTCGAGTTCCCGGTGCCTTTCGCTTCGGCGATGGCGTTGGTCATTCGACTCGACCAATCGTCCGCGATGGTGTTCATTTGCATCTCGTCGTCGAACTCTTCCGGCGTTTTGTAATCGTAGGGAATCGATTTATCTTTTGGTTTGAATCGGTCGAACTTATCGTCGCGCGCGACGCCGCCTTCGTCCATCCAACCCGCGGTGGACACTTTGCCGCCATTTTTGCCGTCGTTCGCGGTATCGCCGACGATTCCAGACTTACCTCCTCGATTGGATAGATATTCTCTCAAAGAGTTCGAACTCGGTTGTTTCTTTCGACTCATTTGGTTGGACATGGACTCGTTTTCGTTTTCGATGTTGTCGAACGCGCTCTTCCATCGCCAAAAGTATCCGCGAACGTTCGACGCTCTGTGCGCTCGCACTTGCTGCGAAAACGCCGCGTCCAAAAACTGACCGGCGTTTGGACATTGACCTTCCTCGTCCGCGCTCAACGACCACTCACTCACGGCGACGTGCGGGACGCCGTGCTCGCTTGCCGCAGATCTCAACTCTCTCGCGAAACTATCACTCGCGTCGCCGATAGATCGAGCGACCTGCTCCACGGAATCGCTGCAACTAAACGCGCACCCTCGCGACGGGCCGCCGACGCACGCGCCGACGCCTCTCGGGAACGCGTGTTGCACGTCCAAAGCCGCCCACGTGGATCGTTCGTCCGTCGTGAAAGTTTTTCGCATCCATTTTGCCATCTCGTCGACGTCGATGCCCATCGTCGGCGACATGGTCACGTGTAAGAACGGCAAGGAGGCTTCTTCGCCTTTCTCTTGCTTTTTGTTGTTCTTGCCGCTTTTGTTGACCGCGCCCCGCGCTTCTACGATTGGGTCGACGATAATGTCACGGTACATCTGCGACGTTCGTTCGAGCCACGTCAGCGCCGCTGCTCTTTGCTTCGGATCCTTTGCGGTTGGTGCGTCGATTAAGGATACGCCGACGACGGTTGATTTCAAATCGTCGTCGAGATTGGCGAGCCAGTTTAAGAAATTCGCCGTCGCCGTCTCGCCAGTTTTCGCGACTGTTTTTGCCTTGACGAGTTTCTTGTTCCCGCCGTCAGTGCTACCCATATTTGACGACGACGACGAGCCGGAGGACGCACCACCGAACAACAACTTTCTGTTGGTGTTTTCGTTGCTGCTCTTCCTCCTCTCTTCTTCTTCTTCTTCTTGTGTCTCCTCGGCGCTTAAAACCTTCGAAAACTCTCTAAAAAACGACGCTTCGTGTGGCCACGCGCCGTCGCCTTCGTCGTTACTCGCGCCACCCGGCATACCTTTCAGCGCCAACACGACTCGTAAATCATTCGTCTTCACTTTTTTCACCATTTCCCGTAAATCTTCTCTCGAGGCTTGAATGAACATCCGATCTCGATACATCGGATCCACGACGACGAGCTCTTCTCCTCTTTCAAACTCTTCATCCTCGGCAAACATGGCCCAGGTTATCGGAACTCGAACGTGCGTTAATCCGGACCGTTTGATCGCAGTCAAGTCGCTATCGGTAATGAACGTTCGTCTGTGCGCGGTAAACGCCGCTCTGGCGACGCTCTCGCCTTTTTGCGAGACGAGTTTGGCGCCCAATTCGCCCTCCGAGCTCCATCCAAAGTTCTTGTCCGGTTTCGACAACGCCGGTGGAAACACGTACGCTTTTTTATCGTTCGTGTTACTACTACTACTACTACTACTACTACTACTACTCCCACTACCACCACTACTCTCCATCGATGAAGGCACGAACAAAGACGCGGAAATATGAAACCATCCGTCCAAAGACACGCCTTCGCTCGCGATCGACTTCTCGTTGGCGTCGATGAAAGGCTCTTCGCGCAAACCAATCAACGCGTTCATGTTTTTGTTGTTTTTCGACGACGAATACGAGGGTGAAAACGACGACGCAGAGCGAGAAGAAGAAGAAGGCACGGACGCACTTCTCGTCCAAGAACTTTCACCGTTTGTGTTCGCGTTCAAAGCGTTGTTACTGCTGCTCCTGAGCACGTATTTCGTCCCACCGGCAGCGACGACCAAAAAGAAGCACAAACTCATAACCACGACCGCGGATGCTTTCATCATCGCGGGATAACCACTCCTGCGAGTAGCATTATTCATTTCGCTTTGACTCGCGCTCCTTTCGGATTTCTTCGCCCCGAGGAGGTCTTCTTTTGCAACGTGATGATGCAACACGAAATTCCCAACTTTGGTATACCGCGGGGGCTTGATTTTCCCATCGTTCTTCGTCGTATTCAAATCCACGTACTCTAATCTCCCTCCCACGGGTCTCTGGTCTCGGTTTAAGAGTAATCCGGAGTGTTCGTTGATCACTTCTTTGTTTTTGTTGTTGTTGTTCATCATCTTCTCTCCCGCGTTGTTTCGCCCCCCGAAGAAGAAGCGGGGGCCCATTAGTAGTTTCTATAAGGGCCGCGCAAGGAAAGAAGAGAGAGAGAATTTTTTGAGGAGGAGGAAAAGAGATTTTTGTTCTCATCAAGCAGCTTTTTTTGTTTTTTTTTGTTTTTTTTTGTTTTTTTTTGGTGGCTCTCTCTCTCTCGCTTTTTTTTGTACTGGTGATAAATTTTTTGTTTTTTTGTTTGTGTTTCGATGAAGGATAATTTGAGGAGGGTCCTCCTCTGCCTTGTCTCCGCTCGAGAAGGTTGAAAATTTTTTGTACGAGTGTCCCTCTCTGCCTCTTTCCGCCGTCATAAAAAATCATCGCATTCTTTATATAATCTTTATAAAGAGTAGTGTCTTCATCGAAAGAAGAAGCGACTTTAAAACAAACAGAGCGGAGAGAGAAGGAGAGAAAGAAAGAAACGAAGAATAAAGCGCTTTCTTTGTGTTTTCTCTGCCACCAATACTACTCCTATAATCTGCCGAGAGAAACAACAACAACTCTAAATCTAAAATGGCGACATCGGAGCAGCTCGAATTCTGGGGCACCATCATCGAGGCTGGAAAATCAGTCCGGGTGGATATCGACGAGGACGACGAGGAACACGTGAGTTTATCCTTAGTCGCGTTAGGGAGCAGTACTTCCGAGGAGGAGACAAAAAAAAATCATCACGCGATTCTTTCGGTCGTGGAAGACGTCGGCGTGAACGGCGCGAAGGAGATTTTCCTGGCGACGTTACGACGAGGGAAAACGGAACAGTTTTCGTTGGACGTCGTGCTCTCGGATACGTTCATAATGAAGAACAGCGGGAACGTGGACGCGCACGTGACCGGGTGGAGAATGGACGGACGAGTGAGAGGGAACAATCTCGAGAAAGAGATGGAGGAGTACGAAGACGAGGAGATGGAGGACGAGCTGTTTGAAGATATGGCGGCGGAGAGAGCGATGATGGATACGTCGTCGAGCGATAGCGAGGAAGAGGACGCGGATTTCGCGAGCGAAGACGAAGAGACGGACGAAGATTTAAGCGACGGAGAGGAGGATTTCGTAGAAATGAGCGACGATGAGATTGAAAAGTTAACGGAGGAAGCCGTTTTGGAGCACGGAGACAAAGGAAGTGATGATGATGATGATGATGCCGAGGAAGACGATGACGACGACGAAGACGAGGAGTCGTCGTCGTCCGATGAAAGCGAAGAAGAAAGAGAAGAAGAATCATCATCGGAATCATCAGAAGGAGAGTACGAATACGACAAGCGCTTCGATCCGAAGAATTTGCCTAAAGACGCCGAGCTCTTTCAAAGCGATTCGGAGGAAGAAAGAATGTTCGACGAGGCGTTGGCGAAAGTTACGGAGGAAGAAATGCTTCGAGAATCCGCTTCAGAATCTAGTGATGACAATGAAGATGAAGATGAAGATTCTTCTTCTTCTTCTTCTTCTTCTTCTTCTTCCTCATCATCAGAATCTAAATCTGAATCCGACGACGAGGAGGAAGGAGACGAGGAGCTCAAGAAGAAAATCCAGACGCAGCTCAAGAAAGAGTTTGCTGATCCGGTTTCGTCGGAATCGGAATCGGAATCGGAATCGGAAGAAGAAGATATTCAAGGCACGGCGAAGAAACCTGCGGCGGCGACTCCAGGAAGCACGGCAACAAAAAAGAGAAAAGCAGATGAGAAGAGCGAACCAGAATCTGAATCCGACAGTGAAGACGAATCATCTGAGTCGGAATCAGAAGAGCCAGTCAAGGGCACCAGCCAGAAAAAAGTGAAATCGCCGGCTTCTACGCGAAAGGAAATCTTAGAAAAACCAAAGAAAGAAGCGTCTTCGGACGAGTCATCATCATCATCATCATCAGAAGAAGAAGAAGAAGAAAAAGATGAGTCTTCTAGTAGTAGCAGTAGCAGCAGCAGCGGCAGCTCGTCTTCTTCATCTTTGGAAGAGGAGGAAGAGAAGAAAGAAGAGAAAACGCCAGAAACTGCGACGAAGAAAAACGCCGAACAATACACCATCGATTTGATCAAGTACTTGAAAGCGCACGGGAAGACAAAGATGGCCGCCTTGGCTGGGAAGGTGAAAAAGCCGCAGTCGATAGCGATGAAGTTCAAGGACTTTGTGAAAATGCGACCGGATGAGTTTAAAATTTCAGGAGAAGATATCGAATTGAAATAGAGCGATCAATGCGTTGTTGTTGAATATATATTCTGTAGTTCACTTTAATTATTAATATCCTCTTTCTTATTATTCTCGTTCTTTTTCAATTAGAAACTCGAGGCGGCTCCAATCGTCGCTCTCGGGATCGCAAACCATCCAGTGCCGTTGTTGATGGACATGAAAAAGTCGCAAAACACGAGACTCAAAATCGCCATCAATTTCATCAAAATATTCAACGCCGGTCCGCTGGTATCCTTCAACGGATCGCCGACGGTATCACCAACAACCGCGGCTTTATGGCACTCCGACCCTTTCTTCTGTCTCTCCGAAATCATAATCATGGACCCGTCCATGTTTCTTAAAATCTCTCCCGTAAACGGTCCGTCCTCTGGATCGTCTCTCGCGCGCGAACGCTTCGGCACGTCAATGTACAAGCCACCCTTTTCGACGTACTTCTTGGCGTTATCCCAGGCACCGCCCGTGTTCGAGGCGGAGATGGCGAGCTGCACGCCGGATGCTAACCCACCGGCGAGTAAACCGACGACGGCTTCGACGCCAAACAAGGTGCCCGTGATGATCGGCGCGGCCATGACGAGGCATGCCGGCGGAATCATTTCTCTTAAACTCGCGTCCGTGGAGATTTTGATGCATCTGGCGTGATCCGGCGGCGCGTGACCTGGGGCACCTTCGAGTAAACCCGGGATGGTATCGAACTGTCTCTTGACTTCCTTCACCATCTCCATGGCAGCAATACCGACCGACTTCATGGTCATCGCAGAGAACCAATACGGAAGCATACTTCCGATGAGCAAGAACGCAAAGACCACCGGGTTGAGCATGTTGACGCCGTTTTCGAGAACTTTCGATCGCGTGACGAACGCCGCCGTCAAAGCCAACGATACCAACGCCGCGGAGCCAATTGCGAACCCCTTACCGATCGCTGCGGTCGTGTTACCGGCCGCATCTAACGCGTCTGTCTTGTCCCTGACCGATTCCGGAAGTTCCGCCATTTCGGCGATGCCACCGGCGTTGTCACAAATCGGACCGTACACGTCAATCGCCAAGCAGGTTGGCAACGTACCTAACATACCCAACGCGCACAAAGCGACGCCAAACATGTCTGCCATAGAAAAGGCGATGAACACGCAGAGCGCAAGCATGGTGATTGGAATCACGCACGATTTATAACCCAACGCTAAGCCGTAGATGATGTTCGTCGCGGCGCCGGTTTCCGTCGATCTCGCGACTTCTCTCACCGGAGCGTACGAGTGCGACGTGTAGTATTCAGTGACAAAGCCAATTATCAAACCACCCCAAAGACCAGCGGCGATGCACGCAAACGCGGCGTGCGGACCATTCGTGACGCACTTGGAGGAGACGACGCCATCCACGCACGCCACGGCAAAGGTTCTACCGCCCAAGTAAAATTCTTGCGGCATGAAGATGCGGCACAACGGGTACACGCAAATCGTCATCGCAAGCGTGGAAAATGTCAACTGTTTCTTCAACACTTGTTCCACGCTCGCTTCGTTTCTGACCGGGTCTAAATCCGTAGCGATAAAAGACACCGCGGCGCACGCCAAGATGCCGATGGACGAGATGTACAACGGAAACATCAACGTATCCCAACCAGCGGAAACTAAATCCACAGATTCCGCACCGATGACTAAAGCAGCGCACGTCGCTTCCGCGAAAGAACCAAACAAATCAGAACCCATACCGGCAACGTCACCGACGTTATCGCCAACGTTATCGGCAATCGTCGCCGGATTTCTGGGATCGTCCTCCGGGATACCCGCGACAACTTTCCCGGCTAAATCCGCGCCAACATCCGCAGCTTTGGTGTAAATCCCACCGCCAACTCTTCCGAACATGGCAATGGATGATCCACCCAAACCGAAACCGGCGATGCACTCGAAGAGTTTGACCGCTTCGCCGCCTTGAATGCTAAACGCGCCGGAGTAGCAAATCATGATGAAGTACATCACCAACAATCCCAAACCGGATAACGCGAAACCCATAACTGCCCCACCTCTAAAGGCGCAATTGAACGATTCTTTCCACGCTTCGCTGTTGTTATCTTTCGCCGCACTCATCGTGCATCGAGCGTTGGAAAAGACCGCGATCATCATGCCGATGTAGCCGGAAACCATACTCGTGACGCCGCCGACCACAAACGCGAACGCCGTGAGGGAGCCAACTTTGAAGTCCCATCCATCGTCCGTTCTGGAGACAAAAATGGAAATGAACACGCCCATAGCGGCCAAGAAGTACACGCACATGCGATATTCAGCGGCCAAAAACGCTTTCGCCCCTTCTTGAATATCCCGGTAAATCTGCCTCAACTTGCGATATTGATCCCCGCCATTGGCACCGGATTCGAGTTCATCCCCGACTGATTCCATTCGTCGCATCAACAAGTCATCGTCGTCCTGCCCTCGCGTGGCTCGGTACAACTGTATCCTGTTGATCTTCTTGTACATAAAAAACGCAAAGATTAAGCCGAAAATCGCCGGAGTGATGATGAGTAAAGACCCCATGATTTCTTCCAGAACTAAAGAAGAAGAGTTTGCGCCTCCTTGCAATGGCATCAAAACCCACCAACAAGAGAGGTTCTTCTTTTAAAAAAATCAAATTTCAAAGAAGAGAACGACGACTTTTGTCACGCGACCGAGGAGTGAGTGCTCTCTCGTCTCTCGTTTCTCGCGCGTGTGTGTGTGCGCGTGCGTGCGTGTATAGGGAAGAAACAAAGCACGCGTGAGTGACGATTGGATATTCTTTTCGTTTTTAATCTTAATTTCTCGAGGAGCTAAAAAACCATCTCACCGTACTCAGGAGTGAATGACAGCCATCAATTTCCTTCCTCCTCGCGTTCAATCCTTGAAGCGAAAAAAGCGAGTGAGATTGAGAAAACGAGCGAAAGAATTTTTCCTTTTTTAAAGTACAGAGTTCTAATACGTCTACACGTGCTGCTATTCCTATAGAAACTCTCTCTTTCTCTCTCTTTGTTGCCCTTATGTTATACAATCTCGCCGTCCTCGGCGGCGTCTTGGATGAGCATCGGCGCGTCTTCTTTTTGTTCTCGCTCTTCTCTCGTCGTCTGAATCGTCGTCGTCCCGGCGCCGCTTTGGTGAGTATTGTTGGCGTTTTTATTCGTATTCTCGACGACGGCTTCGACGACGACGACGTCTTCGATTTCTCCCGGGAGTTTCGTGATGCTCGCGAGCGCGGTTTCTAAAGCCGCCAGCGCTTCGTTCGTTTCTTTTTCCTCGTCTAGGTTTTCTTTTTCTAACCGCGCGATTTCCTCTTCCAGCGCTTTCAACGTCCGCTCCGAGACTTTCTTCTCCGGCAATTCGCCAATCTCCGCTCTCAATTTTTCTCTGCGAACTTCCGATTTCCCATCCTCTCTCAACGCTTTCACCTCTGATTTCAACCTTTTCACCTCCTCTTCCGTCTCCATGAACTTCTTCTCTAAACGCGCCAACTCTTTTTCGTACGTCGTGATTTCTCTCTCCGCCGCTCGTTCCGCGTGTTTCAACTTCCGCACCACGTCTTGCTCGTACTTCGCCATCTCTCGGTCTAAAATTTTCCGACGGTCGAGGACGACGTCGTCGCTCTCCTCGTTACCAATCGCTTTCCCTAAACTCACGAACGCTTTGGCGATTAAATCCACCGGAACGTCTTTCCCCGGAACGCCCGATGCTTGGCCTATTTTCACGTAATGTTTTAACATTTCCATCAACCGCGCGTGGATTTGAACGTTTTCGTTGGAATCGTCGTCGTTGTTCTCTGCTGCTTTTTCCTGAGGATGATGATGCCGATGACCAAATTTCGACGACGACGACGTCACTGCCTCTCCCTCTCTCCTCTTCTTTTCCTCCTTTTGCTGCTCCGTTTCTTCCGTCTCTTTCATCGTCATCATTTCCACGTCGTCGTTCATATCATCATCATCATCAACACCTGGTGGCTCTGGCGTCTCATCGTCATCATTTTTCTTTTCCCTCCTCCCCTTAGGCGTCGATTGAGGCGACACGAACTTCGTGTGCGTCGCCTGAGTCGCCGCGTTGATCGTGGTCACCACTTTTCCTCTCTCTCT
>Ga0255763_1004007_pt1 | contig 12818 bp, 7 predicted proteins | sample 041ome_2_FD_179963 | JGI IMG/M metagenome (GOLD analysis project Ga0255763, IMG submission 179963) | Coastal salt marsh microbial communities from the Groves Creek Marsh, Skidaway Island, Georgia - 041406US metaG (version 2) | ecosystem: Environmental > Aquatic > Marine > Intertidal zone > Salt...
TTTTCATCCACAGTCCTAATAAAAGAAAGAAAGCAAGAAAGGAATTACACGCGACGTTTACTACGGTTTAACTGTTGTTTGTGAGTGGTACACGAATAGATTTATACAAAAGTGACTACCGCATCATCATCATCATCTCTGCTATATTTATTATTATATACCACAACCACAATCATTGTTTCAGATTGTGTTCTTTATTGTTTCTTTGTTCTCCTTCGCGTGTGCGAGCAAATTCTTGTTCATTCAGTCTCTCTTCTCCTTTTCGTTTTCCGCGTCCGAGAACGGACGCTCTTCGACCGTTTGCGTTGGCTCTTGAATCGGAGGGGTCGTCGCTTCTTCGTCTCCTTCTATCGTCTTCGCTTCAACGGTTTTTGCAACAATGGTTGGCCTTTGTATCAGTGGTTGGGCTGGTACTCTCGGCGCAACGGGTGCTGTCTTCGTCGTCTTCGGCGGTACCTCCCTCACCGCCTGTTTTTCTTCTTCTTCTATTTCTTCTTCCGTCATGCCTTCGAACGGGTTAATCAAAGGCGGTTGTTGCTGACGTTGGTTCAACGCGTTCAACATTCTACTCAACGCTTCCACAGAGTCTCCTTCGTTCGGCGCCTCCTCCGCAGCTTTCATTTGCACTTTAATCAAGTTTATCAACATTTCAGTTTGCTGCTGTTGAGCGCGTTCGGCTTCCATCATCGTCTTTGTCCAAGCCGGGGTGATCGGCACCGGTGGAGGGACACTACTATCCTTCTCCGTCGATGTCACCGCTGGTACGCCGCCATTCTTCACGCGCAAAAATTCCGCGACGTTCTTGTCGTAGATAGATCTGAGCTGCTTGAAAACTCCGTCTTGCGCCGCATGGCGTTTGATCGCTTTCATTACCATTTCCATATCGACGACTGTCTTCTTTGGAGCGTCAGAGGGGAGAACATTGCTATCGATGTTATTGATACGCACATCAGAACCCGGTATTTCGTCAGAACTATCATCTTTGATCCCCAACTCGCGCGCGCGTTTGACATTCACATCGGCGAGCTCTGACATGGCTTTGGTATACGCCACCTGCTTCGGCGCCCCGAGATTTTTCGAAACGTTTTCCAACTGCTTACTGTAACCATCGCTTTGAGGTAAATCATTTTGAAAGCCTGCTTGCAGAATATTTTGTTGAGCCGTGTCGAACGACCGCATCGTCGTTTGTAGCGCGTGTGGTTGCGGTTGCGGTTGAAGAATCGCTCGCTGGGACTGCTCCGGCATCTGCTGCGGCGGTAACTGTTGCTGAACTTGCGTAATGATAGATGGAAGACCCGCGCGATGTTGCATAAGTTCTTGTTGAACGCGAGCTTGCACCAACATTTCAATGCGTTGTTGTTCGTCGAGCGCGCTCAGGTTCGGATTGCCGACGTTCGTAGGGAGCGTATGAATAACAGGAGGAGGAGGTAGCTTCACAACCGGCGCCGCATCGATACCGAAGTAATTTGGACTCGGAATTGACGCTGCTACGGCCATCATATCGGCGTTCGCACGTGTGGCGCCATCTTTCACCGCTTGCACGTGGTTATTGTTTCGTAACTTGGCGAGCTTTTGCTGCATTTGCATCTCGAGCAACTTTTGCACGTACAGCGCCGGAGGCGTTGGCCTTTTCGTCTTTTTCGGCTTCACCTCTTCTTCTTTCCTTCTAAGAAAAGCCCCGGGATTTTCGCGCGCTTGCTCGAGGGCTTCTGAATAGGCGCGAGCCGAGTTTTCGTGCATGCCGTCCTCGTTGATCTGCATTGAACCGTCATTCGACGACATCGATACGGTTTGTCGTTTTTCCCTCTCTCGCTCTTCTTGTAATATTTGAAGTTGAAGACGGTCTTCTTCAGCCTTTTTCGCGCGCTTCAACTCCTCTTTGAGCATCGCGTTCGCTCGCGCCCAGTCTTGTTGCTGCAACCGCTGTGTGTCGTTACTCACATTCGCCGCATGCGCGAGCTTCAACAAACCATCCATAGCCCCAATGTCACTGTGCATCGCTTGAGTTTCCTGTTTCTTCTTCATGAGCGCTTTCTCAAATTCTGGGCTGATCTTATCCGCTGGGCGTCTCTCTTTGTATGCTCTCGTCGATGCGTGTAACTTTTTCGGTTGCTGGTGAAGCTGCTGCTGCTGGAGTTGGAAATATTGCTGTTGTCTTCGCTGGAAATCTTGCTTTTTCGCGAGCTGCTCCGGCGACTGCAAGGCGGCGCGCTTCTTCGCTGCCGACCTGGATCTACTGTCAGCGTTCGACTTTGCTCTCTTATTATCGTACGAAAACATCGTTGGGAGCGAATCGTTCAGATCGTTGATGTTACGCATGCGCTTCGTTCCTCGATCGTCGTTACTATATGGATGCTTATGCTCTCGGGCATCCGCCGGAGGTGGAGGAGGAACGAATTCCGGAACAGGAGGAGGCTTATACTTCAGACACGCATCTTTGCCGCTGATGAGAGCCTCAAAGTCTGACGGCGTGTCCGGAATTCTCGGCGCGTGTTGCAATATCTTCATAACTAACGCTTTTTGCCGCTCTTTTTGAACCAGAAGCTGCGTCGCCTTCAAAATCGTTTGATAGTGTTCCAGCTGTCCTGCCGGACTTTTCGTCGCTCCGTAATTGAAGTAATTGTTATTATTATTATTATTATTATTATTATTATTGTAGACGGATTGATCACCGCTGCTCTTCTTTGCGTTCATTCTAGCAGGTGGTCGATCGGTATTGGCATGTTCTCCGACGGTCTTCTTTCTCCCTTTGGAGCTCTTCAAAACGTTCTCGATAGTTTCGCGATACTTCCGGCTCAACTCTTCCCGTTCTTGCGCCTCAAGCAACGAGGTGAGTTTCGTCTCCCCCCCGCGTTTACCCACTCTCGCATTGTACACAGCCATCGCATCTTTCTGAAGCTTTTGCATTTCGTTCAAGTTTTCATCGTCATCCTCATCGTCGTTTTTGTCCTTCGCCTTGTCATCTTCCGCGTTGCCGAGAAGGCGCTCTCGCGCTCGCGCTTCTTCATCATCATCTTCATCTTCTGCTCCTGCTCGGGGTCGTTTTTCTCCACTTTCCGGCTCTTTCTTCTCGTGTATCGCCGTCGTCGTTAAAGCACTTCTCGTCTTCTCGTCTTCTTCTTCTTCTTTCTCTTCTTTGTTTTTGTCCTCCTCGTCGTTTTCTCCGTCGCTCTTTTTGTTTTTCTGCCCTTTCTCTTCTTCTTCTTTATTTAAAACAAAAGAGCCGTTTCCTCCTATTCTTTTTTGAGCCTCCTCGTGAGGAAGGGCAACCTGACCCTGATTTTGTTCTCGTTGTTCTTGTTGTTGTTGCATTTCCCTCCTCTTTTCTTCTTCTTTGTCTTCTTCTTTGACGACGTTCTCGGCGGCGATCTCTTCTTCCCCCACCATCACCACATCTTCCTCCTTTTCCTCGCTCTTCTTGTTCTTCTTCTTCTTCTTTGTGTTCGCGTCTTCTTTTTTCAAAGAAAAAACAACTAATTTTTCTTCCCCCGCGTTCTCTTCTTCCACCCCACCTGTGTCTCCTCCTTTTTCTTTTTCTTCCGCTCGAGGAACGACGAGCGGGTTTTTCGCGCTCGTCATCCTCTTCACGCTCACCGTCCACTCCTGGAAGTCTTTGACCCTCAGAGTCAATCTCGAATCGCCTTTCTTCAAATTCAACTGCCACGGCTTCGTGCTCTCCAACTTATCCAAGCGTTCGTGCACGCTCAAAGGGCAACTCGACCAAAAGAGCTGCGGGACGGACACATTTCTTTTCCCACCGCCCGTTCCAAACGTCGAAGAAATCGTCGTTTTCGTCGTCGCATTGATGAGATCTTCCTTGTCGCGACTCTTCCGTCGTTCCAAGCACCTCTCCAAGAACTGCTCCACGGTTTCGTTCACGAACACGGTGGCGTTTTGGACCACTCGCGTCGCTCTTCGCGTTTGAGCGTTGTTAGTATTCGTCGTCGTCGGGAGAGACGTTGAAGAAGGTCCAGATGAAGATCTTCGCACTCTCGTTTCTCTTTTCTCATAATTACGTTCGTCGTTCGTGGTATTCGCGTGTGTATTACTGTTATTATTTTGTCCGCCGCCGCCGCCGCCGCGGAAGGAGCTCCCGTCGTCGACGATTTCGACGATGACGGTACCCGCGACGACGGACGTGCTGTTCGACATAATAATAAACTTTTTCTGCCGCGCGCGCCGTTCGTGTAATGCGTTTGTGTGGTGTGTTTAAACTGCGGACGTGTGGTTCCTTTTGTCCTTTTTTGTCCTCCTTACAAAAAGTAAGCAGGATAATCCCAAAGAGGCAATTTAGGGTATTATTTTGCAACCCTAAATATAAATATAAATATCAGAGAGAAAACCTTGTTTGTGTTTAATCCGAGTCAGCTTTGACCTTTGAAAAAAAAAGTGTCACAACGTCATTCAGAGACATCGCGCGCGCGATCTTTGTCTACAAAAACCTTTCAAAAGCACTCTTTTACACAGCGACAGAAGAATCAACATGTTGCGACACGCGTCTGTTACTACCACGCGGAGACGCTCGTTTGACGCCGTCGTGAACGCAGCGCGAGCGGTACGTTTAGAGTAACAGACATTTTCGTATCAACTCGCTTTTTCCGTTTCCGCTTTGTGAGACGACGAGTCACAATTATTATTTTGAGAAAAACCTCGCGGGTTGTCGTTGGTTTTGAACGCTCACTTCTCTCTCTTTCCTCCTTTTTAAACGAACAGGCGTACACTTCGAGCACGAACCAAACGCTTTCGAAATCATTCTCCATGTTCGATGCGAAATACTCGGACGAAATGCCGTTAGGAAACGTGGCGAAAACAATTGGCACTTCGTTCGGTCCCGCCCTCGATGCGATCGAACAAGAGTACTCTCGCCGAGGCAAATTACAACAACAAGAACAACAGAAAACAACACAGCAGAATGGAGATATATACGTCCCAAAAATCCCACACGCGTTACCAATCAGTCGGATGGCTAAAGACAACGCCTTTTTACGAGACGTTTTGATTTACGACGAGAAGAAGAAAGTGAAACCGCGGTTGAGTTGGTACGATCCGTACGACAAGACCTGGGTGCCGAATAACTGGTTTCAAGACGGTTTAGCCGCGGATATGAAGTATTATTTCGGGGGCGCAAATACGAGCGAGGCGAGCGATGCGGCCGTGAATGGACGGACGTGAACGTAAGAAAATGTTGTACCTTTCAAAGGAAACGCGCGAGTAGTTTGCGCGACGCCAAAATAAATATCTCTTCTCCAGTTTCGGTGAGCGCTCCTCGAGGAGTGCCACTTCCGAAAATATAAAGAAGAAGCCCGCAAAAGAAAGAAAGTAATAAGAAAATCACGAAAAACACACGCGCTCTCTGTGTTGTATACTACCATCCAGGAATAAAGAGAATATAGCGCTACATCTACTACTACTAATACATATTGAAATGAAAGAAACAACTAATTCTTTCTTGTACGAATTAAAGAGTTCCCCCCTATAATACGCCTTTTCCAAACAGCCAAAGAGAAAAGTCCAAAAAATCACAAGTCAGATTTCTTCTTCAATTCTTCTTTGAAACAAGTACACCACAATTCATAAGGAAAGCACGCGCATATTTTACCGGTAGTACTTTATACATTTAATAAAGTTAATAATATGTTCGCTTTTCATTCCTCCTCTGCGCTCTTCTTCTTACCGGTTTTGTCATCGCGCACCACCATCACGGCTTCCCAAAGAGCGCGCGATCAAAAGCAAAATCAAACTCGACGATCCTTCGTAACGAACGCGCAAAAATCAGAACAACAACAAAGAAAAGTGGATGATGATTACAACATAGAAGCTGGAATTGAACCGTGTTTAGTCGGGTACGTGGACAAGGACACGAACGGCGTGGAGATGTATTGCTGTGAACAACCAGACGGGAGCATGGAGTGCCGGACGATGACGCCTTCTCACGAAGAGTGCGAGATATTTGACGAGAACGGAGACGTAAAGGTTGATTGTAGCCCAAACTTATCGGTCGAGCAGAAGTAAAAGCAGCGCGATCACGAACATCATCACGTATTGTATTTAAAAACAATAAAATATATGTATACAACAGCAAAAAACTTTATCCGCTATAAATAGTCATCGCTCGCCGGTCTTCGCCTTCGACTCGAAGAAGAAGAGGAAGAAGGTTCGTCCAAGCGCCTACTCGCGCTCGCTCTTCGCTCGCGAGGCGCACCTGAGATTTCCTCGTACTCGTACGGTCTGTCGACTGGATCTAAGTACGCATCAAACTGAGGTCGCGAGCCTCGTTTACCATCGGCATCCATTCGTTCGTACGATTGCGTCGGACGCATGAGCGGGATGCCTTCTTTCCTTCTCTCCCGTTGTTGTTGTCGTTGCGGTTCTCTCCTTCGACTTTGTTGTTGTTGCTGCTCTCTTTGTCTTCGTCTTCTTTGCTCGTACCGAATCATTTCCTCTTCTTCGTATTCGTCGTAATAGGAAGTCGTTCTTCTCCCCACACCTCTCCTGCTCGATTCGTTGTTGTAATACGGATCTTGTAAAAATGCTTCTTCTTCTTCCCACGGCGTACCGGCTAACTCCAACCTCTGTAACAAACTCACAGAAAGTTGTTCGACTCTTTGTTCGCATCCGTCTTCAACCAGAATCCGTTCGCGACCGGCATCGATCACCTCTCTCACATCGACTGCATAGGTAGAGATAACATCGTCTGGGATAGCCGATATCCCCCACGCGTCGACGATGAGTCGTTTGACAGAGCCGTCTTCTGGATCGAACTCGTAGTCTCGCACGCGTCCGATAAAGGCCCCAGCCTCGGTAATCACGTCGCAACCAATCAATGGACTCAAATTATACGATGACCATCGTCTTTCGACTGCATTTTCATCGTGGACTAACACAACGTCGCCGACTTGTCGCAAAGCGGATAATTTCACGTGATCTACGCCACCGGTTAACGCGTTTTGTCGAATCGCCAACGCTTCGACTGTCCAGTTTTCGGCGTCCACCCACATTTGCGAACACTGGCCTAAACGGACTCCGGAGGTTCTGGTGACAACTTCTTTACCCATCAACTGTGAACGCGTTAATGTGAACACGTCACTGCTGTTGTTATTGTTGATTGGTTGTTGTTTACTTTTTCTTCGACCACCGGAAGATGACGAAGAAGACGCGTCGTTTCTCACTCGTCGTTCTCTCGTCGTCGTCATCTCTTCGCCTTCACGCGCAGAAGACGATGGCCTTCTCCTTCTCGCGGTCGTCGTCCTCGTCCTCGTCGCTCGTCGTTCTCTCTCTCGACGTTCGAGTTCTTCCAACCCTCTCCTCGTTCTCGGCGGTCTCTCTTCCTCGAGTGGATAAAAATCTTCCTCTTCTTCGAATCTCATCTGTTTTATCTCTGGAGCAACTGCAGCAGCAGCAGCAGCAGGTCGTCGTTCCTCTTCAGTTTGCGCTCTGGAAACTTCTCGCATGGCGCCATCGATTTCTTCGTTCAAAGCTTGTCTCAACCTCTCTCGAGAAGACAAAGAAGCCCCTCTTTGGTTGCTGCTTTTTTCGTCGTCGTTTACGTCTGAATCGTCACCAACTTCTGCCGCCGACGTCGTTGCCTTCCCGAGAGAAGAATTCCCGCCGTCGTCCAATTCAGATTGCGCGACGAGACCAATTCCTCTCAACTGCGCTCTTTTTTTGAGAGCAGCGCGAGCAGCAGGCGCTGCCTTCGTCGGGGCAAAATTCTTGATGAGCGTTGGTCGGTGGAACGCAGCGGCAGCAGCGCGCGAACACGTCGTCGTCGTCGTCGTCGCGCTCATTTTCTTCAATAAATTGGTGAGAGGGTAAGACAACAAAACAAAAAGACTGACGACGAAAAGGAAAAATTTTTATCATTTTTCAAGCGAAAAGGACGAGGACGAAAACGCTTGTTTTTCTTTTCTGATGTTATAAAATAAAAAGAAAACACATGCGAGACAACGACACAAAAACGTTCTTCTTCCCTCTTAAATTCGTTGCGTGAGAAGATATACACATAAAAAATGGCGTGCGTCCAACCGCTGGGACTTCCTTTGCAAGACATCGTCGGGACTGGGTTCGAACACGAAGGCACGGAGAGAAATCGTTTGGCGAAACAAGGATGGAAAGAAGGCGATCTCGGGAAGGGTGATTTTAACGTCGAGAATGAATTCGAGAAGGAAATGAACCCGGTGGTTATCGATTACGACGGCGATGATGATAACGATAAAAGCGTTAAAGACAAAGACGCGGTTTTTTCGACGAACGCGTTCGATTTGAAAACCTACTTGGAAGAAACGTTCGAGGTGAAGATCAAAAGGGTTTTTCAACCGTCCCAAGAACGTTTTTGTTTCGTGACGTTCGAGAGCAACGCGGACGCGAGGAAGATGTGCGAGAAGAAAACGATCGAGCTGAAAGAGAAAGAAGAGACGTTAAAGGTGAAAGTGCACGCGGCGAAATATGCCAACGCGAAAGTTCAAAAGTGGCGCTTAAAAGTCCGCGAGGCGAAGGCGATGGATATTCTCAAGCAAAAAGAACCAAAAAGTGAAACCGGCGAAAGTTTAGGCGCGAACGTCTTCGCCGCCGAGGAGGAGTTGAACTAACTGAACGCGCAGCATTTCAAAGAAGAGGAGAAGAGAGAGGATTCAACAACACGATTCAATCAAAAACTTATTTATTTATTTATTTACTTATAATAATGATGCGAGGACGCCGATGTTTATGACGAGCGTTCTACGTATGATCTCTTTCTCTCTCTCAACTTTCAACTTTTTCGTCCCTCCGTTTTGTTTTTTTCCTTCTTTTCTGCGTGATTTTGCTCATCTCTCGTCGTCGTTCGGTTTGTTTGGTGATTTACGAGGCCGTCTAAAAACTTGTGGCTCTGGCTGTCTGGACGAGAGCAGAAAAATAAGAAAAAAATCCAAAAAAACGGTGACGACATCCCATCCTCATTTCCATTCGTGCGTCGCACATCTTCTCACGAACACACACTCACACACACGCGCTCGACGCGAGATGATGTATTCTTCCTTGTCTTCTTCTTCTGTTCTCGCGATGACGCATTCCACGACGACGACAAAAACGACTCCGCCGTTCGCGTCGACGAGGCGAGTCAAAGCAGCCGCTCAAAAGTGGGCGAAAAACACAACGGCGGCACCTTCGTGGAAGAGGAGTAATCCATTAACGACGACGACGACGCGCGCGAGAGCGAGTGCTTTTGAAATGGGCGTAACGAGTGGTTTGAAAAGAGCATCCAATTTTCGATTAAACGCCGTGGACACGGAAGCACCTTCGTCGTCGTCGTCGTCGTCGAACAAAATTGAAACGCCGTTCGGGACGATTGATTTACCGCAGTTGCCAGAGTTACCGAAATTTGAGCTGCCAAATGCGTCTTCTTCCTCTTCCTCTTCTTCGTCTTCTTCTTCTTCGCAACAACAAGACGCCATCGCGCAAATCGCGCGACAGTTTGCGAAAACCATGGAAGATTCCATCCCGAAAGACGTTCAAAAGAACGTCTTCAGAGCGCAATATACCGCCGCTGTATCGGCGCGATTCTTGTTCTTTTTAACGAACGGGGTTGTCGCTTCCAGAGGCGGGTCTCGAGCGGACGTGGACGGCGTCGGCGTGGCGAGCGCCGTGGCGAAGATTTTGTTGGAAGAAAATAACATCGACACGAAACCGTTTGAAGATACGATTCGACCAATGGTCAGAGCTGCGGATGCAAACTTAACCACAGCCGGTAACTCCCCGGAAAAAGAATCCGAAGGCATGACGGAAGAAGCGGCGAGAGACGTTTCTGCGTTTCTCGAGGCGCACATGTCCGCTATTTTGAGCGTGTTCAGAGAAGAAATGGAACTCATCGAAAACGAAGAGTACAAGTTTCCGTACGATATGAACCCGGTTACCGCGCCGTCCTACCAAACGAACTTATTGCAAGTGTTGAGAATTTCCAGAGACAACATTCGCGATCAACAACAAAAAGTGCAACCGAGAAGGCAACGCAAAGACGGCGGGCAAGATCTTTTGAGCACGTTTGAAATCGACGAGAAAAGGTACCCGAAGTACTACGCGCAAAACTTCCACTACCAGACCGACGGGTGGTTGTCCAACGAGTCCGCGAGATTGTACGATTTCCAAGTCGAGACTTTGTTTTTAGGCTCCGCGGATGCCATGAGACGACGATGCTTGCCGCACTTAAACAAGTACTTGAAGTCGCAAAAGAAAAACGCAAAGTTGTTGGACGTGGCCACGGGCACCGGGCGATTCCTCACGTTTGTCAGAGACAACAACCCGGAATTGGAGTGCACGGCGCAAGATTTGAGTCCGTTTTATTTAGCAAAAACGAGAGACAACCACAAAGCGTTCGACAAGAACGGCGGCAAGTTGACGCTTTTAGAAGCCAACGCGGAAGATATGAGCACTCTTGAGGACGGCTCGTTCGATGCGGTCACGTGCGTGTACTTGTTCCACGAATTGCCGCCAGAGGCGCAAAAGAACGTCGTCAAAGAAATGTCGAGAGTTTTGAAACCGGGTGGTAAGTTGTTCTTCGTCGACTCGGCGCAAAGAGGCGACGGGAAGAGAATGAACATGGAAAAAGAAATCGACCAAGCGTTGGAGAACTTTCCAGTTTTTAGCCACGAACCGTACTACCGCGCGTATTCCGAGTTGGACTTGAAGAACTTGTTTAAAGAAGTTGGCGGGTTAGACTGTGAAGCCGAAGAGTTGGCGTGGGTTTCAAAGACTTTGGTGTTCCAAAAGCCCGGCGGAGATGAAAGCTCGGCGATGAACGGCGCGAGCGTCACGGAGTTGAGAGACGACGACGAGGATGTCGACGAGAGCGTCTTAGCCGCGGCGAACGAGTTGAAAGCCGAGATGAGAAACTCAACCGTCGCCCCAGTCGTTGAAGAAATGGAGCAGAAACCAGCGGTGGAGGAAATCACCTGGGCCGGCGAGGCGTCAACCAAGGAAATTTTCGAACAAGTCACTCCGGAAGTCATTGAAGAAAAAGAGGATGAACAAAACTAAATCTCTCCTCTTCATCATCATCCGCGTGCGAGCGCTATTATATACTATTTAAATTAATACACACACATACACTGTAATCTAATCTTATAACCACATCTATATTACTATCAATCTAAACTACGCCATCTACTCACTTACTTTGTTCTTTACGCGTTCGAAAACATCTTCGCGACGTGAAAATCAGAAAAGTGCAACACAAACGCGCACAACAAAAACGTGCCCACGTAATTCTCAATCCTCAAGTACGATTTGGAGTTATCTTGCGTCCCGTAACCTCGTTCGTTATCGAAAAAATCGTTATCATCGTCGTCGTCGCTATTACTATTATATCCTCTCGATTCCGCCGCCTCTGAAATCGCCTTTGCGTTTGCAAACAACGAATCCATCAATCTCGCCAACAATTGCATGAACACGTCGATGGACCCTCGAAATCCTAAATTCTTCCAATCTAAACCTCTAGAAGCTAACCCTAAGCTTAAATTCCTCGTCTCCTCGAACACGATCGATGTAAATCTTAAAGCCAACAACAACGTGAACACAATCTCGTCCGTTTCAACTTTAAATACCTTCTTCAACGGCGTCAAGTACCAGCGCATGGCAAACGCCAACGATTCCGGCGTCGTAGTGCACAACGCCATGTGCGCCGACTGCAACGCCGTAAATGTCACGCACGCCGCGTTCGTCGCAATCGTCACGCCTCTCCTCGTCACGTGAATCGGTCCAAAATTCAAAATTGCGTACTTATAACTCGTCAACAAAGCTATGCCCTCCACGTTCTCCAACCCTTCCAACGCTGCCGCCGGTTCTCTCGGTTGCGTCAAGAGCGGCACCCCGTCGCTCCCGATCGCCGCAAACACGAACAAAGCCAGCGCTAACACGCCTAAATTCCTCGTGTGTGACCCCCACACTTTCCTCGGTAAACTCGTCGCCGAAGCCAAGACGAGAAAAAGACACACGCACACTCTCTCCACCGGTTCGTTCGCCATAGACGGACACAAAAGTAACGCCACCAACCACGCCTGTTTCAGTCTCGAATCCAACTTGTGTAAATACGAGGTTGGAGAGGCCACGTATTGCCCGATTGGCACCGTTGGAAGCTCGAGAAATCTCGTCAAAACTTTCTGTTGCATCGGTGGTGTGTTGTTTTTGTTGTTTTTGTCGTTCGAATCGTTTTTGTCGTCGTAAAAAACGCCTCCCGCTTTCGACGGTGGTGGCGATGATGTCCTCCGCCTTCGCCTCTTCCTCCCCTTTGAAGCAGCCAAAGTGTGTTGTTTTCGGGGTCGTTGGAAAAGGAAACGCGACGATAAAGACGACGATTTCGTCGACGACGACGACAAAGAAGAAGAAGAAGAAGAAGAACAAAAAGAAGAAGAAGAAACTCTGCCTCTCACCATTTTCATCGGTGTTGTTGTGTGCGCGCGCATCATCATCGTCGTCAAAGTCGATTTTTTGAAGAGATGATTTGATGATGATGATGATGATGATGATGATGATGATGATGAGAGACGTTTTGTGCAACAGAACTTTTCTCTTCTTCTCGACAGACAGAAGAAAACCTCTCGAGTCGAGTGAATTTTTTTCATGTGTTTTCTCCTCCCAGACAGCAGAAGAATTCAAACAGAAGAAGACCAAAAAAAAAAAACCTCATCTCTGCCAGAATGCAAAAAAGAAATTTAGAGGTCCCCCCACATAAAAACAATTCGGATTAAGAAAAAAAAGATGATGTCCTCTCACAATCATCATTTGTTGAAAGAACGCGCACTTCTTGCTTGGTGTGAATAAAGAGATGCATCGTAATCATCATCGTC
>Ga0255763_1004012_pt1 | contig 12795 bp, 9 predicted proteins | sample 041ome_2_FD_179963 | JGI IMG/M metagenome (GOLD analysis project Ga0255763, IMG submission 179963) | Coastal salt marsh microbial communities from the Groves Creek Marsh, Skidaway Island, Georgia - 041406US metaG (version 2) | ecosystem: Environmental > Aquatic > Marine > Intertidal zone > Salt...
ACTCGGCGAGCTCGTCCAAGGACGGGCGCGAGTTTTGGTCCTTGGCGACGATTCTCATGCGAGATTGACGGCTCGAAGAGGACGAGGAGCGGACTGTTGTCGCGCGTATGCGTGAGAAGAGAGATGAGGTCAGCGGATTTTCAGGTTTTAACACAATCCTCGAGAACAAAAAAAAATGCGAAAGAGAACGCGCCGAAAAAGACGCCTCGCGAACGCGAAACCGCGCGGTAAACGCGCGAAACGCGCGCGCGGATACTTTTTACGCCGCATTCGAGCGTTTTCGGGTGCATTCGTCTCCACCAAAAAACGACAAACTCCATCTTTCCCGAAAAAAACTAACGCGAGCAAACAGAGGAGGGACCTATAGAAAGCTCCCCCACGCGCACACCACATCCGGATAAAATTCGAAAGAAAAAAAAATGACGAGGCCGCCAAAAAAGACGCACCGGAAGAAGACGACACCTGCGCGGTGCCTCTGACGAAGCTACTTTGCGTTAAAGAAAACATATCCGTGCGAACGATGAGCGCGCGTTAAAAAGCCGAGCGAAATATCGCGTCGGTGCGTTTTTTTATTGCGACGATTTCGTCTGCGTCGCGGAAAAAGTTTGCGCTAAAAGGGGTTTAGGGTTTAGAACTCGAAACGCTTTTTTTATTAAACAAAACAAACACATGCGATCATAAAAAGAAAAGAAAAATGTTAAGTCCCCTGAGCAAAGTCATGCTCGGCCAGAGGCAGGAAGCGCTTCGCCGTCGACGAAAACCACGGAAAAAAGACGAACGAGGGAAGAATAGTTCTGATTTTTTATTATCCAATCACATCGTGATCATAGACCCGGTGAAAGATGGATCGGACGGCGTGAAGACGGCCGAGCATTTTTACATCGATCCGAGGAGTAGATTTAAGTTGGTTTGGGACGTCGCGAGTTTATTTTGCGTCGCGCATTCGGTGATTGTTTTGCCGTTCGCGCTGGCGTTTTTGCGGTTCGAGGAGGAGGAGGAAGAGCCGATGTATTCTGTCGCGATTGGGTACGCGGTCGATGCTTTCTTTTGGTTCGATATCGGCGTGACGTTTTATTCAGCCTATTATTCTAGTCGCGGGACGCTGGTTGTAGATTTGAAAGTCATACGCGAACGCTACGCGAAAAGTTGGCTGGCTTTAGATTTGCTGGCGGTTTTTCCGTTCGAGATTTTCGTTCGGTCGAGATACTCGAGGAACGCGGATTTACTAAAACTGACCAGGTTGTTGAGGATTACGAGAGTGTTGAAGCTTTTAGAGTCGAGGTACAAAAGTTTGCACGAGTCCGCGAGATTGTATTCTCGCGCGGTGAAAATACTTCTGTTCTTGGTGCTTTCGCTTCATTGGATCGCGTGTGCGTGGCACAGTGTGTGTTCAGCGGGAGCCGACGAGTGGTGCACGTCAGAATACGTGCACTTAAGAGATAACGTGTCGTTGCAATACGCGTCGGCGTATCAAGTCGCGACTTCGATTATCCTTTCCAACGACCCTTTGCAGACGTATTCCGCATCGGAGAGCGTCCTGTCTTCGCGAACGCTATCGATTCTTTCATTCGTGATGCTTGTTGGTGGAGTTTTGTACATAGTCGCCTTGGGTAATATCGCCGCTCTCATCACCGCCACCGTCGGGCGCGACGAATTACAGAGAAGAAAATTTGAACAAGTCTCAGATCTTAGCGAACATTTGAAACTGCCGAGCGCGTTGCACTCGAAAATGCAGTCGTATTTTGAATACGTCTGGTTGAGACACCGAGATGTAAACGAAAAAAGGGTCGAACATTTCTGCGCGACTTTACCTATTAGTTTACGAAACGAAGTCTTATTGCACGCGCACCGAGAAATGTTGCGAAACGTGCCCATATTTCGATTTTTGAACGCAAACTGCATCTTAGAAATCGTGAACCGAATGACCTCCGTCGTGGCATTACCCGGCGACCTGATCGTGACTAAAGGTAAAAAGAACACCGGGTTATATTTCATCTCCCGTGGCGAAGTAGAAGTTATCGTAAACAACGACGACGACGACGAAGAAGAAGAAGAAGAAGAAGAAGAAGAAGCCGACGACGACGACGCAAAAATCCTCCTCGCCGAAGGCGACTACTTTGGCGAAGTCTCCTTACTCTTAGACACTCCAGCCACGGCAACGGTCCAAGCCATCTCCTTTTGCGATCTATTTTACCTCTCCGCGTCCGATTTTCAACTCATCAAACGCGCGAGCCCGGACATCGAGCAAACTTTAATAGACGCCAGAAAAGAGTTGTTCGCGAAAGTTCTCGTTCGCGAAACCGGATCGAGCGAGGACGACGAAGACGACGCAAAGAAGAAGAAGATGATGAAGAAAAACGAAACCGAGAACGAAGATTCCAAAGGTGCACCAGAAACGACCCGCACCGCGAAAAAGAGTTTACACTTTTGCGAATAAAAGAACGACAGCGCGACGACAGAAAGAGAGAAACGAATCGGATCGCGCGCGAAAGTGCTCAGATGTTCCTCACTTCCTTTTTTTTCTCTCTCTTCCTCTCGTGTGAACAAAGTGAAAAACCTCAAAACAAAAAAGCAGAAGAATGCACTCCGCCGCGACGATAGTGAACCAAACGCGCGCGCAGTTCGCCAAACTCGCCTCGACTTCGGAGAGGAAGAAGAAGAGCGCTTCTTCTACTCGCGCGTCGTTTTATGCCTCCTCAAATAACGCGTGTAGTTTTACGACGACGAGGAATGCTCGAAACGCGTTTCGGTTCCCCAATGCGACGACGACGGCGGCGTTCCCCGTCGGGAAGAAGAAACAGAAGAACACAAAAAGAACGACTTTAACGATGACGAGAGCCGCTGCGGCCGCTCCAATTCCCGGCCTCTCGTCGATGAAGAAAGCAGACTTGGTGAAATGTTGCGAGGAGCGAGGATTGGAGAGCTCTGGGACCGTTCCGGTGCTGAGGCAACGATTGAGAGATGCGGTGTCCACGCCAACCCCGGAGGAGGAGGAAGAGGAAGAGCAGGAAACGACGACGAGCGTAGAAAGCGACGAAACGGTCGTAACCGATGGTAGCAGCAACGCGTACGTGAAACAGACGTTCTCGATAACAGACGAAGCGGACGACGAGGAGCAAGACGCGATCGCGCGAAAACTCGCGCTGGAGTTAGCCGTGGAGGCGGATAACACGAGAGCGAAGGATATTCGCGTGTTGCAAGTGTCCAAGGCGGTGTTTTACGCGAGGTACGTCGTTTTAGCGACGGCATTTAACCGTCCGCAAATGAGTGCGGTGACGTCGAAGATGAGAGACGTGGCGAATAACGAGACGTATAATTTGCAAGTTCCGAAAAATGTGGCCAATCAAGGCGATTGGACGTGCTTGGATTGTCGCGACGTCGTCGCGCACGTGTTCACGCCAACCGCTCGAACGTATTACGATTTAGAAGATTTGTACCGAGAATGCGACGAGGTGGAACTACCTTTCGAAACCGAACGAATGCACGACGGATTTTACGCCGAGGAAGATCAAGAGTTTTACGAGAACGAAGACGAAGACGAATCGGAGGATTTAGAGGACGAGTTTGAAATCAACTGGAGCGAAAAGTAGCGGAAATGCATATATACGTGCGCGCGCGCCTAAATCGAAATTGACGGTAACTGTGTGATCCTCGTTCGCGATTTTTTTATTTAGTGTTGTTGTATATGAAACACACACAGTTACAAGTACTACTACATATACTACCTTCTAAAATTACACATTGCTGCTCGATATAATTACACGCGCGCGCAATCAACAACAACAATAACAACGCAGAGACATTTTAATTCATATTTACATTTACGCGAACTCTCACCCGAACGTGTTCAACGCGCCTTGTTCCTTCTCCAAAAACGTCCTCAATCGTCTCGCGCTCACTCTCGCCGCCGCCGGCGCCCACATCTCCCCGTCTTCTTCCTCCTCTTTATTCCCGAGTTCTCTCCAACTCCCTTCCTTTTCCTCCATCGGATCGCTAAATCCCATCGGCACCTTCTCTAAAAATCCTCCCTCTTTCTCTCGCATATCTTCCGCCTCTCTCAGAATCCCACGCATAAACTTTTCCGCGTCCTCTTCGCTCGCCGCGCCTCTCTCCGTCGTCACGAGCAACACCCCGCCCAAGCGCGAATCTTCTCGACTGATCCTTGCCAACTGTCTCGCGATCGTTTGGAACGGAGGTTGCTTATCTCGCACCATCGCCACTGACTTTGGTTCCGCCAACGAGTGGTAAAAGTTCGTTTGCGCTAATCCGATGCAGTTCGCGCACGGTCTCTCCTTCTCTTCTTCCGACGACGACGTAAAAGACCCGAAATCCGGCGGGATGGCGATGGCGATTATCCTCTTGTACGGTTCGCACGAGGCGAGGAATTTAGAGCCCGATAACAAGAGGTTTCGATGCCGTTTCGAAAAGTGATTCATATTTTTATCTTTTTATGCGTTTTCGAGTGTGACGTTTTCGGGAAAAAAAAAACTCGTCGCGCGAAGAAGCACAAAACAAACGACGATGGTCGTCGTCGTCCACGTCCTCTTCGACGCTTTCCGATCGAAAATTTTGGACTGGTCGATGATGGCGATCGGGTTCCACCTCGTCTCGTCCAAATGGAAGCGAAAATCGGACGAAAAGTTGAAGGAGAAGCTGAAACATTTGGAAGACCGGCACAAGGCGGAACGAAACGCCGTCGTTCGGTTGCAACATCAGTTGAGGAATAAAGTGTTGACGGCGGATCAAATGAACGTTTCTTCATCGTCTTCGAGTTCTTCTCCGCAGCAGTTTGGCCCGGCGATTGCAGTCGCGCAGTCGTGTTTTAGTCGCAGAGCTGGGACGCCGAGGCAAGGCGGGTCGTTGGTAGAAACCGCGCGGTGTCGACTGCATTTCGATACGGAGTTTGTTCCGAAACGAAGCTTGGAAGGTTTGGACGAGTATTCTCACGCGTGGGTGATTTACGTGTTTCACGCGAACACGAACGCGTGCGGGACGAAGAATGGAGGCGCGGTGAAAGCGTTAGTCTCTGTGCCGAGGTTGAACGGGGAAAAGCGAGGGTGTTTGTCGACTCGGACGCCGCATCGACCGAGGCCGATTGGATTGAGTTTAGGGAGAGTCGTTAGCGTCGATTGGGAGCGGGGGGAAGTCACGCTCGGGGGAATAGATTTAGTCGACGGGACGCCGGTTTTGGATATCAAGCCGTACGTGCCGTGGTGCGATAGCGTGGCAGAAGCTACGGCACCGAAGTGGGTGACCAGAGCGATTGAAGGCGAGGAAGGAGGAGAACCGTTGGCGATCGGAGAGGTGAAATTCGCGAACCCGGAAGAGGAGACGAAAGAGAAGGTGAAGCGGGCGTACCAAGAACGGTTTGAAATCGATTCGAAGAAAGGTGGGAAAAAGAGGCGACCTTTGTACGAAAACGCGGAGGATTTTTTGGCGTTCGTCGTGGATACTTTGCGTTTGGACGTGAGAAGTACCAGGGAGAGAACGGCGAAAGTGGAAGAGAGAAAGTTTGACACGTACCGGGTGACTTTATGCGACGTGGAGGTGGCGTATGCGATTGGTAAAGAAGGCGATGGGGTGGTGACCATCGTCGATGCGGTGGCGGTAGAGCCGAGCGTTATTCCCGGGAACGCGGATTTAGATCGACCGGCAATTACGAGGGACGATAACGATAAGTATTTCAAGAAGAAAAAGTAGAGATGACGGTGGGTGAGAGTACCAGTAAAAAGTAGACTTACACGGCGAAGTATCAGTAGATTTAGTTTTAGTTTTTTTTATATGTGAGACGATGAAGCTTCGTCGATTAAATTACAATAACATCGTGCTCGGATCTTCCATGTACGATTTAAAGGCGCCGAGCCATTTGGCACCGTCCGCGCCATCTACTGCTCTGTGGTCGCAACTCAACGTCGCCGACATCACGTTTGTTTCTTTATACATACCTTCCTTGGTTTTCACGATTTCTTTTCTCGTCCCGCCGACGGCTAAAATGCCAGCTTGCGGCGGATTGACGATAGCCGCAAATTGCTTGATGCCAAACATGCCGAGATTGGAAACTGTAAACGTGCCACCGGAGACGTCTTTACCTTGCAATTTTCCCATTTTCGCTTTCTCAGCTAAGCTCTTGACCTCGCTCGAAATACCTCTCAATCCCAGACAACACGCCGAACGCACGACGGGGACCATCAACCCTTTATCCGTTTGTACCGCCACGCAAACATCCGCGAGTTTGTATCGCCTCACGTGCGTCTCCATCCAACTCGAGTTGACTTCTGGCACCGCTCTCAACGCCGCCGCCGACGCTTTGACGACGAAATCGTTCACGCTAATCTTCTTGCCGTCTTTTTCCTTCTCTAACAACGCATTCATTCGCGCGCGAGTGGCATTTACCGCGTCCATGTTCACGTCCACGGTGAGATAAAAGTGTGGCACCGTTTGCTTCGATTCTGTGAGTCTTTTTGCGGTTATTTTCTTAATCGTAGAAACTGGCACCTCTTCGTATTCAGGGAAATAAATAGACGCGTCGAATTCTGCTCCCGCCGAAGAGGATTGCCCTTGCTGCGTGGAAGCTTTCACGTTGGCAGCCCCACCACTGGCGACGTACTCCAACACGTCTAAATTTGTCACTCTCCCATTCGGACCTCTCCCTCGGATCTTCGTATAATCCACGCCTTTTTCGAGCGCCGTCTTCCTCGCCAGCGGCGAAATGAACACCCGAGTTTCGTTCCCACTCCTCGACGCGAACGACGAGGAAGAAGAGGAAGAAGAAGTGCTCGCGCTCGCCGACGCCCCGGCTCTTTCTTCTTTCTTTTCCTCCGGCGCCCGCCCCGTCTCCTCTGCCTCGCTACCGCTATCGCTACTACCGCCGCTATTATCGCCTCCTCCTCCTACTCCTCCTCCTCCTCCTCCTCCAACGTAATCCTTAAAACTCTCCACGTCTTTCTCTTCCTCCACCATGACTAACAGAGGCGTCCCGACGTCCACGTCTTCCCTCCCGCCTTCGATTAAAATCTTCGCCACGTACCCGTCCTCCATCGATTCCATCTCCATCGTCGCTTTGTCCGTCTGAATCTCCGCGAGAACGTCCCCGGCGGAAACTTGCTGCCCTTCTCGCACGAGCCAAGACGCGACGCCGCCTTTCGTCATCGTTGGCGACAGCGCCGGCATCGCGATCTCTTGGAACGGTGGAAGACTCGACGACGAGGAGGAGTACCATCGTCGTCCGAATCGTAATCGTCGTCGTCTGACTTCCTCGTCGTTCGTTGTCGTCGACGAAGACGACGACGATCGGGGAAAACGCAAAGACGAAGAAAATCCCGAAGACGAAGAAAAAGAAGAAGAAAACAGACGTCGATTAAGCCCAAAAACGTTCTCTTCGACGAGAAGAAGAGAAGGGTTCAACCAGCGAGAACTCGTCAGCGCGCGTCGAACCAGCTCTCGCGCGTGGCGAGAAGAAGAGGACGACATTTCGTTTTTAATGTGTTTGATTTAATGCGCGTCGCGCGTGCAAATTTTCTTAAGAGTGTGGGCTCTAGATCTTCCACGAAAAGGGCTTAAAAACAGTAAAAACTGTTTAAAGTATATAAGCTTTGCGCGCGCGGATGTTATCGATAGATTAAATCTAAGTTCTAAAAGCTAAGGTTCTAACAGCGATGCTCTCGTTTTTACCGCTCTTTCTCTCTTTCTCTCTCACTCTTACTCTTCTTCTGCGTCTTCAGTTCTAGCTTTGAAGGTGAAGAGCTGCGCGGCGAGCGCTCTCGAAGAAGAAGAAGAAGGAGCCGTTCGCGAATTGCCCGGAACGCCGCGGCGCGAAGTCGATTCGTCGTCTCGTTTTCGTTCGAAGTACCTGCCGAGAGGCGCGGTGAACGACTCGCGCTGAAGTTTTTCGGCGAGCTTTTTTGCTCGGAGTTGGTCCATCGTGAGGGTGGGCGCGTCGTCATCGATTTTCTCGTCGCGTTTGGTGGGGGGGTCACTTTTTGATCCGCCGCGTTGACCGCGACCGCCTCTTCCTCCGCGGCCGCCGCCGCCTCCTCCCCTTTGACCGCTTTGCGCTCGAACGTCGTCGTTTTGTGGCGGAGGTCGCGAGAGCTTCTCGAGAATTTTTGAACGCTCTTTCTTCGCTTGGATTTCGTGTTGCCGCTTTCGTTTTTCTTCCGATAGCGCGTTTGCGTTCTCTTCTTTGTTGTTCGATCCTCGCTTGTTTCCATCGGGCAGACTCGGTTTCGCGCGTTGTTGCTTCTTTTGTTGTTGTTGGTGGTGGTGGTGGTGGTTCGACGATGCGACAGGTGGTGGCTGGGAAAGTGCTGTTACTCCTCTTTTCGGAGGGAGTTTCGGTTTTGCTCTCGCCGGCTGCATTTCCTCTTCCTCTTCTTCTTCTTCTTCTTCTTCGCAGTCGTCCTCATCGTCCTCCTCGCGCTCTACCGCGCGCATTCTGTCTCTCCTCAACTCTTTCCTCGCCTCTTTTTCTCTCCTCATCCTTTCCATCTTTTCTTTTCTCTCCTGCTCTTCCTTTTCCTTCCTCTCCTCTTCCTCTCTTGCTTTTCTTTCTCGTTCGAACTCCTTCCATGTCTTCGCGTCGAACGGCTGAAACTTTGGCGCTTTACTGACATCGCCCAACGAAAACCCATCGTCGGCGAACCGACTCGCCGCTTTCATCCGCATCTTCTTCTCAAACTTTTCCTTTAATCTCTCGACTTGGCCGCCTAGAACTTGAAAATTCGCGTCCGTATCCGCAAACGCCACGTAATGCTCGTTCGTTCCCACCACAGAACTACCACTACCACCATCACCGCAAGGTCCAAAAGCCACTTTCAAATCTCGCACCAAAACCTTCGTCCCCGGCATCAACTGCCTCTCCCACCGCGACGGCGCTCGGTCCACCTTCGACCATCGCACTCGTTCGAGAACGTCAATCTCCGAATACCCATCCGTCATCCTCACTTTCAACATTCTCTTATTATTCGTAGTCAGCATCTTCTCCGCTCGCTCCTCCCAGTTCGCGTCCTCGTCGTCGTCGTCCGCGTAATCCTCCATCGAGAGTTCGTTCGCTTTCTCGCTCTTCTTCGCCTGCGACACGTCCTTCGCGTCCACTACTTGCCACACGAGTGGACCTTTCAAAGCATCCCCCCGAAGAGTATTCAAAGCGGCTCTTCTGTTCGGTATGGACGGTAAGAATAACGGCTCTTCTTCATCGTCGTCGTCGTCCTCGTCTTCTTCTTCGAGGAAATCTGTGCTCAATAACGCGCGTTCGATGGCGTTCGCGTCGTCTCTTTCTCTTTCACCTTCTTCAATCGACACGTTTTTCCCCAACAACTTCTTCTTCAGAACCTCCTCCTCTCTCAACCGCCAACCTCTCGCGAAAAGCGTCGAGAACACCGAATCATCATCCATTTTTCTTCTTCTTCTTCTCTTCCTTCCGCGCGTTTACGTTCTCTCGCGAGAAGAGCGTTTAAAGCATCGTTTTCACGCGCTCGCTTTCCTTATTCGCTTTTTCTGAAGCAAAATCCGCCACTTTTTTCCCCAACAAGTCGGCACCTTTTTTTTAATAGACACATCTATCACCCATACATGGTTCGAACGACGAACGCTCGCTCGTCGAAACGATCGGCACCACCTTCGGTGACGCCGACGCCACCGGCGATGCTCGCGCCAGATTCCGACGAGGACGATGATTATTCCGACGACGACGACGATGCGACGACGACGACGACGAGGCGCAACACGACTTCAAATTTCAAAATTCGAACGACTTCTACCGGTAACGACAAATACAAAGGATCGGGAGGATCAAAAGGCGGCAACGGCGTGCCCTCTTTACTGGTAGCAATGCTCGTGTTCTTCGTCGTCCTCGTCGGCGTGGTTTTACAAGCGAGAGAGGTTTCAAAAATCGCTCGATCGATGCGCGAGGAAGGCGAGAAGAAGTTGGCGTTGGATCCGGTGAAGAGAGAGGTGCAACGACTGCGCGAGAGCGCGGAACGGGAGACGAAGGAGAACAGGAAGACGTTTTGCACGAAAGAAGAGATGGAAAAGAAGGTGAAAGAATTGATGGTTTTGGTGAAAGAGAGTAGCGATAGAAGTAGTGGTAGTTTGTCGTCGACGTTGGACGATCGCGCGACGAAAGCGGAGCTCGCGCGGTTGACGAAAGAGATGGAGGCGGTGAAGAAAATCATAAACGAGGATAAGCCGTGGGATCAAGCGATGCAGAAGACGATAGACGCGTGGTACGAAACCAGCAGTGGTGGTGGTGGTGGTGCCGGGAAGAAGAAGAAAGGATGGTTTGGCGGCGGGAAAGGTAAAGTTCCGTCGTCGCCGCCGTGGACGGCGAAGGACGAGGAGATCGAAAAAGCGACGGAACAGTTGAGAGCGGATATGGAGGATGTGAAGTTGAAATTGGCGAAGAAAGGTTTGTCGACGCAGACAGCCATGCAAAGAATGACGCACGCGTTGGCGGATAAGACGGGATTGGTGGATTACGCGAGCATTCACGGTGGCGGGAGAGTGTTGAAACACTCGACGTTGTCCCCGTTGGTCGCCCGAGAGAGCGGGCCGATTACCGCGATGTTGATGTATTTTCGAGGGAAAGCGGCGCCGCACCCGAAATCGAACGAATGGTTGTTGAAACAGACGTTAGAACCACCAGGAGATTGTTTAGCCCTGAGAGGGACGAAAGGGTACGTGGATGTGCAATTGAAGGAGAAAATTACGGTGTCGGGATTTACGTTGGAACACGTAAACCCGTTGATTGCGTACGATCGATCGTCCGCGCCGAAAGAGGTCAAATTAGGCGCCTGGGGTATGTTTCCGAAAGTGAAGAAAAGTAGCGCTAACGATGATAGCAACGATAACAACGTTAAGAAAATGTCGTGGAAATACGAGGAGTTTGGAAACTTCACGTTTGACCCGACCGTCGCGGATGGCGTGACGACGTTTACGTTTAGCGAAGACAAGATAGTTGGCACGACCGATCGCGTGCGCTTTTCCGTGGACTCTAATCACGGTAACGCGAAGTGGACGTGCGTGTACAGGTTGAGAGTCCACGGAAGCAATAAATGACGACGAGGAGGAGGAAGAATACAAGAAAAGAGGACAAACTATGAGTGTTTTTTTTCTCGGAGACGAGAAACGCTCTCGTCGTGTAAAAGATGATATATACTTTTTTTAATGCGCACGCGAATGATACTTACGTATATATTTTAACAAAAGCGCTCTGTCAAATCACAGACCCCACACGCACTCAACGAGAACGTTTCTTTCTATTCATATAAGATGTGTGTCTGCTAGAGTAAGTAAGTTTATTTGCATTACAATGCGGTTTATTTTATTATAAGTATATACTCGTACAAAAAATTTCTCGCGTCGTGCTCTCGCGCGTTCTTCTTCTTCTTCTTCTTCATTTTTTAAAACAAAGCCGTCTTCTTCATTATGCGAAAGAACTCCTCCTCGTTCACCTCCCCATCTCCATCTCTGTCAGCCTCTTCGATCATCTCTTGCAACTCCTCGTCCGTCATCGTCTCCCCCAACTCTTTCGCTACCCTCTTCAAATTCTTGAACGAAATCTTCCCGGTATCGTCGTCGTCGAACAGTCTAAACGCTTTCAATATTTCCTCCTTGCCGTCTCGCTCGCCCATCTTCGCCGTCATCAGTTTCAAAAAGTCCTCGAACGTAATCGTCCCGGATCCGTCCTTATCCACCTCGTGCATCATTTTTGCAATCTCCTCTTTCTTTGGTTCAAATCCGAGCGCGCGCATGGATACTTTCAGCTCTTTCGCGTCGATCGTTCCCGATCCGTCCGTGTCGAATAAATCAAACGCCTCGCGGATTTCTTGCTTTTGTTCTTCGGTTAATCCTCCTCCGGTTGAAGTTGAATTCGTGCCTTTTTTCGCCTGTTTTTTTTTTTTCAAAGAGAATTCAGAAATATATGTGAGAAATAATAGAAGTCCATTTTTGTTGCAAAAGCACACACACAGAGAGAGAGAGAGAACAGAGAGAGAACAGAGAGAGAAAGAAAGCATCGAAACGATCTCGTTCTTCTTCTCTCTCTTCTTCCCAAAAGCAAAAGAGAAGGGAAAATTAGGGGAAAAGAAGAAGAACAAAAGAAAAAAAGAAGTCCGTTGACTTTGAAAAAAAAAGAAAAAACTGCGACTACACGACTACACGGCGCGTCTCTCTTCTCGTTCCCTCTTCAAACGCGCGCCGCGAGAAGACACGGCGAGCCAGCCGAAGATAAACGCCAGTCGCGCACCATTCTTTTTGCTTCTTCTTCTTCTCTACTAATTCTAGTGTGTGTGTGTATTTATGTGCGTGTAATTTCTCTCTGGTACGAATGAATGGCGACTTTTCCCGAAAGAGGTTCCTTGTGCGAGTAAAAAAAAGAAAAAAATTTGAAAATCGAATCGACAGCCACATCTCACAAAACGAGAAAAGAAAAAAAAGAGGAAAAACTCATCATCGGTTTGTTTTTCTTTACGCTCTTCACTTCTTTGTGCAGAGAAGACAGAGAGAGAAGAACATAATGCCACCGAAGAAGAAAGGAGCCGCCGACGTCGGCGCCACCGGTGGTGGTGGTGGAGATGCAAACTTGAAGCAAAAATCACCGGCGGAGTTTTTCCAGGACAACAAAGGCATCGCTGGATTTGAAAACGCCGGGAAATCGCTGTACACGACGTTGAGAGAGTTCATCGAAAACGCGCTGGACGCGGCGGAACAGATTGGGGTTTTACCGCAGGTGGACGTTTTGGTGGAAGAGGTGACGCTGACGCAGTACGAGACGATGATTGGGTTGGACGCGCACGT
>Ga0255763_1004018_pt1 | contig 12786 bp, 17 predicted proteins | sample 041ome_2_FD_179963 | JGI IMG/M metagenome (GOLD analysis project Ga0255763, IMG submission 179963) | Coastal salt marsh microbial communities from the Groves Creek Marsh, Skidaway Island, Georgia - 041406US metaG (version 2) | ecosystem: Environmental > Aquatic > Marine > Intertidal zone > Salt...
ATCACTACCTTAACCAAAAGATAGTGGACGAGGCCAAAACTTTTGGGCCATTTGATAAGGTAGTGTATTACGAACTACCACTGTTGAAGAAGACCAGACAGTTCTACGCGGGACAGTACGGATTGGCCATGAGTTACACCGAGATGCCACAATGGCACTTGGATCACTTTGGAATCAAGATAGATGAGTACGTGAAACACCACGACTCACACGCCGCGGCAGGATACTTCACGTCACCTTTCAAGGACACAGGAGCAACAATACTGACAGTGGATGCAATAGGAGAATGGGAGACTGTATCGATATCAACGGCAGACAAGACCTTGGTTGAAAGAAAAGAAACACTAAACTATCCGCACAGCATAGGAATACTGTACAGTGCTTTCACACATCGATGTGGACTCAAGCCAGCGGAAGAGGAATACATCCTGATGGGCATGGCCGCGTACGGAACACCAAAATACAAACAAAAGATCTATGATGATTTCGTGTATCAGACACCTTTCAAACTGAAAAAGAATCTACACAGGGGATTGAGCGACTGGGAGCCAAATGCAGATGTGATGGACATAGCCGCCAGCATACAGGCAGTCACAGAAGAATGCCTTGCAGAATTATGGCACAGGGCCAGCAAGTATGGATCACGTAATCTTGTGTATGCAGGCGGTGTAGCATTGAACTGTGCCGCCAACAGGGTGTTGGCCAACATGGGATTGTTTGACAACATATGGATCATACCAAACCCAGGTGACGCAGGATCCAGTTTGGGTTGCATAGCCGCACACGAGAAAAAGCATCTTGATTGGCAACACCCATTTCTAGGACACGAGATAGATGGCGAGTATCCGGTGGACAGCCTGATTAAAGAATTGAAGGAAAACAAGATGGTGGGAGTGGCCAGCGGCAGGGCGGAGTTTGGTCCTAGGGCACTTGGTAATAGATCGCTGTTGGCCGATCCCAGGGGTGAGGACATCAAGGATCTGGTAAACAGCATCAAGAAAAGACAGAAGTTCAGACCGTTCGCTCCGGCCATATTAGAGGAGGATGTAAACGAGTATTTTGAGCTACCTAAAGCAGTTCAAAACACCCCTTATATGCAATTTACAGCGGCGTGTACGCATGGTAAAGACTTCCCTGCCATAATACATCATGATCACACAAGTAGGGTTCAAACGGTGCGTAAGACGGATAATCCAGGGTTCCATGCGTTGTTAACGGAATGGAAAAAACAGACGGGTTGCCCCATACTTTTGAACACCAGTTTGAATATAAAGGGACAACCAATTGTGAATGACAGGGCGGATGGTAGAGCGTTTACCAACAAATACGGAGTGAGAGTACTGGGATGAAATATCTAATAATACTATTGTTGTGTGTGGGTTGTGGGATCAAACCCAGTGCCAGTTGTGACGTAGATTTAAACAAAGAGACAATAAAAGAAATAACCAACAGTTGCGTGGAGAATCCACATGTTGGTGTTAAGAAAGAATTCTGATGATTAAGTTTGGTGGAGTGGATAGGATCTATGATGCCTACAGTTGGAGAATCACACGTAGGGCAAAAGAAGTTTGGAGATCAGGCGATGTTGTTAGTAGTAGCCATACAGCAGGATCTTGGCTAGACAAATTTGAAAAGTCTGTAGCAAAATTCACAAAGAGAAACTATGGAGTAGCGGTAGGTAGTGGCACCGACGCACTTTATTTTTCTTTAATGGCCAAAGGAATAGGACCAGGATCAAATGTGCTGTGTCCAGCGGTCAGTTATCTAGCCACAGCGGAAGCGATTAAAAGGACCGGAGCGACAATAACTTTCGTTGATGTTGACAGGAAAGGATTGATCGCAAATCTACCTGCCACAATCTTACCCGATGCATTAGTGTACGTGAACCTATTTGGCAATCTTGCAGATTATGATAGGCTAAGACAGTACTGTGACAAACACAAAATACCTCTCATAGAGGATGCCGCACAGAGCCTCGGAAGTTTTTACAAAAAAATACCAAGTGGCAAATTAGGTGACATAAGCAGTCTCAGTTTTGCCCCAAGCAAACCATTGCCTTGTTTTGGCAACGGGGGGATGGTACTTACAGATGACATTGACGAAGCGAAGTTTATCCGTAGCCTACGATATCACGGCAAAGGCACGGGCAAGTTAGAATACGGATACAACTCATGCCTGAGCAACGACCATGCCAACATTTTGAATTTTTTACTTTCCAAGTATAAGTCATTGTTGTCTAGATCAAAAAAGGTTAGGCAGTGGTACACTAGGAAATTAGACGACGCAGGAATCAGTTCTATAGAATCGAGTCTGTACACTGTTTCAAATAATCACAAACTTGTTATTCGGGCACAGGACAGGGACGGACTCAAAGCGTTCCTGGATGGCAAAGGTATACAGACGCAAATACATTATCCACAATCCATGGCAAGGATGAAGATGTTTTACACAGGACAGGAAATGCCAAATGCAGAAAAGTTCTGTCAGGACGTGATCTCGTTGCCCATACATCCTTTCCTTAAGAAGAACGAGGTTTTATACGTTTGCGATTCCATCAAGGAGTACTATGGTGTTTGATTGCGTAGCAGTAGATTTTGGAAATAGTAAAAGCAGGAACAATATAGCAGTGATAAAGTCTGTGTTTCCCCATGCGGTGGTCATACCGTTTGTTGACAGTTATTTCCATATAGCGAAGAGAATGTTACTAGAGGCACACACAGAATACCAGTGGATGTTGAGCAGTAAAGTTGATTACAGTGATTTTGATTTTGATTACATTCCAGAACAGCATCAAGCCACCCAGGTTCACGTTTGGGCAAATGAACAACAGCAGGAAGGTGATACGTTCTTATTCCCTAAACAATTTGCCGACCAAGACATAAAGTTCCTGCGTGATTACAAAGATGTGAATTATCATACACACAATTTTGATTATGATTTTGATTACCTAGAGCAAGACTATGATTTGTCCAACGTTATGGAAAACATATTAACATTCAAAATACCCATGGCAAGATACATGAAATATTCAGAGACCTCAGACGTTGGTTTGTTCTATCCATCTTACTGGGAAGACTTGAAGATATACAGGTCAGGAAATACTTTCTATTTGCCAGGCAAGTCACTGTCACATATAAAAACACAGATATATGACTATCCCTTCATATACGACATTGGCACTCCGGACAAAAAAGACTGTTTTGACATTTGCTTTATTTCTAACGGAGAACCATTTGAACAAGAAAATTATGACTTACTGAAAAATCACATATATCGTAATAACTTGAAAAACAAACTGCATTGGATACGAAACGTAGACGGTAGGACACAGGCATACAAACAAGCGTCCATCACATCAAGCACAGAATATTTTTATGCCGTTTTTGCAAAGAGCAAGGTCAAGGAAACTTTCATGTTTGATTACACTGTTGACAGGGCATTAACAAAAAGGCACAGGATATTCCATGCACATTTACAGGAGTTGAATATTGCGTACGGAACCTTCAACATCAACTTGTACAATAAAACACTGTGCATGGAAACGCCAGATGATAATATCTTAGACTTTACTTTATCCCAACCGCACGAAGTCGTACCGATTATTTCAAACGAAACTGTGTTGGCACCCGATAATTACACTGCATGGAAAAATGCTTTCAGAGAAGTATGCAAGTTAGTTTTATGGCAGAACAAAAAACCCACGGTGGAGGGACAGTATAGATTGAAAAAATGGTTAGGAACCAAAAACGAATGGTTAGCCAAAGGTGCCTTAGATGGCAAAAAATTTACTGAGGAAAGTGATTATAATGAAGACATCATACTTCAAACATACACATGGGATTTTTGCAGGAGCAAATTTAAATTGCTGTACCCAACTGAAATTTTTTATTAATATCTAAATTCTCAAAATAAAAAGGCTGTCTCATGAACCAATTTATGTAATTTTGTATGCCTTCTTCGATGTCTATAGTTGGGTTGAAGTTCAGCATCGACTTGGCCTTGTCACTGTTAAGAGTGTCTCTGTTTGGATAGAATGAGTCATGTGGCTTTGTAATGATCTCCCCAACTCCTAATGTGTCTCTTATGATTTCCGCGGCATGCACTATCTTCCTTCCATTTCCTCTGGTGCAGTTAAAAGTTTCGTTGATAACTTCATTTGTTGTGGCCATGGCAAAATACTTGGCCACGTCAAGAACATTACTGAAGTCTAGTTTATTGTCTGGCCCCTGCACAGTCATCTTGCCCGTGGTGAGTGCGGCTTTGGTCAATTGGCTTATGACCCTAGTGATTGTGTCTTTCTCTCCGTATAATGCCGAAGGTCTCATTATGATGTAGTTCAGTCCATACTCCCTGTGCCATATCTTGCACATGATCTCGCCTTGCCTTTTGTATGATCCATAGAGTGTGTTTGGTTTTGGCACAACGAATTCGTCCGGGATCTTGTTATCAAACTCTCCATATACCATACTGCTTGATGCATAAACAATTTTTTGTACTTTGTGTTTAACACATAGGTCAAGTATGTAAGCGGTGGCAGTCACCATGTTGTTGGTGGCGTCAAGCACATTCCTTTTGACCATCCTTGCGTTTGGATACGTGGCCACGTGGATAACCCTGTCCGGTTTGAAATCCTCAAACGTTTGTTCCATGAACTGTAGGTTCTCTATTTGTCCAATGTATTCCTTGTCGGTGCGTGTTATAGATTTTCTCTGATTCAAAACGGGATGGTATTCCCAGTCAGGAAATGTGTGGTATTGATGATAACAATCCACGATACCTATAGTGTGTCCCTCGGCTTTTAATTCCTGGCAAATATGACTTCCTATGAATCCGTAGCCTCCTAGTACTAAAATTCTCATATTTTATTGTACATTAGATGAAATGTTTCCGCAACTTTATTTTCACCTAAAAAACTCCCTCTGAATTTGTTATAGTTAATTATAGTGTCAATAGAAGTATCACTGAAATATGTGGCGTATGATTCTAAGGCTTTTCTTTTTTGTTGAACATGATCTGTGATGTCCACGTAGTGATTGCAATCGAACTGTTTGTAGTGTAAGTTGTATAGCGGACTGTCTATGCACCAGAATTGTTCAAAACCTTTTCTTGCAACACTCCTAGCGACATCATAGCACACTCGGTGGTCTTGGTGATGGTCTTCCTTCCAATTCGAGATCAGTATATCGTGTTTGTTGATGTGTGATTCAACGTATGATATCAAGTTATTCGAAAGTATCAAGTTTGGCCTACCATTTTCATGCAACGGTGTGTCATATATTATTGTTTTGAAGTTCAGTATTTTACTGCTTTTTTCTAACTCCGCAGAAACAATTAATTGATCACGTTTTTCATTGTGTTCCGCAGAAGGTTTCACTAATATTAGATTGGTCACTGATCCTCCACTAGCAATTACCCTTGATACTAGCCCTCCACAACCGCTTTCTATGTCATCAGGATGTGCTGTTATAATAAAAAAGTTTTTTTTTAATATCATCTTTTGAAAGTCTTGGCCATGATAAGCGAGGTCTTGTTTTGCATGTCTCTCTTCAGGGCTGGTATGTCAAATTTCATGTCTACACTCTTTATTTTCAAATAATTGTCTTCGATTGTTTTTCTCAAGAATCTTGCGATGGTTTCCTGTTTCTTGGTCTTCAGCTCTTTGGCTATGTCGTAGTGTATGGTGATGTTATTTTTTAGGATAATGTCTATGTATAACAGGTACTTGACCGGCATGTTTTGGAACTGTAGTCCTTCTAACACCTCCGGCCATTCCTTGACGAAATCTTGCGTCAACTGTACCCATGTCTTATTCTTTGGCGGTTGTCTTTTTGGCATCCGCTTTCTTGGTAGTCTTCTTGGCTGGTGCTGGTGCATCAGGATCAACGGCCATGGCTTCCACGGTCGTGCCTTTTTCTTTGGCAACCATCTCATTCAATTTATTCAACAAGATCCTGCCATCAGCGGTGTTACCGAAAGTGACCATGATCTCTTTGGTCTTGAACTTCTTGATGTAGTTGTCGTTGTGCATCATGGCCAACATGTTGGTCCCATCTGGGAAAGTCTGCCTGCTGGCGAAGTCCGCGAACTCGTCTGCGTCTTGTCCGCCTTCTGATTCAACGGCCTTCATCAATGCATTGTGGTACATATCAGGCAAGAACTTGGTTCCTACAACAAGACAGTTGTTGGGTTCACCAGGCACTGTTCTGTACATGATTACAACCTTCGCTCCACCATCCACGAGCTCTCCAATGTGTTTGAAGTGTCTCTTTGGACCTGTCTGACCTTCACCTGCTCCTGAGTCTGCACCCATTGGCATGGCCTGGTCATTAACGTTCATTAAGTTCGCCATTATTTTCCTTCCGCAGTCCCTGGCGCTGTTGCCGGTGCTCCTGCTGTGTCTTCAGGTTTCTGTTCCGGTGCCATCTTAGCCAGGAACGCCTGTAGTTTGTTGTATAGGAATCCTACACCCGCCATCTCGTTGGCTTTGAACGCACCCCTTGTGGATGCCACGTCAAGTATGGTAGCAAGATTCTTAAGATCTGCGATTGTTAAGGCAGTCGGATCCGGTTGTGGAGCCTGTGCTTGTGCCTGTGCTTGTGCCGCCTGAGGTTGAGCCGTCGCTGTTTCCTTAGGTGCAGTAGCAGTCTTGGCAGACTTCTTTAAGTTTTTCTTTTTTGTTGCCATTTGTTTTTTCTCCTAATTGCAATTGGTATTAATGTACGTATATTATACTAAAATTAGTTATGGAGTGCAACGGTTAGTTTTGATTTATTTGGGCCTTGCCACTGAGTGCGAACAAGGTCAGGTCTCCGGGATTCTCGAAACCAAGCACAGTGATGGATCTTGAAGTGTCGCCTTGGTAAATCACATCTTTGGTAATTGAATATCTTCCTGAGCAGTTCTCGTAGATCCATTTACGCATCTTCTCTATGTCGGACTCGTGTGCTTTCACCACTGTGTTAACGAAGTGTGGTGGTAATATGTCTAGTTCTCTCTTGAAGAAATTATTTGGATTCACTTTCATCAGGCACCCCAAACATCATCGTACATTGGTGGTTCCTCTTTCGAAGGTTTCATTGTGTGTGCCTTGCCATGGAATTGTTTGAAAGTGTAGTAGGCCACGAATATTATTGCTATGTGTCCTAGGAACCAACTCAACCATATGTCGGCTCTTATGCCCCAAAAATAGATCGTGAATGCAGTGCTCCATAGGAAACTTAAAGTCACGAGTATCTGAAGTCTCACGGTCTTTGGCAATGCCCGTAAATCATTCTTGCTATCGTCAAACAGAATTGTTGCGGCATCTATCATCCAGTTGCGTAGGTTCTTTGCCTTCTCAAGTTTACCTGTGTATGGATTCGTGTTTGGAAATAACATCATTACAACATCCAATTTAAAATTATTAAAATTAAAGCCATAAGCAATGACGCTTTTACTATCGCACTGATCATGACAGGTAACTCCATAGTGCTATCAATAGCAATCCAAAACTCATTATGGATATGGACACTTCATTAAAGAACCAGTCTTTGAAAGTCTCCCAGAGTAACCTAATCATTGTACTGTACCGTTAGTCCAAAGGGAGCCTCGATGTCTCTCTCGTATGGATTGTTGATCAAGAATATTGTGTCACAGTAGTGTTCGTCACCCCACGTCTCGAAAGGCCAGCCATCTGTGAACATCACGAACTTCTTAGGCTCTATGCCCTGTTCCTTCATGTAGTCCCAATTACATTCAAACTCAGTACCACCACCTGAACCTAATTCATAGTCCAACAACTCGTCTGCGTTGTCTGGTGTGAACACTTTTGGATTGAACACCGCAGTATCAAACGACCATAAATGTATTCTGAAGTCTTTGTATTGGTCCATTATGTTCTTAACTTCTGTAAGGAACTCTTTACACTGTTCGTTGCTAATACTACCACTGGCGTCAAGTGCCAAGCATATGTCAATCATCTCATCATTGTTCTGTCCTGGCAATATGGCAGATGTGTGCCATGACTTTCTGCTGGGTCTCATCCAAGTGTAGTCAGACTTCAATGTGCTCATTATCTGTTGTTGCAGTATTTCTCTCCAGTCCATCTTAGGCTCTGTGAGATCCTTTACCAATCTCTGTAGGGCACCTGGCAAATTACTTGCACCTGTGCTCTGTGCCGCACTCACCATCGCTTCTTTAACTTCATCTCTGATCTTCTTCAATTCTTCTTTGGTGTACACAGGCTTGCCTTTGCCACCCTTCTTGCCATCTTTGCCGTCCTTGCCTTGACCATCGCTTTTACCCCACTCCTGGTGATCGTCCATCAGCTCGCCAAGTTTATCCAACATCTTCTTGCCGTTCTTCTTGGCCTGTTTGTAGATGTCATCGTATATTCTTTCACTTGCCCAGTCCTTGTACTTGTCGTCCTGGAAGCCTTTGTTCTCACCTTTCTTGCCTTTGGGCATCTCACCGATGTTGCTGTCTTTCAATATCTGGTTAACGGCATAGTCAGCCGCTATGTTCCAAAGTTGTGGATCCCTGTCTCCAATCCTCACCAGCATGTGTTCGAATACATTGTGTAGTACTTCATGTCCAAACAGGAACTCTGCTTCTTTAGGTGTGAGTGAATCTATGAATTTAGTGTTGTAGAAGAAGTGTCTGCCATCTGTACCAGCAGTCGGACACCAGTCATCTGCATTCACTAGTTTCAATCTAGTTGCGAGGTTACCAAAGAACGGATGCTTCAGTAGTAAGGCGATCCTTGCGGTAACCAGTTTGTCTATTATTTTCTGATCGTGATAATCAACCATTATTTAGACTCCATAGCAGTTATGACGTACTTGCCAAACTTCTTATGGAACCTATCAAATGATTTCAACTTGCTAGGATCGAACGGAAGTTTGTAGTTTGTCAAGGCAATCTTCGCACCCATAACAACCAACTCTGTCTCAAAGTTGTCCATCATGTAGTTAAAGAACCTGTCCGCTTGTTCATTCCAAGTTTTGTCTTTCTTCTCGTGTGCCTGTTGTAGTTCATAGCACAAAGAAACTGTAAGAGAGTACATCGCTGATATCTCTTTTGTCTTAAGGTCTCGGACCTTGCCGCTCAATATATCAGATGGGTTAGGTAACTGACCGCTAATCTTACGATGATTCATAAACTTAACGGCCAGGCCTTCTCCTACGCAACCTGCTACGAGGTCAGTGAGCGTACTTTCTGGCAGGTCATCTGATAGAAGTTGGGATACGAAACTCCATGATCTAGGAGTTGCGAATGATCTAGAACTACCTCTAGGATCAAAATCGTATAAATCTTGTTTGGCGAATGTGCAGTAACCCACAACATCTGCGTGTACGTGTTGGTTGGTCGCCCATTCCATCCAGTCCTCGAAGTCCACTCTTAATTCTATGTGAACGAATCTGTTTGCCAATGGAGCCGGCATCCTGTAAGTGACACCTTTGTCCGAATCTCTGTTACCCGCCGCCACGATTGAAACGCCTTCTGGTAGGTGATACTGTCCTACTCTTCTGTTTAAAATCAATTGATACGCCGCCGCCTGTACAGCCGGTGCCGCCGAATTCAACTCGTCCAAGAACACTATCGCCTTACTCTTGGGGTCTGTTGGCAATTCTGCCGGACTCGCCCAGACCATGTTGTTCTCTTTTGAATTGTAATAAGGAATACCCTTGATGTCTGTTGGCTCCCATAGTGGAAGTCTGATGTCGATCACTTCTCTGCCCTCAGAGTCTGCGATCTGTTTAACGATGTCTGACTTACCAATACCTGGTGCACCCCACATCATTATGGGTCTCTGTAATTTGATACAATGTGTTAGTGCTGATTTCGCCTCGTTGGGTGAAACTGTTCTGTTCTGACTGCCTATTGCCGCCTCTTTGTTTTTGTTAGCTCTTGCCATTTTGTACACTCCTGTTTAAAATGTTTATAATACGATTATAGCAGGAATGTGTTATGCGTCAACCTGGTAAATGTGGCTAAAAAGTCGCGGTTTTATTGATCTTTTTGTTCGTCCATCTTGCTCATTGCACGGGCAAGTCCGTATTTTGTGATATCTCCAGCGAAAAGCATCAGTTGTAGGGCCATTTTCTCCATGGTCACGATGATCTTCTTCTTGTCAACGTAGTAGGGACAGTCAACGAATTCATCCAACCACAGGTATGTCTGTGGCGTGAATATTACTTTGGCAGGAAATTTGATGTCATAGGTCTTAATGTCCAACTTTTCAATCATCTCCATACCGGGTTTGGTCAATCTTAGTGATCTGGCCTGGTAACTTTCCCTTACATTCTGCCACCAAGTGTAGTAGTTGGTCTTTATGCTTTCGTCGTGGGTTGGTTGTTCGAGAAGTTCGAGGAAGGTCCGGGTATAGGCTGTCTTGCGATCCATTGTGTAGTTAATTATCTAGTGAATTTGTCGCCGGACTTTAAAAGGTAAACACCAAACTTGTCTGTGCTGTGCTGGGTGTTCAATTTCTTTGCTAGGTTCTCTGCGTGTCCTGGATTTGAAAATGATACTTTCTTGTACTTTGGTCCCGGGTAGTTGGCAACCAAACTTGAACTTTTCAAGTTGATTGGTTTACCATCGTAGAACACCGCCCAAATTCCTTCCGCGGCTAGGACCTCGTCCATTTTGAAGGTAGATTTATTGCTGTGTTGCAACAACACTGTGGGTTTTGGTCTGCTCATATAATCACTCTTTACAACTTGTATTTACCAAAAATCTTATCGTGTGTGAGTATTGGACGGGTCTGTGGGGGTTATCGTTGCTACCTATTGACGGTGGGGTGTTTTATTGTGCGATAATCTTTCTCACAGCACAACCTCGCAAGTCGCCTTTGTAGTCTGTAATTGCCAAGAGAGGTGCAGACTCTTCATCAATTTCGTCCCATTTGTGTATATTATGATGTGCCAGCCAGCCTTGTTTATATTTTTCAAACCATTGTAGGAAAGCAGGATTTAATACGCTGGGTGTTTTGTCTTGTGTGGCCACTTTGAACATTGCTCTAAATGTAATGTGTGGTTTGGCCAAGGTGTTAAATCTCTTTTGGTCGTTTGGTTCTTGATTTTTGAAATATGTGAGCGGCTTCTTTCCCAGTTCCGCCCATGGTAGGTATAAATTATTTTTCAACATACTTTTCTCGTAGAAGTCTCCGCAATTGAAATATTGTGTAAGCGGACCTTCATAGACACCCCACCCTGTAACGATTCCTGTTTTATAATCTTTTGTGGATTCGTGGGCATGTACTGAATTATGAAACTTATACAAGATAGTGTTGTTGCGTACGCCTGCTAACCGGTCATGATGATCTTCGTACAACTTATGTAACCTGTTACATAGCTCTTGATCAACTTGATCAAATTGTTCGTGATCTATTCCAGCAAAGTCACAAAATTCTTTGTATATTCTGGGTAGGTCAGACAGATCCCCCATGGCTGAATCGTGGGGATCAAAAGGTACTTTGATAAGATGCTTTATTTTTGCAAACCACTTTTCTGCTAGTTCTGTTTCGTGGATAACATAGTCTACTTCTACGTCGTTATTAAAAATTAATTTTAATTTTTTACTCTTTGGCACTGAAATTCCCGCCATCCATTTCTATGTCTATGGTCTGTGCCTCCCTAGCGGTCTTTAGTGCTTGAATTATTTCTTCCTGGATTGTGACCATACGAGTCATTACCTGTGCAAGGCTGTCCGCTAGTTGATCTGCTTCCTTGGCGGGTATGATGATCTGTCTTTCTCCCTTCTGACGTAGTGTCCTGATCCTGCCTATGAGATCCTCTATGGGTCTAGTTTGTATCTTGGAATTGTTTGACTGCGTCATTTAATACCTGTTGCATTTCTAGTTTGGTCTTGATTGGACCTTTGTATTCGTACCTCGAAAGTGTGATCATCTTTGGACAGTATGCTTTTCTCCAACCTTTTTCAAAACAGATTATGTAGTAACCTGCACAGAATTGGCTTTTTGATTTTGGAGTCTTTGTGTACACCGGCAACTGCTTCTGCACATCAAACATTGGATTATAAGGATGTTGTGAACATGGGAAACCGTGTACATCAAAATTGTCAGTTTGTACCTCTTCACTAGGTTTCTTCATATTTGATTCATCAAACATGCCGAATCCGAACTTTGTGAACAGGCTCTCCTGTGTGTGGAACACTTGCCTCTTGTCTTGTTTGCTGAGGAATATCCAACCGTTGTCCGCTTGTTTCTGTAGGGTACCCAACTTTTGGCCGTTTTGCTCCACAATCCAAAACTTGTCTTTGACTAGGGTTTTTGCACGTACTGTCATGATACTAACCTCGCATTAAAAGGCTCCACGTATAGTTGAGCCTGCTCACTAATTCTATTTAAATCATACTTGCCACAGAACCTCATGAATCTGATTCCAACTTGGTCTATGCTTTTGTTCTCTGCCTTGGCCTGTGCAATGGTTTGATCAAGTTCTTCTATTATGGCCTCTGGCTGTGCGTGTAGATCCACTAGTGCCCTATTCCTTTCGTAGTCTTCTAGTACCCTGTGTTCATTGCCGTCATGGTCCACCCATTTAGATAGCATTAGATTGTTCCATGTATAACCTTTTTCCTTACGATCTGCGAATGCTTCTTGTAATCCAATCTTGTTCTTTGTGCCCTTTGTACGCACACCTGGGTATGCACTAAAGATGTTGTCGCTTGGATCACCTCTCATGGCCTTCTCAAACACTATCCATTCTGTGTCCGGTGCAGGCTTGGGTGCTTTCAATTTCTTGTCTATCACAGGTTTGCCCGATTTAGCGTCAAACCAACCCT
>Ga0255763_1004021_pt1 | contig 12780 bp, 8 predicted proteins | sample 041ome_2_FD_179963 | JGI IMG/M metagenome (GOLD analysis project Ga0255763, IMG submission 179963) | Coastal salt marsh microbial communities from the Groves Creek Marsh, Skidaway Island, Georgia - 041406US metaG (version 2) | ecosystem: Environmental > Aquatic > Marine > Intertidal zone > Salt...
GCGCGACCGCGGAGTCGTCGATCATCGATCGCGCGCGACCCTCGCGTCGTCGATCGCGCGAATCGCCCGCGTTCGAGATCCGATCGCGCGATCGAGAAAATCTTTTCCGTCGTCGCGGATCGGCTTTTCTCTTTTTTTCGCGCGGCGCGAATTTCGCGAATTTCGCCGAGATCGACGTATTGCGCGTTCGAAAAGCGCCATGTGCGCGATCGCGCGTCGCGCGGCCGATCGATCGGCGCGGCACGACGCGATCGCGCGATCGAATCTCTCGCCGCGCGCGGGTGTGTCGGGGCACGAGCACGCGCGCGATCTCGGATGGGTTTTCATACGTCGGCGCATCGCGCGTTCGCGACGCGACGCGCCGCGCGCGCGTTCGCGACGCGTCGCGTCGCGCGATGCTCCCGGGCGCGCCCGTCGCGGGCGGCGCGCGCGTCGCGATGACGTCGACGTCGACGGCGCGGACGGACGGCGACGACGGCGACGATGGACGCGCGACGCGCGCGCGACCGACGACGGGGGCGACGGACGACGCGGACGATTCGCCGGCGCCGCTCGCGTCGTACGTCGCGGGAGACGTCGTGTTCGCGCGAGGCGTCGGCGCGCGAGGACGGGAACCGATGTGGCCGGGCGTGATCGTGGACGTGGGGCGAGCGCCGGAGGCGGTGCGGAGGGATTTCGCGGCGGCGTGCTGCTGCGTGATGTTTTACGGGCCGAGCGGGACGCGGGGGCGGGAGAGGGATTATTGCTGGGCGCCCGCGGAGGGGTTGATGGCGTGGGCGCGAGGGGTGCGACGAGGGTTGGACGCGCAGCGCGTGGCGAAGCGAATGCGACCGAGGGCGTTCGAGGAGGCGTGCGAGGAGGCGCGCGAGGCGGCGGCGGCGGGCGAGGACGACGTCGGGGCGACGGAGAGCGAAGGGAGAGCCGACGATCGGGGGGGGGACGGGAAGGGGCTCGACGGCGACGATGGCTCGCGCGAGGGCGAGCGCGAAGACGAGGTGGGGGTTTTGGGATTACAGGACTCGTTCGGGTTGCCGTGCAGCGCGCCGGCGGAGCGGCTGGCGACGCGTCGGTGCGCGTCGTGCGGCGTGACGGATGACGAGTCGTTGCGATCGAAAAACTCGAATGGGCTCTGCGCGCTGTGCAGAAAGTTGCACAAAGAGGGTCAGTTCTGTCCGGTGTGCGATCGAGTGTGGCACTGGAGCGCGGGCGACGCCATGGTGGGGTGCGATCGATGCGAGATGTGGATTCATCGCGAATGCGACGCCGTGGCGGCGGAGGTGTTGGATAGAGAACAAAACGGTGAGGATGAGGATATTCCGTACGCGTGTCCGGTGTGTAGAAGTAAAACTCCCGAGCAGATCGCCGCGGAGGCGAGACTCGCGGAGCAAGCGCGCGTCGAGGCTGAACGCAAGGCGCAGATTCGAGAGCGCAAGCGCTTGGAAAAACTTCTCAGCAAACCTCGAGTCGGTCGACCTTCAAAGGAGATGAAAGAGGCTAAAGTGCTGCTGAGGCGCATGCCAACGCTGGATAAACTCCTAAAGGGTTCTTCCTCAGCCTCGGTGCGAGCGGGGACGATGAAATCGCCGCACGCAGTGTCGAAGAAGCAAAACACCGTGCCCAAACGACCGAAGAGTTCGTGGCAGCTCTTCGCCGCGGATTTCTTCCAACAGTACAAAGACGAAAACGGCGAAGATAACATAGATTTCGCCGCGGTCTATCGCGAGCAGGGTGCGGCGTGGCGCGAGATTGACGCGTCAGAGCGCGAGAGATACGAGGAGCTCGCCAGAGATGAGGCGGAGCGATTTAGAGAGATGATCACGGAGATGTTTGAGAGCGGCGAGCTCGACGACCAGCAGCGAAAGCGTTACGATAAAATCTTGAACCCAGACGCGCACGTAGCGAGGGTGAAGACGGAACGAAACCCCGATGCGAGCAAGGCGTCGCGTCGCTCCAAGGCGGGTGATATTTCCAAGCTTCGCGACGGGAACGAGTTGCCAGAGACACTTGCGGTGATTTGTAACGGCGTGGCCGCAGACTATTACACGCGCTTGAATCAAGTGATGTGTCAATGCTCGGATTGCGCAGGAACGAACAAGTACATGACGCCGACTGAGTTCGAAAAGCACGCTGGCATGGGGCAAGCGAAAAAGTGGAAGGCGTCTTTGAGAATGATTGAGCCGGCAAAGATGCCCATAGGACGTTTCTTGGACGGCAATGATTTCAACGCTCGTAGGGATCAACATACCGAGGACGATGAAAATGCTTCGCTGGATTACGAAATCGTGCAAGTGAGTTGGAGCGTCGATCGGTGTGCGGTGTGCGACGATGAGCGCGACTTCGACTTTGACCAGCTCATCACGTGCGAGGCGTGCGCGGTGACGGTGCATCAGTCTTGCTACGGTGTTCCAGACATACCAGACGACACCGTCGGTTGGCTGTGTCGTTCGTGCGAGCACACCGGTGGTGCAGTGAGCGAAACACCCTTGTGCTGTTTGTGTCCCGTCGCCGGCGGTGCGCTCAAACCGACGACGATTCCTTCGCTCTGGGCGCACAGCGCGTGCTGCCAATGGATACCCGAGACCACCGTGCTTGATATCGAGCGCATGGAGCCCATCGATAACATCGCAAACATTCAAAAAGAACGCTGGTCGCTCTTGTGCACGGTCTGTAAGCAACGCATGGGCGCGAAAATCCAATGCTGTCATCCGGGTTGCTACATCGCGTATCATCCGTTGTGCGCGCGCGCGACTGGTTTGTACATGGATGCCAACGACGATGGCGACGATGATGAATCGCCATTACAGTTACTGTCGTACTGTCATAGACACTGTCGTGTCGACGTCGAGCGCGCACAAATTTACGCCGGCACAGAGGGCTTGAAGATCGGCCAGGAGGGACGGCTGTTGGAGTGTGGCGCCAATAAGGAACGAAAACGTACCAAGGCGGAGATGCGCGCGGAAACAGAAGAGCGCGAAAGACGAGAAGCATCCGCGACGCTCGCTGATGAGTCAGAGTTGAGCTCAGACTCTGAGACAGACTTCATGAACTGCGCGAAGTTCCGTCGTTACGAGCAACTTGGTCATCCGAGGACGGAGGCGGACATCAAGGACGAAAACGAAGAAAATCCCGACGCTCCCGGGTCAGGAACGAAGAAGTATCGAGTTCGTAAACGGGTCTTGCACGCGGACGACGAGGACGAGGACGAGAACGACGACGACGACGAGGATGACGACGACGACGACGACATGACGGAACGTGCTGATACAGACATGGTGCATACAAAAGACGACGTCATCGCGCATCAACGCGTCGATACCATGGAAACTACTGAAGACTTATTGCAGGATGACGACGACGACGACGACGCAGAACTCTCGACAGATCTCGACGTTGAGTACGACGCCGATCCAACAGACGACGACGACGACGACAATGCCGAAGGCGGTAAAACAGACGCCGAGGATGCCGTGGAGGATGCCGATGCCAAATTAGATCCCTCAACGACGTTTCCGGAATCAAAGAGACGTAAAACCGTATCAGAGCGTTCCGAGAGCTCACCTCAGAGTGCGACGTTGGCGCTGCAAGCAAAGTTGCCGGAAGCAAAGTACCCGGCACTTCCCGGCGGCTTACCCGTACCTGAAGGAAACGTTCCGCGTCCGGATATTCCCGAAGTAAATATTTACTGCAAGACGTTTAGAGGAATATTTAGACCAGCAGATACGTTGATCAAATGTCTCTGCGGACGGTGCCGACGTGAGGCCGAAGCCACGAACTCTGACGCGACGACTCTGTGGGAAGCGAACAGATGGGAGCAGCACGCGGGTATGAAGCACACCAAGAAATGGAAAACGTCAATCAGAGTCGTCGTCGACGATAACGGTGGCGAGCAAGCTTTCGGTGATTGGCTTACCGATCACAATATCGTCGTGCTCGCGAATACTGGCAAAACGGCCAAGGTTGCGTCGATGTCGGCAAAACCAAAAGCCCAACGGCCCAAAGCTTCGCGTACGCACGCACTCCTCGGTCTCGGTCTGGGAACATTTGAAGACGACAAGTTGGAAGATAAGAGCGGCGAAGAGACTCGAGCAAGAGCTCTCGTTGGACGCCGCGTGCAAATCGACACCGGTACCATTCTCGCACCGGACTGGAAAGACGGAACGATGATTGACGTCACGATAACGCGCACTGGCATTCGGTATAAAGTCATTTTCGACGATGGGACGGACTTGATGATGTCGTTTACGCGTGATGCGCAAAATTTGAAATTCGTCGATGGCGAGGCACCGGATTTGTCGTTTTTGCCTGAAGCCGCAAAATTAAGCTCTGGCAAAAACACACAACTTGAGACGCAACTGGCGATCGCCAACGCACAATTTACATCAGCAAAACGACCGTCTAATCCCGCAGACCGCGCCAAGATCGCGGAACTCGGGCGGCCGAAAAAGCCTCGTGAGAAAGAGGCTTGGGTGCAGTGCGAGAACCCGTCGTGCGGGAAGTGGCGGCGCGTCCCTCAAAGTTTTGCGGAGAAGTTATCTGCCGATGATGCCGACATGTGGACGTGTCAGAAAAATCCTGAAGCCGCATTTTCGGTGTGTTCAGTGCCTCAAGAGTTTGAGGACGACGAGATCGATCGACGCATCGCGCTTGGTGATAACGCTCCGTACATGGAGGGTTCAGACGACGAAGAATCGGAAGACGAAGACGCCGTTCGTACGCACGTTCCCGATGACTTGCCAGCGATGGTGAGCGTCGTATGCAAAGGTGTATCTGGGACATATCACGTACAAACGCGACGAATCGAATGTCTGTGTCGAGTGTGCGTCGATAGCGACCAAGGGCCGGTGTACCACGAGAGGTCGCGGTTTGAAGCCCACATTGGAGTGAAAGGACCGAAGAAGTGGAGCCATCACATCAGAGTCGTCCTCAATAACCGAACGGTAATGTCGCTTGGAAAATGGCTCGAGGTGTGGGGATGCGAAATCCGGCGCGAAAAAACCGTTGACCTGTCCGCCAAATCGCTCGGACACCAGAGAAATCTCAGCCGCAAGCAGCTCGAAGAAATTCAAGCCAACGTGTACAAGCGTCTTGGATTGAATAAAAACGACAAAAACGCCAAGGTTACGGGACCACCGCCGAAGACAGGAAAACGTCTGTACGTCGGACTTACGCCGTACATCGTGCGCGGGTCGCGAGGCGCCTTCAAGCGCGAGTTGATTGCTTCAAAAAAGTACACGCCCGAAGAGTTTGCGGCGGTACAAGCGGAGCGCAAGGCTAGGGGCGTGAACGGCGCTTCGGATGATAAAGTCGTCGAACAGCATGGGCTCACGATGCGAGAGAAGCTCGAACAAATGACGGCGTCGTACTCCGATAGACTCACGTTCGCCAAATCCAACATACACGGATGGGGACTGGTGGCCAAGGTTTTCCACAAGGCGGGTTCCATCGTCACGCAGTTCAAAGGCGAGACGTGTCGAAGCACCGTCGCGGATCTTCGCGAAACCTTTTACGAAGATAACGGAGTGGATTGCTACCTCTTAAAACAAGACGACGACACCGTCGTCGATTGCACGTTTCAAGGAAACTTTGCGCGATTCACCAATCACAGCTGCAACCCGAACATGTACTCAAAAATCGTCAAAGTAGACGACGCGAATCACATCATCTTTTTCGCTCGAACCGACGTTCGGCCCGGGGAAGAGCTGACGTACAACTACAGATTCGAAAGCGAAGACGGCAAAGTGCCGTGCTATTGCGGCGCCGACAACTGTCGCGGTTACTTGTGCTGAACGCGACGCATTCATAGTCATAGTGTAATATTCATTAATCTGTACTCATAGCTTACATTTTCGGCAGCATTCTCTTCACGTAATCCGCCATCAACTTATCGTTTTCCTCCGTCACCGCCTTCTCCACCATCTCCCGCACCTCCTCGAACGAAAACACCTCGTTCGCGTAAGTCTCTCGCGCCTCCAACACACGCAACCCCGCCGCGCGACTCCCCGCGTCGTCGCGCGCCATCAGTCCCCGCAACCAATCGTTCCCGTCCCTCCCGATCGGATGCGCGTCCACGTACGCTTTCAACGCCAGATACGTCTCGCTCTCCGCGCCCTCGCGCTCGAGCGTCTCCGCCAGCGTCGCGCGCGCCGCCACCGCCGTGAACAGCCTCCCGAGCGCGTCCCTCGCCGCGATCTCCGGCGACCGTCCCTGAAACGCGTCGCTCGGCACGTGCATCCGTCCCGGCCGTCCCGCGCGCGTCGCCGCGCGTCGCCGCCCGTCTCCCGCGCCTCGCGTCGCCGAGACGACGCGTCCTCGAACCGCGTCCCTCGCCCCCGCACTCATCGTCGTCGCCATGACGGCGCCGCGCCGCGCCGCGACGTCCAACGAGGCCACCTTCACGCTCGCGGGCGAGGACCACACGCTGGCGAACGCGCTGCGACACGCGCTGAACGGCAACGCGGACGTCGCGCTGTGCGGGTACTCGGTGCCGCATCCGATGAAGCGCGAGGCGCGCGTGCGCGTGCAGACGACGGGCGCGAACGGGACGACGGCGCAGGGCGCGATGCGGGACGCGCTGTTGGACGTCATCTCGGTGTGCGATCGCGTGCGAGAGGCGTACGAGGACGCCGAGCGCGCGTTCGAGCGCGAGCGGTGAATCGTCTCGAATGGCGGCTGGTGGGCGGTCGGTCGCGCGTGAATTAACGTTGGAGCGCGTGAATCTCGAGCAAGCGCGCCTCGATGCGAGCGAGAAGCGCCTTGCGATCGCCGAGGACGTCGGCGGCGAGGTCTCGACGGCGAACGTCGGCGCGACGAGGCGCGGATTTGACGGGGGTGACGGGGGCGGAGACGGCGGCGCGCGCCGCGGAGGACGCGGAGACGCTCGAGGACGGCTCGGCGGCGGACCATCGGCCCTGTTCCTCGATGATTTCGATCAGACGCGCGTTTTGAGCGTTGGAAGAGGCGAGCTTGAGCTCGAGGTCGGTGATTTCGTCGCGCGCGGCGGCGACGGCGGCGGCGCGGGTCTCGATCTCGGCGTCGGCGCGTTCGAGTTCGGCGGATTGGGCGTTCATCTCTTCCACGAGCTTGTCGCGAACTTCCGCGAGTTTGAGCACGCGGTCGTCGACGCTCGCGGCGTCGGTGACGCGGGATTCACCCATCTGTTTCGCCTTTGAGCGCAAAAGTTGGGCCTCTTCCAGGGCGTCGGCGAGCGCGGCGTCCGCCCGCCGCGTCTTGCGATCGACGTACGCTCGGACGCGGAGGTGCAGCTCGTCGTCGCTGTGCTTCGCGTCTTCGGATTCGCCGATAACGAGCTTGACGGCAGCGATGGCGCTCTCCGCCTTCACCGCGCGGCTCTCGAACGCCGTCGCCGAACGTTTCGCCGCCCTCGTCGCCTTTTCCGTCTCCGATACGCGCGCGCGGTAATCGTCCGCCTCGCCTTCCGCCACCGCGGCGATGCGCGATGCGGTTTCCGCGCGCGCATTCATATCATTTTGCGTGTTAATCACGTCCTCGAGCTCGGCCTCGACTTCGATGCGACGGCGACGTTCCGTTTGTAACTCGGCGAGCAAGGCGTACTTTTCCTCCTGCTGCGCCGCGATGTCCTCGTCGGCGACAAATTGCCCCCTTCGCCGGTCCACGTCGCCCGCGCTCGTCCCGTCGTCGTTCACGGCCGAAATTGCGCCGTCACTGCGAGCGCGTCGTCGCTCCTCGCGGCTCTCGTCTAAATCTCGCCGAAGCTGCATAGCTTCCTCCTCGGCGCGAAGCTGCTCCTCGCGCGACTCCGCCAACGCGGATTCTAAACTTCGCGATCTCGCGTTCGCGGTCTCGCTCGCGCGCAGCGCCGCGTCGCGTTCGCGAATAATTTCATCGAAACGTGACTTTTCTCGCTCCTCGTCCGTCGCTCGCGCGGTGGCGACCTCTAATCGTCGTTCTAAGTCCGCCCGCGCCGCTCTCGCTTCCTCCGACTCGGTGAGCGCCGCGTCCAGCGCGAGTCGCGCCTCCCTCGCCTCCGTCTCCGCCGCATCGAGCGCCTTCTCCGCTCTCTCTCGCGCCTCTTCCGCCTCCACCGCGCGCGCCTCCAACACCGCTCGACTCCCGCTCGCTTCGTCCGCCGCGCCCTTCGCCGCGTCCGCCGACATTTTCGCCTCCTTCGCGCTCCGCCTCAGCACCGCGAGCTCCGCCTTCACCATCGCCGTCTCCTCTCGCGCCCGACGCGCCTCCGCGCGCGCGCGCTCGAGCATCCCTCGCATTTCCTCGAACTCATCCCGCGCGTCTTCGCTCGCGTCTTCGCTCGCGTCGTCCGTCGCGCGCGCCGCCGCCGCCGCCGTCGTCGCCGTCGCCGTCGTCGTCGCGTCCACCGCGCCGTCGCTCGAGCTTCGCGCGTCGCGCGCGCCGTCGCGCGTCGCGCGCGCCAAGTCAATCGTCCGTCGTCCATCGTTCGACGCGTCCGCGCGCGCGTCGCCGCGTTCCCGCGCGCGAAATGCGTCGAGCTGTTGCGTCGCGAATCAAATCGAAATCAGTCGCGCGCGCCCTCGTCGCGCGCGTCGCGCGTCGCGCGTCGCGCGTCTCGTCGCGGCGCACCTTGGCCTTCCCCCGCCGCGCCGCCGCGCCGCGCGCGCGCGGCTCCATGCCCGACGCGCGTCGCGCAGTGCGTCGCAAAACGCGCGCGACAGACGACGACGCGCGATGGCGCCCGGCGCGGCGCCCGGCGACGAGGTGCGACGGCGCGCGCGACGCGACGCCCTCCGCGACGCCCCGCGGCGCGACGCGTCGAGGCGCGCGCGCGCGACGCGCGGACGCGCGCCGACGAGGCGCCGACGAGGCGCTGACCGAGCGCGACTTTCGACGACCAGATCTCCGCGAGCGCGCTCGTGCGCGTCGCGTGCGCGAGCACGGTGGCGTGCATCGTCACCACCTACGCGTTCGCGACGTCGCAGAGCGTGATCGCGACGAACGTGTTCCCGATCATCTCCGAGACGTTCACGGGGACGCCGCAGAGCGCGGTGAGCGAATTCGCGCTGGGATTCGCGTCGTGGGTGCTGTTCTTCATGGTGGCGGTCGTGAAGGTATATTTGGATCGATACGCGACGAGCGATGCGCGATGGCGCGCGCACGGGCGAAGGAGCGCGCGAGTGGGGTACGTGGCGGCGATATGCTTGGCGCTGACGGCGGCGATAAACTACGGGGAATCGTTCGGCGCGCACGTGACGGCGGCGTTTGGATTCTTGTTCGCGCTGTGGATATGGCTCGCGTGCGTCGTCGCGCAGTTGAGAAAACACGAAGACGCGGTGAGTCGATTCAGCATGCGCGCGAAAGTCGCGGGATTGGCGTTCGCGGGATTGGGCGTCGGCGGATTCACCGCGCTCTCGGCGCTCGTGGGCAAGGACGAGAGCCGGACGGCGTATTCGCTCATAGGTTTTTGCGAGTGGCTCGCCGTGCTCGCCTTAGTGGCCGCGTGTTACACCATGGCGTGGGATTTAGACGCCAAGGGCGTGTCGATCAGGGTGTGCTTCGACGAGGAGAGCCCGCCTCGTTCCGAGCAACCGGCGTAGACGTGTACGATAAAGCGCGCGACAAACCTACCCCTGCTTTCTCGCCCCGCACACGCCCGCGCGCGCTCGCTCGTCGGCCCCGATGTCGACCACCGCCGCCCGCGCATCGCGCGCGACCCACGCGCCCGCGCGCGCGTCCCGAATCCAGCGCGATCGCGCGCGCTCGACGCTTTCCCGTCGCTCGCGCGCGGCGGCGTCGGCGTCCGACACCGCGGCGTCGCTCGGCATCGACGGCGGCGCCTACGCCCGCGAGCTCGAGACCGCGCTCGACGCCGTTCGTTTGGCGAGCACGCTGTGTCAGGAGGTGCAGGCGCAGCTGATGCGCATGGACGAACAGGCGGAGACGAAGGAGGATCGATCGCTCGTGACGCTCGCCGACTACGCGGCGCAGGCAATAATCGTGTGGTACGCGCGACGGCGAGCGACGATGGCGATCGCGGCGACGATGGACGCGTAAACATTTCTAAGTCGCGATCGGGCGCGGAGACTGACGAAAAGCGCGACGCGGATGACGAACAGGCGAATCTCGCAAGACTTTCCGGATATGACGCTCGTCGGCGAGGAGGACGCCGAGGCGCTCACCGAAGGCGGCGAAGGCGGCGCCGCGACGCTGGCGAAGATCGTGGCGTTGGTGAATAAGACGTTGAAGACTCACATTGGGGATGATGCCGTGGAATTGAGCTCGCAAGACGTGGTGAGCGCGATCAATAAAGGAAAGAGTACGGGCGGGGCAAAGGGCAAGCATTGGATTTTGGATCCGGTGGACGGGACGCTCGGTTTCGTGCGAGGTGATCAGTACGCCATCGCGCTGGCGCTGATGGACGAAGGCGATTTGAAGGTTGGGGTCATGGGGTGCCCGAACATGCCCAAGCAAGGAGACGTATTGGAATTTGAGACGAGTTACAGTTACGGCTTTTCGCCGAGGTTGGTGTCAAAGATGCTCGCGGGCGACTCGCTCGGTTGGTACAAGGGCTGTATTTTCACCGCCGTGCGCGGCCATGGGTCATACATGTTCCCTGTTGACGAGAAGCTAAACTTTGAACCGAGTAAGGTGACGGTCAGCGGTGCTTTCGATCCCCAAAAAGCCAAATTCACCGAGCCGGTGATGAAGGCGAACTCGTCTCAGGGTTTCACGGCGGCGGTGGCAACCAACCTCGGTATCGAGTGCAAACCGTTGCGCATTTATTCTCAAGTCAAGTACGGCTCTGTGGCGCGAGCCGATGCAGACGTTTTCATGAAGTTTCCCAAGGCTGGGTACAGAGAAAAGATTTGGGATCACGCCGCGGGCGTGATTCTCGTCGAGGAGGCGGGTGGTCGGGTGTCTGACGCTGGTGGCGCGCCGCTCAATTTTGCCGGCGGGCGTTACATCGAAGGGTTGGATCGCGGTATCATCGCCGCATCTAGCGCACTTCACGAACGCCTTCTCGATGCCGTCGCCAAGTCTTGGTCGTCCTCGCAGCTTTAAATATACTAGGGTCGCTCGCAATCCGCGAAAATTGTGCCGCATTCGATTGAACGCGTCTAAAAAGTTGAATACAAACGAAATTGTGTATTAATGAATCACCTCGCTACGCCCTACTAACACCAAAGTTTCGAGTTAAAGCGTCAGGTTGCTAGGGTTTTCGATCACTTCGCGCAAAGTCTTGCCGAAGTCAGCCGCGACGTTACCGTTGACGTGACGGTGGTCGGCGACGATGTTGACCGTCATGAAGCTCTTGACGCCAATCATGCCACCAACCGGGACGACGGTCTTCTTGGAAGAGCCGACGGCCAGGATCGCGGTTTGGTTCGGTGGGAGAATGGCGTCGAATTGGTCGACGCCGAACATGCCGAGGTTGGAGATGGTGAAGTTACCGCCGGCGTAGTCAGCCGGGGACAAGCCAGTGCTGCGCGCCTTCTTCACGAGCCCGCTCCATTCGCGGCCGAGTTGGTAGACATCGGTGTTGGCGGTGTCGTTCAAGACTGGCGTGATCAAACCATCATCGAGCGCAACGGCGACGGCGATGTTCACCTTGTCGTTGTACACGATGCCCTTACCGTCGTGGTAGGTGGAGTACATGATCGGGTGCTGCGCGAGCGCGACGCCGACAGCCTTGGTGAGCAAGGCGGTCATCGTCACACCCTTCGGCTTGAGAGTGGCGTACAACTTGTCGAACTCGTCGGTGCAGATGCTCATCGCGATGCGGGAGACCGGAACTGAGAGAGACGGCAACATGTTCTTCGCGACGGCGGCTTGCATGCCCGAGAGCGGCACGACGGTGCCGGCGGGCGCCGGAGGCGCGACGGCGGCCGCCTTCTTCGGTGCGGCGGCCGCGGCCGCTGCCGGGGCAGGCGCGGCGCCAGCCTTCGGCGTCGGCGGCAAGCCCGCGGCGTTCTCGATGTCCACCGCGGTGATGCGGCCATTCAAGCCCGTACCGGCGAGCGTCTTGAGGTCAACCTTGTGCTTCTTCGCGAGCTTCTTCGCGTACGGCGTCGCGACGACGCGACCGGAAGCCACCGGCGCGGCCGGCGCCGCCGGCGCCGCCGGTGCAGGCGCCGCCGCCGCCGCCGCCGGCGCGGGCGCCGCCGGCGCCGGCGCCGGCGCGGGCGCCGCGGCCGCCGGCGCGGCCGGCGCCGGCGCCGGCGCGCCGCCCGCCTTCGCCTTCGCCTCCTCGATCTCGCTCTCGCTATCGACGACGTACGCGATCGGCGCTCCCACGGTCGCCACCTCCCCGTCCCCGACCGCGATGTGCGCGATGATTCCATCCACGAACGACTCCACGTCCATGTCCGCCTTGTCGCTCTCCACGACCACGACCGCGTCCCCCTTCCCGATCGCGTCCCCCTCGCCCATCAACCAGCTCACGATCTTCCCCTCCGTCATCGTCGACGACAGCGCCGGCATGAAGATCTCCTTGATCTCCGCCCTCGCCTCGCACGCCCGTCGCGCGCGCGCCCCGCCCGTCGCGCGCGCTCGCAAAACCTTACCATTCAAACTCCCCGCGCGTCTCGCCGTCAATCGCGACGCGCACGCGTGCGTCGACGCCATCGTGCGCGTGATTCCTCCGCCCTGCGTTCGTTCGACGTCGTCGCGCGGCGCGCGGCGTCGGTGTGTGCCGCGTCGCGCGCGTCGCGCGTCGTCGAGATCGGCGTTTTGGATAACGACGGCGCCGCGATCGACGCGCGATCGATCGCGCGATCGACGCGTCGATCGACGCGTCGAGGTTCGATAGCGAAAATCGAACCCTCGACC
>Ga0255763_1004026_pt1 | contig 12775 bp, 7 predicted proteins | sample 041ome_2_FD_179963 | JGI IMG/M metagenome (GOLD analysis project Ga0255763, IMG submission 179963) | Coastal salt marsh microbial communities from the Groves Creek Marsh, Skidaway Island, Georgia - 041406US metaG (version 2) | ecosystem: Environmental > Aquatic > Marine > Intertidal zone > Salt...
CAAAGGGGGGCGGGGGGGGGGTGGGGGGGGGGGGGGGGGGGGGGGGGGGGAGCGGGGTCACAAGGAGGTGATGGTGGCGGCGGGGACAATGAGGGGGCAGCAGGCGGTGGAGGTGGTGGAGGGTCATCAGGACAAAACGGAGGGACTGGGTCGTACAATGGGAGCTATGTTGGAGGCAACGGAGGAAATGGAACGACCTACTCGTGGGGTCATCTCGGTACAACGAGCACAACTTATGCAGGAGGAGGAGGTGGGAGTGGGAAGGATAGTAGTGGATCGGGTGGAGCGGGCGGGGGTGGAGCGGCGGTGCGGGCCGGGGAAGGAGGTGCTGGTTCTGATATATATGGCGGTGGCGGTGGCGGAGGACGAGACGGACTCGGCGGCGGTGGCGGCGGTTCTGGACACGTCACTTTGCGCGTCCCGTGGACGTTTCAAACGTGATACTAAAATATTAATGACAGCGCCTTAACCTTTTATCGGTGAAACAGATCCCAATCATCCTCTCGAAGTGGAAGGTCAGTTCTTTCTCAGCAACGTGGAGCAAGGAACCAATACCAATTTTGTTCCATTTGAGATTTTGAGTAACTACAGAGGAATAACTGGTAGTAAAACTTGTGGGCGCACGTCAGCTTAGACTTCGAGTAATGCCTTCGGTCGGCGCTACCACGGCGAATGTCACCGGAACCATAACAACTTCATCGAATCTTGTCGTGGGAAATTCAAATCTTCACGTGGACAATGTGACCGGCAACGTCGGCATCGGGACCGACAGTCCAGGTCAAAAACTGGAAGTGAACGGTACGATACAAACAAGCGATATCACTCAAACCACACCCGTTATGTACAAAATTTCGTTGCAGACGAATCAAACTAATGTTAATATTAGTACTAACTTTACAATAAGAGATTTATTCGATACAAGCAGCGGTGCTGTTGTACAAATAAACAGTGGCGGTACATTTACAAGAAGCAATAGTACAATAACACTACCGTCGTCCGGATATTGGCGTGTCACCGGCAATTTTGTATTTACTGGAACGGGTCAGCGCATCGTCGTTGCGGTTCAGCCAGAAGTAGAGGGAGCGGCAAGTGGCGAGATATTCGTGGGAGACTACGTAAGAAATGCCAGTGGTCACACTACATCCAGTACACTCGTGTCATCTGTATACAATTTTACTGGAAATAAAAAAATAGGGTTTCAATTTGCACAATATGGAGTTGCCGACCTTGACGCGAGCATCGTCGGAACTGCATCATTTGTTCTCCTCGAAAAATTGTAAAATCCCTCGAAAATTCTTCATAGTCATTTAGTATAAAAACGTACACGATCAGGATTTTGTAGTGGTGTGAGGATATTATTTGTAGAATTTCCTAGCCAATTAATAGAAAACCATGCCCACGTACGACGGCACTTATAAGCTGGCGGTTGAGGATGGACGTGTTTTAATCCGAGACGTGGAGGGAGGTCCCCAGACCACCCACGTCCCGCTTGAAATCTATAGCAACTATGCAGCCCGAGGGACATTGACGGATTCCAGACAGTTGAGGCTTAGGACCCAGCCCTACCTCGAGTCAAACACCGCGAATGCCTACGTGACCGATATGGGCATCCAGAACACCGCGGACAACTACTTCTTCATCACGGCGCCCCAGAAGACCGCCAACGCAGGCGACCAGAACACCTTTGTCATTTCAAAGACGTCCAACGTCGGCATCGGGACGACCAACCCAGAGAAACCCCTTCATGTCGTGGGAGACTCTTGGGTCACCGGGACCCTCACGGCGTCCAACATCGTCGGCGCTTCACCCGTAACCATCAGTTCAAACCTGGTGATGGCCCCGGGGTTCACTCTGATCGCGGGGTCCATTGAACCTCCCGCGGGCTCCGAGTCCAACCTCAAAATCACTGGAACCATCACGACCTCCAACATCATCGCAAACGCCGGCGACAATCTCTTGGTCGGTTCGAACCTCGTTGTGGCTTCGGGTACGACCCTGACGGGAGGTTCCACTGCGTCCATCACCAACTCCAACACATTCCCAAAGTTTGTTTTTAGATCAAGTTCCAATGTTAATCAAATATCACAGGGTGGATGTGACCCTGGTAGAACTGGAGAGCAGGTTATGTATCCAAGTGAAGATGGAAAATTGTGGGTAACGGGTGATAATGCGACGGGCGTTCTAGGACTGGGCGACACCACCCGGCGCACCATTTTCACCCTGGTGAGTTCACTGGATGGAGTGGCAAACATCGTAGCCGCGAGTACTGGCGGTAACTCTGATAATAATCAAGGAACATCGAGAGCAATTGACGACAATGGAGGACTTTGGACTTGGGGTTACAATGGTACCTACCAGTTGGGTCATGGCGACACCAACAACCGCTACATACCAACAAAAGTCACACTTGGTAGTATCACAGACGTGAATGTTATCGAGGCATGGGATTCTCGCGGTGCCATGATTGCGTTAGACTCGACGGGACAGTTGTGGGGATGTGGATATGGAACGAGTTATCGTGCCGGTTTCGGAACTGCAGACAGAACCGAATTTCAAGAAACTACGCCAGCCGAATCCCCTGGTTACACGCCATCATTTATAGCAGTGTCAGGTGGTTATACTTTTTCATTGGCTTTGGATTCCACTGGGAATGTGTGGTCAACTGGAGGGAACACAGAGGGCGCCACTGGACAAGGGACGACTGTTGGCAATACAGAAGGGTTTTATCAGGTAGATAATACCAATGGTATCGAGTCCGTTAACATAGTCCAAATAACATCTGGCGGTGCCAGCACCGGGCGATCGGCATCGTGGGCTTTAGATTCCAACGGAGATATGTGGAATACGGGTCAAAACGAATTTGGACAACTTGGACACGGGAATACATCCAACCTTGATAAATTTACAAAAGTCACGACCGGGGATGTCGCGTCGGCAACTATCATAAAAGTTTGCTATTTGTATTATTCAACGATTGCGTTGGATGATCAAGGAACTATGTGGGCCTGCGGAAGAAATAATCTTGGTCAAGTAGGTAATCCACCTTATGAAGGAACTATTACCTCATTCTTTCCAATTACAGCAGGTCCAATTTCAGATAAGTCTGTAACGGATATAGCCAGAGCCTTTGATGGGGTGCATGCGATGACATCCGATGGTGAGTTATGGGGAACAGGTTATAACGGTTTTGGGGAACTCGGAACCGGCGACCTCGTCAACCGTTACATCTTCACCAAAATCCTGGACTTCAATACAAATCCGCCGCCGGATTATGGCTACACCCGCTCGCTCCTCTTGGAGAACACCGAGACCGGCAAGGGACCTTCGATCGAGTTCAAGAACAAGAACGCGGTCAGTTCGCGGATCCAGATGGAGGACGGGGCGTCCGGAAAGATGAACATCGGGTTCGTGGATGCGTCCTTCGACCCCAAGCTGTCCGGCGGGGACGGTGCCGTATTGGAACCCTTCCAGGAGCGCGCCCAGTCCAACGCGATGACCCGCGGCGTCACCATCAATCAGACGGGCGGCACCATGGTGGCCGGAGGAGAGACGGCGAACGTCGGAGTCATAACAAGAATAATGGCAACCACCAGCAATGTTTCTTCGCCAGCATATAAAGATTTTGGTGCTGGCTATGCATACAATATAGCACCAGTCATATTGAGCAATGGAGATGTCTATGTTACCGGTGAAAATAGTTATGGACAGTTAGGTCTCGGGAATACAGCCGATCAAACCACTTGGCAAAAGATTTCAGATGGGAAAAAAATAGTTGCTGGTTGTGCGGGTACTAATGTAACATTTTTGATTTCAGAGGGAGGAGGACTATGGGCTGCCGGAAGAAATACTTGGGGAGAACTTGGCGATGGCACTACAACTAATAGAAGCACATTTGTCGTAAGTTATACTGGCTTGTCAGAGGGCACGAAGGTAGTCAAAATCGTCAATGGCGATGATTCTACGCTCTTGCTAACAAGTGATGGAAAGGTATGGGGAACTGGACAAAATAACACAGGCGAACTCGGGATTGGAAGTACATCTGGGACATCTGGAACATGGACACAGGCAACGAATAATATCAGTTCGTTGACAATTGTGGATATATCAATATCAACTTTGGCTGCGGTAGTTGATAGCAATGGAGATGTGTACACATGTGGCTCCAACACCAATGGTGAAACTGGTCATGGAAATACAAATCTATACACCAGTTTCACAAAAGTAACGACTACACTCGATACACCTTTCATAACTCAAGTCAGTGTGGGAGCGTCACATATTCTTGCACTTGATTCCGATGGAAATGTATATACATGTGGGGGGAATACCTATGGCCAACTTGGGCTTGGTGACACCACCGCCCGAACAACATTTGTTCAGGTGACATTAAGTAAAACAATTGTTGCCGTTTCCGGAGGCAGACATCATTCATTGATTTTGGATTCTGAAGGAAATGTATGGTCAACTGGTGAAAACCTAAGTGGAGAACTCGGTCTCGGTGACACCACACAGAGAAATTCATTTACACTTGTTCCTGACGTTGCAGGAAAAAACGCCATAGCAATAAGTGCAGGTTATTTGAACTCAGCAGTTCTCCTATCAAACGGGGACATCTATGTATGCGGTTATAATAATGTGGGTCAATTAGGGCTAGGCACCACATCAAACGTCACGATATTTACACGCCTTAACCCATTGTTGGATATTTTACCATCCGAGTTCAAGTACACCCCGACGCTGACCCTCGAGAATCCCAACCCGGACTACGGCGCGACGGTCGAGTTCAAGAATCCCAACAACCGGGCGTTCATCAATCTGGACGACAAGACCTCGACGCTCCGTTTGGGCTTCGTGGACAACGAGAACAACGCGGGGCAGTTTAAGGGGTTGAGTATTGGATCTGATGGTGGACTTAAATTACCACATATGAGAGTTGTTAGATCTGTTGATGGTGGTATAGAACATATTGGTGCACTTCAACTTAATTACATACGTGAAGACAATTTTAACGGATGGGACACTACCAACTATCAGTATACAACACCCATGGATGGGATTTACAATATATGCGGCTCTGTTCATGTGACTAGTGGCAGTAGCAGGTTTGTTATTTATGTAAACGACATAGTAAGTGTTTGGTTATTTACATGTGCTTCTACCGAAGCATATGCTGCTGGTTCAATTTCCATGAGATTGAATAAAGGTGATCGAGTAAATATTAGAGCAATGACATCATGCACTATATATTATCAAGAGACTGGTTATGATACAACATGGATGTCTATGACCCATACGGGTATTATGTAAATATTTCTTCCTAGCCAATTAGTAGAAAACCATGCCAACCTATGACGGCATCGGCGAGACCATCACCCACAAGCTCGAGATTGAGGGTGACCTATTTCTACAGGACATTGAGGGTGGGACCAACAGCACTCAAGTTCCTCTAGAGATTTTCAGCAACTTTCAGAATGCTGCCGAACCCATAACCGCTAATTCCCGCATGCTCCGTTTGAGGGTTCAGAATGCTGCAGAATCCAACGTTTCAAACAGCTACGTGACGGACTTTGGGATTCGCGGGGAACCCGATAAGGACTACTTCTTCATCACGGCGCCCCAGAACACCTCCAATGTCGGCGACCAGAACACCTTTGTCATCTCGTCGACCTCCAACGTGGGCATCGGGACCACCGACCCAGGGCACTACCGCCTATTGGTCAACAAGGACAGCACCAAACAGTTTGGGGTGCCGGGGAATGACACGCCGACCACTGGCGACACCCTTGTCTACAATGATAATGGCGACTGGGTCTACCACTTTGTTGAGGGTACCTTGCCTCCAGGTACGGTGAACAACGAAATCCTCACGTGGAACGGCGTCAACTGGGTTCCGAACAACAGCATCGTCACCACGAACTCCAACACTGCCATCGGAATAGGTACGCACACCCCGTCGTCCAACCTGCACGTGATAGGTTCGGTGACTGCGACCAGCGACGTCAACATATCTGGGGCATACCAGGGCGGCAAACTTCGGCTCGGGACGGCGCTCAATCCTGTTCCGGCGAACCCCAACGTGACCGTGCCGGGCGACCTGACCGTCTCGGGAACGCTGACCAGCGACGAGTGGATTCACACCGACGATGTTACCATAACTGGAAATGTCGGTGTCACTGGGACCATCACGACCTCAAACATCGTCGGCGGTTCTCCCCTTACAATTTCTACAGACAGCTCCAATGTTATAATTTTAAATTCCAACGTCGGCATCGGGACGACCACCCCCACCAAGACGCTGGAGGTCGTCGGAGACATCAAGTGTCAGACCCTCTCGGCTTCCACAATTACTGGTGCTTCGCCATTGGTAATAGATTCGGCGGAACCAATCGTTATCAGAGCACCCATCCAAATGCCGCCAGACGCTCCCATGGAAATAGGTACCATGACGGTCTCTAACATTCATCACACCGACCAGCTCACGATGTCGGCGAACATATTAGTGACAGAAGGAAGTACGCTAACCCTTTCCAAAATCTTTCACTCCGACCAGCTCACGATGTCGGCGAACATTGCCATGGGATCGGACAAGACCCTGACGACCTCTAACATCACGCACGATTCAGAACTTACCATTACATCAAACTTACTCATGGGATCCGACAAGACCCTCACGACCTCTAACATCGTCGCGAACAGTGGGGAGAACCTATCATTAAACTCGAGCCTCTTCGTGGACACCGCGACGGGCAGGGTAGGTATGTGTACGTCGGATAGAGGCTTTGAACCTATGACAGGGCTTCAGGGAAGTGTCCAGGTATTCGGCAACGTGGAACCCAACTACTTCAGTGGATACAATATAAATGGCGATTCAGCATTCATATCAACCGGAGCCACTTATGGACTTTGGGACGACATCAATGGTGGATTTGGTATAAGTTGCGAACATGGTGGACATACGAAATTATGGCATGATACACAAGGAAGATTGACCACTACCAGTGGGGGTGTGAATGTCACGGGTACGATAAGCGCCACTGGATTAGGCAGCTTCACGACAGGGCAAGGTGTGGATAATGCAACTACTGATGGGATTGTAATAAATTGTCCCACGACTCAAGCAAACTCAAAACATGGAATCAATTTTTACCATAATACATCACCGTTATTTAGCATGGCTGCAATTCGCGCGGAGGTTGGTGGGTCGTATAATAGTCCGTCTCTCATGTTCTATACATCTGCTGACCGAGGCGTGCCAACAGAAAAAATGAGGATTACCAGTGCCGGCTACGTCGGCATCGGGATTGCGAATCCTGGACAAAAATTGGATGTAGGTGGCAGTATTAAAATCACCAGTAGTTCACCAGGAGGGATATATGATAATGACATGGAAGTATTAGAGTGTAAAAATGATTCCACTTGGCTCCGTTTTTCAAATAGCACAAGATCAAGTGGAATAGCATGTTACAATGGGTTAGCTATAAATCACGCAAGTGGAGGTTTAGTCGTAGGAGATTGGACATCACCAAATAGCATTGGAAACGGAGTTGCATATATTAAAAATAAAGTCGGCATCGGGATTGCGAATCCGAGCTACAATATGCACGTTGTGGGTGACATCTATGCCACGGGGAATATAACGGGATATTCCGACAGACGTGCCAAATCGGACATACAAAAAATTGAAAATGCCCTTGAAAAAATTGAAAAATTAAATGGGTACACATTCACAATGAAAAACAAACGATATACGGGACTTATAGCTCAGGAAGTTTTGCCAGTTTTACCAGAAGCCGTTGTTGGTTCGGAGGAAACGGAATATGCACTTGCTTATGGAAATATGATGGGACTTATCATCGAGGGAATAAAGGAGATAAAAAAGAAACTCAACATATAATAGTAAATCATGTCTTATCCTTTTCCAATTACCAATGGATTGTATAGTTGGTATCACGTGGATGGATGGACTGGATCATTATGGCCAAATAGTTCATCGGGAGCCGGTGGTTCATTCACAGAAACTGGTACTGTAAAACGTCTAGGTAAATTTTTATTTGGATCAACAAGCGATGCTCTTACACTGGCATCTGGTGCCGTTCCCTCCAACTATACTATCTTTCATATAGCGCGGTATTTTGGCGATACACAGGGTAGGATAATAACTAGTTATGCTGGTACTGGCTCGGTAAATTGGCTGGACGGGTTTCATTCTTTTAAGGATGGAGTTGCGTATCACGAAGGATGGATTACACGTCAGTTGAGTTATTCAGATAGGAACAATTTTATATACTCTTCATCACAAAGAAGCTTATACAGAGTGAATGGCGTATCTAAAACTGATGCAGCAGGAACAACCAGCTCCCTGACTTCATTAAGAATAAATGTCACGACAACTGAACCATCTGATTGGGCTGTAATGGAGTTGATAATATTTAACAGAACTCTATCTTTGACAGAAATACAACAAATGGAAACTTACATGGCTACCAAAATAAATCAAATTGATTTTTCATCTTTGCGTGACATATTAGGACAATCTGGTCCAATTTCTCTTAATCAACTTTATAAAAGATTCGATGCACCGTCAAGTGGTACAATTTCATTTTCCAATTTCACAGACATAAGAAATCCAATAGTATTGCACAAACGAAATTGGTACAATCTCTTAACGCGAGCAACGACCGGTGGGTTTGCACCCGCCCAAACTGGTTCAGATCCAAACGTACAGATACAGATGGCGAGATCGGATGTAGGTGGTAATTATAATGGTCTTAGCTATAATTTTAGAATTCAGGATTTAAGAGGATTTAGAGTAGAATATGAATATTACTTATCAGGGGGTGCAGATGGTTTGGCCTTTAAGGTGGGAAGGACATCTGGAGGTAATATGGGAGGCGAAATCCTGGTTATTCAGCATTTACATTTAATTTACAAACTTATACAGGCGGGTCAAGATCAAGGCAAATATATATTTGGGACAATAACAATGTGCAACTTTATGCAGGTAGTAGTATACCTGTAAACTCATGGACACCAGTAGTCATAATATACAAAAAAGGAACATCAAATTATACATGGCGAATGTGGAACGGTGGTGAAAATATATTTAATTACAATGATGCTGACAACGCAACATGGTTAAATAATTCTGGACCATATTTCGGTTTCGCATCAAGAACTGGAGGAGTTAAAATGAATGCATATATCCGCAGAGTGAGAATAATTCCTTACTTCTAATTAAATGGTATACTGTACTACTTCTTCAAACATAGCAGATGGCATGATTGTTACTTTACAAGAAAATCACGATATCCAAGATATGATGAATCATGTAGAATTAAGTTCTGGAAATATATATGGCGTAGCTATCGGAACTCAACTCAATGAATTGGTAAATATAAATACGGAAACTAGCGGAAATGTATTGGTCACGACGAATAACGGTAACATTCAAATAGGGGATTTGTTGGGGGTATCACAGACAACCCTTGGTTATGCGGCAAAATATTCACAAGGCGATGTATTGGGCAGAGCATCAAGATCATGTGAAGAAGATAAAATTATTATTTCATTTACTAACTAGTAGAAAACCATGCCCACGTACGACGGCATCGGATCGTCCATCACCCACGAGATTGAGGTGGTCGGCGATGTGTTCATCAGCAATGTCGAAGGAGGTTCCCTAAGCACCCAGGTTCCCTTCGAGATTTTCAGCAACGTTTACGGGATGGCGACGCCTCCGACCGACTCCCGCCAGGTCAGGTTGAGGGTTCAGCCGACCACGCAGGCAAGCCCGGACGACTCCTATGTGTCCGACATGGGCATCCAGAACACCACGGACAACTACTTCTTCATCACGGCGCCCCAGAACACGTCCAGTGTCGGAGACCAGAACACCTTTGTCATTTCAAAGACCTCCAACGTCGGCATCGGGACGACCAACCCCACCAGTACGCTCCACGTGGTCGGCGACGAACTTATCACTGGAACCCTGAGTGCATCCGCTAACATTGTCGCAGGAGGGAATGTGGTGGCAACGAACTTCTTCTACGGAGATGGAGGACTCATGAGTAACATTTCTACTGGTGCTCCTACATTCCAGGAAGTCACCACGCAGGGAGCCACAACTACCGATTCTATTACAATTGGAGGTCTAACTACCTCGAACATCACAAGTACGTTCAATACTTTAACGGCCACAACGGACGTGACTATGGTTCAAGCGTCTGGAGGAGGTACATTGACCATTGGTGTGCAAGACGCTTCCGTTGATCAGTGGCATTCTGGTTTCGTTGACGCGGATGGGAATCTATGGATGACGGGTAAAAATGATTACGGACAATGCGGAGATGCACTTTCCTCTGCACTGAGTGTGAATTATAGAAAAGTACTCACGGGTGTAAGTAAAGTTTTTTGTGCATATTATAGAACTATGGTAATAAAGAATGATGGTAGTTTGTGGGGATTTGGAAGGAATTTTCTTAAAAATCTTGGTGTATCGGGGGAAGGTTTTTACGTTACACCTGTTGAATTAATTAGTGCTTCGCCGTCAAAGATAGTAAAAGTCACTGGGGGTAATACTATTTCTTTGGCTTTAAAGGAAGATGGGTCTGTATGGGGAGCGGGCAAAGGACAAGGTTTCGGACTTCCAAGTGGTTATTATAATTGGACTCAGCTCTCAATAACGGGTAGTGCTGCTTCAGGAATAGATATTAGTTGTCCAGGTGGTAATTATAATAGATCTTTTATCATAGATACAAACAATGATTTATATGGTTGCGGTGATGGGGATCAATATGGGTTCGGAAACGGTTCTACTGCAGATTTGTCTTCCTATACGTCTCTTACAACTGGTGTGATTAATGTTTCAAGCGATGCTTTTGCAACTACAGCGCTAGTTAGCGATGGTTCATTACTGAATGCAGGAGTTTTTAAATTCGGTTCGTATGGCGATACCACCGTCACCAAGACAGTCACAACATGGACTGCTTCTACTTTAACGGGCAAGAGTATAACAAGTGTATCACATGGTGAAGATTTCCGTATTGTTAAAGACTCAAATTCAGATATATACGGAACTGGTAGGAATTTTGATGGTGAGCTTGGGGTCGCAAGTCCTTCTAGTCTTACATCTTGGACATTATTAGCATCAGGAGTGTCTAAACATGAATGTGGGAAGGACGCAAGTTATTATATAGATTCCAGTAATGATAAATTATATTTAAGCGGTGAAAATGGTAGTTTGGGATATCTTGGTTTCGGTACCGCAAGCCTCGATGTCAAACCTTGGACAGTAAATCCCGCCACATATACGGCATACACTGGTCATTCTTTGACTGCGGTGGATATCGATGTTACCGGTACTCTCAGTACAGGGAGCTTGACCACTTCGGTCATAATGACCGGAGGTAACTTTGTAGGAGATACTATTACTTCGAATATTTCTCTAACAGCAAATGCGACCATAACAGGCACCCTTTCAACTAATTACATATCTATTGACACAGCTACGAGTTCAAATTTAAGTATCAGTTCGAACCTGGAAGTGGGTTCCTCGAACCTCTTCGTGGACACCGCGACGGGCAGGGTCGGCATCGGGACGGCGAGTCCAGTTGAGTTACTTGACATTAAAAAAACTTCAAGTGATAATTTTATACGCATTCAAGCTGGTAGCGGGAACTCAAATGTGTGTGGTATACAATTTACGGAAGATAATATTAGATATGGCTGGAGACAATTTTATGACGCGGGGTCCGATAGACTACAAATATCTACACAAAATAACAGCAATCAGATAGTTACAAATGTTATGTCCATGCTTTATAACGGCAGAGTCGGCATCGGGACGGACAGTCCGACAGAGAGTCTGGAAGTGAATGGAACTATAAGATGTAATAAAATATACAGTTATACTGGTTCAACTACTATAACAGGCTCGGCTACAACAATTTTTACAGGAGTTCAAAATGGTAGCGTATGGTTACTAACTTGTATTACAAATGCTTTTGATGGTACATATGGCTCGGCATTTGTATTTAGGGACATAGGTGACAATTATCTGCAATTTACTGCTGGAAATAATTTAGCGGGCACCGTCTTTACCGCCTCGGGTGGGGGAATTAAACTTTATTCTATAAATGGTGCAACTTATACAGTACAATGGTCAATATTGAGATTACTTTAAAGCTCGCATAGAATCCCTGGAAAATTCTTCCTAGGTAACTAATAGAAAACCATGGCATCATATTTTGGCATTGGAGCGAATGATCCGAATCATCCCCTTGAAGTCGAAGGTCAGGTGTTCATCAGCAACGTGGAACAGGGGAGTGCCACCAACCTGGTTCCGTTCGAGATCTATAGCGACTACACGGGCAATCCGACGCTCACAGATTCTCGCCAGCTACGGTTAAGGGTCACTCCGTCTTCGACGACCGACACCTACCATGTGGACATGGGACTGGACAACGTCGATGGAAACGTCTTCTTCATAAGCAACCCGGTCACCGGAGCCACAAGCGGGCAAAAAATATTTGAAATAGGCTCTGATCAACATGTTAGAATTAATACAACGGAGGTAAATATTGGGAACCAGGCGGGCAGTTTGGGTCAGGGTACCTACGGCGTGGCGATTGGGAACCAGGCGGGGCAGACGAGTCAGAGTTCTAATGCGGTGGCGATTGGGAACCTGGCGGGCAGTAATAGTCAGGGTACCTACAGCGTGGCGATTGGGTACTTTGCGGGACAGGCGACTCAGAGTTCTAATGCGGTGGCGATTGGG
>Ga0255763_1004027_pt1 | contig 12773 bp, 6 predicted proteins | sample 041ome_2_FD_179963 | JGI IMG/M metagenome (GOLD analysis project Ga0255763, IMG submission 179963) | Coastal salt marsh microbial communities from the Groves Creek Marsh, Skidaway Island, Georgia - 041406US metaG (version 2) | ecosystem: Environmental > Aquatic > Marine > Intertidal zone > Salt...
GGATCTGACCCTCGCATAAATCGAATCAGCAGTCTTTTCCGATCTATATAAACCAGCAAGCGATACCCGCTAAGCCACAATTAGGAGGCGCTTTGACTGGACGCGGTTGGCGGGGCTTTCGGCGAGTATGTCTGAGCGAAAGGCGCAGCCTGAAGCGAGTTACGCAGCCGCCGCCATTAGCGGGAAGGAAGCCGAACCGTGGCGTGTGGGTATCGTGGGCCGGCTTAGACTCCGAGCATTGCCGCCTACTTTACGGTATTGACGCCTATGGGATCAGACTCTTCGAATCTGACCCGCGCCAATCACAAAAACGCTTGGCATCAAAGGTCTAAGTGGCGATACTCCAATTTTCGAACAAAAGAGCACATCCATGCCCGAAGTTTTAACGGTTGGCTGGCGCGAATGGTTAGCCCTACCCGAGTTGGGAGTCGACAAAATCAAGGCCAAAGTCGATACGGGCGCTCGCACATCAGCACTGCATACGTTTTATATTGAGCCGTTTACGAAGGGTTCGGAGCACTGGGTTAAGTTTGGTGTGCATCCTATTCAAGGCGATTTAGATACGGTCGTTCACTGCACAGCGCCTATAAAAGACCAGCGCACAGTGCGCGATTCCGGCGGGCATGCAGAGGATCGCTACGTAATCGACACCTTAGTTAATTTGGGCGGCAAAATCTTCACTGCGGAGCTAACACTCACGAATCGCGAAAACATGCGGTTTCGGATGCTCTTGGGCCGCACAGCACTGCGCGGGCGCGCGCTCGTCTCTCCCGGCGAATCCTACCTCTGCCAAAAAACCAAGAAGGGCAGTCACTAAACCCACTGCAACAAGTGTGAAACATGCACAAAATGAGTGCCAAAAAGCGGTTATTTTCAGTGATCGTTTGAGGTAAAATCGCGCCTTCGTTAACGAGGCCCCGCGCCACCCCAACCAGGAAGCCAACATGTTTGAATCCACGATGAACATCGCCGATTTTGATGCCGAACTCTGGGCAGCTATTCAAGAGGAAAACCAGCGTCAGGAAGATCACGTCGAACTGATCGCCTCGGAAAACTATGCGAGCCCGCGGGTAATGCAGGCGCAGGGCTCTAAGCTAACCAACAAGTATGCCGAAGGCTACTCAGGTAAACGCTATTACGGTGGTTGTGAATTCGTAGACAGAGCGGAAGATTTAGCGATTGAGCGGGCAAAAGCCCTGTTTGGTGCGGCCTACGCGAACGTACAACCACACTCGGGCTCACAAGCCAACTCGGCGGTATTTTTGGCGCTGCTTCAGCCCGGCGACACGATTTTGGGCATGAGCTTGGCAGACGGCGGCCACTTAACTCACGGCGCCAAACCCAACTTTTCAGGCAAGCAATATAATGCCATTCAATACGGTCTGAACAAAGAAACCGGTGAAGTCGATTACGATCAAGTCGAAGCACTGGCGCTTGAGCACAAACCAAAAATGATCATCGCCGGCTTCTCGGCCTACTCGCGGGTTATGGACTGGGCTCGATTCCGAGAGATCGCGGATAAAGTAGGTGCTTACCTGTTAGTGGATATGGCGCACATCGCGGGCCTCGTTGCCGCAGGTGTCTACCCCAACCCCGTTCCTTTCGCGGATGTTGTGACCTCGACCACACACAAGACGCTGCGCGGTCCACGCGGCGGCATCATCTTGGCTCGCGAAAACGAAGAGTTACACAAAAAATTCAACTCAGCGGTATTCCCCGGTGGTCAGGGCGGCCCTTTGATGCATGTAATCGCAGCGAAAGCAGTTAGCTTCCTAGAAGCACAACGCCCTGAGTTTGTAGACTATCAAAAGCAAGTTGTTGCAAATGCGCGCACGATGGCCGCTACATTCATGGAGCGCGGGTTCAAAATTGTGTCTGGCGGAACAGACAACCACTTGATGCTCGTAGATCTGATCGGCAAAGAATACACTGGCACAGACGCGGATGCGGCCCTGGGCGCGGCCAACATCACAGTTAACAAGAACGCGGTACCCAACGACCCTCGTTCGCCTTTTGTAACCTCTGGCCTGCGCGTTGGCACACCTGCCATTACGACACGTGGGTTTAAAGAGGCGGAAGTCGTAACCCTCACCAACTGGATGTGCGACGTGCTTGATTCTCTGGATACAGGCAACTCAGCACAAGTGATTGCGGAAGTTAAAGACAAAGTTGTGGTGCTCTGCCGCGAATTCCCAGTTTACGGTTAGATGTCCTTCTGCCTGCGCTCGCACGAGCGCAGGCGCTTGACCTCGATCTTCGCAAACCTTTCCGCAACAGCCCCAACAGCAGCACTATCGCAGCATCTCGCCGCACACCATCACAATAAGCGCTCAGGCTTTGAAGTACACCACGATAGACAAACTGTCATACCCGTCATCAATATTTGGTCACTGACAACAAGCCGATCGCACCGTACAATTGGGCTTAACCAAACAGTGAGTCCTTCCATGTACCAACCCACACTGTCTTTTATGATCAAGTCACCCTGGCACATTATTGCCTTAGGATTTGGTTCTGGCCTTGCCAAAAAAGCACCTGGCACCATGGGTTCGCTCGCTGCTCTGCCCTTCGCAATTGCAATCAGCCAACTGCCGATGTGGCTAGCGGGGCTCGCAATAGTGGCAACGCTTGTGATCGGCACACAGGCCTGCACCGTGACCTCCCGCGCCATGGGTGAACATGACCACGGCTCAATCGTGATCGATGAATTTGCCGGTATGTTCATCGCATTTACGGTGCTGCCCTATGACCCACTGTGGTGGCTGGCAGGCTTTGCAACGTTCAGACTGCTGGACATTGCGAAGCCGTGGCCCATCAACAGCCTTGATCAACGGGTCACAGGGGGATGGGGCATCATGTTAGATGATCTAGTCGCCGGATTGATGAGTGCCTGCGCCTTGGTATTCGCGCAAAACTTACTTTGAATACTGCTCAAACCCCAATTCGCTGCCCAGCATGCAAATAAGCTCACAGCAAGGCTCAAGGGGTTGAACAATACAAATCGTAGGGCGTTGTGTAATTAAGATGAGAATCGCCGCGAATGACCCGGGTCAGCAGTATAAATGACCAAGCCGAGAACGAACCGGCTCAAACTCCAGCACTTAAATTCAGCAGTGATAATACTTATTCGGATGACCGCTAACGCGGCACTTCAAGTCGCCTTAAGCGCATCAACCTGCTACACTTCGCGCTCTTTGAGGAATGAAGATCCCAGTGCCAGTCAAGTTTATCGCGAAATCGCGTCTTCCAACCGCCATCGGTGAATTTACGATGCACGGCTTCGATGACCCAGACTCCGGAAAGGAACACGTTGTGCTCACCATGGGCGATGTGAGTGACGGTGAGCCAGTTCTTGCGCGGATCCACTCAGAGTGTCTGACCGGCGATGCCTTGTTCAGCCTTCGTTGCGATTGCGGCAGCCAGCTTAACAAAGCCCTTAATGACATAGCTGAAGCGGGACGTGGTGCTTTATTCTATCTACGCCAAGAAGGCCGAGGCATCGGCTTGATCAATAAGATCCGAGCTTACGATCTTCAGGATCACGGGGCGGATACAGTAGAAGCCAATGAGCAACTTGGCTTTGGTGCGGATCAACGCGATTACACTTTACTCAAGCCCATGTTCAAGCACCTCGGTATTGAGTCGGTTATTTTAATGACCAACAACCCGCGCAAACTCAATGCGCTGGCCAACATGGGAATTCAAGTTACCGAGCGCCGCGAGATCCATACCGGCGAAAACCCGCATAACGAAAAGTATCTTCAAACCAAGGCCGGCAAGTTAGGCCATCTGTTCAACTGAGCGTGCTGCTCAGATGAGCACGAACGGTCGGATTACGGCCCTCAGTGACCAAGTAAAAGAGTGCGCCCTGAACGAGACCAAAAGGTGGCTTCTCGAATTTGTGATCGGCCACAATCTTTGCCCCTTTGCTCGCAAGCCATTTGAATCGGATCAAATACGATTTATTTGTAGTGACGCGCTGGAAGACTCGGATCTACTTCAGGCACTCGCGCAGGAATTTGAGCTACTGCTGAGTGATAGTGCGATTGAGACGACGCTGCTCATCGTGCCTAATGCGCTAGAGACCTTTACAACATACTGGGATTTCATTGAGGGTGCCGAAGCACTCATCGAAAGGCTGGGCCTTGAGGGTGTGCTTCAGATCGCTACTTTCCACCCCCAATATCAGTTCGAGGGCACGGAGCCTGACGCTCCCGAGAACCAAACCAACAGGTCGCCGTACCCGCTGATTCACATACTACGCGAGGAAAGCCTGAGTAAAGCGATTAAGAACTATCCTGATGTAAACAAAATTCCAGAACGGAACGTGAACTTGATGAATCGCTTATTCAATCAAGCCAAAGCAGACCAAGGTGCGCCTACAAAATAACAGCCGATAACCCGCCCGACACGTTCCTCGCCAACCCTCAGCATCTGATCCAGCGACCATCTAACCACATGCCCAAGAGCACCTTCGTTCCTCGGCCCAAGTCTTTTAGCTTCAAGAATGCGAGCACCAGTTAACGAGTAAAAACCGGGCGAGCCCAACAACCCACTTTGCCCTATGGTATCGGTACTACCGCCCACTTACCTGCGGGCCCATAACCATCCGCCTCAAGCTGCCGGAAGTAGTCGTCTGGCAACACTTCAAGCTCTTCCTTCGGCTCCCAGCTGCCATCGACGTCGCCCAACAGCACCGCCACAAAATCGCCGTCTTCCGGAATACCACCGCTAAAAAGCAGACCTTGCTCGGACCACTCTACATTACCGCGACTTAAGGTGAAGCTGCCGCCGGAGCCATCATCGAGCCAAAAGGTTTCGGATTCGGGCAAGAAAATCCACTCCGGTGCGATCGCACTTGAAAGGCCTACCGCAATTTTCAAGATCGCGAGCGCATCACCCGCTGTTACCTTGCCGTCACGATCAACATCTGCGGCAATGTACTGATATGGAGAAACCGGCGGGGCCTCTAGAGGACCGCTACCATCTGGATCTGGATTCGGATTCAGACCCACGGCGATTTTAAGGGCCGCCAGCGCGTCAGCGGCGGTGATAACGCCACGAACATCTGAGGTAACAACATCTTTTGACCCAGACAAGCTTCGATCCGAAGCGGGATTCACCAAGAGTGTGTATTCCCCGAGATCGTTTGTCGTGGTTGAAGTCACCAACTCTAAATCACCCGAGCCCAGTACATCATAGATGCCAACTTCCACACCCGGTAAGAGCGAATGTGAGGACCAATGATAGGCATGCCCGGCTATTGGCGTGGCTGACTGATTAACGAACAGTCCCGAGGGCGTTGTTATTCCCGGAACTTGCAAACCCTCACTATCCAAATTTGCAGCATAGGTTGTAAACGCAAGGGTGTAACCCGATGAAGACAGCATTCCCGTCAAAGCGTAATCACTCGGTATTACCCCATCAGTGGACGCGAGGGTATGTTCACCCGAGACCCGATCGTAAATCACGATCTGCGTCGAGTCCTGTGCCAAACCGTATTCAGGGCTGTCGGTCAGAAAGGCGATGCGATCACCGTTACCGCTGGCTCCCAGGAACCGCGCACCGCGAACGAGCTCATCACCCGTCTCTCCGAGTAAGCGTACCGTCGCACCATCTGTCGTGATAAAGGTGTCGAGCGACAAGTTCCCATCGTTTTGCACCAACAGCTCGGAAGAGGAGCTAAAAAGAACCCCCCCGCGCGTAATTTGAGCGCGATCCGCTTCGACGTAACCCGAGGCGACACCATCGGGGTCTATAGACTGAAGGGTAATCGTGCCATCAGGCGAAAGCCCATCGATACTGAACGGAGAAGACCACAGATAGAGGTCGGTTCTGCTACCCAACGGTCCGTTCAGGTCCGCCGAGTTGAGATCGATGCGCGAGGGCGAAAGCATCGCCGCATCGGTTGTCAGCAACACCTGCAATGTGTTGCCATCAACGAAAATATCTTTCAGCTTAGCCGGCTCTGCAAGTTCAGCCCCACCCGCTAAGCTTACACGAACAATATCACCAGACTGTGAATCAAAAACGTAAACGTCACTTGAATCATTAGCATCCGGAATCTCATCACTGCCCAACTGACCATCACTCGTTTGAATAGCTAAAAAACGTCCATTAGATGAGAGATCAAAAGCTTCGACTTTTAACTCACTCGAACTCTGAGTGATTCTTTGTACTAAATTGGACTCGGTCAAGCCATCAGCCGTCACTTGCATAAGTCTGTCGACGTCTACGCCCTGAGTGCTCACTTTGGCGGTTACGGTCCAGCTACTTGCAGAGCCGGTAATAATAGCGTCAGTCACATCTATAGCATCAAGGTTACCCGATCCGGCAACTTCAACGTTTATATTGGCTATATAAGTCTGAGATTGAAGATCAAACACGAGAAAGGCGTAGCGAGGCTCGTAGCCTGCCACACCGTCATCGTAGAACGAGGCGCGCACCAGCAGCAAAGATTCATCACGAGAGAATCCATACGCCTCGAGCAGAAAGAGGGTCGCCCCCCCGATCGTCAGATCGTCCAGATCGGGGGCGGGTACCTGAAAGAATGCCATACAGTATCCTTAGATCGCTACGAACACATCGCCAGAAGAGAGCTTGCCGCTGTCTTCATCCATCTCGATTTTCGCAATTTCAATGGCCTCGCCATCACCATTGCCATCCGCATCGAACTTAAGGATCCCGGTAGCCGTATCGAAGATGAAGTAGTCATTTGCATCCTGCGCTACCGCTCCAGCACCTATAACGAAAGAGTCCGCGCTCACGAGACCAGAGGACAACAGCCCCAAGGCCTCTGGTGACAGGTCGAACGAAGCGAGATCTATGACCAGCAAATCACTGCCCGCCATGAAGTCGGTGACCGTATCGACCGCAACGCCCGTACCGTTGTTGGCAATAACAAACTGATCATCGCCATCGCCGCCGGTCAGAACATCAACGCCCAAACCACCTTCGAGAATGTTATTCGCCATATTACCGACGAGCACGTTGTTGGCTGAGTTACCCACCGCTACAGTATCGGCGACACCAACGAGCTGAACATTTTCGATTCCATCGATCAAATAGACATCGAGAGCTGAACGAATCGTATCGTTACCGCCTGTGTCGATGATGGTATCCAAATCGTCGCTCAAGACGTAGGTGTCGTCGCCTAGACCACCTTCCAAGATGTCAGCACCAACACCACCCGCCAGCACGTTGTTGCCCGAGTTACCGATCAAGTGGTTGTCCAGGGAGTTACCGCCTGCGCTGTAATCTCCACCCTCGGCAAGCGTCAGGTTCTCGACGTTAGACGAAAGTGTGTAGCTGCTCTTGGCGATGACAGTATCAATACCCTGGCCACTTTGCTCAATCACGCGATCGGCTTTCGAATCGACGTGATACAAATCATCGCCCGTTCCGCCGACCATCGTGTCAACGCCTGAGCCACCATTCAGGATATCGTTACCACCCTCACCAAACAGATTATCTCTACCAGCACCACCAACCAATACGTTAACCGCTTCGTTACCGACTAAGTCGTTATCGAGCTCATTACCGGTCAGGTTGATTGCACTACCTTGGGCTGCTTGCAGAGCTTCCACGTTATCGGGTGCGGTCATAGATACCGAGGTAACGATGATATCGTAACCACCGGCACCACCACCGATGACTTCAAGCGCAACATCGTTGGCATCGTCGGCGATATAAGTATCGTTGCCAGGGCCGCCCGCCATAAAGTCAACACCACTACCGCCATCGAGATAGTCATTACCCGCAGAGCCGTCGAGCTTGTCATCACCACTGCCACCGAACAAGGTATCGTTACCCAAACCACCGAGCAAACGGTCGTTACCTGCATTACCAGCCAGCTTGTCATTACCGCTATTGCCATACAACACATCGGCATCAGTACTGCCAAATAGCTCGTCATTGCCTGAGGTACCGTTGGTGGCCGCCGCATCACCCTGAACCTCCAGATTCAGAGACCAGTTAGTAGCAAGACCCTGTGGATCGACCGCCTGGATCGTTACCGCTCCGATTGGACCATTTACGTTTTCATTCAGGGTAAAGGTCAGGCGGTCGAGCTGGTCAAAGGTGAGCACCTGATCTAGATTCAGAGGATTGCCGTCTAAGGCAACCACACCCAATTCAGGTAACCCAATAACCGTGACCGTCGTAATTTCACTCTCTGGATCGCTCGGCGTGAGCATATCCAAGCGAACTTCGGTCTGCTCTGGGTAATTAATGAGCAGTGAAGATGAATCGCTCGCAAACCGAGGTGAGTCATTTACCGAATCTACAAAGATACTAACCGCAGTCGTTGAGGTAACACCGTCTTCATCCGCAGCCGAGAAAGTGACGGAACCGGCACTGCCGTTCGCATCCTCGCTGGTTTGATAGAACAACTCAGACAGTTCATCGGCCGTAACAACGGATCCTACCGCCAGCGCATTTCCGGTCTTATCGATAATGGAACCAAACGCGGGTAAGCCCGTTATGGTTACTATAACATCGGTGCCTTCAGGATCGCTTGGTACGCTCAGGCCGAGAGAGGTCAAACCGGAGTCTTCGTTGACCACCAACTCGGAAGGCGCGTCCAAAATAGGCGCTTGATTGTCGCCAAATTGTAAAGTCAAAATATCGGAGGTCGACTCGCCGTATTCGTCGGTTGCTGTGACCTTAACCTTGACTTGACCCAAGAAGTCCTCAGGAGGCACGCCTTCAAAGGTGCCGGTTTCCTCATTGTAGGTAAGCCACTCGGGTAACTCTCCGTCACCCACATCACTGACCTCTATTGAGAGTTCATCTTGCTCACCGTCGCCACTACTGAAGGCGTCCGCCGGCAGCTGGTAATCAATACCAACACCATTCGGCAAGCTTACGGGCTCATCAAAGAAAGTCGTATTGGCGACCGGTGGTTTATTACCCACCATTTCACCGATAGACATCTCAGCGTCGGAGAATACCAAACGCTCGACACCGGTAAGCGTGTCAGTACCTTCATCGCCATTACTGGTTTTATTGTCGATGACAGTCAAGGTTTGCGTATCGGGATTCCAACTTACGGTGTATTCCTCACGTGCACCAGCATAAACCGCCGTGTCGAGGCCGCTTCCACCCTTCAAGGTATCGTCACCCTCGCCGCCTTCGAGCACGTCAGAACCCGCGCCACCACTCAACAAGTTATCTTCCGCGTTACCCACTAAACGGTCATCGCCGCGCCCGGAGAACGCGCTCTCAATAACGCTCCACTCAGCGATATCGTAGGTCACGCCATTTGACGCAATCACGCCATCTGCAGCGGTCAGATTAATGTAAACATCCGTTCGAACCGCAGATGCATTGATGACGTCATCACCAATTTCGTCTTCGAGTACTACGCCTGACTGGGTCACAAAACCTTCGTCAGTGAAGACATAGGTATCATTGCCATTATCCTGCTCACCGTAGATGCGCAGTGACATGCTCTGAACCGTTCCGGTCGCTTCTGCACGAACATCGGAAATGGTCACAGTCCAGGTACCACTGGCTTGTTCGCCCCAGAACTGAACCGAAGAGAAATCCCACAGCAAATGAGTCGGCATGCCGCTATCAGGACCACTCAGACCAAAGGCGCGATCTTCAGTTACCGTTGGCCGGTTCATTAGAGTCGACGTAGTACCATCCGGCGAGGTGATCGTAATAATCAAATCACCCAAGCGCTCATGGCGCAAATCAAGCCCCAGCTCGATATGCTCTACCTGCAGGTCAGCATCGATCTCAAATGTCATGGTGTATGACTGCCCGTCACCGTCGGGAATCGCGTCAACCAAACCGTATTGACGGGCGCCCGCGTAGGCTTCATTCAGCGCGGTGTCCGTTTCAAGCCAAGTTGATGCCAACTGCACTGCGGCATAGGCATCCACCAAACCAAAGCCCGCTTTGCTGTTGTAAGACAAACCACCCAAGTTCAGGTTGGTCGCACCGTTAGTTTTCCATTCTTGGCCTTCTGGGTGCACCGTCGAGTACGCCAGGATCTCTTGAACATCGCGATATCCAAGGTCAGGATTGGCTTCCAGCATCATAGCGACTACGCCGGATACAATCGGCGCTGCCGCTGAGGTACCAGAGAAGTCAGACGAGTAATCACCTGAACTCACACCGCGGTTCACCTGATGACGATCCGTGGTCATCAAGCCAACACCGTAGGTGCTCACCAGAATACTGGATCCAGGCGTAGAGAAGATCGCTGCGGTGCCGTCCTGATTAGCGGCGCCCACGGTAATCACTTCACGAGCATTTTGGAAGTTGTGATAGTTGGTATTATCACCCTGCGCGTCGCCATTACCGGCAGAGAATACAAACACGGTACCCAAGCCATCGCGACCGTCTTCCACACCTTTGCGTAAAGCTTGATAGGCAAAAGTTAGAGCCGTGCTATTGAAGTTATCCGAGAAGGGATCAATACCGCCCCAGCTGTTGTTGCTCACATCGTACTGCCACTGCTGGCTCAAGGCCTCAGTGATCTGACCCCAACTCCATTTAACCCGGGTAGAAACGAGTTCTACGTCAGGCGAGACACCGCGTATACCTGTTTCATTGTTCTGAACCGCGCCGATAATACCGGCAACTTGCGTACCGTGATCATCCGGCGGCAGACCAAGCAAGGGACCATACTTGGGATTGCCATCCTGAGTATCGAATTGAGTATCGTAAGACAAGGCAAAGTTCATGTTGGCTTGCAGATCCGGATGCGACATATCGATACCGTCATCCACAATACCAACCGTGATACCCGCGCCTGTATAGATCCCGTTCAGCTCGGCAACCCCGGTCTGACCAATGTACCACTGCGCGCTGGACAAGGGATCCGCTTCACCGCTGTACAGCTCTCTTACCCTCAGAGTATAAGAGCCTGAGGCTGCGCCACGACCCGATACATCGAGGTAGTACTCTCCACCCGCTGCCGGCGAGAACTGTATACGAGCATCTAAGCCAGCACCGGTGTTGTCGTCAAAGGCAACTTCGACACCATCAGCGTCGAACAATCGCAAAACCGAATCGGTCAGTGTGCCGCCTTGACCGTCACCGTCACCAAGTACATCAAAGATATAGACTTTACCGGCCTCGAGCGTCACCTTGGCCCAATCTCGATCACCCGCAACTTCAATCTCGCCCACAACAACCTGACCGGGCGCCGCGATGGCAGAGGTCTGCGTGTTGTCCGCGTAATCATCAGAAGCCGAGTTATCGGCTCCGCGCAAGCGGGTATCCAAGGTATACGAACCCAAGTTACCGGTTACATCCACAGCGCTGACCTCTATGAAGTAGCGCCCATCTTCGAACACAGCAATACTCAAGTTCGACCGACCCGTATCGCCATCAAAAATGCCGACACTGACCAGATTTCCGCTCGCATCGAGGATACGCAATTGAGCTTGAGCCAGCGTACCCAAGCCGTCTAAATAGCTGCGAACGCTGAAATCGTAAAGATTACCGGCCGTCAGGTTGACTGCGAACAGATCGCGATCTCCGTCAGACTCAATGCTGCCAGTCGAGCTCTCATTGATCGCTAGAACATCGGAAGAGGGGTCGAAATCCGCTACGAAATCAATGTGATCGTCGCCCGTATTCACACCTAAGTCGACAACACGCAAACGGTACTGGCCAGTTTGCGTAGCCTCGATGGGTGCTACCGTGATCTCTAATACACCATCTGCGTCCGCCGTTAGGAAACCTTCATCAAAGAACGAAGGTGAATTATCAACCGTCGTCGCTGGCACCAATGTGGTATCAAAAATCACCTCATCGATCGATACAGTTTGTGCTGTCAAATCGGCGCTAGCGGCAGTAAAGGTAATTGATACGATTGGATCGTCGGCATTAATGGGTAAGTTATCAGGGAAGAAGAAACCGCTAACTTTCACTTCACCAGGTGTACCCGTATTAGCGAAGAATGTGGCGCCCTCGGGCAAGAAAACCTGCTCTGGAGTAAGAGCACCAAAGACACCTTCATCGAAACTGATCGCGAGATCGAGCGACCCCAAGCCATCCGTCCAATTCGCTGCCGTAGCCGCAGTGGGTCTTAATTCTAGGGTATATGTACCATCGCCATTAGCCACAATCGTCTGATTGAATGCATCGATTTGTCGTCCAGCACCGCTCGGCGTAAACACCATGTCGAGTGTCGCAGAGGGTAAAGGTGCAGTCGAACCATCTCGAATCGCAACGGTTTCGATGCGATAGCTGTGGCCTTCCTGCAAAGTCACCTGGAAGGTATCCGTGTCACCGGATAAACCGATAACCGCGGTTTGTACCGCCTCTGTGACGCCCGACTGTGAACCAAAGGTCAGCGTTAAAGGACCATTGGCATCTTCGTCGCTCGCGTCACCTAGAGTGAGCGTCGCAACGTAATCGCCTGTCGAACCCGCACCGTCAACAACACGCGCGTAGTAAGTACCACTTGAATTGGCCACGAAAGCAGCGGAAGCAAGTCCGTTATCGGTTTCTAGACCATCCCCAATTGCAACGGTCTGCCCCTGAGAGTCCACTACTTCGACCATAGGCCGGCTCATAGCGGAGCCCGAGGCCAACTCAACATTGAAGCTGAGCACTTGCCCTTCTGCAACTTGGAACGCGAACCAGTCTTCGTCAAAGTCGGTCACAAGCCCGCGAGAATCAGCAGCGCGCACGCCAAATTCGCCGTCGTTGTACTGAATGCCGCCCTCTAGGCTCTGATTCAATGCAATCGTGCTGGCCGTTTGCTGCGTGTTGCCGTGATCGTCTGGCGATCGCGTAGTAAGCAGGTA
>Ga0255763_1004028_pt1 | contig 12773 bp, 7 predicted proteins | sample 041ome_2_FD_179963 | JGI IMG/M metagenome (GOLD analysis project Ga0255763, IMG submission 179963) | Coastal salt marsh microbial communities from the Groves Creek Marsh, Skidaway Island, Georgia - 041406US metaG (version 2) | ecosystem: Environmental > Aquatic > Marine > Intertidal zone > Salt...
ATCTCCCTTGCAAGAGTTGCGCAGAAAACCATCGGGCCAACGGTTTCGCGGAGTGCGTGCCGTGCGCCCCGGGGACGACTCGCGAGGCTGGCGACGATAGATTCGGTCCGGTTCAGCACTGCGCGAAGATTTCCACGAAAAGCCCTGTTGCGAGTCTCGGTCGCCTTCGTACGAGTCGACCTGGTGACTCGCCGGAGTTATCAGAAGCAACGAGCGTAGGTTCTGAGTCTTCATTTTCACACGCGAGAGTCGGAGTCTTCATATCGGCGGTCGTCGGTGCCGCCGCGGCTCTCCTCATCGCTCGTAGAAAACGAAACACCGATGGAGCGCTCCTCTCCGCAAACGCACCGCTCGCACCGAAGTATGGATCGACCGTATGACACGCCGAGCGACTGCTAAGCGCGCGGAGAGCGCGACGACGCGCGTTCACAATTTTCCCAAAATAACATTTTCGGCGGCAATTACAAGTACCGGTACCGATAAATAAACACACAATTTTACTTTATTTCGATGATGTGCGCCTCGTCAGCCGTACCAAAGTAGCCACGCACTGAAAATTGAGTCGCTCGAGTCGAAACCGCCTGGAATTCCACCTCTTGCGGAACATCGCGACGCGCGCGAAGGCGACGACGATGGCGCGCGAGACGGTCGCGGGGACGGGTCGCGGACGAACGACGCCGCGCGTGGAGGGGATGCGTCGCGAGCGACGCGCGCGGGGATGTGTGCGTTGGGGATTGACGATTATGGTGTTAGCGGTGGCGTCGGCGCGGAGCGTCGCCGCGACGACGGGACGGGGCGAGTATCGACGCCGCCGGCAGCAGCTCGCACGAACGATGCCCGAGAATAACGCGTGGAAGTTGCGAAATATGGTGGATCGCGCGCGCTTCGCTCACGATGATGCTGGCCTCCTTAAGGAGACCATGACGAGCGGACGCGTCAGGGACCGCTCCGTGGAGGAAGAAAAGAAGGAGGAAGAAAAGAAGGAGGAAGAAAAGAAGAAGGAGGAGGAAGAGGAGGAGGAGGACAACGAAGAGGAGGAGGAGGGCGTCGACGACGAAGAAGAGGAATAGAGGATCCGGTTTTGAAGATGAAATGCCGTACAGTACAAAATATGAAAAGGGGTTTTTGGAAAAAAACTATTGAACTAAGCAGCCACGATGTCACAGTCGAAATTCCCTCTCCTCGACCGCGCGCGCGAGTGCTTCGCCGATCTCGCGAAAGCCGCGCCGACGCGACGAGAAGCCCTCGATAGGACCGTAAATGCGCGACGAGCCGACGCCGGCGGGGCCGCGCGCGAAAGCCGATTCCGCGCCGCGCGCACTCGGCGAAGTACGACTAATAGCCCATTCGCAACGTTCAATATGGAGCGTGCCCAGCTTTGTCAGTCGTTATAGGTCAGGAGTCGCTAAAATATGGGGGCCCCGCGAGGTACCACGTTTATTGTCGCGCGCCCACTTTTGACTTTTGCGGCCCAGTTTGGGGGGGTAAGCGGCCCAATCTCAGCAAAGCCGCAGCTTCTGATTGGTCAAAAACGAGGGGGACACTTTTGACGAGTCTTTGACGAGTTACGCATTGTCGCGCAAAACGGTCGCTTCCGCGCACGGAACGCAACGCCCGACGCCATGCGAGTGGAAGACTTGTGTGTCTAGCTGTGTGTTCACGCGCGTCGCGTTCCGTGACTGCGTGACGCGTAATTTTTACCTCACGGAATTTCGCAATTACGCAATTTCCGGCGAGTCGCGAACCAGGGACGCGTCACGTCGAAAATGACGAGTAATGACTCAGAGCAAGGGGACTCGCAGACATGAAAAGCCGGCTGAGCCGCTCGATGGCGTCACTTTACCGCACGAACGCACGCTCCGAGTTCGGCTACACGTTACGTACTTTACAAAAGAAGCTAAATGCCTACGCCGAGACGCAACACGCGAACTAATCCCGCTGAACACGAAGAATTGCCGGCCATGAAAGTAGTGCCGCTCAGCGTCAAAGAGGCGTCCCGTAAGTCGCCTCCCAACGAGACGGACATTGCGCAAATTACTCACCTTCACCCGCCGACGCCGGGACGGAAAACGACGAAAGTGACGTATTCGAAGCTCGTCGCTGTTCCCGACGTCAGCGAGTGTGCGCACGCAGCGCAGGCCTCGATGCCAGTGAGCAAAACGGAGCACTCCGACGACGACGCTCCTGAGTGCGCGCGGACACCAACGGACTCTCCGCGACGTACGCTCGCTGAGCGAGGCCCGCTTGCAGCGGATGCGCTTGCACTCCTGAACGGTATCGATCTGAAAAGCTCGGTTAAAAAAGGCGTCGAGAAACCTGAGGCGCGAAAGTTGCTCGCGCTGGCCGAAGCCATCGACGCGGCCATCGCGCAATTCGGCGACGACCAGTCGACGTGGCCGACGAACGAAACCGTTGCGATGCTTCTCCTCGACTTCGCAGATATTTCGGCCAACAACGCCCAACATCAGTTGGCTCGCGACGTCACGGTCGCCATGCGCGACGGCTGCGTGGACTCTCTACGCGGCGCTTTGAAGCTCCTCGCCGTACACGTGCGCGCCACGCGAACTGGACTTCTGTCTGATTCGCCGCGAAAGCGTTCGTCTGCAAAGATTACCGAACGTCAGCAAAACGCCCTTAAAAGGTGGAACTATGATCCACAGAGCGACGGCTTCAGCAGCTTTGACGTCATGACGGTCGCGGAAGCGGGCGTGGCGTTGGATGCGCTCATCTCGCAGGCCGAAGCTCGCAAGAGAACAAAAATGACTTCCGACGCGGATGTCGTAACGATCCAATAACCGGAACGACCGATTACACGCATGACGTTCATTGCGTCATCGCGAACGTGGCGTCACGAACCGTGACGACAGATACACGTACATATAATTATACTGAAAGAATCTCTTTCCTGAATCTTCGCCATCCCGTCGCCCGTGCGTGATCTGTGCGCCGCGCTGGACGTTTCTCGCGCGCGGTGAACACTGTGGCGTGCACACCGACACCAGATCGCAAGTCAGCGTTATCGACTGCCATCAGCGTTCCGCGCGGCAGTGAGTGCGCGGTCGCAGAGGCTGCAAACGTGAGTGACGTGCTCGAGCTCGTGGACACCGTGGGGCGCGGCAGGCCCACGCGGGGGGGCATTGCGCAACTTGCCGAATGGAACTCAGAACCCGCGAGACGCTGTTCGTGACGCCCGAAAGCAAAGACGCGTTCGCAGAGATCTCAGAATACTGCAGCGCGACGTCGAGGGCGCTAGATACGCGATGGCGCGTGATGGCGGCAGACCGGCAGGCATTAACAAATGAATTACAAATCAGCAACCGTGTCATCAAGCGCACCCAACAAATTCGCGACGTGCTCGGAGAAACAAGCGCGTTGGACGTGTTTGAGGCGTGGCATGGCGAGATACAGCCCGACGTTGGCGTTTGGTCCAGCTTTGATGTCGCCGCTATCCAAAGGTATGAAGGGAAAGTGGCTTCAACGCCCGCATATCGCGCACGTCTGCTTGCTGCTGGGCGTGCGCTTGACGACAACGACAAGACGGTAATAAATGCCTACGTCCGACATCGTGCGAAGGATTGGACGTTTGTTCAGCTTACAGATGCAGTCAACATTTTCAGCGATTTAGAACCGGCGACGCGCCTGACACTGCTGCAGCCACCGTACGGTGAAGGCGACGCCGTTGTTGACAATGCAAGGGCGGCGCGTAGAAACCACAAACGGCCGAATAACCGGCGTCGAGTTTACGGACGAGTTCGACGACGCACAGTCCTCAACGCACCAAACTATGTGCAGAATTATCGCGCGCGAATCCAATATGCAAGTGCGGAAATGTTTACCGATGGCACAATTGCGCACGTATATGGCGGAGCTGGTGTCACCTGGGGCTTTGGCGGCTCGAGCGATTTGCTACGCGCGTAGCATTGGTGACGTCGAGGCTGAGAACGACGCGATAGCTGAAGCAGTGGAATTACTGAAACCTCTCACTGAGGAGGAACACCGGGATATTTGTTCTGAGTGGTACGCACGACACGCGGGCGCTAAAGATATTCCTGTTTGCGCAAGTTGCGGCTCATGGAACGCGAAGCTATCTTACAGACCAGTGCCGATCGAAGAATTGCATAACACGTGCTTCGAATTCGGCGAGCGTGATTACGACGTGCTCAAGGTAATGGAACAATTCAAAATTCCTTTGCCCGCAAACGCCGGGTACGTGACCTGGGCCGAGTTAGCGTCGTACACGCTGATTGACAAGGCGACGGGCACGGTGTCAGAAGGACCTTTGGATACGTCGCGCCACGTGGGTTTCTGGCTGTATCCAGACTTCGTACATCCGACGGAAACGCAGCTCTGCGGTTCGTGCACGCCGTACATAAAATTACAGGCAACGCCGCCTGGGAGCTTGGCGCGCGGCGTCGACTATGGTTGTTTCAAGCCAAGCAGATGTGCAAACGTGACGTTATGTGACGATGACGTCGAACTCGGCTCGCTAGAACGGCTCGTTGTCAGTCGCGTCCGACGTGTTGCCATCAGTGCGACGCTCACCTGTGGCGGAAAAGAGCACACGACATACAGCGGTCATGTTATATCCTTTCCTCAGCACGTCGACGTTTCGCGAAACTCGGCTTGTATCGCGGACGTCGTGGCGGACGCCATCTCAAACTGTACGATCGTCCTAACGGGTCCTGTTGCGGATCGAAAGATTACTCGGGCACGGCTTGTACGGAACGAAGTGCGCGAGTTCCGCATACGGCCGACTCGCGTCGTCGTATGGTTGGCGTTGACCAAAGCCTTGCGCAACACGCACGACGTGGACGTTGAACTCGGACGAATTGCCAATATCGGTGATGAGTGGCCAGAGCGAATTGAGCACTTTCGCAAACGTTGCACGTTCGATTTCAGAGACAGCGTCAATGCGACGACCATTGAAGATTTTGACGCCTACGCGTACATGACGGCAACTGACGAGGACGTCAGAGCGTTGGAAGACTTGCTTACCGAAGACAGTTTGGCAGCTCTGATGGAGAAATGTTGCCAAGAGGTCGACGACGAAGAGCCAGACGATGCTGAAGCGGCTGAACACATCGCGCCGACGAACATTAACGGCACGCGAGAAAACGTTGAAGGCGGCGTGACTCGCAGCGTGGTCTTCGACTTGCCCGCGAATAACACCAACACCCTTGAACGCTTGTTGGCGCAAATGAACACCACCATGGTGCCGCGAGACGACGTGCCGCTCGTCGAATACGGCTCCGAGCAATCCGTGCTCTACGAGCTCGGTTGGCCTGCCTTGTTTTTGTTACCCGGATCGGCGAAAGACATCCGCGCTTCCGCACCTTTGTCGACTGAACGAGTTGTCTCCTTTTATGACAATCGCTTTAACGACCTCGACTTGTTTCACACCTGGTTTGACATGCGAGTAAGGCACGAATGCCAGCGAACCTGCAAAGCGGCTGTGTCGGAAAATGACGTGACCGCGTTTGAAAGGTTGGAAGCCGGGTTGACACGCGAAGAATTACAAAGTTGGGTCGACATGCAGGCGAAGGGCGAAAAGCTGCCTGTACGAGCAAACCAGCTGATGAGCGTGGTCCGCATCACGCCGCCGACAACCGTGTCGTTCACGCCTGCGCATCGCAAACATTCGGCCTCAAAGATACGCAATATGGCTCGCGCCTTTGGCCCACCGGGGTTGTTTTTTACATTCAACCCTGACGAGGTTACGAACACGACAATCGTTCGAATGTTCGCGTTGCCGACCAGCAACGACGCGTATCCAGTAAAGGATCCCCTCAACCACACTGAAGCGACATTGCAACGCAGTGTTGGCGACGAGCTGCCTGACACTGGTATCGAGTTTCTGGATAGTTTGAAATCTCGTTCGACGTTGTTGCACAAGTCCACGATGCATGGTTGCCGTATCGCCGCTGAGACGGATCGCCTCGCAAAATCTTTTATAGAGGTGGTGCTGGGTGTGAAGACAACGCCAAATACGTACGTGCCGCGCGCCGAGAGCGACAGAGGCGTCTGGGGATCATGCGCCGCGGCTTGTATGTTTTACGAAGAAGACAGCAAAAAAACAGGCCACTATCACGGCATTGGTTTCGGATTTACGGCAGCAGCGATGCTCATGGAGGTGAGCGCGCTGTCTTCAACATTGCAGGAAGCCATGCGTCGGTGGATAAACTCGGTGAGTACTGTCACTCTGCCTGACGCCAACGTTGTATATAGGGAAATATTCAGATCGGTTCGCGAGCGACCTGATCGAGTATTTGGAGCCAGTTCTATTGCTTTAAGTTCGTGTCCTTCACAGACAAAGGCGAGGGGTACGACAACGGCAACAATGGCAAATTTCCACACACCGTCGCATACGTCTTCATGCCACAAGCGCGGCCACGGGTGCGTTTGCCGCTTCGGCATGCCAGAACTCCATGGTACCGACCGCACAGAATTGTACTTGTGCTGTGAGTCTGGTCCACGGCGTGGCTGCGTCCATGACGAAATACACGTCGACGTGCGTTACGCGTCGAAGGCAGAAGCGGTCGACATCGACATGATACCGTTACGCGATTGCGACGAACGGCATGAAGTCGAGAGGCAGCTGTTGAGTGCGTACGGATGCTTGGACGTGCGTGGACTGCAAGCAAACCCGCCAACCATCAAGATTTCTCCACCGTTAGACATGCCACTCACATGGGCGCAGGCTCGCCCGTACGTCACGGATGTAAGCCATGATGTCACCGAACGGCCGCTTGCCGTTCAAACAGCCTCGTGGGAACAGTTCATTCGGTTTCTGTCTAGCGGACCCGCCGGTGACGATGATCTCCGGTTTCGCGAGCTCGCTCGCGCGATGATGGACGACGCGGATTGCAAAACGCATGAAGAACGTAACGCAACTCTTCACGAGATCAGAGAAAGAATTAAGTGTTCTCACGGGTACACGGCGCCGCACAACCCGTTCGTTACTGGTCTTCTGCGGTGCAACACAGCGATGAAGTTATGCTTCAACACTCAAGCAGCGTCATCCATGATGCACTACATTACACAATATGTCACCAAAGTGCCAAAGCTTCTCAACCCACTTGGAAGCATTGCGCGCGCAATCCGCAGATACTGGCAATACGGATCGCAGGCAGAAGACGAGGGGACGGCTCGACGACGAGCAGTATTTGTTACACAGGCGGCGAGCCAACATGTTTTGGCCACTCAAGGGCAACAAGAGTTATCTGATACCACGATAGCCATGGCTGTCACCAACGCCGCCAGCGACTATTTTACGTGCGAGTTCAGACCGTTGCATCAACAAAGACTGTTGAAAGACGTTGCAGATCTCATCGCGACTCAACACGCGTCGCCACTCCTCGACGATCTTCTCGAGTACGTAAACGACGATGTTGGCGTGGCCTTGGACGACTCGATACTTGGCCAACCTGCGCGCCTACCACGTCAAAGCGACGCCGCTGGAGCAACTTTGTCTGACTCTGGCGCTTCCGGACAATGGACGCCAACGGCGGCCGACGTCGACGCCCTTCTCGAACACGACATTGCAGGGTTTGTCGACGGCGACGTATACATTGAAGACATCGAGTCTGAATGTACCTCAAGTGACGAAACTGAAAGTCCAGCAAGCAAAAGCAACAGTGTTGAAGAGTCCACAAGCGACTCCGACGTGTCCGCCAATTGGACACCATCATCGGACGACGAATCCTCTACAGCCAGCAGTGAGCTGGACGATGTTCACAGCGAAGAAGGCGCGCGCACGCCGCTAATACAGCACGAACACAACTCCAACCGCTTCGATGCCACCAACTCCGTCCGTCCGCGTCTGAAAGTCGTGACAGGAAACGGCCACGGGCTTACTGTTCGCGACTCCCCCGTGTACAATCACGTTTTGCAGTATGCCTATCGCGGCCAATCCGAAAACATAAATCTATGGTCTCTGTGCGACTACGCGTGCATGTTTAAGCCGGTAAGCAGAAAAGGTACAGCGACTGGGAAAAACGTGCGCCGCACCGTACTGGCGTATGACGATCGGTGGCTCGCTGCCGCCGATTACTATCAAGTCAGTTGTAACCAGCTTCACATACCGCAATGGAGTGGCACCGGCAGGCCGCTGCCGAAATGGACCGACGTAAACGAAAACGACGACGCTGCGCAAGCGTACGCGTGGTTCGTCAGAGTTTTCTTCATCCCATGGAGTATTGACGCACTTCCGAATCCAGATACTGCGCAACAAGATGTCATCGCCTGGTCCATAGAAGCGGAGAAGCCGACCGCACAATGGATCCTACGAGCATCATACCAGCGCGTTCAGTGGCTTCTCCACGAAACGGACACGACCACTTCCACGAAATCGATGCTTGACGCCACGCGAATGCGGCACGCCGACGTACTTCCATGGCTGCGAGACAAAGTGGATGGCGAAGCCGAAGAAGCTGCCGCGCTTAACAAAGAACTTCGTGCGCACGCGCGGACGCACAACGCGGAAGCGTTTGCCGACGTACTCGCAGAGATGGATGCGGACCCGAAACTACGAAAGGCACTGATGAAACACATCGCCGCCAACAATGAGCTGGCACAGGCTATGCGTCGGTCGACTTGTTACAGCGAATCGCCCACACAGGAACAAATTGCTGCCATGCTTTTGGAAAACGCAGCATTTCGCTTCGCTACGCCGGACATTCGTCTTGCATCGCAGAGCGTGCTTGCCGCTTTCACAAGTGCACCTGCTTGGAACACGCACGACGTCGCGATTGTAAACATGGCGGCAGGACGACCGACCCTGCAACCCATTACGGACGCTGCAGTTCGCGTCGTGCTAGACGGCGCCACGCCGAGTCAGACAGCAGTACTCCGCGACTTGCTCGCGTACACCACGGCCTTAAATGAAGCACACAATGACGGGTTAGTGAGGATTGTAAGCGCTTCTGTTGGGCATCACAATCATCCATATCTCACTGTCACAAATTCCATCGGTTCCCCCCGCAACGAATTTGACGTTTTCGACCTTAACTGCATCATACACGGAGGACCGGGCACCGGCAAAACGCACATCATAAAAAAATTTATAGACTTTTTCGACAAGTACAGTGGTCTCCAAAGCGTTGTCGTCGCTCCGACCGGTGCAGCGGCATCACATCACGTCGGTCGTGGCGCGACCGTGCAAACCAAATTCGGTGAGTCAACCGCTCTTGATGAAGACAGGCTCAATGAATTGCTAGCCATGAACCCTGTATCTGACCTCGGCCTCGTGTTCATTGATGAAATTTCGATGGTGGCTCTAAGAATGTTGGATGCGATCGACAAGAAGTTACGGCACGCTATGCGCGGCACACCGCGCCACATCCTACCGTTCGGCGGCGTTCCTGTCATTGTAGCTGGCGATTTTTTCCAATTACCGCCGGTCGCGGCGCAAGCTGTGTACGCGCTTCGACTGGCGAAGACACCTGCCAGTCGAAAAGTGACACACGACGAACGCCTTGACGCGTCTGGCGCTCTACTGCTGTGCAAATTCAAGATGGTCTTTCTAACCGAGCAGATGCGGTCACTGGACGCAGCTCACACCACGCGGTTAAGATTTGCTCGAGCCGAACTTACGCGCGACGAAATTCGCGACGCAATCACGCGCGGACATTTCTTACCACTCTTAGAACCGCCAGCCAACGACGACACCTTTATACCCCACGAGATAGTAGAAAAACTGTTTCACGAACAAATTTCAAACCCACACAGATATTGGTTGGCTAATTTAAAAGCACTCGACCCATCAGAAGAAGGTTGGGACCTGGTAAATACGGACGTGTCAGCTGTGGCTCTCGACAATAACGACCGCAACGAATTGAACTACTTCCGAATGAACGCACGAGCGCGCCGAGGCGGAGGCATTGTCATCACGTGGCGCATTCCGAATACTCTGTGCGACGACCTTGAACGAACGCATGGCGCGGAATACGTCGCCGCCCTCATGGCCGAAGAAAACGTCCACGGACGTCATACACTGTTTTCAATACGAATTGGCGATCCCGCCGTGTGTACGAAGAACGTCAGCGTAACCAAACGAGTATTCAACGGGGCGTTAGGAACCTTCTTCGCCGTCGACTGGTTTGATGCCGCTGCTGCCCAGCGTAACAGAGAGCGTATATCAACGGCGAGACGCAGTAAGGAGACCGAGGTCTTCGTGGAGCCCCCCGACGTGATTGCTGTCGAGTTTGCGCGCGCCAATGTCGGCGTCGATCCAGACGCGGCATGGCCGGCGTCGGAGACACTCGTGCCTGGACGAGTAGTGCTTCCGTTTTTCCCCACGAGTGCCAAGTACAAAAATAAACCGAACGAAATGCGTGTTTTCTCGACCAGACTCCGTAATGAAAACAAAGGCAGCAACAAAACAGGATGCTCCGTGCCGATGGTCGAGCCGGCGCTCGCATACACGCAATGGCGAGTTCAGGGTTCAACGGTGAAACGTGTCGCGTTGTGGCTCCCGAAACGTACTACACCTCCGTATTACTCAGCGAACGGCCTGTACGTCATGGCTTCTCGCGTACGTCAAGCTGAAGACATACGCTACATACCCCATGCGCGGGAAACTCGCTACATGTGGCGTCACCTCGAAGACAAAAGGTTCCCGAAGGAGCTTCATCAATGGTTGTCTCTGTTCAAACGCCAACCCGACGGATCGGCGCGGTACGACTTCAACGCCGAACGACAACTCATCGAGCGGTGATTTGTAATTACGACTAACAGCACTGCGCATCACTCAATGGCGCCTGAGACTACACGTTGCGCTTATCCGCGCTCGCGATCGGACACAGACATGCCACAGCGTCAAGACGATCACAGGCGTGCCGTTACGACACGCATCTACTCGCGCGACTTCACCACTTCGATCAGCGTCGGGCCACACAAACGTCTCCAAAACGCAGTCGACGCGATTCGCACGATAGACGCGGCCGACGGCGGATGCAACTCTCGCCAAGTGTCGGGTACACCTCGGACGAGATGTTACACGTACATGTGTTCGTCTCGTGGCCTTGCGTTCAGCGACGAACAGTGTCCGTACGTAGCAGTCATAAAGCGCGTAAAAAGAATGACCGTGCGCGCGTACTTCATCGTAGACTATACGCATCACGCGCATAACTGCAGAAGCTCTGGTCGACCACTTCTCGACGAGTACCCTATATGGACGCGTGATAGGAGCGGGCACATAACAGCGGGACCCTACGCTACTATCGGGGTGGCAAGAGCGGAATTGCAACTCCTTGCGACACTTGACAAAACCGCATTCAAGCGTTGTGCGTCCAGTTCGACAAAAACACGTGCTACGTACGTGTGCTCGACGTGCCCTCCGGAATTGCCAACCGCTGAACTTGCCGGCCACCCTACGTACTGCCCTTTCAAAACGGTCGTCCGACGTGTCAACAACTCGTACCGTATAACAGAGTACGTGCCACACAGCGCCGACTGCACCTCGGGCATGGACGTTTGGCTTCGGAACGAAAGCGGACACAACGACGCCATCATAGCAGCGGTTCACGGCGCGCGCGACCAAGCTGTCTCGCTACTACAAGACGCTACTACAAAATTTTTTGGGGCGACCATAGACACCAAGCGCGCCGAGGACATACTTAAAAAACTACGGGACGGCGTAACTGTGCAGCAAAGTGAGGAGGCGCGCTGTCGTGAGCAACACCTTGCTGACCTCGCCGACGTGACGAGACAAGCAAACAGTTTCATACAACACGTCGACGCCTTTGCTCGAGCGTACGACGCAACTACGAGCGCGCCTGAGTCCTTAACTGCACTGCACCAATCATACGCACCGTTACGTGACAAGTTCTTCACCCTGAAAACCAGACTGAAAGACCCAATCGTCGATGTCGTAGCGAACTTTTGGCTGAATGACAGCGAATACTCAGACTTACCAAGCACTGAAGTACTTGCTTTCACAAAGTACTTGATTCAACAAGCGATGCGCCGCAAAACTCCAGCAACGCCCGCACAGCTGCGAGCGCTCAGGCACGCACAGCACGCATCACCCATTGACACCAACGACGTCTCTGTTGCGCAAGCAAGTGAGCTTCTCAGCAACCTTTCAAACGCGCGATATAGTGTATCAATGCCGATAAGCCCTCCATAAACAACGACACAACCCACATTTCGTATTGTACGCCTTCCATCGCTATGTATTATATTTTACTTCACGTCCGCCCCCTTTTCACAGCGCGATAGCGAACTAACTAGTATAAAAAATCGACGACCCTCGCGCCCAGAGCGCCGTCCGAATCCACACCCCGACGCGCGTCGACGCGTCCGCAGACGACGGACGCCTCGCGCGCGACGCCGAAAGACGACGATGAGTGCGCGACGCGTGATTCTGTGCGTCGACGCCGCCGTGGCGACCGGTGACGATGCACACTTGCATGAACTTGCGCGAGGTACCGAGATGTACGTATGTTCGAATGCTCGGCCAAGTTTCACAATTACACCGTTCGGTCGGCGGGAATGATCTTCACGCCGGACGCGCATCAACTCACGACACCGCGCTCTGGGTTGAGCCATGGTAGACGGACGAACGTGCGCAACGTCGAGCTCGGTAAGAAGTATCCCGCGCGCGACGCTTTTCGCTTCTCTTCGTCGTCCCCGGACGAAGCCGTCGCGATCCTCGCCGAAGTCATGCGCGCCGCGACGCCGCAAGTCATGACCAAGGCGCAAGCCTAAACGCTAAAAATGTAGTCAATAAAAGGGAAACACGAGCGCGCTCGAGCGGAGGTCGAGGCGACGGG
>Ga0255763_1004041_pt1 | contig 12749 bp, 6 predicted proteins | sample 041ome_2_FD_179963 | JGI IMG/M metagenome (GOLD analysis project Ga0255763, IMG submission 179963) | Coastal salt marsh microbial communities from the Groves Creek Marsh, Skidaway Island, Georgia - 041406US metaG (version 2) | ecosystem: Environmental > Aquatic > Marine > Intertidal zone > Salt...
ATGTAGTGTGAGAGTGATTTTAATAATGAGTGTTTGTACTTGTCTACTTAAAAAAGAAACAAAAAATATCTCTATACACGTATGCTCTCTTCTTCTCCTCTGCTCTGCTCTGCTCTCGTGCGTGTTTGGTGCGATTTAAAACACCATTAAAACGAGAGACGCCGTGTTGTTTAACACACAGACGAGAACACCCCGCGAGGAAGAGGAAGAAGAAGAAGAAGAAGAGGAAGAACTTCTCGCGCTGTTGCGAAGCAGTTTTTAAAGGTGTTTTCATCATCGTTAGACGCAAACGAAAACTACCATCTCAACAACAACAACAACAACAAGTGCGCTCTCGATTGATTCAAAAAAAAGAAGAAACATGGACGAAGAAAAGTTCACCGCGAACGAACTCATCCTGGCCATGAAAGACGGGTTTCTTTACCCGGCGAAAATCATCGACATGCGCACGCTCGAGGACGGATCGTCTGGGGTGCTCATTCACTATCAAGGATGGAACAAAAAATACGACGAGTGGGTGGAAGAGAAGGAGACGTGCAGGAAGATGAACGAGGAGAACGTCAAAGAGCAGAAGAGGTTGTTGGAGGAGGAGAAAGAGAAGAGAAGGAAAGCGGCGGAAGCGGCGGCGGAGGAGAAGAAGAAGAGAGACGGTTCGAACAACAACGCGAAGAAGAATACGAAGAATAGTAATAATAAGAAGAATAGTAAGAGTAACGCCAAGGACGCGAAGAGCAGCGGTAGTAGCGGCAACAAGAAGAACGCGACGGCGAAAGGCGCCGGCTCGGGCGAGAAGAGCCAATCAGCCGGTAAAGACGGTAAGAAGAGTAAATCTGAAGACGCGAATAACAATAGTAAAACGACGACGACGACGACGACGACGACGACGACATCTACAGCCGCGAAAAAAGATGAAAACGAGGGCAAAAAGAAGGAGAGCAAGAAAGAAGGAGAGCAAGAGAGACAAGGACAACAAAAACGAGATCTAGACGCGACGGCGACGGAAGCCGCGGGAACGACCAAGGAAGAAGACGGTACGGAGAAAAACGCGGCGAAGAAGAAAGTCGCCGCGAACGGTGGTCGAGCGTCGAAGAAACAAAAGAGCGACGCGGATGCCGCTGACGGCGAAGGAGAGGCGGAAGCAGATGCCGCGGCGGCAGCGAACGCGCAACCGACGAAAGGAGGAAAAGGCGCAGCAAACAACAACAACAACAACAACAACAACAAGAGAAAGAACGCGGCTTCAGAGAAAGGTGCGGCGAATAACGCCGGCGCGAGTAAAGAAAAGAAGAGCGCGAAGAAGAGCGAGAAAGATACGGCTCCAACGAACGCAAAAAAGCAAAAACAGGAAAAAGAAATCGAAGAAGAACAACAGCCGCGGCAAGAACAACAAGCGCCTTTGAAACCAAAAGTGAAAGTCATCTTGGCGACGGCGTTAAAAAAAGAGCTCATCAAACAGCACGAAGCGCTCACGCACAACCGCGTTCTGAAGCTTCCGAGAGAACCTGCGGCGCATACCGTCCAAAATCTCTTCTCCGATTACGAAGTCGAAGCAATCGCGAAAGCTCGAACTCCGAAACAAATCGAACGCGCGAAAGAAATCGTCGCCGGTCTCAAACGCTACTTCGACGCCGCCTTACAAAAAGCGTTGCTCTACGACAAGGAGAAAAAATACTACGACCTCGCCGTCGCTAAGAACGACGCGTTAAAATCCAAACCCGCCTCGGAAATCTGCGGCGCCGAACACCTCCTCCGCTTATACGTGAAACTCCCGGATTTCATCCCGGTTGAAGCTTTCGTCGGCGAAAAAGGCGAGAAAGAAGCGCAACTGATCGGTCACCAACTCGGCGAAACGTTGCGATGGTTACAAAAGCGATCCCACGAAGCTTTCGACGGCGCGTACGTAGAAATCGACGAAGCGACTGGGAAAGTCATTCGCGAGATTCGAAAAGGCGCCGAAGTGGACGAAGAAGAAGAAGAAGAGGAAGAAAAACGAGACGAGAAGATCGAGGAACAGGAGAAGGAAGACCATCGCGAGGCGGCGGCGGCGGCTCCTCCTCCTCCTCCTCCATCGCGAGAAGAAGAACAAGAAGAACAAGAAGAACAAGAACAAGAGCGAGAGCGCGCAGCAGCGACAGAGACGGAAAAAGAGACGCTGGTACCAGCCGTTTAAAATCAACACGATGTATATACACGCGCGCAAGAGTATAAAGTTTAAAATGAAAGAGAGAGAGTAGAGCGTTATTATTAATATTAAAAATTAGTTTTTCTCTTTTTTCTTTTTCTCTCTTTCCGACAAAAAAGGAGACACACAGCCGCCAAAAAAAAGAGAGAGAGAGAGAGACGCGCAACATACAAACGCCATCACACGAACACTTTACGCGCGCGTGAGCACATAAACGACACGACGACATGGGAAAAAAAGCGAAAGGGAAACATCGCTTGGATAAGTTTTACTACCTGGCAAAAGAGCAAGGTTTTCGCGCGCGTTCGGCGTTTAAGCTCGTGCAATTGAACAGAAAGTATGACTTTTTATCGTCCGCGAAAGCGACGCTGGATTTGTGCGCCGCACCCGGCGGTTGGCTGCAAGTTGCGCAGAAGTACATGCCGATGCAATCGACGATAGTGGGGATCGACTTAGCGGCGATAAAACCGATTCGCGGGTGCACGACGTTGGTGGAAGATATCACGACGCCGAGCTGTCGAGCGGCGATAAAACGGGTCACGCCGGATGGAATGAAATACGATTGCGTGTTACACGACGGCGCGCCAAACGTCGGCGGGAACTACGCGAAGGAGGCGTATTCGCAAGCGGCGTTGACGTTGGACGCGTTGAAATTAGCGACGGAGTTTTTAACCTTGGACGGGTGGTTCGTGACGAAAGTGTTTCGGTCGCAGGAATATCACGCGTTGTTGTACGCGTTTCAGCAGTTGTTTAAGAAGGTGGAGAGCACGAAGCCGGTGGCGTCGAGAGACTCTTCGGCGGAGATTTTCGTCGTGTGTAAAGGATACTTGGCGCCGACGAAAATTGATCCGAGGTTGCTAAAAGCGGAGTATTTGTTCGCGAACGTGGAAGATGGCGCGGGGCAAGGGAACGCGAGCAAAGGAGGGCAGCAGAGCAGGGACGTCTTGAAGGTGGAAAAAGCGAAACGGAATCGAAGCGGCTACGAGGACGGTTTGCATTCGCTGTATAAAGAGACGTACGCTGAGAATTTCATCACGAACGAAAAACCGGCGGAGATGTTGGGAATGTACCACTGTTTCATATTAGACGGCGGGAAAGGGAAGAAAGGTACGAACGTGGTGCCGCCTAAGGATGGTTTTATGGATTTGGACACGTGCGAGGAAACGAACGAGGAAATCAGGACGCTCTTTCGAGACTTGGGCGTGTTGAACAAGAGCGATTTTAAGATGTTGTTGAAGTGGCGTTTACAAGTCAGGAAACGGTTAGGAATGGAAGATAAAAAGAAATCGACGGCGGCAAACGCAGACGAGGACGAACGAGACAAGAAAAAAACGGCGACGCCCGAGGATGAAAACGAGCGCTTGCTGAGCGAAATGGAGGAATTGCAAGGAAACATGGACGCCGAGGCGAGAAGGAAGAAGAAAAAGCAGGCTAAAATGAAACAGAAGGATAGAATACGCGCGCAGCTAGGATTAAAAGGAGACGGTGAAGCTATAGTGGCGGAGGAAGATTTGTTCTCTTTGGTTCGATTGAAAACAAAGGTGCGTTGGTTGTTAGTAGCGGTGATTGAGGCGCGCGCGAGCGTTCGTTCTCACGTCGTTCTCGAGATTTTCTCGTTTTCTTTGTTTTTTGTTCGAGTTTCTCTCTATTCAGAAAGCCAGTGAAGATACTCGCTTACTCACTTGAGCGGCGTTAGAACCCGCGCAAACTGAAAACCTTATGCAAAAACATGCCGTTTACCCATCTGAGGCTTTCTTTTTTTTTTAATTTTCTCTTTGGTCTTCCGCATTTTTCGATGCGACGACGATATCACGCGTATATACTGACTTTTGGAACAACATAACAACAACAACAACAGGAGGACGTCGATACGGTCGCAAACCAAGCCGCTCCGTCTGTTCCCGCAGACTATTACGAAGACTCTGACTCAGAATTGAACGCGACTCGCAGAAAACAAAGTCGATACGATTCCGAAGACTCCGATGCGGAAAATGACATTGAAAACGACACGTCGCGGCTGGACTCGAGTTTAGACGCTCTGTACAAACAGTACAAAGAAAGACAGAAGAAGAAAGGCCGATCGGTTGGTGAAGGCTCAAAATCCACGGGACGCGATAAGAGGGCGACTTTAGAAGACGACGGCGATGGAGAGCTCGGTTCTGATGATGATGACGAGGAGAGCGATGAAAGCGACAGCGAGGAGACGCACTTCGACGAAGACGACGACGCGCCGTTGGAATGGGAAAATGACGACGATGACGAAGCCGAAGAGAAGAAAACGAAGAAAACGAATAAGAGTAAAAATAATCTCATCGTCGAGTTTGACCCGAGCAAAGTGAAATCAAGCGCAAAAGCGACTGCGGACCGATGGTTCTCGAACGACCTTTTTTCGGAAATTGAAAAAACAACCTCGGCGACAGAAAAGAAAAACGCAAAGACATCAAAGGGGCAAGCAAAAGAAGACAAGGAAAAAGAGAAGAAGAAAAAGGAAAAGGCAAAGAAGAAGGTAAACGAAAATAACGACGAGGATAGCGACGAAGAAGACGAAGACGATTACGAAAGTTTACGAGAAGAAGCGAGAGCGAGGAAACTCGAAAAGGCAAAAGAAGCTGCGAAAATTGCCAAAGAAGGTGAACTGAAAACCAAGAAACAACAGGATAAGCTCGATAAAAAGCGAAAGAAATCGACTGGGGGTAAAACTGGCGTTAGTGGTGACACGACGTACGATTCAGGCTCAGACGATGTGGACGTCGGACGTAAAAAACGGGCGCTGCGCGCCGAGGCTGCCGCGGCAGATTATTTGGACATTGTTCCCAGAGGAAACGACGATGATGATCAGTACGACGACGATGACAACGACGTCGACGATGCATCTGATGGAGGTGCGCGACGAAACGTGAAAAATAGAAATCGTCGACGACGCGCTGATGGGTCCGATAGCGATGAATCCACAGACGTCGATGAACTCTCGGATGGCGCCCGCGCCGAAATCCTCGCCATAGGCAAAAAAATGCTTCGAAGAAAGCAACGCGAAGAAATCATCGAAGATTCGTACAACCGGTACGCGTTCGAGGACGACCCGCGAGACTTACCGGATTGGTTTGTCGACGACGAGCGAAGATTCATGAAAGCAGAACCGATATACGACCAGAGCGATTACGAGGAAGCTCTAGCGAACGTCTCCATTAAAGTCGACGAACGTTCGATCAAAAAAGTCGCCGAGGCTAAACTGCGCAAGAAAAAACGCGCCAAGGATAAAATGAGCGAAGCTCGACAACGCGCCGGCGCCATCATGGATCAAGACGACATTCCCGACGTTTCTAAAGTCAGAGAAATTGAAGCGATTTACGCCAAAGCGAATAAACTCGCTAACCGTCGCAAGAAGCAAATAAAACACGTCGTCGCGAGAAAAATGCATAAAGGCAACGCCGGCGGACCCTCCGTAGATAAGCGAATGCTCGCCGATCGACGAGGTCAAAAAGCCGCCATGAAAAGAGGAGGAGGAGGTGGTGGTGGTGGGAAAAAAGCGGGAGGGAAGAAAGGTTCTTCTTCCGTCGGTAAGCCTAAGAAGAGTTCTCTGAGAAAGAACAGACCGCGGCGGTAGGATATTGAATTTAATTGATCGCGACATTCAATAATATATAAATACTCTTTTCGCTCACCACCCTCTATGTGTTCTGTGCCAAACTCTCTCGCTCGTTTCCCTCCTTTCCTGCACACTCCCACTCTCTCGCTCGTTTCCCTCCTTTCCTGCACACACACACACACCCCATGAACGAAAAAAATTCAAAAAAAAACGCCCCCTTTCCCCCTCTTTGGTTTTGAAGAAGGACCGACGAGAAAAGAACGAACGCGCTTCAAAACAGAAAGAGGGGGAAGCTCTCGATATCGATAACCCGCGGAGGAAGTTTATTGGGAAATAGAAAAGCCTAGGAATTATGTCGTCGTCGAAAAAAAGGTGATATCGCACATCAGGGCGAGATGTTGCCGACGACGACGGAGAGGAACGATCGTCGCCCTCACGTGCTACCGGTCTCCTCTTCCTCTCCGTTCTTCTCGAAAGAAGCGGAAGAGGAAGGCACTCGTGGGAGAGACTCGCGCTCCGGTACCGATGCAAACGGGTTCTTTGGCGGAGACTCTCCTTCCTCGATGTTACCTGATGGTCGTCAAAATCAATCGCCGTCGTCTTTGACGCCACCAGCGGCGATAAAAACGGCGACGACGATGCAAAGCAACAGAGATTTCGCAAAGAGCAATCTCTCGGAGTACAACTTGCTCGACTTAGTCGGGGAAGGATCGTTCGGGAAAGTGTACAAAGCGAGGAAAAAATTCACGGGAGAAACGTCGGCAATTAAATTCATCGCGAAGAAAGGAAAAACGGAGCGAGATTTGAGAAGTTTGCGTCAAGAGATTGACATTTTGAGAGTTTTGAAACATCCGAATATCATAGCGATGCGCGACGCGTTTGAAACGGAGAACGAATTTTGCGTGGTCATGGAATACGCGCAAGGCGAGTTGTTTGAGGTATTGGAGGACGATAGAACGTTGCCAGAGTTGGAGGTCAAAGCGATCGCTCGGCAGTTGGTATCTGCGTTGCATTATTTGCACACAAATAGAGTCATACACAGAGATATGAAACCGCAGAATGTCTTGATTGGAGCGAATAAAGTAGTGAAATTGTGCGATTTCGGGTTTGCACGATCGATTCGATCACAATCTATGGTGATGACATCGATTAAAGGAACGCCCCTGTACATGGCGCCGGAGTTAGTGCAAGAACAGCCGTATAATCACACGGTGGATTTGTGGTCGTTGGGGGTTATTCTGTACGAGTTGTTCGTAGGGAAGCCGCCGTTTTTCACCAATAGCATCTATACTTTGATTCAAAAGATAGTTAGAGACCCGTTGACATGGCCAGAAGATATGAGCGCGGAGTTCAAATCGTTTTTGAGAGGATTACTGAACAAAAGACCGAGCGAACGGTTGTCGTGGCCGGCTTTGTTGGAACATCCGTTTGTAAGGAAGAGCGAGTACGATGACGAACACGAACACGAACATGAACAACAACAACAACGCGGAGAAAGAGAGGCAGGCGATCAGGCAGAACGACGTAGAAGAGTAGAGGATGTTGAGAACCGAATGTCCGCGGGAGAAAAGACGAGGACGATGACGATGACGACAACGCACACCAGACGTCCGTTAGCTTCTACGCCGCAAGCTGCCATGAGAACGACAAACGCTACTACGACTGCGACGATCAACAACAAGACGCCAATAGTACGACGAGGCGGATTACCTCGACGAGAAGATGTGCTCGCAGGGACAACGACGGACGGCTTCACTACGCCGAAAATGCCGGCGAGAAGACCACCGCCGTCAACGACGCGAGGCGCAGCGGTTGCTAGGACTACCACCAGCACAGCTACGGCTGGTGCTGGTGTTGCTGAAACTGTCGCTGACACGATAACGGGAACGACGCCGCGAACAGTTACAGCTGGTGATATGGCGCAACGCCACGCACCGAATACTAATCCTGTGAATGAAAACCAATATGCGCATGGTATTGACGCGACGCTGCTTGAATACGAACTCAAGTCGCGCACAGAAGATGGAGCCGCTCGTTTGCGACGAGACCGGACGGCAATCAAAGTCATTTTAGCGGCTTTGCAGCCTCCTCGAAGTGCGCCTGGATCGAAGTTCAATATTCTTGCGCTTCTTTCACCAGGCCATGAGCGTGAAAAGGGAAATTCTTCCAATGCTGAATCTGGTATGGACGATGGCCCCCCTCCGGGTGGTTCGAGTACTCCAGTTAATAACGCGAACGGCCCAACGCCGAAGTTGACGAGTTCTTTACCCGATGCCGTGTCCGCGCTTAAAACACTACGAAATATCGTGTGTGTTTCGAGCGCGAGTTTAGCAAAAGTAGGTGGGGATGCAAGTGGAGCGTTAGCGAGAGATGCGCCAGGGGCTGCATTATGGACCGTGCGAGCCATCGCGGCGATGCAGAATCCAGTGAATGAAACAAAAGGAGATGCTCAAGCTCGGGAAAAGTACTTTGCTTTTGAAATCGAACGCGAAGAAGCTCTGCAGCTCGCTTTAAACGTAGCGACGCTACTCGCGAGTGCATCGGGCCCTTCACTATGGTGTAACGTTGGATTAGCGAACTACTTACGCGCATTGAGCGAATGTTTGGTAAGTTTTGAAGTGCGCCGAAACATCGGAAATAGTGGTGATAACAACGAAGTTGACGACAGTAAGCTTCGGCTTCGTCTCATTCGATCGAAACTCGAGACACAACACTTCGCTCGGGTTGCGGTGTCTCGAGCTATCGATGTTGCATCAAAGCGCGGCGAAGGACAGGAATGTATAATGGCACTTTCAAAGCTTCCAAAGCCCACGTTTTGCGAAAGTTTAATTGCACATTTAGCTTCGTCGTTTACGCAGCTAGAACGTGATTTACTCGAAGAACAAGCCAAGAATGCGCAAAGGAAAAAAGACAGAGAAAATGATAAGCAAAGAAATATGAATGAAAGCGAAAACGAAGAGCGTGAACGACGGGCCATATTCAAACGAAGAGGCGAGGCTGTTGGCGACGCTTGCGATGCACTGTTAAAGTGTTCGTCGTGTTACGCGCCAGTTTCGATCACGATAGTTGCAGACGCATTCGTTCGCTACGGCGAACGTATGGGCGCATTCCAAGCGCTCATTAAAGCGTCGTCAAATTCCACATATTGTGGATTTCTCAGTCTTTCTGGGTGTCGTATCGTTGGGGCGTGTTCGAGGGCATCGACAGCTTTTGCTGACAAGGCGCTAGAAAAAGACGCATTGATGCGGTTTTCGACGAGATTGATTAAGTTAGTCGCTCGCGCATCCGAGTTGTGGAAAGGAGTGACGCCATCGTCATCTTCGGAAACTAAAACTGCAATAACGAATAAGTTACGTCCTGTCGCAGACGGTATCGCGGCTGTGACATATGCGTTACATCCGTTGGCGAAGGAAAATTGCGAGACTGCGCATCCAGCAGATTTTCTGTGCGACTCTGGGGTCGCGGAGAGTTGTTGCGACGCGATGGAAATTTTCTCATCGTTTTCAACCTCAATTGTGACGACAATGGTCGTGACGACGCCAGGCATGGAAGCGTCTTCAAAAGCTATAGAGGAATACAAGTCTTCCCAGCATCTTGCGATTTTTTCCTTACTCAACGTATTGCGATTACCTCTGGCATTCATCCCGACGAAAGGCTCGAACGCAGAAAAAGTTGGCGCCGTGGCAAACCGTAAATTCATGACAGTGTTGAAGGAAAAAAATTTGGTCGGAACGTTGTTGACATGCGTGAAGTCGTTAAAGACTGATCTGGAGATGTGCGCACTAAGGAAATATAGCAGTTACAAGAACGACGATGGAGAAGAACGCATGGAAGAGGAAGATAACAAATCACAGAGTGAAAAGAACAAGAAGGCGAGTGGTGTTGCGGCTAATGATAGCGCCACTGCTGGTAATAGTAACAGCAGCGAAGCGCAATCGTTATCGAGTGCTATTAGTTTAATTTCACGTCTGGTGATCACTGGCGGCGATGTCTTCGGCAACCAGTTCATTGAAGCGAAAGGATGCTCGGCGTCTCTCAACGAGTTTGCGCTTTCACAATCTTCATTCACGTCATCGTTGCTTAATAATAAGCAGAAACCTATCAAGGTAGAGTTTATGAACGAAGCAACAACCATCGTGGATTGGACGATGATTCTCTCGCAGCTCGCCAAAAGTAACGAGAATCGGTACGAAAATGTCGGCGAAGGGAATCCAACTTTTCATTTAACGAAGTTGCTTCGACACGAAGATTTCAACGTGCGCGCGCGCGCAGCTAATGCACTGGGTAACCTCTGTCGACACTCGGACTATTTTTATCCGTCTTTTAAAAAGTACGGGACGGTTAGTGCGCTTACGGATCGTTTGAGCGCGGATGAGAAGGAAGAACCTTCAGCGTTGGTTCGAAAGTTCGCTGCTTTCGCCATCGGGAACGCCGGATTTCACTCTGATTCTCTATACGACGATTTGCGAAGATCAATTGTTCATCTTGTGAGAAACATAGGAAATCATTACGGGTCAACTTTTGGTGGAGGAAGAAAAGATGAAAATGATGCGAAAACGAGAAGCAATGCGGCGGCGGCGCTCGGGAACCTGGCGAGAAACGGCGACGCTCTCATCGCAGACTTACTCGCGAACGATGTGCCCAAAGCGCTCATTTTACTCGCCAAAGAGTACGCGTCAGATAAAAGTAGTAGTAAAAAGAATACCAGCGGTGGAAGTGATAAGCAAACGCCCGCGCACGTTGCACTCTTTTCCCTGGGAAATCTCTGTGCGCACGAAGAATGCAGAGTGGCGCTGATAAAATTAGGGGTTCGAAATGCTCTGCAGCAATCGCGCACGAGCGAAGATGAATTACTCCGAAAATATGCTCTTAGAGTGTTGGCTAAATTAGAAAATTCGTAATATGATAGTAGGGAATACTTGTATACATGTTATTAATCACTCTCGTTACCCTCTGCGTTATCTTTTGGCGTGAATGCCGCGCGCATGGCATTTTCTAACTGCTGATTGATGTCTTCATTTTTGTGAGCCTCGTCCGCCTCTGTAGTTTGGAAAATCTTGCCTAAAACAGACAAAGCCTCGCAGCGTTTTTTTCTCACTTCTTTCTTCACGCTCTTATCGTGGCAAACTTTATCACACACTGATCTGAGTGTCGATTCAATGTCGAGCGCAGAAACGTTCCAAAGTGCTTCTAAAATGTGCGGCATGACGTCTTTTTGATGCTGCGCGCGTCGCTGCATTATTTCTGCCTCTGTCAGTGGTGGTTTCTTCTTCGTTTGCGCTTTATCCTCGGCACTTTTCCCATCTCCCTCGCCATCGCTCTTTTCACTCTTACCTTGATGTTGTTGTTGTTGCTGTTGCTCTTCTTCTTCCTTCATGTAGCTTTCCTCTTCCTCGGCAATTTTCTTCACCGTTCCAAACGCGCCAAATGCAGCTTTCATAGCGCTGAACTGCGTTTTTGTTCTGTTTGTATTTTGCTCCATGGCCGCCAAGTTTGAACGAACCCCTAAATCTGCCCACGTCCCAAAACCAGCCACAGGATCAGTCAGAACTTGTTCCGCTTGTTTTTCGTATACAAAACCAATCTGTTTCAACATTTTTGGTCCGTGGGAAGCGTTGGCTAAACTCTGTGCGATTGGTTTCATTTGCGCTTCAAACTTTTCAAGCGCCGCTTTCTCACGCAGTTTTTCCTCTTCTTTTTCATTCGTCGTTTTATCATCAGTTGTCGTCGCAGTCGTTGTCGTGGTAGTGCGAGGTGCAGCGGCATATCCATCCAAAATAGCCGCTAAATTAATCGCTAATCGAACAACTCGTCGATCTTGTAAAATCCGCGTTTCGTCTCTCGTCAAATCGCTTCCCCCTTCGGCCATTACTGCCATTTGCAGTTTACCGACGAACATTTCCATCTGATCTGACCCAAACAAAGCGGCAAAAAACGCAGACGCATCCACCACTGGTATATCGCCTAATCCATCTTTTCCTCTCGAGTCGTATTTTTTCCTCAACTCTGGATCGGACAACACTTGGTACGCCTCTCCAACTTTTTGAAACTTGATATGCGCGTCCGGATCGTCCGGATTTTTATCCGGGTGTAACTTCCTCGCGAGTTCGTAGTACGATTTCTTAATTTGCGCCGACGACGCTGTCGTTTCAACTTTTAGAATCTCGTAATATTGCGTCTCTTTAACTTGCTTTACCCCCTCTGCATTTCTATTATTATTGTCACTACCTCCTCCCATGCTCTCGTTGAGCACACCGTTGAGTCCGATGCCACTTCTCCCTTCACTCAGCGCTCTCTTCCTCGCCTGCTCAAATATCTCATCGTCCGTCGATTGTGCCAACCATATCCCATCTCTCACTAAATCTTCATCTACCCACTCTCTCGTGTGTCGATTCCACCTCTTCCCGTCGTTCGCCGCCATGATAGCCTCCGGCGTGTTTGCCACCCCGCGACAAATCTGCGTAACGCCAACCCCAGCTCCGACGACGGGTAAAACAACCGCCGCGGCCACCCCGGCGCCCAAGCCTTTGAAGAATCCACTGGCACCCTCTGCTTTGGCCCCGGCTATGGGTGCAGCAATCAAAGCCGCCGCGCCGGCCAAAACTCCTTTCCCAGCAGATTTCAGACCCGAATTCAAACCGCTCGCGGCATCTTTCGGCCGTCGGAGAGAGAAGAAATCGTTGAAATCAATGCTTTCTGCTTGCTTAGAAAGCGTCGCGGACATCGCGCCGTTATTCCCGCCTCCATCACCAGTCAACGCCAACTGCATTTGGTTCAATAGCTCCTCCCGAGTGGGTTGATGCGTGCTCTGCTGCTGTTGTTGTTGTTGTTGTTTTTGTTGTTTTTGCTGTTGGGTGCCTTCGCTCATGTTTCAAAACTCTTCTTTCAATCGAGCAAACTCGCAGTAAAAATGAAAAGAGAGAGACGCGGAGGTTGAAGAAGGGGGGACGGAGAAGAAGAAATACCGCTCGCGCGCGCGTG
>Ga0255763_1004044_pt1 | contig 12745 bp, 14 predicted proteins | sample 041ome_2_FD_179963 | JGI IMG/M metagenome (GOLD analysis project Ga0255763, IMG submission 179963) | Coastal salt marsh microbial communities from the Groves Creek Marsh, Skidaway Island, Georgia - 041406US metaG (version 2) | ecosystem: Environmental > Aquatic > Marine > Intertidal zone > Salt...
TTCTTTGCGCCGGCGCGTGAAAGACGAATTGTAACCATTGCTATGTCCTAAACGTTGTGCCTCAGGAATTGTCCCAAGGCGAAATTTGAGGTCGCGAAGAGTACATGAACTCTCTGCACGTTTAAAGTCCCACTGAGCAGAATAATTACCGGCGCGGGAAGCCCGGTGGCATTCCGCCGCCCGGGGGCATACCACCACCGCCCATCATGCCGCCCATGCCACGCATCATTCGCTGCATGCCACCGCCCTTCATCTTTTTCATCATCTTCTGCATCTGTTTGTGCTGCTTGAGAAGACGATTCAAATCAGGAACTGCAGTACCAGAGCCCGCAGTAATGCGACGCTTTCGCGAAGGGTTGATCAAATCGGGGTTTTTTCGCTCCTTTGGCGTCATAGAGTTAATCATGGCTTCCATGCGATCAAACTGTTTGGTATCCAACTGTGCTTGCGCCGCCTGGGCCATGCCTCCCATCCCCGGCATCTTATCGAGCATGGCACCGATACCGCCCATATTTTTCATCTGTTGAAGCTGATCGCGGAAGTCTTCAAGATCGAAGCGACCGCCCTTCTCCACTTTCTTTGCAAGTCTTTGAGCTTTCTTTTTATCAACGTTGCGCTCTGCATCTTCAATGAGCGACAACAAATCGCCCATCCCAAGAATCCGAGATGCGAGTCGGTCAGGATAAAATGGTTCTAGAGCCTCCGTCTTTTCACCGACCCCCATAAACTTAATGGGCTTACCAGTGACCTGCCGCACAGAGAGCGCAGCACCACCTCGGGTATCCGCGTCCACTTTCGTCAAAATCACACCCGTCAGCGGCAGGGCCCGATTGAACGCTGTCGCCGTGTGAACCGCGTCCTGACCCGTCATCGCGTCGATTACAAAGAGTGTTTCAATGGGATTGATCGCTTTATGGAGATCAGAGATCTCTTCCATCATCTCGTTATCAATCGCGAGACGCCCCGCTGTATCTACCAGAAGAACATCGCTAAAGGCAGTTTTAGCGTTTTTCAATGCGCGACTGACAATATCAACCGGACGTTCATCCACCGACGAAGGTTCAAATCTCGCACCAACTTCATCAGCGAGAGTTTCAAGCTGTTTAATCGCTGCAGGTCGATAAACGTCAGCACTGACAACCGTGACTTTTTTCTTGTCGCGCTCCATCAGGTACCGCGCGAGCTTCGCAACGGAAGTGGTTTTACCCGCACCCTGCAGGCCGGCAACCATGACAACTGCAGGCGGTTGAGCCGCTAAATTTAACTGCTCATTTGCTTCACCCATGACGCTTTGAAGCTCGGCCTGGACGATTTTTAGAAATACCTGTCCAGGCGTGAGGCTCGAGGTGACCTCAGTGCCGACGGCTCGCTCTTTAACGCGATCCGTGAATTCTTTTACCACCGAGAGCGCAACATCAGCCTCTAACAGCGCCATGCGGACTTCTCGTAAGGTGTCTTTGATATTGTCTTCAGTGAGGCGCGACTTGCCCGCCATGGCTCTTAAACTGGCGGATAAACGTTCGCTTAAGCTTTCAAACATGTTCTTTCCTGTGTCAATTTACAGTGCCGCACGCGCTGGAACCGCGTAGTATACGCTGACGGAAAAAAAATAATTAGGGGAGTTCTGCGATAACCATGGCAGGGTTTATGAGTAGTCAGGTTCTTGCGGTGGCAGCGACGCTAGCGGCTGCACTATATCTTTACACTGCGGGGCAACAGCTCCTGAGACTTGAGCGCCGCGAAGAGAAACTCCCGCGCGCCATCTTAATGCCCGCTGTTGCCGCACTCTTGCTCCACGGTTTTGTTATCTACGACAGCTCTGCAACCGTTGAGGGGAGTTTCGGCTTCTACCGTGTTGCCTCGCTCACGTTCTGGCTGATGGGTGCGCTGAGCCTGCTTATGCTCGCCATCCGACCGCTGCAAACGTTATTGATGGCCATTTTCCCTTTGGCAGCGATAGCGATATTAGTGGCCACACTGACGCCCGAAACCGCTAGACCGATGGCTGACACACCCAGAGGTCTACTGGTGCACATCTCGACCTCGATCATTGGCTATGCGCTCCTAGGCTTGGCAGCACTGCAGGGCCTACTGGTGCTTCAGCAGAGTCGATTATTACGACAACACAAAACGCGCGGCCTAGTTCGCCTGTTGCCACCGCTCGATCGCAACGAACAAGTGATGTATGAACTCATTGCCATGGGCACGCTCGTGATGGCCGTATCGATATTCGCGGGTTTTTACTACGTCGACGACTTATTTGCACAGCACCTCATACACAAAACAGTGCTCACTATCATTGCATGGCTTCTATTTGCGATCATCTCAATTAGAAACCTTCAGTACGGCTGGCGAGTCAATACAGCGGTGATGCTTTGCTGCAGTGGATTTGCACTTTTAACAATCGGGTTTTATGGCTCGAAGCTTGTCCTTGAACTCGTTCTCAGCTAAACAAAATCAAGGGTTGCGAGCTTGTGCGTTTTTCTCAACAATTAGCCTTCACTTTGACGTTTGCGCATAAAGTTTGAACGACGCCCCGCTGGGACTCCTCTTTGCCATTCTGGCAGCACTTATTTTGTTGTCTGGTTTTTTTTCGAGCTCTGAAACCGGGATGATGGCGCTCAACCGTTACCGGTTGAAGCATCTGCAGCAGCAGGGCCATAAGGGAGCACTGCGAGCAGGCAAGCTGCTTGCCAGACCCGATCGGTTGATTGGGCTGATTTTGATTGGTAACAACCTTGTAAATATTCTCGGCTCCTCAATCGCGACCGTGGTGGCCATCCGTCTTTATGGTGATGCGGGAATTGCGATTGCGACCATTCTTCTGACAATTGTGATTTTAATTTTTGCTGAAATCACGCCCAAAACGATTGCGGCACTTCACCCAGAAAAAGTGGCTTTCCCCGCGAGTATTATTCTTCTACCACTGATGAAACTGGTATATCCGCTGGTTTGGTTGATCAATGCCATCACCAATGGCCTGTTATCACTACTGGGTTTCAAGCCCGACGCCACGAGTGAAGATGCCCTCACCCAAGAAGAATTGCGAACCATCGTGAGCGAGTCCGGTGGTCTTATCCCGCGACGACACCGCAACATGCTGGTCAATATCCTCGACCTTGAACAAGTGTCAGTGAATGACATCATGGTGCCTCGAAATGAAATCTACGGCATCGACCTCGATGATGACGATGCAACGATTCTCGACCGGCTGAAATCAAGCACCCACACTCTGGTACCGGTCTTTAGGGGTGATATAAACAAAATTGAAGGCATCCTCCACCTACGCAATCTGGGTAAATGCCTTGACGGCGAAGGACTTAATCGAGAGTCGCTAATACGCGAACTCCAAGAGCCCTACTTCACCCCCGAGAACACGGCTCTGCACATCCAACTGCGCCACTTTCAACAACGCAAACTGCGTCTCGGCATGATCGTTGATGAATACGGTGACATCTTGGGCCTCGTTGCTCTTGAGGATATTCTTGAGGAGATAGTTGGGAACTTCACGTCCAATCTCGTTGAAGATCAGGAAGAGATTGCGACCATGGCCGACGGTGGCGCCTCATGCACAGGCAGCATTCCCATCAGGGACATCAACCGGCAATTTGGCTGGTCACTACCAACTGATGGACCGAAAACCATCAGTGGTCTTGCCCTTGAAGCGTTGGAAGCGTTCCCTGTTGGTCAAGCATCTGTGCGTATCGGCGACTATCAACTCGACATCGAATGTATTGAGGGCAACGCAATTACGCAGGTTCGCGTGACACCTTTGTCGACACTTAAAACAAGCAAAGGTTGATCAACAGGTCTAGTTTGGCCATCGGAGATAGACTTGCTGAAGCCTGACTAACGCAATCAGAAGAGTGTAAAACCCGACTCTTTGCGCCGCCGCTGGCTAGCTTCCAGGATCTCTCGCTTGCGGGCATCATTGGCGGTAAACCAATCGACGATTTCATCACCCGTTCGAAAGCACCCTTCACAGACGTCGTTCTGATCGAGTGCACAGATCGAAATACAGGGTGATTGTGGTGCCTCAGACATAGGGGTCGCCCGCCTCCTGCGCAGCATAAAAGGCTTCAGTAAACTTATCGAGAGTTCCCGTCTCGATGGCGTCGCGAATGCCCTGCATGTGAGTTTGGTAATAGGTTAGGTTGTGGATAGTGCACAACTGAGAGCCCAAGATCTCATTACAACGATCGAGATGGTGCAAATAAGCGCGACTAAAGTTTGAGCAGGTGTAGCAGTGACAGTTGTCGTCTAGCGGTCGCGTACTTGTTTTATGCCTTGCGTTGCGCAACTTGATGACGCCATGACTCGTAAAAAGATGACCATTACGAGCGTTGCGTGTAGGCATGACACAGTCAAACATATCAACCCCTCGACGAACAGCCTCGAGCAAATCGGCAGGGGTGCCAACCCCCATCAAATACCGGGGCTTATCATCAGGCAGTTGATTGGCGACATCGTCGAGCACCTGAATCATTTCTTCCTTGGGCTCGCCAACAGACAGACCACCGAGCGCGTAACCATCGAAGCCAATACCGACCAACCCTGCAAGCGACTCCTCGCGCAAGTGCTTGTACATGCCACCCTGCACGATGCCAAATAAAGCTGAGGGATTGTCTGCATGGGCGTCCTTGCTTCGTCTGGCCCAGCGGAGCGATAACTCCATTGATCGACGCGCCTCATCCTCCGTCGCCGGATAAGGCGTGCACTCATCAAAAATCATGACAATGTCACTACCCAAATCACGCTGGATCTGCATCGATATCTCAGGATTAAGAAAGACCTTGTCACCATTGACAGGTGATTTGAACGTCACACCCTCTTCTTCGATCTTGCGGACATCTCCCAAACTAAAGACCTGAAACCCGCCCGAGTCCGTGAGAATAGGCCCTTCCCATCCCATGAAGTCATGGAGATCTCCGTGCATTGAAATAATGTCCGTGCCGGGTCGAAGCCACAGATGGAATGTGTTTCCGAGGAGGATGTGAGCGCCTGTCGCAAGGACGTCGTCAGGTGTCATGCCTTTGACAGTCCCGTAAGTGCCGACGGGCATAAACGCTGGCGTCTGCACCTGGCCGCGCTCGAAGTTCATTGTTCCTCGCCGAGCCAAGCCGTCCTTATTGGAAACCGAAAACTTCACTCTGGACCCTCAAGGTTTGTGGGTGATGAACATGGCATCACCGTAACTAAAAAAGCGATATTCCTTTCGAACGGCTTCCTTATAAGCCGCCATGGTTTCTTTATACCCGGCGAATGCGGAGACCAGCATAATGAGCGTACTCTCAGGCAGATGAAAATTCGTGATCATCGCATCAACGACCCGGAACTCAGAGCCAGGGTATAAAAAGATATCACTGTCACCCTCAAAGCTCCTCGGGCAACGCTCTGAATCGAGTGCAGCGGCCGCCGCGCTCTCGAGTGATCTAACCGAAGTCGTACCTACAGCAACAACCCGGCCACCTCGCGCTCGACACGCGCGAATAGCATCGACACAAGCCTGATCAACCTCGATCCATTCGCTGTGCATTTTGTGATTTGAAATATCGTCGACGCGCACGGGTTGAAAGGTACCCGCGCCCACATGAAGGGTCACAAAAGCGCTTTGTACACCCATGACCTTTAGCCGGGATAACAAAGCCTTATCGAAATGAAGTCCCGCGGTCGGCGCAGCCACAGCGCCTTCACGCTGAGCGTAAACCGTTTGGTAACGCTCACGGTCTTCAGTGGTATCGGATCGTTCGATGTAAGGCGGTAATGGCATGTGTCCGTATTGCCGCATCATTTGTGAGACGGTACCGGTCTCTGGCTCCAATTCGAACAAGGCACCATCGCGGCCTCGGACACGCAAGGTGAAATCCGAAATATCTGAGTCCTGATCTGAAGTAATAAAAATCAGTGAGCCCTCTTTAGGACTTTTACTGGCTCTGACGTGTGCCAGAACAGAACCATCTCCACGCAAACGCTCGATCAGAATCTCAACTCGACCACCGGTTTGTTTTTGACCGTAAAGCCGTGCCGGGATCACGCGTGTATTGTTGAAAACAAGGAGGTCCTTAGGCGTTAAAAGGGACTCAATATCCAAGAACTGCCGATGATCAAGATTTCCGGTCGCACCATCGAGAACGAGAAGACGCGAGCTTGTGCGCTCCTCAAGAGGCGACTGAGCAATCAAATGTTCAGGAAGATCAAAGTGGAAATCAACGGTCTTCATAGTTCTCGATAGTCTGTGACGCACGTATAAAAAAGCCGGCATGCGCCGGCTTTAAACTTTGAAAACGGCGACAATTAATCTTTGCTTGAGTCCTCATCCGCGGAGGCTTCATCAGCAGCAGGTTCCTCGGCAGGAGCCGCGTCGTCAGTGGCTTCTTCTTCGGCGGCAGGCTCTTCCGTAGGCGCCTCCTCTTCAGCAGCTTCCTCAGCTGGCGCTTCCTCTTCGGCCGCAGGCTCTTCTAAAGGCGCTTCCTCTTCCGCAGCTTCCTCAGCTGGCGCTTCTTCTTCTGCAGCCTCCTGAGCTGGGGCTTCCTCGTCGGCCGCTACTTCCTCAGCAACCGCCTCTTCATCAGCCTCTACAACCTCGGGTTCAGGTGCAGGTGGCGCTGATATAGTGACCAGCTCTTCAGCGATCAAAATATTCACCTTCTCTTCGCCGTTAACTGGCTTACCCGCTGAATTTTGCACCGCGTAGCGGTTATCACCACGCAGGAAAATTTTGTAGTCAGCGGTCTTACGGACAAGCTTCATCGCCATGTCTTTTCTCCCTCAAGATACTCAGCAACAGCACAAAGCATTGGGCTCTGCGCCAAACTGCGGCGTAGTATACGTGTAAGTGAGAAATATAGCGATGCTTAGATTGCCGATTCAGCCCGACCTGATATACTCCGCCGCCTGCTATTACCCGCATATGCCAGAGTGGTGAAATTGGTAGACACAGGGGATTCAAAATCCCCCGCCCTTAAAAGCGTGCCGGTTCGAGTCCGGCCTCTGGTACCAACCTCAAGTCGGAATTTATTAGGCGATTCCCTAAAGCAGAATTCCGGTTAAAAATGGCTTGATGTTTTTCAAAGGTCTTCCTAGACACGGTTATGTTCTCGGACATCTGCAACGCTATCGCCGCCAACCTCATCGCAAACGACCAGACAGTCTCTGTTGCTGAGTCATCAACCGGCGGGCTCATCTCGGCAAATCTCTTGTCGGTATCGGGCGCATCTCGCTACTTTCGAGGAGGCAGTGTCATCTACACCCGCGAATCCCGACACGCCTTCCTCGATCTTGATTTAGTCGAGATAAAAGGACTCAAGCCTCTCACCGAGCCTATGGTCGCAGCGTTCGCCCAAGCAGCACGCCTAAAACTCGATGCGACCTGGGGTATTGCGGAGCTGGGGGCAGCCGGCCCGAGGGGCACCCCTTACGGCCATCCCCCGGGGACTAGCGTGATTGGTATCAGCGGGCCCGTGAACGCGACCGTCACCGTGGAAACCTCGTTAGCTGACCGAGAGGAAAATATGCTTCAGTTCACCGAAGAAGCGCTCAAGCTGTTTAACGCGACGTTGCTGGCATCTGCATACATCTCGTAAGAACCCAAAAACTTAGCCTATCTAGGCTGATGACTTATTGCCGCACAGTCGCAGTTGATACTCATTCTGATCATCGCCTTCTTCTTCCAGCATAAGCTCTGTTCCCGAATGATTGAGACAGGCCAGTAACGCCTTGCGAGCGACACTGGAATCGGACCCCATATCATCTGAGCGCTGTTGATCGAGCGCTAGCCCCCAGCCAACACCACTATCGATAATACGCAGGTTAAGACAATCAAAACCCCCTTGCTCCTCAACCCAAAACGATACTTCAATCCGACCCTCGTCGGTAGTCTCGGCCGACAAGCTGATGGCCGCTACCATCGCAGTTTGAACACTAAAGCCGTGACCAACAACGGTCTTTGGCAAATCGTCTGATTGCAGAAACTTAATATCAACAGGCGTATCAATGGTAGAGACCTCCAACACCATCTGTCCAAGTGACATGAGCTGTTTTACGTCAATCTGCTCGGCAACCGAGGTTTTACTGCTGGATGTAGGAGGGCTCTCCAAGCGCAGCGTATTGAGGTTCAATGTGGCCTGCATGAATTCGCTGATCGCAATATCAAAATATCGGCGTTCACTCTCAGGAATATCACTGCCGCGCATGGCGAACGCGATTTGACTCATATTTTCAAGCTGATGACTCAACACGTCATGAATCGATGTGTTAACCGAATCTTTAATCCGCAGTGAATCAGCGAGCGACCTCAATGTGTCCGTACTAGTTGCCCGATAACGCATGTAAGCGGCTGTGGTAAAGAGCAGTAAAAGAGCTAACACCAGAGGAAACGACGCCCTCCAATCTGAAGCAGCTATGGTTGCCGGCATCTTTAGCGCCCTATAAGCGTCATTGGGCTGAAAAACGCTGTAAGTCATTGCGTTAGTGCGATCGGGATTGTACTGAGTCAGATAGTTATTCTTGCTTTCTAGAACAACTGCACTGCAATCCACTGCACCCTCACCCGTATCCCAAGCAAATAGGCATTCGTCCGTTCGCGCGTCCACGGTGATCACGCGCAACGGAGTAGTCCCACCAACCATCTGCTCGCCAATGGTGTCAAGACTTCGGTTCATATCACCTAAACCAACAGTAGCGGCAATGAACCAGCGTGAAGGCCCGCCGTCGAATATCAGTCGTGTCTGCACGAAAACAGTTTGTTGGTCAGTGACGGCAAGTAATGAGTCATTCTCGACCTGATAGACCGCGTTGTTGCGCTCGAACAGTTTGACTGCCGCGAGGTCAACGTGGTTGAACAGTGGCGTATTGGCGACAGGTATTCCTGTGATCGGTATATCTCTCGGGTAACGTCCTCGCAATATCAGATCACGAGCGGGGGTTTCCTGAACCAAGAAAGCATTAAAAAAGCTATAGCGAGAGTTCCTGAGCGAGATTCTCATCTGAGCAAAGGCCTCGTTTAAAATGACCGCACACGCTTCATCTGTACCCGCATCTGCAAGCGGCGACAGACTATGAAGCGCAAATTGCAGCGAGCTTTGCAGGTCACGACGGAGAAATTGTCGCATCCCCTCACGACGCGATGCATCTCTTTGAAAGGTAGTTTCGAATTGCTGGGTTACTTGCTTGTTAGAGGCTTGAATGCGCGATTGCACATCCCAAAGCAATAGCCCAGTAAGCAGTATGAGCGCTGCGATATACCAACGGCCAGCAGGTCCGAATGTGCTCATAGGCTCCATACCATCACTCGAGACAGGTATTTAAGAACGTCACCGTAGGTGTTTAGGTCTTGGAAATCAATGATCTTCTGCCCATGGCGATTCCTACGCACCTCTTTTTTCTTGCGCGTACTCCCAACCTAGCCTGCCGAGCGTGCTGCCTCTTTGTGTAACGATGAAGTTCTTCTTCCGAATCGACCTCACTTTGACGGCTATTGATGCACTGGTGAGAACTTCACAGCGAAAGGAGTTACGCTAACTCCAATCAATTCAAAGTAAGTTACGGACGATCACAACCGAAGAAAGACCTATCCACAACGTATTGAAGGCCACCATGGTGGGGAGTAACTTTCTTTCAGAGACCCAAATCAACAGGGCCGATGTCAGCAGGGTCACAATATGCAATTGCCAGATTTCCTGCTGCCAAACTAAGCCTGGGATGATCACTGCCGCTTTAGCAATCCAAGCGATGGCCTCCACCACGTTGTAGTTAACCCAATAACCCTTATCGAACCACATCCGATAACTCTTTAGGATGTTTTCAAACCCAACATGGGCATAAACAAGGGTGGTTAGAGCAACGAATAAGAATAGCGCGAGAGCCATTTCAACCATGAGTATTTCCAAGAGAGGGTATCGGAGCCCATATATTACTACTCAAGAGCTGATGAGCCGCTGAATGCCTATACTTCGTCGCTGTTTTCAATACATCAATACCGATTTAGCGCCTCGAAAACGACCTAGCGCCTTATTGATCGATAACCCGACTAATCGCCATTCCAACTAGGAATAAAGGGAAGAGCGATTTGAGCGTTGCATCCTTGCGATGTGATAACTCTCGCGAGATTAGTGAGTTCGCCAAAGGGAAGTTTAGATGGGTTTCGCTTGATGGAATAACGATTGGCAGAGCCACATCTCAGCTTGGCAGTAAACTTTCTGAGGTGGATGAGCCCGCCATGTACACGGCCTGTTACCTTGTTGAACCTATCGGCATGGTCTTCTCGGGCTCCGCTACCAACCCTATGGTGAACATCGACATCGTCGAAATGAAGCGCAGTGATCTTTTCTATCTCCCACCTCTTCTCGCGAAAGCTGAGTTATTGGTGGTGTGCCGCATGTTTCTAATCTCTGAAAAAAGCGTCCACATGTAGGGTCTAAAGTAGCTTCAATCAGTCTCGACTTAAGCGAATCGCTCTAACGTCGGCCCTTTAGAGTGCACGCTGTCTTTTATGCTATTCCCCGTTTTGTCGCACGGTGAATTTCCAGGGCTGTAACATCAAATACCCTGTCCAATATCGCAACAAAACCAACACGAAGACCCACGCTAATACGATCCAGTGCGTGTCGGAAATTAAGTCTAGAGACCAACGCAAAGCGACCGTGGAGGTTGTGCTTTTAACTGATTGGGAGGTCACGTAAGCGAGAGGGATAAACTTCAAAACACCTGCGAGCACCGAAATAAAGTTCATCCACGCAATAGTAAAAGGAAAAAAATGTACGGCTTTCATTGGGGATCCCCACGGCCCATGGAAGCTTCGTAATGTGTCACCTCTCTGTGGTTTGGACAATTGGTGCGCAATGACCATCTACTTACCTGCAAGCCAATCAGCTACCACCCGGGCGCCTTACCACAGGCCAGTTTCCTGTAGGTCACTTGACTCTGTGATACCAGCACCGCAAGGTAGAGAGCCTCAGAAAAAAATGTCACCACAGGACGTCAGCCGCTCTTATGGACAATAAAAAAAAAGAAAAAACAACTGGCCCGCAAGGATTATCGCTAGGCCTTGGAATCGTTTTCGGGGTGATTCTTTACGTTTTGACTCGCGAGGCGTTTTGGATACCCATCGGTATCGCTCTGGGCGCTGCCCGTGAGATGCGCGCAAGAAAGTAGATTCACGTTCATCGGTGATCCTTTCGATCAACCTTGCCCTAAAAGGCCGCAGTAATCAGGGTGCTACCAGAACCCATCGAAAAGTATCCGTTTACAGCCATAAATCTTTATCCGTGAAACGCAATAAGTAGAAGGAAATCGTGATGAATAGGCTCGCCGATGCACTTGAAGGCTTCTTGTCACCCATAGCCGCGGCTTTGTCGAACTTCGTATTTTTCTCGGTGACCATTTTGGGTGTCGAGGTGTCACTAGTCGTTGCATGGCTTGCCGCCGGTTCATTATTTTTCACCGTTTATCTTGGCTTTATCAATGTACGGGGCTTCTGGTTGGCTATCCGCCACGTTAGGGGCGATTTTGCGGCGCCCAACGCCAAAGGTGAGATTAGTCATTTCAGAGCCTTGGCCACAGCCATCTCAGGAACGGTCGGTGTTGGCAACATCGGTGGTGTTGCTATCGCCATCAGCATTGGGGGTGCCGGTGCAGCATTTTGGCTTTTCGTAGCAGGTTTTCTCTCTATGTCTACCAAGGCCATCGAGTGCACCTTGGGTGTCAAATATCGTCGAGTGCTTGAGGACGGTAGAGTACTTGGCGGCCCCATGTTCTACCTCGATGGCTACTTCAAAGACCGGCGAATGCCGAGACTAGGAAGAGTCTGCGGCGGGTTCTACGCGGCGGCCCTAGTGATAGGCTGCCTCGGCATTGGAAATATGTTCCAGTCCAATCAAGCGTTCTCGCAGATGGCGTTGGTGACAGGAGGTGACGAGGGCATTATCGGCGCTAATCCCGCTCTGTTTGGGCTTGTGTTGGCGGCCATCGTGGGTGCGGTGATATTGGGTGGTATTAAATCAATCTCACGCGTTGCGGGCGTCATCGTGCCGATAATGGCCGGGGTTTACATTCTTGGCTGCATATACGTTATCTCAATGAGTTGGGAACACATTCCGTTTGCGATTCAATCAATCGTCGCCAATGCTTTCGGCCTTGATGCAATGGCTGGTGGCGGTATTGGCGCGTTGATTTATGGTTTTCAACGCGCGGCATTCTCGAATGAAGCAGGTCTTGGCACGGCGTCCATCGCGCACTCGGCAGTTCAGACCGACAAACCTGCCTCAGAAGGTCTGGTGGCGTTGCTCGAACCCTTCATCGATACGATGGTTGTGCTAACCCTTAGCTCCCTTGTCATCCTCACTACGGCGATTCCAAACGGGATGATGGACGGTCAACTTGCTGGCATCGAGCTTACGTCCGCAGCCTTCTCGCATCACATTTCATGGTCGCCCTACCTCATCGCATTTGCAGCCGTGCTCTTTGCCTTCTCCACGGCCCTAGCCTGGTCCTATTATGGGCTCACTGCCTGGAATTACCTGGTAGGTGTGGGTCGTAAGCGCACTCTATTTTTCCAGCTTCTGTTTTTAGGCTGCTTGGTACTGGGATGTATTTTGGAATTGCGCGCAGTCTTGGACTTCTCTGACGCCATGGTTTTCATCGTAGCGATACCAAACCTTATTGCGCTTTACCTATTCGCGCCCATGATCAAGCGTGAACTCAATGAGTACGTGGCATCACATCAGGGGTAATCAGTAGGGTCGATCGC
>Ga0255763_1004049_pt1 | contig 12734 bp, 8 predicted proteins | sample 041ome_2_FD_179963 | JGI IMG/M metagenome (GOLD analysis project Ga0255763, IMG submission 179963) | Coastal salt marsh microbial communities from the Groves Creek Marsh, Skidaway Island, Georgia - 041406US metaG (version 2) | ecosystem: Environmental > Aquatic > Marine > Intertidal zone > Salt...
AAGACGTTTCACTCGAGAACGCGCGTTCTCCCTCCTCGGAGACGAATTATTCAAAGAGAACGCTCGAACAACAAAGCGAAGAAGTCGTATATAAACAATACGTTCGCGCACACGCCTCGCACTTTTGCGCGTTCTTCGCGAAGTGACGCTCCGGAGAAAAAAGAATGGAGTCCGTCCTCTTTCCAAAAGCTTCAGTTTAGGGTTTTCTGGCTTCTGAGACGATCAAAAGTGACATCCGTTTTACCGCAAAACATCCACGTCCTCCGGCTTTCACAGAGAGAGAGAGAGACTGAACCCTTCATCATTCGTAGCATCGCATCACCACTATCATCGTGTGTGTTGTTTTTAAACAAAAACACCGTTTAAATAGACGCAAAGAGCAAAGCATTTAACGCTATACAAAAATGGCATCGGATGATTCCAAAACCGAGGAAGCGAAACCTGCTCCGGTGGTGTTTGGATCCGGCGCGTCGACGAACCACGTCTTCGGTTCGAGCTCTTCGTTTGGAACAACGGGAGGAGGTACAAACGCGACGACGACGTTTAATCCGTCCGCGTTTGCGTCTTCTTCGACGACGAAACCAGAAGAAGAGAAAGAAGAAGGCGAAGATGAAGACGTCGAACGCGAGTGCACGAAAGAGTTCACCCCGGTGGTGAAACTGGAAATCATCGAATCGAGCGAAACGAAAACGACCGGCGAGGAGAACGAAAACATTCTGTTCGAAGCGAAAACGAAAGCGTATCGATTCTTAGAGGGCGAGTGGAAAGAACGAGGGTTAGGACCGATGAAAATACTCGAGCATAAAGCGACGAAGAAGTGTCGATTGTTGATGCGAAGAGACAAGACGCTGAAAATATGCGCGAATTTTTATATCGATCCGGAGACGAAGGTGACGACGCACGCGGGGAGCGAAAAGGCGAGGGTGTTTACGACGGTGGATTGTTCGGACGGGGACGAAGCGCCGGCGTTGCAGAACATGTGCATTAAGTTTGGGAGCGAGGAGAAGGCGCAGTTGTTTCAGGATAAGTTTGAAGAGGCGCAGAAAATCATGGCGAGTTTGCCGAAAACGGAAGAAGAGGGGGAGAAAGAAGAGAAGGAGGAGGAAGGGAAGGAGAAGGCGGAAGATTTAGCCGATGATTTAGCGGAGAAGTTGAGTGCCGCGAAAAAAGACGAGGATTAATGAGAAGGCAGAAAGGGAAAGAGAGAGAGAGAGAAGGAAAGAGGAATTCTGAGAGTAAGTTCATTTAGCGCTACTTATTATGAATACACGGTAAAAACGTTTCTACTACTATATATACTTTACCACCCGGGCACGTACTTTCATTTATATCAACGAAGAAATCGATCGGCTAAACGCTCAAAGGCGACGGCGAGTTCTTTCGGCACGTTTTGTTCGTGGGAAGCGCCGACGAGCTCTTTGGAGACTCGGGAGTACGCCAAGCAAATGTCGCCGATAGACGCCCTCGCGAAAGATTTTCTAGAGGAATAATCAAAGTTGTTTCGGTCGTCACCAACTCCAGAGGAGAATCCGTTACCGCTGCCTCCAGTGGCCGCATCCCAGGCGTGCATGACGCGCAACGCGGATCTCAACATTCGCAAGCGCAACTTGGTTGAGTGTAACGCCTTGTGCATTTCCTCGCCAATTTCCTCGTCGTGCATTCTGCGATGTTCGGCGGCGAGTAAACGATCGTACGCTCTTTGTACCGGAGGACAGTTCCCTCGGACGCTCTGTAACATACAATCCGCGATGTCGTCATCTTCGGCTTGCTCGCTTTCGTTGACGCTCGGCGAGTTGAGCATGACGCCCCACTGACCGCTCGCTAACGTTTCGAGTCTGCACGTGACGTGGCACATTGGAAATGCAATTTCGTTGTTCGCGGCGGATTCGGTGAAGACTTTCGGGGCGATTTCGGCTACCGCGGCGCAAGCGGCGGCAACGATGGCGCGCCGCGTGTGCGTTTCGTTCGCTCGAGAGAGGACATCTTGGACAGCATCGATGATGACACAATCCCAGAGTTCTCTCGGGACCGCGGAAGCGTCCGCGTACGATTCTTGGTCCTCCGAGGAACCTCGTTGAGGTCGCGCCCACGCGATAATTTCCAAGCAAATGTCCCAAAACCGATGCGGTCGAGCAATGTCGTTGTACAAATCCGAAATCGATTTCATGTTTTCGCGCAGATCATTTGCCGCTTGTTCGAGCTCTTGCACTAAGTTGTGATCTATTTGTTGACCTTGACCAACTTCGCCGGCAGCCATGGATTGCATGCGTTTGCTTTTCATTCGCAGCGCGTTTTCCAATCGCATTTGAAACTCCAACACTTTCGCTTTGCCTTCAATCTCTTCGATTTGTCTCGCGTCTCTTTTGAACGCGCCCGTCGCGGGATCTTTCGTCGTGCCGTACTGTAACGCCATGCGAAACAAACCCATGCGCTCTTCGAGAGACGGGTACAAACGATCAGCCACGTGTCTTTCTGCTAACGCGACGCATACATCCGCCGCCATGCCTTCTTGTCCGTAATCGCCATACAATCTTGTGAGCAGTTGCAAATGTTTCGCCTCTTCTCTCGTCGTCGGTTGCAAACTCAAATGTTTGTTCAACGCGCCGTACTCGCAAAGAAATGCCTCTAACGCGTGTGGTGGGAGTCTACAGACATCATCTAAGCGATCTAAAGCGATCAAGGTTTCCGCCGCGACTTGAATGACGTCGTCTTCTTCGGACTCGACGATTTTATCGAGAATGCGTCGAATGCCTGCTTCTCTGGCGTCTTTCGGAAGTGAAGCGCAAACGACCGCTAAGGAACCCGGGTGCAAATCTTGTTCTTGTTGTTGTTGCTGCTGCTGTTGAGTGCCCATCGTGTTAGCTCTTTGGTCGTCAGGAACAAACGTGTCGGAAGGTTTTCCGGTGACTAAGGATTTGATGGCCGTGGATATCAACGCGTAGCACTGAGCGAGACTCTGTTATTAAAATAGAAGAGATCATAAGGTCAGCAACACAGAAAGAGATAAAAAAAGGATGAGAAAGAACGTATCGAAATAATATCGCTCAGACTTAGATGTTCTGTAATTTTTTAATTCGCCACGGAAACGAGGCGGTAAGCCCCGCGCGTACGTTTCCAAGTTTGCGTATCCTCACCGCGATGATATGTTGAAAGAAAAAAGGAACGAAAGAAGCAAACAAAAACGTACCATATCAGGCTCGGCTTGCACTCTTCCACCCGTACTCGCGTCTGCTTTCCGCTGCTCTTCCATCCTGCGCAACGTCGCCGCTGCTGCTAAACTTAACGTGACCACTCCGTGGAACGCTCTCAAATCGACTAATTCAGCGCAAGCGCCATTCAAATCGCCCGCTAACGGCGCCTGAGCGAACAATCGCAACGCTTCGCCGACAAAACCATCTCTCTTCTCCACGTCGCGAAGCGCTCGAGCCTCTCGCGCGCGTTGTAGGATATCCCTCGCGCGATAAAAAGTTCGAGAATCCGCGCCGAAAAAATCAGGCGCGCCGTATTGTAACATTTTTGAAAGTTGTTCGCTGCGCTTTTGCACGGCGCCGCCGAGCGCGTCGGAGGAGGGCGCCGCGTCGCCTCGAGAGGAGGACACAACACGTGCCATGAGCGATTCGATGAGCGCAGAAGCGACTTTAGCACCTTCCGGCGTCGAAATGAATCGTCGAATGGACATCTGTTTTTCGTTGGAAAAGGAGAAGATTTGAGTGAGTGTTAGTTAGCGCGACTCGAGCGGAAAAGAACATTTGTACGAACAAAGGAAGCAGGGCATCACACACACACACACACACAAATAAACAAACATATCGAAAAAGACGCTCAGTGGAAGGGCACCATATGTGTTCTAAACATGCGTCGAAACGTTCATCTGATTGACAGATTATATGATTGAATCATCAACGCGCCTCTTTCATCGTTTCTTTTTACGCGCGTGTGTGTTTTGAGCGGAAAGGAGAGAAAAACAAAAAGTAAAAAGGTATAAACGCGCACCTGTGTCAGCGTCACGCGCGTTTCGTGCGGCAAAGCCGCCGCGACGGACTCGAAATCGTCCGTTTCTGAACATAACTTCAACAAACAAATAGCCTGCGAAGCTCTCGAAACGAGCGCTAAGAGCGCATCCATCGAATTCTCTTCCTCCCTCGCAGCGTTGAGCGCTAATTTTCTCCTCTTTGCCGGCGTCAACTGACTCGACGTTCTCGGTTTCCTCGTCTGCAAATACTTTTCAATCGGTCGCAACCGCTGTTCGATGGTTTCTAAAGTCTCCGGTTCCACGGAAAGTTGTAAAATTAAATCGTCGCCGATAAACCGCGCCGCCGAGCGAAGCGCGTCCGAGGCGAATCGCAAAGGGGAGCGAGAGGTATCGTACCCGTATCTGTTGGAAGAGGACGCGTTCGCCGCTTCTGCCGTTTGCGATTCGCGAATGGCAATTGCTAATGGTCGCTCCCAGATCGCTTGAACCGCTCGCGCAACGTACAAATGAATCGCCTTGTGCGCGGACGAGAAGTGCAAACTCGGTTGCACGATGGCGCGACCCATGTTAAACGCCGCGGACGATCGTTCCAGATTTTTTACCACGGCATCGTCATTTTGTCCATTCGCACCTTTCGTACCATTCACGTCGGCATCTTCGCTATCCACTCTCGGTTCTCCGGTGAATCTCGGATCCTCGAACGCCCGTCTCGCGGCATCCCTAACGCTCGGCGGAATAGGCTCGGCGAATCCTAAATGCACCGCCGAAGCGATGGATAAAGTCAAACACATGATCGCCGCTTCAACTGGTCCATAACACGAGAAGAACTCTTCGATGTGTTCAGGAACTTTGTTTTGCAACAACGTCGCCAAAGTATCGATCGGTCGCGCTTTCTCAAACGTCACCACGCCACTGTTCGTCACGAGCGCAAACTTCCTGCGTTTGCTTCGAAACAAGCTTTGCTCGACGAGTTCGCTTCGTAACTTTGAGCCGGTAAATTGTTCGACGACTGAAGCTGGCGTGCCCTTTGGAAACGGTGGGTCTAAATCCCGTCGAATTCTAGAGGGCATCGGCAACTCACCGATAGCACCTACGTTTGCCGCGACGCGACCTTCTAAAATTGAGGGCTTTTGCACAACCTCTCGCAAACCCCTCGCCGGTCCGGTATTGCGCGGCGCCGTCATCGGCGGCGGGAGTTGCAAGTGCATGGGCAACATCGCGTCTCGCGTGGCTAAGAATAATTTACTAGACTCGTCGTGCGAGCTGCTGTCGGATAAGAGCAAAACACCGTTGTAGTAGTGCGCGGCTTCGACTTCGAGCGCGTTCGCCGAGGCGTCCAGTAAAGCTCGGGCGGAGGTTAATCCTCTCGCAGAAGAGCCGCCAGATGGGGGAGGATCGCGCGTCTCCACCACAGATAAACGCGTCGGAGTGACATATCTACTTCCACTGCTGTTCGACGATCCATTGCTAATACGGTGATACGACGATGGGTAATAACTTCCGTAGCTCGACGGCGACGGCAACGCGGTCAAATACACGCGTCGCCCGTCGGCGCACACGCCTACTAAAGTCACGCTCGCGGATTCCTGAGTGGAAACGATGGCAATGTGCACCAGCTTTCCTGCTTTCTTCTTCGCCTCTGTTGTTTGCGAACCTTGGCCGTACCGCCCACTCGAAGACGGACTCCTGTAATCGCCGTATCGAGGAGAGCCGTACCCGCCTCGAGAACCGCCGTACGACGGGGATCGGTTTTCAAACATCGAATTTCCACCCCCATTATACATCGATCGTCTCGAACCGTTCCCGTAATAACTACTGCCACTCGATATTCCTCTTCCAGCGAGTTGCGCGATATCATTCACCTCGACGACGCGTCTAGGTGCGTCCATTCCCTTGGCGCCTAAATCGTACACTCGCACGGCGCCGTTTTGCGAGCGGGTGTATAAAATATTCCGCTCCTCGTCGCATAAGATTTGCAACAACGGGTCTTCGACGCTGAACACGTTCAACGAATTCGGGATGTAATACGAAAACCCAGATGATGAAAATTTAACTTTTCTCACCCTCGGCTGGCCTCGGCTGAAAAAAGAGCTACTCGACCCCCCTCCGTTCGAAGCTAACGTCATGTCACCGCCACCGCCACCGTGATACTTCAGCTCGTACGCGTGCGAATCGTTCCCTGCTAAGAAAATCCTTCCTGTTCTCGAACATCCGCAAATTTGATTAAACACGATCGCATCCGTCGGGCACGAAAACGTCGTGTCGCGAATCAACAAAGGCGCGTTTACGTCAAACGCGATTTTCTTCTTCTTCCCTCGAGAGCCATTTAGTGCATCTCTTCTGTCACTTTTTCCATTCGTATTCGTATCCTCCTTACTCGCAGTGACGTGACTCACGTCTGAAACTATCCCTAACATCTTTATCTCCACCGTCGTGCACACGACTAAAATCTTCGCAATCTGACTTATAAAAACCCCTTCCCTGGGATCCGCTAACCCGACGCACACAATCGGTTGCCCGTTAAACTCCTCCGTCAACTCAATCGGCACGTCGTCGTCCACGTCAAACCGCCACAAGAACAAAGAATCATCCACAGTCGCCCACGCCCTGGATATCTCCGGAAAGCACCCGCAAAAGCACACCGACTCGCGAGTCTCGTACCTCTCCAAGACGATTTTCGGCAACGGCGCTTTCGTCAAATTCCTCAACTCCGAAGGCCACCCGGGTTGTTGCAACGAGTACGCCTCCCTCGGTGCCTCTCGCAACAGCTCCAGCAAATCAGACTGGTTCGTTTCGTTGGTCAGTTTCGTGATGTGTTTCGTCGCCGCGGCCAACGCTTCGCGCGTTTCTGTTTAAAATGTTGTTCAATTAAGTATTTGAGTACACACGTTTGTTGTGAGTACGAAAGACACGCATCGGGAACGACGCAGGAGTGTCGCGGTACGACATTCGCAAGAACGAGCGACAAAATCGACGCCTTTCCGTTTTTTCGCGACGAAAGCGACCAAAAGAGAGAGAGACATACGCGCGACGGAGAGAGCGTCTTCGTACACGCTTACGTTTCTCGTCCGATTTTGCTTCCCCGCCGAAATCCTTTTCGCCGATCGACGAAATTCGTACGCGCGAAAGAAAGAAAGAAAGAAAGAAAGAACGATCGAGGTATATTCTTCTCTCCTTCTTTCGAGTCGTCGTTTATATCGTCCTCATGAATTACGTGAAATCTGTCGTCTCCGCGAGTGTATCGCTCGGGCAGTTTTATCGGTATCTCGTTCGTATTCATCACGGGACTCAGAACGACGCAGAGATTCAAATTCCATTTAACACGACGACGAAGAAGAAGGTAAAGAGAAACGAGAGGAGAGCAAAACGAGCGCTTCTTTGAACGCGCTCAATATAAACGCACCGTCTGTGTCCGCTGCTCGAACGAACAAATCGTCGTTATTAGTATTCGAAGGCGAGAAAGGTGTGTTCATGGTTCAAAATGCGCTCTCGCGGAGTTGAACTTTTGTGAGGTTTGAGAAAAACGTCTTTTTTTTAAAAGTCAAACGTATTATAGTATATGCACGCACTCAACGCGACATTGATGAGCTCTTTCAGAGTCCCTCACGCACGTAGGAAAGGTGTGTATATTCGTCGGTAAAGAGATGCCGCTACGAGTCTGCTCAAACTTGTTTGTGTGGCTCTCTTTGTAGTTATAGTCTCTTACAAATCTCTGATCACACAACGGCGGAGAAAGAATATGCGCGTCACAAAAAGAGAAGATATATCGTATTGAAAAGATGATATTGATCTCTCTCTCTCTCTTTTGGCTCTCGCTCTTTTCATCGTCGTCTCTCTCTCGTATCCTCGCCTTTGCGAGAGAACGAAGCGAGATAAGAGAGATCTCGCATGTCTGATCGCGTTTCCTCATAAAAAGCTGCGCGTTCCCGTCGGGAGATGTACACTCGTAAAGACGGAGAAAACGCGCACAAACTCTTTCTCTCTCTCTCTCTTTCAGAAGCAAAAGGAAAAACCGCGCGATCTAGATAAAGATGTCAAAATCAGAGCTCACAAAGGAAGAAGAGGACGCGAAACGCGACGCGGAGGAAACCATCGCGCGTTTAGATTCGATTTCGATTTTCCCCGACGACGGCGGCGGCTCCAATTTTAACGAGAAAGAAACGAAAAAAGAGGACGACGAAGCGTCGTCGTCCTCCTCCGACGACGATACAAACGACGACTTAGAGTGGGACCTCGGGTTTTTGGAGAAACGAGAGGATGCAACCGCGTTACACGCCATCTATTTCCCCTCGAAAGTCGGCGGCGACCCGCAGTGGTTGGACCCTTCGGTACACCCTAAACAGATGCACGAAGCGAACGCGACGAAGCGAAGGATGGATTTTCTACTGCAAATATACGCCGCGAATGACGATATGGAGGAGGACAGTTTGAACGCAAACGCATTTCACAGAACGATATACGTGTTCACATCCGTCGATGGGGATAAAGTGTTCGAGAAAGGAAAAGTGAGAGCGGTGCGCTCGCAACTGGCGAGAGCGAACGAATTTTACGGAACGACGCCGGCGCCGAGACGAGGCGTACGAGAGAGCGACGATTTAAGAGTGGAGGAGATGATTCGGGAGTTTGAGATGAAGAAAAGAGCGATAGAAACGAAGGTGAAGATGACTTTGAGTGGTGGTAATGGTAGTGAGAGTAAAGAGGAAGAGGAGGAGATGAAGACGAAGACGAAGAACGAGAACGAGAACACCGTCTATCCTGAATTTGAAATCGTCGTCGAACCGGAAAGCGACGCGGACGAAGCGAGTTGCTCGTCGATGGACTCAGAGGGAGTCGTTGCTGACACGAATGATGACGATGATAAGAAGACGAGCAATGCGAATACGAATAAGAAAAAAATGTTCCAAAGCATAGGCGACGAGGCGATCACCGAGACGGATTTGAAAGAAATCGCCTCCGGGGTCATCGACAGCGACGCGCAACGACTCGCCACGTTTTCGGTGAAACTTGCAAAATTTCCAGATCAAGTGCTGAGATATTGTCCAGCACAAAACGCAAAAGCCATGTGGCCGTCAAAATCACTCGCGCCGGACGATCGGAACATCCCGGACTGCCCGAGATGTCGCGGGAAAAGGAGGTTTGAGTTTCAGATTTTACCGACGATTGTTTCCTTCATCGTTCCGAAAGAGTCCGTGGAATTGAACGATTCGAGCTTGGATTTTGGGTCGATCGCGGTGTACACGTGTAGTAAATCGTGCGCTTTAGAGGGCGAGTACGCGGAAGAGTACGTGCTCGTTCATCCGCCGATGAATTCATAATAACGCCAAAAGCGTGTCTAATAATAGTAATAGTAATAGTAATAATAGTAATAACACATAATAGTAATATAAAGAATTCAACACTCGTGATGGTAATGATGATTATAGTAATATTTGCTCCCGTCGTCCTCTCGCGTATTTTAGATTTTAGTAGGAAGTCTTCAAAAACGCCGTCGCGCACCTCACGCCTTTCATAGCGTTCGCCCACTGGTCGGCGGCGATGGAAACGACGAAACAGTTCCCACCGACTTTTTTTTGTTGCGCCTGCGTGCCACTTTTCGTCGTCAACGCCACTCCGGATATGCCTTGTACCGTGCCCCGGACGCACTCGACGAGCTCTTTTAAAGTCTTTTGAATGTTTACCGATTTCTCTCGCGGCAGCGGCGTCGGCGAGGCGTACGAGGCGGTTTCGAGCGCGGAGGATCTGGTTTCGAATTCATTGCACGGATCGTGAATGCCAACGATTTGTGCGAAATCGACTTTGTTGTTCGGCAAAGTGACAATCACAGAGCTCGGGCGTTTGCTTTTGCCGCAGCTTTTGTTGCTCCGCGTGTTCGTGGCGACGACGTTTTGCTCCGGAATGGCAAATCCGAGAAGCGTCGGATTTGACGAGGTGACCGTCGAACGCGTCGTTCGTCGTTCTCGTTTTTCGAGAGTCGCATTTAAAGCAGCTTGTCGCCTTAGCGGATTCTTCGTCGTTCTCGGTGGCGCTTCTCTGCTCGACTTTAATGGTTTCTTCGCGTCTACCACATCGTCTTCGTCGCCTTCGACGTACTCTTCCGTGGCGGCGTTTTGCACCGAGCGCGCGGCGCCGCAGCCGCCGCCAAAGACAGTCATGGTCGTCGCGTACCCACTCGCGTACTCTGCGGTCCCATCGTCCTCTGAGAGCACCACGAGCTGTTCATCGCTGATCGGGTCCGTTTGCGTTTCTGCTTCGCGCGTTTGTTCGGATACAGATCTTTCGAGGGACGTCGCGTTGTCGTCTTCGTCGTTCACCGCGGTGATATCGACGTCGTCGCTCTTGATGAAGTCGTTGTCGTCGTTGTAATCTTCGCACACGTTATTAAGCTCGTCTTCGTTGTTTAACACTTGTTCTAATAACGATTGCGAGTGATTGGTCGTGGTATTCCCGAACGCGACGAACGATCCTTCGTTGTCGCCCGCGACGGGCGAGGAGACGCCGAGCGCCGCCGCGCCGCTTTCGTGGTCTCCGTTCGTGTTCGCCAAGTCCATCTCTTGAACGCTCGCGGATAAAATCTTCTCCTTCAACGCCTCTCTTTCTTCGTCGCCGGGTCGTTTGTTTCGACTTCTCGGTCGTCCAATTGGTCCTCTCCCTTTCGTTTGCGTCGTCGCGTACACTCTCAATTCGCTCGGCGTTCCGTCTTTCCTTCGTAACGTCGCGTTCCAGTGGTTCTTCACCGCATTTTCCGTCCGTCCCGGTAACCCTTTCGCGATATCCGCCCACTTGTTTCCGAGCACTTTGTGTAACTCGATCAACTTTGACTCCTCTTTCGTCGACCACGACCCTCTGCGAATGTCCGGTCGTAAGTGGTTGTTCCATCGTTCGCGGCACTGTTTGCCGACTCTACCGTTCAGCGCTCTCGACACCGAGGACCATTTGCGAGTGCCGAATTGCGTGACCAAGCGAACCAACTCCTCGTCTTCCTCTTTGGACCATTGGCCTTTTATTTTCTCCACCGGTGGTGGTTTTGGTTTCTTTTCGCGCGTGATGGCAGCTTTCGACGATATCGAGGTTACGTGGTTCGTCGCTTTGTTCTCTCGGAGTCGTTGTTCTCGCCTGGCTTTCTTCACCTCTGGATCGAGCGGTTTACGACCGCGTTTTTTCTTCGTCGGCGTCTCTTCGTATTCCTCCAACAAACTTGCAGCGCTCTTGAGGAAGTTTTCTTCGAGATCGTAGTGAATTTCAGAGTCCGTGCTGTCTTCGTCCGTCGTGTCGCCGGTTGGCGGCGGCGGTAAGACCGTTCTCGTCGCCTCAGATTTTCTCTTGCGACCTCTTCCGTTGGGCTTCTTCGTCGACGGCGACGATTCGCCTTTCTCTTTCAACCCGCCTTTCTCGCGCAAAGGTATCGTCTTGACACCTTCGATAGTTGTTCGCGCAAACCCATCGCTGCCAAGAATGAACGATAAGGACTCTAACGATCGTTTCGTCGTTTTGAGTCTCGCTTTGGTCGATTTGATGAGCACGTTTGAGTCGCCGCCGCCCGTCGCGGCGAGAGCGAGTTCGCCGGCTTCCGTCGAACTCTTCTTGTATACCGGCTGATGCTTCGTAGTCTTCGAAGTCTTCGCCGGCTTCTTCGTCGTATTTTTTGTCCTCGTCTTCCCAGCCTCCTCCTCTACTCTCACCGCGATCTCTTCGCTTCCCAACCCAAACAACGCCTCGTCGAGCGCGTCTAAAAAATCGTGCTCGCTCAAATCGCCTTGACCTTGGACGAGCGACTTCGCCAGCTCGCTTCTTCCTTCACCGTTTCCTGCCGCCTCCTCGTCACCAAGCATCATCCCGCTTCCCCTATCTGCTCCTCTTTCAGTTTGTTCCGAAGGCGCGACGATCGCGTTCAAACTCGCTCGAAAATGGTCGTCCGCGATGGAAAAGACGTTATCGCGCCAAAAGTCCACGCCATCGTTCGCATCGTCCTCCATCCAATTCGCGCCGCCCTGTTTTCAATCGTAACAACAACACGAACCATAATAAAGGGAAAAAGAGTTAGCGAAAGAGTGAGTTTAAGAGAGCGTAAAAAATGTCATCGTCCGCGCTTAAAATCCTCTCTTCTTTTTTTTCTCGATCTGAGATTTTTGAAAGGACATTTGGATTGGCACATTGGGTGTCTCGAACCGACTTTGTCTCTCTCGCCCCATCCTCCGCGCTTTGAAGCCGAAAGAAGAAAAGCACAAACGATAACATAGAATCGTACCTGTTGCGCGGAATGTCGTCGCACGACTGCCTCTCTTGCCATCGAGCGAGAGCAAGAACGTGATTCTTTTTTGAATGTGCGATGACGCGACTCCCGGAAAGTCGGGTAAGAGATGCCAAATTAAATATAAAATGCTTTGCTCGCCTTTCGCCTTCACAGTCGCGCGAGAGAAGATGTAAGACGCTCACTTTTTCTCGTCAATTCAGCTTTGCGCGCACATGTACTTCTTCGATGTGCACGTTTTAGATGTGCGTATGATATGTATGCGTTGTGAGGAGAGTAAACACAATAATTCGGAATCGTGTAACCGCCGTATAAAGAGGTGAAAATATCCAAGAATATCTGCCTTTTTGAGGCGACTTTTCGGTAAACTAAAAGACGTTTTTTTTAAAAAAAGCACATGTGTAATGCGTTTTTTTTGTGAACACCACTCATATCTGATGAGTCACGTAAACCCGATGTCGCCTCCTCGAAACGCCTATGTAACGAAGAAGAAGAGGCGTGGTAATAATACGT
>Ga0255763_1004057_pt1 | contig 12710 bp, 8 predicted proteins | sample 041ome_2_FD_179963 | JGI IMG/M metagenome (GOLD analysis project Ga0255763, IMG submission 179963) | Coastal salt marsh microbial communities from the Groves Creek Marsh, Skidaway Island, Georgia - 041406US metaG (version 2) | ecosystem: Environmental > Aquatic > Marine > Intertidal zone > Salt...
GGAATCGTAGGAATGTTTCAACGCTCTCACGGGAGAGTGCGCGATTTCGTACTCGATTTCCTGATTCGGGTGGATCAGTTTCGTCGAGAACATATTATCTCTCTCTCTCTGTGTGTGTGTGTGTGTATATATATATATATATATATATGCGTGTGCTTTATGTGTGCGCTCTTCGTCGGCGAAACTTTTAAGAGCGTATTAATAGCGCGAGCGTATCTCTCTGTGCGAGTGAGTTCACCAGCAGACAGATTTTTTGTTTAGGGTTTCATTTTTTTAGGGTTTAGGGGATTTTCTTCTTCTTCCGTTTTCTTCTATTTTTACGACCCCCTCATTGCTCGCCTCCTCTCCGTCTCTCTCTCTCTCTCTCCCGTCTTCTCGTCTTCGCGTTGAGAGAAATCCGTCGCATAAACTGTGTAACATAAATGCAAGAAGCGTAAAAAAGTAGCGGCGTTCTGAAGAAGAAGAAGAAGAAGAAAAACATGCGAGTCAGAGGAGAGTTTCGCGTGAAAGTTTTAGTTTTGCGCGATTCGTCAAAGAGGAGAGAAGATGAAGAAGAAGAGAAGAATCAACGAAAACCACTTCGCGACGGTTCCTCGTCGTCGCCTCGTCTGTCGATGTCGCTGAGCGAGGAAAACTACGAGCGCGAGTGGAAAATTGAAAACGAAGAGTTGGCGACGCACTTGACGCGTTTACTCTCGAAAGATTTGGTGGAGATTCGGTTGAAAGAAAAGTTGCCAAAACTCGACGAGAACCGTCGAGAAGAAGGCGCCGGAGGATCGGAGAAGGAGGAAGATGAAACGACGAATTCAACGACGGCGTATTTAGCTTCCGTGCGAGGAAAACTTCCGCGTCGGTTTTTTTACGACGAGGACGACGACGACGATAACGAGGGTGACGATGAACAGCGCGCGTCGGTAGAAGAGCGAGAGCGCGAAAGAGAGGAAGGTATTCGTTCGTTTCCAAAGTCGTTGGCGTTCGCGCTGACGCACTTGTACCAAGAAGAAGAAGCGACGACGAAAAGAGAGAAAGCGAATGGTGGTAAAGAATCGATGGCGTTGAAACGACGTTGTGGTATTGGTAGTAATAGTAGCAATAGTGATAGTGATGGTAAGAATAGTTTCTGCGGCGTGATCGGATGTCAAATGCACCGGGGCACGGGAGAGAACGACACGTTGAAATCGCAGCTGGAAAAGCTTCGACCGGAAGCGCAAAAGGATTCCAAGTTGCCGACGATTGATCGCTTGGACGGGAGGTTTCCATGTCCGGGGGATTTGCCCGCGTTGGCGCTGGAGAGGATCGTGAAGAATTTAGATGCCAAATCTGCGGGACGATTGCAGTGCGTCTCGAAAGGGTTTCGAGCGGTCATTGATCAGACGTCGCCCGGATTAAGGTTGACGTTACATCCGCATCAAAGAGCGGCGTTGGCCTGGATGAGAATGCGGGAGCGAAGGGATTCGTTGAGTTTGGTATTAGAACCAGGGTGGATAGAACTGTTTGCTTCTGATGAAAACGAGGAGTTTCCGTTTTACTTGCAAACAAGCACCGGGATTCTTTCGAGAACGCCGCCGAGCTATTTCAGCGATTCTTGCGGCGGCGCTCTGTGCGACGAGCCAGGTTTGGGTAAAACTGTCACGGTGTGCGCATTAATATTAGCAACTCGAGGGAGCTATGCGCCCCCACCGAAAGGTTTGGCGATGAAATTTGAACATTCGGAGAAAGAAAGCATGGAAGAAAAGGTTCCGTATTACGTAGACGAACCAGTGTTTCAAGAAGAACGAGGAATAACATCAACGGAGGACGGCAAAGAAATAAAAGAAGGAGTAGTAGTAGAAGATAATGACGACTCGAAAACACCGTCATCTGTAGCAAAGAAGCAGCTGCAACGAGAAAAGAAAAAGCGGCGAAACAGCCAGTTAGTGGCGGCATCAAAAACGCCCACTTCAAATTTACGTCGGTCGCGTAGAAGTAGCGCGTCGACACCCCTAGGACTCTACGCCAATCTCGAAAAGAATGGCATGCTCGTCGGAGCGTTGCCGACGCTCGCCTCGTACGCGAGTAACGAAAATAAATCTGGCCGCGGTAGAAATTACGAGGATTTATATTTCAAAGAAGACGTTTCGACGTGGTCTTCGCCGCCGGGGTATTATTACGGCAACGCGAACAAGAACACAAAAGACGTCGCCAACGACGACAGTCGGGAAAGCTTGAAACGAAACACGCGATTTTTTATTCAATCGTTCAAACTCTCTCACGCGAGAAGTGGCAAAGAACCGACGCGCGATACGATTGAATTTGTCTTGAGCAACGCGGGCGAAATATCGGAGACTAAGCATCTCATCATTCCACCGTTTCGAAGAAACGACGATCAACCGATGGTTTTAGACGCGTTTAACATCGTTCGACGAGCGAGTTCAAAATCTCAGTCTGGATACGCGTTTGGTCCACCATCTTTACACGCAGTGGCAGATAGAAATGGAGATGCAAAGGAGGAATCGGGGAGAGAACCTGGTGACATTCTGGTACTTGACAAGCGCGCTCTTTACGATGCTTGGCTCGAAATTGAAAGAGAGGAGAGCGCCTTCAAAGTGCCGCAGTTGCAAAAATTGGACAATCCGACGATTATCGGTGGCAAGCGAATTTATCTCACGAAAACGACTCTGATTATTGTTCCACAACCACTTATTGCGCATTGGCTCGAGCAAATAGCCTATTGTTGTGGATCTCGAAAGCGTAAAGATGGTATTCCTAGGGTTGGCGTCATTCACAATCAAGCGCACGACTCGGAATTAAGAGCTGATCGAAACAATTATTACGGTTTAGGCTCATACGTACACAGACTCGACACCATTTGCGAGTGCGACACGTATAGAACGGATGAATTGAGAAAAAATGGAAGGATGGAAGACTGGAAGGAAGAATTCGCGGATAAGGATATAATCATTTTACCGTTATCCGCTCTTTCGTCACACTTTGGAAACAAGGATTCCGCGTTTTTCCAGGTTCATTTCAATCGCATCGTGCTAGATGAAGGCCACCAAATCGGTGCGTCGTTGGCGTTATCGAACAGATTCCACGTCATTACAAACTTGAAAAGTCACTCAAAATGGCTCATGACTGGCACGCCAACTCCTGCGACGTTTCGTGGCGCAACCGTGACGCATTTGCAACCTTTGCTCGGCTTTCTCAAGCAAGCGCCTTTCGATGCCAACGCGAGACTTTTTTCCACGCTGATCTCGAGACCTCTCGAGCAAAGGAGCACAAATAATAAGAAGAAGAGTAAAGACAACAAAGGGGTGGATAAAGATGTCGCGATGATTTATGCACGATCAGAAGCGGCACGAGTTTTACTCGAGCTTTTGCAACGCATAATGATTCGCACGTGTAAATCGCACATACGGTTACCCCCGGTTCGGAAAATTACACATTCCGTGCCATTTACGAAACAGCACGCTTTATCGTACAACCGAATGGTCTCGCACGTCCAAAGATCGATGTTGCTCGCAGATTGGTTCGACCCAAATCACGAGCAAAGTCTACTCAGCTCGAAGAACGCGAAAGAAGCGAGACAGACGGTGGTGAACTTGCGCGAAGCCGCGTGCGTCATCGGCGACATGCCATTGACGTATTCAAACGATGAAATCGATGAAGCAGAACATGATTTGACCGTGCTTTTGAAAGCAAAGCTGAATTTGACGGATCCTGTGAAAATCCAAGGCATGATTAATCGAGTGATTCCGGCGATGACGCGATACGAGTTTGTGTGCGACGTTTGCGGCATTTTGGCGTATTTACCGATGGTCACACCGTGCGCGCACGTTTTGTGCGTCGAGTGCGTGCAAAATAAGAGCACGAATATTTCAATCATCGACGGTAATACTGGTGACGACGGTGACAACGATAGTGCAACGAAAAAAGTCCAGCGTCCGGCACCTCGTGGATGCGCAAAGTGTGGGATCCCGTACAAAATGCAAGAGGCGACGCCTCGCGAGGACAACCCAATGCCGTGTCAGCCCGTTCCACAAGATCTCATCGAATTACAATGCTCGTACGTGCAAAGAGGATGGACGGTAAACTTGGACGACGGGCGCTCTTCGCACGAGAGTTCCAAGGCTGAATTTTTGCTCAGCCGTTTGCGTGAGTTGAACGTCGCGGTCACGAAGACACAGTTGGAAAGCATCGAAGCTACGGAAAGAATATTTAGAGACCATTTTGTGGCGGCCCATGCCAATCGCGAGAATTTTAGCGATGCTGACTTGGAGCACTTAGCGAATCAAGTTCCTTATTTAAGGTACGGAGTCAGAAAGGACACGCGATTGAAATCATTAATTGAGTTGCCCATCTTAAGACGCGAGGTGGATCCGTCTTTCGACACCACGAAAAAGTTGCCAAAGATTGTCGTCTTTAGCTCATTCAAGACACATTTGCACGTCGTTGACACGTGTTTAACTGAAGGCCGGGTACCGCTTCAATCACTTTCCAGACAAGGATACAATCGCGAGCAGAAAGATGCGGCTTTGTCAAAATTCAGAGACGATCCGGACTGTTCGGTTTTACTTTTGGATCAATCCGCGGCGGAAGGTTTAGATCTTTCATTTGTCAATCGCGTCTTTTTAATGGAGCCTTTGGAAAACGTAAGTTTAGAGGAACAAGTTATTTCTCGCGCGCACCGAATGGGACAACAAAGCATCGTACACGTGGAAGTGCTCGTCGCGCGAGGCACGGCGGAAGAAACGATACTCGAAGCGAGAGCGGCGTTTCTTAAATGGGAGAAGGAAGAGAAGGAAAAACGCTCCCGCGGTGAAAGCGAAGAGAAGAAGAACGAAGATAACGACGAGTCAGCGGGGAAGATGGAAAACAGTCTCATGGAAGAAGTGAATCGATCGGGGAGACGCGTTTTGGAGAAGTTGGCGCTGGTTGATATCGAAGAAGATGCGAAACCGAAATCGCGCGAGGAGAACTTCTTTTCTGAGAAGGAGGAGGAAGAGGACTTGGCGACGAGGATGCGAATTCAACGAGAAGAAGCGGTGAGTGCCTTCAACGACATACACAAGAATATCACCAACACCGACACCAACACGACAAACGAGGAAGAATGGAGAGTGCGCGTGGAATTCAAAAGGAGCAGAGTGTTCGAATTGCGACTTTCTAAAGGAGAAAATACCACCGTTGCCGAGCTTTTTAGGATGTGCGTAGAGGCGACTGGAATCCGTCCGGAGGAGAAAGCAATCATCGAGTGCGGCTTCCCGAAGCGAAGTTGCGAAGGTTTACCGGAAACGTGCGCCATAGGCTTACTCGGCGTGCGAAACCGCGACTCTGTGAGTGTTGAAACCGAAGCCTCGTTGGCGGAAAAGAAAGACGAGGAAGCGAAAATGACCTCGGCAGAAGCCGTCGTTGTCGTCGACGCAGCGGATACGGTGCCTCAGCCGGAGCCAGCGGCAGTTGCAGCGAAGGAAAACAACAGCGATAAGAAGCGCAAGCGACAGAAAAATAACGACGTGCGCGATGACATCGCGGATGCGAAGCTTCGACGGAAACTCACAGATATCCTGCCCGATTCTGAAATATCTTCCGCGCGCATGCTCGACGATCCAGACGGCAGAGACAATACTAACGACTTTATCGCACGTCAACGCGAAGGTATGGCCCAATCCGCAGCCGTTTTACTCCGAGCGACGCAAGGTGGCGCGACTACCGAGTTACGCAACGAGTTACGCAACGCCGTCGACGAGCGAATGATCGAGACGCAAGGCAGACAAAAAGTTGCCGCAGTTTTGAACAACCAATACGAGATTAAACCGTTGCCGAACGATCCAGCCGGTCGTCTTTTGGCCACGTACGCCATCGCCAAAGAGCTGGCGTTGAAATCGCAACACCAGAAATCGCAACTCCAAGACGTCTTCCCGGAAATCCCGAAGCCGTTCTTAATCGCTCTCCTCAAAATAGTCGCCGAAAACGACCAAGATCGAGTGAACTTAGTTCCAGAAAGGATGGCCATGGCGTCTCCGAGAGTCTTCTGGAACGTCGTCAAACACGCGGCGGCGGGTACCGAAAACGAAAACAAACCGATCCGCTCCTTCGCGCTCGCGTTGGAACAGTTAGCTCCCGGCGTCGCGGATTGGGAAAAAGTTTGCCAGCGAGAGAGACTTAAACCGAGTCGATACAGCGATTACGTTTCCCATTAGAAGTTTAATAGTAGTTTTAGTAAAGTACTGGTAGTAGTAAAATATGAGAATAGCAAATGGTGTTGAAAAAATCGACATTCCGCAAACGCGCGCGTTCTTCGGAACGAGACGACGAGGACGAAGATCAACGACGACGCCTTGGAAGACGCAGACACGGCAGACGCGCGGCACACAAAATGACGCTGAGCAGCAGCGGACACAAATCAGATCACCAGCCGGATCCGACGTTTTCGCACAAGGGCAAACACCACCATCAACACGACAAGAAAGAGGAGGAGGAGAAGGAAGAAAAAAAGGATGACGAATCGAAGACGAAGAAAAGCAGCGAGAAGAAAGAGAACCTGGACAAAGTCGTGTACCCGGTCGAGCTGTTCGTGTATGATTTGAGGTGATTTACTCTTTACTCTTTGGATTTACGACGAGTATAGTATTCGCGCGCGCTTTTGTTTCTTTTTTACCCTCGACACGCAGGCGGGACAAACGAAATTGGAAAACTCACTCACCTTTTTCTTAATATTTCAAACAAAACAGCGACGGTTTAGCGGCTGCGCTTTCCGAACAACTCATGGGGAAGAAAATAGACGGCATCTGGCACACGTCCATACACGTGCACGGGAAAGAGTACTGGTTTGGCCACGGCATGCAAGTTGGCTTACCGAGAAAAACGCAATTCGGGACGCCGAAAGAAGTGCTCCAGATGGGCGAGACGGAAGTGGACGAGGAGGGGTTTCGAGAGTACTTGGAAAAACTTCAACCTCGCTACAACATCGGGACGTATAATTTGACGAATCACAACTGCAACAACTTCTCGGACGAGGTGTGTGAGTTTTTAGTCGGGAAGAAGATTCCTAAGGACATTGTCAGCTTACCGAGCGACGTGTTAGACACGGAGTTCGGGCAAGCGATAAAGCCGATGTTACAAGTCTTCGAGAACAGAATGAAAAACACGAAAGGCCACAACGTGTTCGAAAAAGACGCGACCATGCTCGACAAGAAAAGATGCAAGAGAGATAAGGATACAAAACAGTTCCCGGAAGAGGACCGCGATTATTGCGAGGAGAGAGTAAAACAGCACGCAAAACAGCTGCGAGAACAACTGCATGCCGACTTGAAGCCTCTTTTCGTCGCCGCGTTTCAAGCTTTGGCGAAAGGTTTAGCCAACGACGGGACGAGCGCCGCGCCAGGGCTTCCTCATCATCATCATCATCACACGTCTATGTGATTTAAACGTCTGGGAATGTATAATATTTATGTATTTATAATATACGCGTACGCGTTCTGCCCGACGCGCAGAAGAAGTATTTATTATCGTTATTGTTGCAGTATGTATTATCATCATTTTGTAATATTTATGAAAGAAGAAGAAGAAGAAGAAATATATACACATATATCTGTGACTCACATCATCCAAGTACGTTCATCGGTTTTGAAGCTCTCCCGCGCGCGCGTTTCGGTGTTTTATTTTCCCACAAAGCGGTAGCGGGAAGGTGTTCAGATTGAATTTGGTCCACACAAAAAAAAAGAAAGTCACCGAACGCACCTTCATTTTGTATACGCGTTTGGATATCATCATCCACACACGCATCGAACGCGCGCCTCGAACATTAATAGTAGTAAAAATATGACGAGCGAAGATAAGATCACGCATCCCGTCGAGCTGTTCGTGTACGATTTGAGGTGATACACACATCTTCTTCTTTTTTTCTATTTCTCTTCTTCTTCTTCTTCTTCTAAAAATGGAAAGCTGACGGCGTTGACGCTTCGTTTTTCTCTCTTTTTCATCCAAACAACAGCGACGGTTTAGCGGCCATGCTCTCCGAACAACTTCTCGGGAAGAAAATAGAGGGCGTGTGGCACACGTCCATACACGTGCACGGGAAAGAGTACTGGTTTGGCCACGGCATGCAAGTTGGCTTACCGAGAAAAACGCAATTCGGGACGCCGAAAGAAGTGCTCCAGATGGGCGAGACGGAAGTGGACGAGGAGATGTTTCAAGCGTTCTTGGACGAAGTGCATCCTCGCTTCAACGTCGGGACGTATAGTCTGTTGGAGCACAACTGTAACAACTTCTCGGACGAAGTGTGTGAGTTTTTAGTCGGGAAGAAGATTCCTCAGCACATTGTCAGCTTACCGAGCGACGTGTTAGACACGCCGTTTGGGCAAGCGATAAAGCCGATGTTACAAGTCTTCGAGAACAGAATGAGAAACACGAGAGGCCAGACGGTGTTCAAAGAGGACGCGGACGATATTAGCGAAGGAATATGTGACGTTACAGACCCTCACGCGGTGAGCAGTAGAAGCGAGATTTTAGGCAATAGCAACAGGTGCGGACTGGAGCGGCTACAACAACGACAACCGGAGCGGCAACAACAACAACAAGCCGATTTGTCGCCGCTTTTCGCCATGGGTCTTCAAGCTTTGGCGCAAGGTTTAGCCAACGCGCAGCAAGGTAACAGGAATAATAACATCAACAACAACAACAACAACAACAACAACAACAACGCGAGAGGGGGGCTTCCTCCCAGATGAGAGGTCGAGAGAGACGCGTTCGCTATCTATGTATGTTTCCAATATAAACGCAAAAAGTAAAATATTTATTCATCTTCACACCTTTTTACCATTTTGTACGTAGTAGCGTTATGCGCACACGATGAGAGCTGACGACGACAGGCTGAGATATAAATATCTGACTCATCATCACTCTCATCAAAAAGAGAACAAAACTGTCGAAGGTTTTTCTCATTTCTTTCCAAATTTTTCCGTACTACATTTATATCTACGCGCTCGATCGAAGTCGCACGAGGAATAACGATAACAAACGCGCGCGCGCGCACGGACTCCTCCCGAGAAGAAGAAGAAGCGCTCTGTGTACACATACAGTGACAAAATAAAATGGTGGACGTGGTCGAGTTACGAGCGGCTTTAGCCAAGCTCACCGAGGAATTGGAAAAAGAGAAGCAAAAAAATATTCAACTCACCAACGAGAACAATTTGATAAAAGAGAAAAGCGCGTCTTTAGTCTCGGAGATGGAGAAAGAGGAGGAGCACATCACGAACGCGCTCATGAGGAAAATCGAAACGATGAGTTTAGAGAAGAAAAATTTGATGCTGCAAATAGACGCGGAGGAGGAGCACATATCGAATTCGTTGCAGAAGAAATTGGACGAGGTGATGAAACAGAAGGTGGATTTGGAGAGACAGTTGGAGAGCGAGACGGAGTTTGTCGGGAATCGGTTGCAACGGCAAGTGGATCAGCTGGCGAAGGATAAGAAGACGCTGGCGAAAGAAAAAGAGAGATTGAGAGAGAAGATTCAGAGTTTACACACGGAAGGGGAGAAATTGAGACGAGAAAAAGTCGCCATCGAACATTCGCTGGAAACCGAGGAGGAGAATATAGTGAACAAACTTCAAGCTCAGATACAAAAGTTATTGCAACAGAACGTAATTTTGGAACGTAAACTTAATCGCTTGCAGGGCGGGAATTTTGCGGCGACGAGCGATTCGGAGCAAAGCGAGGATGGATATTCATCGACGTATTCCGCGAGGGCGGCGTATTTGAGTTCGTCTCCGAGAAGCGCGAGGAGCGGGACGAGTACGAGAGACGCGAGCGTTGGTCCCGGAAGTCGAGGCGGAGGGCACCACGCGAGTCGGGGGGATTTCATCACGAGTTGGCAACGCGGGGCGTACGCAGCGCACAGTAAAGAGAATAGCAGTAGTTATAATAACAGCACGGGTGGTGCTAAGAAGAAGAAGGAAAAGGGAGAGCCTTCGAGCGAGTCCGGGTCGCAGAGAGAGAGTTTAGATATCCCGACGGGCCTCGGCAAGGCAGCGGCGCCGCACAGAACGTTATCGACGGGTGGTCCTGGATCGACGTACAGTCAATCCGATAAAGATAACGCGACGAACGCGACGACGCACGGGAACGAAACGCCGATGAGTTTACCGACGACGCCGAGGAGCGGATTGAGCGTTCAAAACCCAGATTCGGAGATTGATTTTTGATTTTACAAGCGGTGAGAGAGAATATTTTGTATTATATACACTGTATAGCGTAAGCTGGACGTATCTCTGCGTCCATTCTATGCGTTGCGCTGCCTTTTATGATATTACAAGTGTTGTGATTATTATTATTACTATTTATCCGTCTTTGCGTGATGCAGAGCGTGCACATTTCCGACGTCGACTGAAATTCTCCGCCGGTTCGATTGTACTTTTTTCGATGATGTCGCTAGACAGATGCTTGCGGTAATATACCAGAGGACGCATTCCTTGTGACGGGATGGCCATCTTTTGCCCTGCGTAAAACCTCCGCGAGCGGTAAGGTTCTTCTCCCGACGTGGGGGTCCTTGTGCGGCGACGACGGACGCGCTTTACGAGGAATATCTGAGGCGTTTAACGTACTAATACCCGGTTGTTCTCTACCTAAAGCTTCTTGGTACTTCTCCGCATGAACTTTAGGCTGCTTTCTTTCACCTCTTTCTCCTTCTTCTGTCTTGGCGATTATGGTCGCGATGGCCTTCGCGGCGATAGTTTTTCCGATGTTATCGCTGTTCTGTTCACCTTCATTTTCCGAAGACGTCGTCGCCGTTGCTTGAATCCGCGAGTCGCTAATTATCACTGCACCCGCTTTTGCAATGCACCATTTCGTTTTGTGGCGTTCTAATTCTCCGGCAGTTCTAAACGTATCCTTACCGCACCAATCGCAAGCGATGGATACATCGTGAATGGCTTCAATTTTTTCCGCATTGTGTATAGCAGTAGTAGTAGTAGTAGCAACAGCAGCAGCAGCAGCAGCAGTAGTGCCGTGAACGATGGTGTTAAGCGTCACCGTTTCGCCGTCTACAACGACAGCGACGGAAATTGGCGATGATGACTGATGGTGTGGCAGTGCGTTGGCGCTCGGCGTTCCCGACGGCGGCGAGGAAGACGAATTATTATTATTATTGCGAAGATCCACATTGCTCGTCGTTGGAGTTGTCGTCGGACTCGATATCATCATTTCCATTCTCGTCGCTCTATTTTTTTGCCTCTCTTTCCGTTTTTGTCTCTCCTTTGCGTTCGCCAATTCTTTCTCTTTCCTCTCCAACTCTTTCTTTTCGTTTGTGAGACACTCGTAACACACCAATTTGCCTTCCCCTAAAACTTGGCTCGCGTATTTCACGTGCACCATGTGCTCGTGTTCGCCGCAGAGTTGACAATATTCGCCTGGGTACCGTCCCGGTCTAATTTTAATAGGTTTAATCGCCATTTCGTTGTTTTCTTCCCACGCATTCGCGTCCTTCGCTCTCCTCTTTCTCGGCGTGGAAGATTTCGTCTTCGTTCGACTCGTCTCCATCAAAGGCGCCAGAGTCTTCGTGTCTTCTTCTTCTTCTTCTTTTCGTTCCTCTTTCTCTCTGTTACTTTTACTATTATTATGCTCTCGTTGATCGTCTTCCATCTTTTGCTTCTTCGTTTTCCTCTTCTTCTCTTCTTCTTCTTCGTCCCGCTCGAACACTTCCCACGGATACCGCCGCCGCGTCGTCGTCGTCGCAGTCGTTTGACCGCGCCCTTTAACAAACCCCCCTCCAAAATCTAACTTATTCACCGATTTCTCTATCGCGTTCAAATACATCAAACAGTACCCAAACTTAGTCGTCTGGTCCCCACCGGCTGCGATCGCTTTCTCGCTCAGAACGAATCGTCCCCTCGCCTCCCGCGCGCGCCGCTTCAGCTCGCCCATCGAAAGACTGGAGAGAGATTTCCTCTTCGTGGAATCCGAAACCAACTTCGCTTTCGCGCAACCACCGTCGTCCTCGTCGTCCTCATCGTCGAAGCGCCGTTTTCCTGCTCTCCTCGTGATACTCCCTCGCGCATCTCCCGCATCTTCTTCGCGCTGATGATGATTCGATTCCAAGTTCTTCATCATCGAAGCTTTCATCTTCTTCGTCCGCGAACGACGACGAAAAACTGTTGTTGTTGTCTGCTTCTTCCTGCTGCTGCTGCTCTCGCTGCTGCTGCTGCTCTCGCTGACTTTGTTGGCGTCGTCGTCGTCGTTCGACAAAGTCGTCGTCATGTCGTCGCGACGAGAGGACGCGCCGCGTTTACGCGCAAAGCGCAAAGCGGTTAGAGACAGATGCAAAAGAAATCTCTGGGGAATTTTCCCCAAACAACTCTAGACCAAAAGCATGCGCTGGCGCCCCTGCTAAAATAATGTTAACGACGATGATGACGACGCGAGGAGGAGGAGAGGCCGCGATGATGCTGTCGTCGTCCTCGCGAGGAGGTTGTCGCGGTCGTTTTTTCTTCCGGAAAAAGCGAACGTCGTCGTCGTCGTCAACGTCGACGATGATTTCATCACCGCGAGCGTCGAGCAAATCGTCCAAGTTGGGAAGGTTTCCGCCCGTGCCGGTTCGGGAAAGAAGTAGAGGTCAAAGAAGAGACGATAACGACGACGATAACAACAAGAACAAGCATTTCGAGCGAGTGCTGGACGAGTTGCGCGCGAGAAGCGGACACGACGCTTCGTCTTCCTTTTCGACGAGAGGAAGA
>Ga0255763_1004065_pt1 | contig 12700 bp, 22 predicted proteins | sample 041ome_2_FD_179963 | JGI IMG/M metagenome (GOLD analysis project Ga0255763, IMG submission 179963) | Coastal salt marsh microbial communities from the Groves Creek Marsh, Skidaway Island, Georgia - 041406US metaG (version 2) | ecosystem: Environmental > Aquatic > Marine > Intertidal zone > Salt...
TCCGCATGTATAATTACGGGTAGCAAAGGAGGTTCACGATGGGCATACACTACGACTACAAGAACACCAGGGGCGCCAAGAAATTACAGAAACAGCATGAGAGGGAACAGCGTAGGCGGAGCCGGAAGTCACAGCAGATGCCGGAGCAAAAACCGGACGAGTCCCGACCACTCACGCTGGACATGATCACCGACCCCGACAAATGATAAACCAAAGACTGTTCGACCACTACGGCATTGACACCCACAAGGACCTCAAGATACGACAGAAGTGTCCCAGGCCCTTTGACACAGTGCTGATAGACAAGCGTGGATCCTGCTTCGCCTGTGAGTGCACCGCTTGGTTACCACAGAGTATAGGCAACCTGCAGGTCAGTGAGTTGTCTGACATAATAGGATCCGAGATGCACCAGCACCTACAAACCACCATCGATGATGGCACATACAGATATTGCAATCAAACTCAGTGTACATATCTTCAGTCGATCGATTGGCCCTCGGGCACACCCGCGTCCGTGGAGCATCTGCGGTTGGCCATAGATGACAGTTGCAACCTACGTTGTCCCACGTGCAGGAATGGCATGATCTTCCACAAGGATGGAGCGTCTTACAAACTAGGCCTCAAACTTGCCAACAAGATAAACAAATGGTTAAGCGACAATGACCGTCCCGTACAGGTACACATAGGTTCTGATGGTGACCCATTTGCATCACACGTGTACAGGCACTTCATGGAACAAACGCCCACGAGGGACAACATCAAGTACAGCATTCTGACCAACGGACTCATGTTCGGGGAGTTTCACACCAGGATACCGCACGTGATTAACAATCTTCAGGAACTAGGAGTCAGCATAGACGGTGCCAGCAAGGACACCTACGAAAGTCTGAGGCTCGGGGGTCGATGGGACAAAATCAAAACAAACCTCGAGTCCATGGCCGACTGTAAGGCCAAGAACAATTTCACTTACAGACTGCACATGGTTGTGCAACAGGAGAACTGGTGGGAGATGCCGGACATGATCAGACTAGCCGAACAGTATGGTGTTGACCAAGTGTATTTCAACAAGATACAAGACTGGAATACCGCACTCGATTATTCCCAACAGACATTCACAGGACTAGATCAGTTCAAGGTTTTGGTCAACGAAGTGAAAAACAGACCCGAGAGATTTGGCAGTGAGAGGAAATACCTAGTGAAGGGATTTCATGATCACAATGACAGTGTCTAAATTAGTTTCATGTCTGGGAATTATAAATCCTCATAACGTCGATCAAATCGTCACGTGACCTAGCCTTAGGAGCACACATTCCACAGGTGCATGTTTCCTGCACACACTTCAAAAAAAGATTAGAGTCCGTGGCTAGTTTCCTCTCAATGTCGTTTATGTAGTCATCCATTGTTTCTTGTGTCGCGATAGGTCCCCTGTCGCCGTTCATTGTCACGTGACAGTCTTTGTTTGTGTAGAAATTTTGTGTGTGAGAGTCTGCCATAAGGAAAAACTGATTAGCAGAACAATGATATCCAGTGTAATTATTACCCTCCTGTGGTACAAATTTGACAGGATTTTTAAAGTCCCTGTTCACACACATCAACCGATTGCCACAACAGGCCCTGCCTTTAGATATGACCTTACCATCTTTTATTTTTGCTATCAGGTCGTCATGCAGTTGTGGCCAGAACTCTTTTAAATCCAACAACTGCTCCTCGCTGTATTTGCCGAGGTCTCCGTCTATCAGTTTTGGATGTATGTTGTAACCTTTTTTCTGCATGAACCTACTCATGTAAATTGACTCCTGCCAATACTTGGGGTACATCATTATGATCCCACCATATCTTTTTCCAGACTTGTGAGTGGTACTGAGGTTCCGGAGATAGTTTTCTTTCAACTTACCGGGGCCTTCTGCGTGATAACTGAACTGTACATATTCAAGATGCTTGAGCACATTGGCCCATCTCTTTTCATTAGAAGAGGCATTTGTGGTAAGCATTCGTATCAGTGCCCATCGATCCCGATATTGATCATAAAGCTCACTGCTTTTTTCAAGTAGGTATTCTATGTCAGGATGATAAAGTGCTTCACCTCCGTAGATGTTTAGTGTCACTGATCGCATTGCTTTTTTCTTAACCTTCATCACACGGTCAACATATCTCAATGCTTGGGCGAGCATATTCTCGCACAGCTCTTTATCCGGATGGGATTGCTTGTTGTCGTGTCCGGAACAATATGAACAATCGTAATTGCACTTCATAGTGACACGCCAATCTAAAAGAAAACCTAGTTTGGTTCTCGGTGTGGCAAAGGGTTCTAGGACACGCACGTCTGGCATGTGTATAATTATGCTACAGCAATTTACAATGAAATTTTTGTAAGAACAACTTCGCGAAACGTTCATGGTGTCACACACCGTGGTGTATTCCATTGCTGGCCAGATCTGGTTTGTCGTAGGACACACGCTGTTCAAATTTATCCAAGCAGGACCAACAGTTCTTGATAGTATGGCTGTCTGCGATTTTCTGCTGATTCTATCAATCCAATATATAATACCACTTGATTTGTAGTATTTAAATACCATAGCATATGAAAATCGCAATCACCGGACATAAACATGGCATAGGTAAAGCGTTTGCCGAACAACTGTCGGAACGAGGACATCATATAGTGGGCATCTCAAGGAGTGATGGAGAGAACATCAGGAGGATACACCACACTGCATCGTTGATCGAACCCTGTGACATGTTCATCAACAACGCACAGACAGGATTCGCCCAGACCGAATTACTCTATGAGGTGTGGGGCAGATGGAAAGGGCAAGACAAGTACATATGGAACATATCAACCAAGATGACCGAGTGTCCTGTGAACTCAACCCCCGACGGGCAGGATGATCTCACAATGAGCCAGTACCGCACACAAAAGATTGCTCTCGAACAGGCATCGAGACAACTGAGATTCAAAATGTCTCGTCCTCAGATTTCGATCATCAAACCCGGAGGTGTTGCCACGCAGAAGAACATAGAAAACAAAGGAAAAGCCAACACAGACCTTTGGGTACAAAGCATCTTGGATACTTTTTGCCATAACGACAACATCAGCATTACTGAAATCACAGTTGATTACACAGATAAGAGAATTCCATTATAATGGATGCAAAACAACTCATAAAGAATAAAAGTTTTTGTCCTTTACCTTGGACAGGATTCATCGTGCAACAAAATGGCGAAATAAGAAACTGTGTGCTGGCCACAGAAGTGATAGGCAATATAAATGACACACCCATCGAAAAAATACTCAAGGGAGAAAGAAATCAAAAGATAAAACAGCAGATGTTGGCCAATCAGAAACCCAACAGTTGCATCGGTTGTTACAAATTAGAAGAAGGCAAAAACAATTTCGATATAATCAGCCAACGAATATACTACCTCAAGGAACTTCGTAAGGTGGATCCTTCTTTGTATGATCAGATTGCCGGTTTCGATCTGCACACCGTTGACATACGTTGGACCAACCAATGCAATCAAGCCTGTGTCTATTGTGGACCACACAACAGTTCCTTATGGGAAAAAGAAGTTGGCCCTATGAAGATGATGTCACTGGATGCTAAGAATGCCGTGAGGACCTACATATTCAATAATGTATCCAAATTAAAAAATGTGTACCTGGCGGGCGGCGAACCCACGCTGATGAATGAAAACATACAATTCCTAAATTTATTACTAGAAAAGAATCCCGAGGTACAACTAAGAGTGAATACAAACCTAAGCAACACTAATACCAAAGTGGCAAAGGTAATAAAAAAATTCAAAAACGTCCATTGGTTGGCCAGTGTAGAGTCAACAGGCGCTCACTACAACTACATCAGGTACGGTGGCAAATGGAAAGATTTCTGTGGCAACCTCGAGGAAATAAGACAGATCAAGGATCACAAAGTCACGTTCAATATGCTTTGGTGTATTTTGAATCACAAGGAACTTTTTGAATGTATAGATTTTCTAAAACACTCAGGATTCCATAACAATTCGTTTGTATTGGGACCTGTGTATACTCCGGAGTATCTAAACATTTTGAACTTACCCGATCACAAGATAGACGAACTGAAAAACATACTGTCAAAAAGGATAGAGCATGCACCGGGTTTCTTATTAGAGGATGGTTATAGAAATCTTCTTAAATACCTGGACACACCATTTGAAAAGAATCTAACTGGGAGTTTCAACAAGTTATCTGTGATTGACAAACGCAGAAACTTGGACAGTAGAAAAATTTTCACGGAACTTTATGATTAGAATAGTAAACCTGAAAGGTGTGAGCGTTTATCCAATATTCAAAAACGGAAAGTCAGCAATCGAACAATATGCAGATGAAAACAAGTGTAAGTGGTTGTTTAATGAGCAGTGCAATAGTGCAAATCCCATTACAGTTTTCTTACGTAGGCCTAAAGAAAGATTTATATCAGGTGTTCATACTTATTTGGAATTTGAAAAAAGAAAAACAAGCAACATAAAGGAAGAAGAATTGTTTGATCATATAGAACGTAAAAAAATTACCAATAAACATTTCATGCCACAGTTTGATTGGCTTGAAAGACTACAGGAATACTACAACGGAATAATAATTTTGAAAACTGTTGGAGACCTACGCAACCTTATTCCTAACAGAAAATCTCCACGTATACCTGAGATGGGTCGTGACAGGAGACAAAGAATTTCTGATATCACTTACGATCTGGAAAAAGATCATATATTGTATAACAATTACATAGGTTCCCACTTGCCTTTGAAACTGCTCTTGGAGAAAGTTAATCATGCACTGTCCTAGACTGGATCACTTTGTTAGGCTGGACTACACAGGAAAGATTGGTAAGTGCGGACACATGAACAAAGGAAAGGTATTCGATACTGTTGAAGACATGCAGGACAGTGAATGGCTTAAATCAATAAAAGATCAAATGTCGGAGGACAAGTGGCCTGCTGAATGTATTAGATGTGAACTTACAGAAAATACATCCAACTCGAGTATACGTCTGGACATGATAGAAAGGGACAAAATACTTAAAGCAATCAAGAAAGATTATTTGATTGTTGGAGGTATGTTGGACAACATCTGCAATAGTGCTTGCCAAAGTTGCAGTCCATACCTTAGTACCAAGATAGGAAGTCTACATCGCAAAGACTACAAGCAATTAGACAACTATAACAATTTCACAAAGTTGCCACAAGATCGTATCGTGGAACTGGATATCACCGGTGGAGAACCCACCGCGAGTCCGGCCTATAAGAAGTTGCTTTTGAATTTGCCTGAGTCAGTCAAGATAGTGCGTATCAATACCAACGGTTCACTTATGATTCCAGAAATACCTTACCTTTTAGATAGAGGTGTGCGGATCATCATTACGCTGAGTCTGGACGGGGTTGGAGACATCCACGACTACCTCAGATGGCCTATTAAATGGACCAGATACACACAAAACGTATCGAATTATCTCGAATTAAGATCAAAACACGATATGCTGAGATTGAACTGCTGGACCACGGTGAGTTGTTTAAACATAGGCGACATGGAGAATATCTTAACGTACACAGAGCAAAACAATTTAGATCATGCATACGGTTTCTGTGTGCGGCCGACAGCACTAGATGTGAGGTCCACGAATAAATTTACGTCAGAAGCAAAGGACAAACTATTGTCAAGTGATCGTAGCCTGTTAAGGTCATTAGGAGAAAGATGTTGCACACTGAAAGATAATTCCAAAGAATTAAAACAATTTATCGATGCCCAAGATAAATTGAGGAAGATCTCATACACCCAATACTACGATTCTAATTTTTTTTTACTTTAACTTGTTCCCAAATTTGTCTAGAAAGCACTCTGCGAATCTTTTGTGGTGTTCGATTCCATAGTGTATACCGTCAGAGGCATGACTGAAGTGTGTCACGAGTTTTCTGTGATGATGACTGTTCCACCTGGGCCAACAGTTCTTGAGTGTCACTTTCTCTAGCACGTTAAGTTTGGGTATGTACTCATCATAAGAATCTTGTGCGAAGCAATGAAAAGTTACAGCATGATTTTTCTCGGCTAACTTTTCTACAAGGAATACATTTTTTAAAAAGTTATTCTTGTCGGTGTGTTCGTTTTCAAATTTCAGTACTTCGTCGTCTCCCGTGATATTTTTTTCATATTCGTATAATTTTTCTCTACGACTCCATACTGGCCAACAAATAATAATAATATCTGGAAATAATACTTTTTCGCAACCATACAATATCCTGACTACTTTGTCTCCGCTGGCTCCTGGTTGTCCTACATTCCAATAACGTAATCGAGACGTGTTGTGTTGACTGAGGTGATGAACCCAGTGTTCATTTTCGTTGTTGCCTTGACCGAAGGTGTGTGAACAACCAAGTATCACAACATTCTTCTTACCATTAGGAAATGGTTTCCATTCCGGACACCTATAACCATGAGAATTAAGTTTGTATTCGATCCCAGGGACTATCGGCGGACTTATACTATCGGGCAGTTTAGAATCAGAGTAATATCCGTATTCCATTATGTGCTACCTTTCGCATTTGCCATTCTCTGGTTTATCCTGTGTACTATGTACAGTTCCATGAACCCCATCCTTTTCCGGTTGCCAAACATTGTGGGATATTTAAGTTTGCCCATCATGAGGTACTTCTCGTCCGCGTACAGATCTAATCTGTCCTTGTGTTTGGGATATCTGAACTCCAAGGCCTTGTGCTTCCATAGGTATTTGACCAGTTTGGATTCATCCAACAACATTGTCTCTGCCAGTGCCGGTGGTATGTTCTCCTTGAACTGTTTCAACTTGATGGAATAAAACTTCTTCTTCACACAATTAATTATTGTGTTTTTGGTGTGCCCGGAAGGATTCGAACCTCCGACCCCAAGTTTAGGAAACTCGTATTCTATCCAACTGAACTACGGGCACATGGTGGAGGATAGGAGAGTCGAACTCCTGACTCATCCATGCCATGGATGTGTGATCCCACTTCACCAATCCCCCCAAATTTACCTTCACATGCAAGACCATTGAGTTTTTTGGTGATAATGGTAATATTGACATATTTGGTGTATATGGTGCCGCTTCACGGATTCGAACCGCGGACCTACTGATTACAAATCAGTTGCTCTACCAACTGAGCTAAAGCGGCATCACAGTTATTATACTACACTATAAACCGCCTTAAGTCTACCTGTTAAACGCACACAGACGCACACACACGCATGGTAAAGGGTAGTCAGGATAAGTTGTACATTTATCCCATTACACGCATTTAAATGCACTACAGACGCAGTATGTTCTATACGCATGTCTGGTATGTTGACAACGCATAAATAATCTATATAATAAAGTTATGAGAGACACAAAAACAATTACAGCATACGCCCAGAAGATGATGCGTGAGGCCAAACAGAAGTTGATGTTCAAGGACCTGCGTAAGGAAGTCGACTCGGGTGCCAACGGCACACAGAAGTATGTGATCAAGCATGGTGTCAACACTGGCAAGGTCGCCACTGACGCCAACAAGTTCCAGTAACATCTAACACCACATTGTAGTTCTTCGTGTTGGTGTAAATAATCGGTATGAATAAAAAATTAGAATGGTGTATAATCATATTCCTGGCGGTCATCCTCATAGGCCTTTCTGCGTGTGGTCCCAACCCACACCCGGACAAGCAACCACCACACGAGACCGAGCAAGAGATGAATGACTCCATAACCAAAGACATGGATACCATGGACAGAGAACAGGCCATGAAGGAGAACGACGGGCCTGCCAACTTCACGGGCATAGTGGACGCACTGGGTTGCATGTTCGCACCAGACGATTGTCCGTTGAAGAAAAGAAAAGAAGAGCAGAAAATGGATCGCTAAGATCCAATAAATACCAACAATCTCAAGGGAGGAAATAACATGAAAGATTTAATGAAAAACAAAAAAGTGTGGATTGGTGCGGCAGTGGTCGTGATCATATTTGCATGGATGCTTTGGTCAGGATCACCTGCACCAGTGGAAGCACAATAACAAGGAGAACCGAATGTTTTTGACAATTGGATTCATAGTTGGTTTCATCACAGGATGGTGGGTCAACGAGAAAGTAGAGAACCTAGGGGACAAGTTAAACCCCATCAAGTGGTTCAAGAAATAATGACAATGACGGAGGGCTTAGTATGTTCAGACACATCAGAAGATGGATCGATGCTTACATCAAAAATTTGGTCGACGCCTATGATCCACCTAAGCCCACTGTCTACAAACTCGGCACCAAGAAATACGTAAAAGTCAAACGCCTGAGGACCGGCTTGAAAGCAAAAGGTCCTTACATCAAATAATCAAATCCAGACCTTCAATTCCTTCTCTATGATATCATAGAACTTCCTCTGCGACTGATTGTAGGAACAGTTGTTCCACCAGTCCTGGTTGTCTATGTCCATGTTGCACAGTTCACAGTCTCCGATCACCCACGTGGGATCATGCCATAGTGGTGTGCCGGGTGTTGGTGTGAGGCAGTGCGTGTGGAACCAGGTAGGCTTCCTGCTGATGATGTAGATCATCTTGCGTTTCTCCACTGTGTACATAAAAGTACTTACAACGGAGCAACGCAAGATATGTGGTGTTTTAATTGAACGTCTTCTGTGATCCAAAGAATCTAGCGATCCTCGTGTATAACCTGGATACCCATTCTGGTCTCGGAACTGCCCATGTCACTGCCACAGCACTGATCAACAATCCCAATTCCATAAGTTCGTGTAGTATAAAACTCATATGTTTCTCCTAGTTGCGAATAGTTATTATTCGCAAGTACTTATGGGTGTGTGATCTTGGCTACTTGGAATGTGGTGGCAGTTTCTTCTCAACCCACCATATGTGCTTCTGCGTGATGGGGTCGAACTTGCGAAGTCGCAGTTTCTGATTCTGCTTCTCGCCCTTGCCGGGTTTCATGGCATAGTAGTAGAACCCGTGATCCTTCATCTTGGAATCCTCGGGTACCAGTCTAACTTTTACGTATGGTTTCTTTGATTTTGTCTTTTTTGCCGCCATGTTGATATCCCATGTAGTAGGCCACTGCTATGAACGTGGCGATTATTAGTGTGTGCCAGATGTAAAACATATATTGTTAATTATCGGAGTCGTCGTCTGCTCTGCTGGAAACTATCCGGTCCACAAGCCCGTATGCAACAGCCTCTTCGGCGTTCATGAACTTGTCACGCTCCATGTCCGCTTTGAGCTTGTCCAAGGGCTGTCCCGTTGTCTTCTGATATATCTCTGTTAGTTCTCGTTTCCAACGCAGTAGTTCGTTGGCCCTGATCTCCACATCAGTGGCCTGTCCACTCGCTCCGCCCAACGGTTGGTGTATCATGTGTCGTGCGTGTGGCAACATCATTCGCTTGCCTCGGGTGCCTGCACTTGCTAGGAGTGAGCCCATGGAACATGCCTGGCCCACCACTATCGTCTGTATGTCTGATCGGACATACTGCATGGTATCGTATATGGCCATGCCTGCCGTTACCAGTCCGCCCGGCGAATTGATATAAAGTGTTATATCCTTCGAGGCATCTTGTGATTCCAAGAATAACAGTTGAGCACACAGCACTGAAGCGGTGTGTTCTTCTATCGGCCCTTCCAACATGATTATCCTGTCCTTGAGCAGTCTACTGAAAATATCGTAGGATCTCTCGCCCTTGGATGTCTGTTCTATCACTATTGGTGTAAGTGGCATATACATAATAGTATAATGTATTGTTATATTTGTCAACCATTATTAATTGCTGTGCTGTATTGAGCACACATTAAATACAGGCAATGAATCCGATTTTAGTTATTGTGCCCACCAGAAACAGAAACACACAGCACAAGGAATTTGCAGAAACGTTTCTCGAGAACTCTTCGGCCAGTGATTTGATTTTTGTGCTTGACCAAGACAACGAAAAAACCTACGATAGATTACCGGGAGTTCAATACGAAATACACAATACCCAAACGAGGGGTTTGTGTGAACCACTCAATCATACCGCTGTGGCTTACGCTGATCAATATAGTTACATGGGATTCATGGGCGACGACAGTCGACCACGTACCGCTGGATGGGATCGACTGATGCTAGAAGAAATGCAGAAGAAGCCGTTGAGCGTGGCTTATGGCAATGATCTTTTACAGGGTGAAAAATTACCAACTGCCGTGTTGATGGCATCGGTGATCATACAAAAACTGGGATTCATGGCTCCTCCAACATTGAAACATCAGTGGTCTGATTTATTTTGGGTGGACCTGGGTCGAAGATTGGGCACACTGACTTATTTTCCTGATATCATTATAGAACATCTACATCACAGTGTGGGGAAATCCACAACAGATCAGACCTATGCAGATGCCACGAATCGAGTATTCAGACGTCACGACAGAGATGCTTATAAAAAATATCTCCAAGAACAATTCGAAAAAGACATTGAAAAATTACAACGAGGGTGAGAGGAGAGATCCACGAAGATATCATGGATAGACGGTTATAACACACTATAACCGCGTCGGGGTCGGCCCGATATATCGGCTGTTATTACAGGTGTGTGATTAGATTATGAAAGCCCACGTCTTGTTGCCTCCTCTACCATGTAGTCCAGCATGTCATCATGGCTGTTGCTGTGTTGCCAACCAAGTTCTCTAATGCAGTCTACTCTGAGTAATCTTCTGGTCTTGCCTACACGATCTGCTGTGTATTCAACTGCACCAGTGTAGCCTATTCTGTCACAGAGACCCTGTACCACGGTGCCTATTTCTATGTCTTCACCGTAGCCAATGTTTACATTTTCCACAGTGCTTTCACAATTCAAAAAGTGCAGTGTGCCCAGTGCAACATCGTCACTGCGCAAAAACTCTCTGCGTGTTTTTGGACTGCCCCAAACAGTTACCACAGGCTGTGCTTCTCGTTTGGCAAACATTATTTTCTGTGTCAGCGCAGGCAGTACATGACAGGTTTGTAGATCCCAATTGTCATTGTCGCCCCATAGGTTAGGTGGTATCACAGTAACAAACTGTCTGCGTCCTACCTGCTTGTTTAGATACTGACACATTCTCTGTCCTGCGGCTTTGGCAAAAGCATAGCCTTCGTTGCTGACTTCAAAGTCTCCTGTCAGCATGTCTGTTTCGTCAAACACATCAAGATGTGCAGGATACACACAACTACTGCTGTAGTATACAGTTGTGCCTGTGGTTTGAAACTGTTTTGCACATTCTAGCGTGTTCATGGCCATACGCATGTTTTCAGTAAACATGGCATAGTCTCGCTGTCCACCTATGCCTGCTACCCTACCGCAACAGATGTGTATGGTGCTGTTGGCCACAAGATCTCTGTGTGCCAAGAACCATTCATGAGTGCTGTGGCTATCTGTGGCATCAAAATGTTTGCTGTTTATCTGTACACATCCCGGGTTGGCTCTTGCTACGGCCGATCCTAATAGGCCAGTTGCACCAATTACTATTACATTCATACAAGTTCTCCTAGACGCTCAATCTGTATTTTATCCGATCGGGCAACGGAAAACTGGTGTTCTTGGTCTGTTCGGGCAACGGAAAACTGGTGCGATAATGACATGACACCCATGCGGGATGGCGTTGGGCGACTTCCACTCTCGCATTCCGTCACCCATGGTTGCCACGTATCCGATACAGGGCTATTATAACATGCCCCCGCCGGGTATGCTACCGTTATTTTTTCCTGTGCGTAAATTTTTGCAACCGCCGGTACAGGTCGCGATGGGGTCTTTGGCCCGCCCTGTATGAGGATATGAGACCCATGATGATGCCGGGCGACACCAGTATGGCCGTGATGATCAGTGCGGTCTTCATATAAAGTATATATGCTACGGATGTTGGGCTCGATCGTGCTCAACAAGGAGATCCGTCACACGCTCGATCTCCGACTGTGTGTGTTGGATGTCCGAGTACACCACCGTGCGTTGATCCGCCGTCACATACTCCAATTGATGTAGCAACTCCCACATGTTCATGTACAACATCTGCAACTCCTCCCTGAGTTCGAAAACAGCGAACGTGTTCTCATGGAAGGCGACTGCACACACAGTCATTGCGACATATAGTATGACTGTACGCACAAGCATACGGGTATTTAAGGTGCAGGTGAGATCACGAGTTCTGACTCAACACTGCCGTCGGGGACATCACAAACTTGCACTAGATCATAGCGTTGTTCCAATGAGTCGTGTAGTATGTCCGCTGATTCTGGGTCCAACTGCACATAGCAACGATGCATAATAGAGCCCTTTTGACACATAACGTAGTAGTACTTCATGTAGGTTATTATACGGTCAAACGACACGGTTGTCAAACCTGGGTATGCGAGGGTGTTTTTCCGCTGTGCATTTTTTTGTATATGGGGGTATTTTATCATTGCCCTACCAGTTTTACCACCATGCTCATAAAATGCTATGCGACCATGGTCAGATTTTTTTCTTTTTTCTTTTCGACACCGACCTGGCCGTGTGACCCTTTCTGAGTGTGTGGACGGTTCTCCACTGTGTGTCACTGTGTATACTGTAGCCTACCACCTCCACTGTGAGTTATGTGAGCCTATAAGTCTGAGTCCGTGTGTGTTCCTGGTCCGCGGTGGTAATGTTTGGTAAAGGAGGCCCGCGGCAGGGTTTGACCCAGATCGGCAG
>Ga0255763_1004069_pt1 | contig 12695 bp, 10 predicted proteins | sample 041ome_2_FD_179963 | JGI IMG/M metagenome (GOLD analysis project Ga0255763, IMG submission 179963) | Coastal salt marsh microbial communities from the Groves Creek Marsh, Skidaway Island, Georgia - 041406US metaG (version 2) | ecosystem: Environmental > Aquatic > Marine > Intertidal zone > Salt...
TCCTGCGCGTTGTCTCGGTTGCGTCCGCCGCGGCGGCCGCCTCGTGAGCGTCGTTCCCCGCGTTCGGCCTTATCATCCGAGTCGCTAAGATTATTCGCTGAGGCGTTGATTTCTGTTTCGCCTTTCGTGGCGCGCTCACCGCGATTTCTATTCTGTTGGCCACGCTGGCCTCTAGAGCCAGATCGACCTCGGCCGCCACGGTTGCTATTTCCACCTCGTTTCGGCTTATTAGCTTCCTCTTTCTTAGCGCTGCCGAAAATGCTGGCGAGTGCCGCGAATAAGCCAGCGAGCAGTCCTGGCTTGTCACCCTCTTTTTTACTCGAACGAACATTTGCGCCTGCCGGTGCTTGAGGAATAGGAACGCTTTCGACAGAGGGGCGTTGAACCGCTGCCACAGGTGCTGCGTTTTTGGCGCTGTTTATGGGCTCCGGTGTGGCGGTAATATCCACATCATAAATCTCTGCCGCTTGATTAAGGCCAGTGATCTTGTAATGCGGGGTTTCCAATTCTGGATTCGCGAAAATAATTACCTTGGTTTCACTTTGTTTTTCAATTTCCGCCAGTGTTGTTCGCTTCTCATTCAGAAGGTAAGAAGAGACGACTAAGGGTACGTCAACTCGTACTTCGGCGCATTTCTGCTTGTTCGCTTCCTCTTGGATAATACGCAAAATCGAGAGTGCCAGAGATTCGACATCGCGAATACTGCCTTGGCCACTGCAGCGAGGGCAAGTGATCGCACTGGTCTCGCCCAGTGATGGGCGAAGACGTTGGCGAGACATCTCTAGTAGGCCAAAACGGGAGATTCGTCCCACCTGAACTCGCGCGCGATCTGCTTCGAGAGCGTCTCTCATGCGATTTTCGACTTCGCGTTGGTTGCGGTTGGACCCCATGTCAATGAAATCGATTACAACGAGTCCACCCATGTCGCGAAGGCGCAGTTGGCGCGCGATTTCGTCGGCTGCTTCGAGATTTGTATTTAATGCCGTTTCTTCAATATCGGCGCCTCGCGTTGCCCGGGAGGAGTTAATATCAATTGAGATGAGAGCCTCGGTAGGGTCGATAACAACAGATCCACCGGAGGGAAGTTTTACTTCGCGCTCGAAAGCGCTCTCGATTTGGCTTTCTATCTGGTAGCGATTAAACAGAGGAAGCGCGTCGGAGTAGAGTTTGATGCGGCTTTCGTATTGAGGCATGACTTGCTTGACGAAAGTCATAGCCTCATCAAAAGCCTCTTGCGTATCGAATAGCACTTCACCGATATCTTTTCGGAGATAATCGCGAATCATGCGAATAATTACGTTGCTTTCTTGGTAAATCAAGAAGGGGGCGCGCTTGGCTTCAGACGCTTCACCGATGGCTTGCCAGAGCGCGAGGAGGTAATCTAAATCCCACTGAAGCTCTTCCTGGCCTTTCCCAATGCCTGCCGTGCGGACGATTATGCCCATGCCATCTGGGATATTTAGTCCACGCAGAGCTTCGCGTAATTCGTTGCGTTCCTCGCCTTCAATGCGACGAGAGATGCCTCCTGCTTTTGGGTTATTAGGCATCAATACCAGGTAGCGGCCGGCTAGGCTGATATAAGTAGTCAGCGCGGCGCCTTTATTGCCTCGCTCCTCTTTTTCTACCTGCACGATCACCTGCGTGCCTTCCGGGATTAACTCCTTGAGGTTCGTGCGTTCACCGTTACTCTTTACATCCTTAGCATAATACTCGCTTGAAATTTCTTTGAGCGGGAGGAAACCATGTCGTTCGGCGCCAAAATCTACAAATGCCGCTTCGAGGCTTGGCTCAACGCGGGTCACTTTGCCTTTGTAAATATTTGCTTTTTTCTGGATTCGGGTGCGGTTTTCGATGTCGAGGTCGTAGAGACGCTGTCCATCAACGAGGGCAACGCGAAGTTCTTCTTCTTGCGTTGCATTGATAAGCATTCTTTTCATTAGTTCACTATCCTTAAATTGCCAGAGAGTGAGCTAGGAAATGATTCTCAAGAGGCGGATACCGTTTAGGGTATCTTGCTACCTGCGGCGTACACGCAAACGTGACCCGCAGCCAATACAGTGGACTAGGACATTCGCTCGAGGCGAAGGGACGGCCGTTTGAAGGCGTGCCTTTTTGTCTTTAATGCTTCTAAGGTGTCGTAGATGCCGCGTAGACAGCCGATCCTAGAGGATTGGCCCATCGAACATGCATTGTGTGCGTAGTTTGACATTGTCTTTTGTACGGTCTCGTTAACAAATTACAAAAAGCTAAACTTGTCGTGTATCGTTTACTCACCAAATTTGCTGCCGTTTATCTCGTCGCTTTGAGGCGGTTGTTCTCGGCATTTACTCAGTTGGTGTGTTGAATCTTGTTTCCTAGATCTCTCTGGATTTCCGACTGCGGGGGGGCTGTTGCTCCCTTAACGCGCTGCGGAGATGTTGTTGCGGTAATCAGTTGAGCTGTGGCTTTTGTCTGTAGGGTCATGCCGCTGCAGTCGAAAGTCTTATATTGCTCGTTCTGTCACCCTCGCTTTGTTTACTACTTAAACTCACTCTTTTACTTATTGCGGAAAACCTGATCGTTTTCCTTTTTCGCAGTAGATCAAACCGGCGCCGATGCTTGAATGGCGCGCTCCAGCCCTTGCTGGAATTACTGCGCGTTTACCTTATGAATTCTGTTTGCGGGATAGTTCTCCCAAGTCTTAGCGATGGAATATAACAGTAAAAACGCCTATACTCAATTACTTACGAGGCATTTCTTGAGTGCTCTCGTGAACAGAGACTAAGTAAATTGCTAATTGAGCCAGTTGTGCAGGCATTCCTTCGCCGCTTGCTTCATGCGAACGCCTATGCGTAGAATGATAACCACTCCTGATTGCTCTCTCCAAAGAATGCAATTTTCATTTTAAAATCAGTAATTTGCCAGAATTCAGCGGATCATTTGAACGATGACAGTATACGCCTATTCGAGGACAACGCAGCTTGAGGAGGCGGATGACGCGGCACTTACTGCTGCGCTGGAAACCGACGCTTTGGCAATGCAGACCTATGGCCTCGCGCGCGGCTGGTTCATCTCTCAAAGTCTCATCGATAGGGGCTGCCGTTGGGATCAAAGTTTAGGCGAACGCCCCCATGGTTCAGCATTACTGGCTGCAATGAAAGAGGGTGATGTCCTGCTTTGCGCACAAATCCAGCGATTATGTAGCTCCACCGTAGAGTTCAGTACGTTAGTAAAAGACCTATGCGAACGGGGCATCTCCCTGCATTGCTGTGAAGTAGGAGCAGAACTGACAGACTCAGCCACCGTGACTACCTTCAGCGACGCCTCCGCACTTTTTGCAGCCCTTGAGTCACGCCGCAGTGCCGAGAGGATTAAGAGGGTGAAATATAAGCAAAAAGAGAAGGGGCGTTTTTTGGGTGGCAGTCGGCCCTTTGGTTTTAGTGTCCACGACAACGGAAAGCTGATCGAGAACCCTTCTGAGCAACGAACGCTGCAAAAAATATTTGAGCTGAAGCGTCAAGGTAAGTCGCTCAGGGCGATTTCGGCAGCGGTATCGACGCCTATGACACCGATCAGTTTTAAAACGGTGCAAAGAGTACTGCAACGGTCCGCAGACTAGCCGGTCTCCCCATTCGGATATAGAGTCTCAAATGCGCAAAATGCTTTCGATCTTTATCGGCGTGCGATTCAGCCGCGCGCGCAAACATTCGGGTTTGCTGTCATTTGTCTCAAGCATTTCGATGCTTGGCGTTCTCCTCGGTGTAATGATTCTAATTATTGCCCTGTCGGTGATGAACGGTTCTATCTCTTTTCTGCGCAACGAAGCCCTCAAATCTGTTCCTCATCTCACGGTAACTAACGAAACGATGTCCAAGGAGTGGCAGCGTTTGGCCAAGGTATTCTCAGAAAACCCTTCCGTCAAAGCAGTCGCCCCCTACGCAGAATTAGAGGCGGTGTTGACGATCAATGGCCTGACAGAATTCGTTCAGGTCAGGGGTATCGAGCCCGCGCTCGAGCAGGCGATTGCGGGCCAGGCGGGCGATCGCGCAGCACAGGCGCTGCAAGCACTTGAAGAGAGTCGCAACGGGGTGCTGCTTGATACGCGCCTGGCAAGTCGGTTGGGTATCCGTTCCGGCGATGAGCTGAGCATTGCGGCACTTGACAGGCTCCTCAGGCGCTCGAAAAGCGCGCAGCAGGGGTTTAGTGTCCTCGGTTATGTCGATTTTGGCGCCTATGGCGGCGGCAATATAGTTCTCATGAAACGAGAAGAGGCGCTGGCGCTGGATGTCAACGCGGAGACACTCCTGCGACTAAGCTTGGATGATGCCTTTTCTGCAGACAACGTTAAGCGAGATTTACTTGCTAGCAGCAAGATGCTTGAGCTCCCTTCGACAGAAATTGAGACGTGGCGAGAGGCGCAATCTAGCTTGTTTGGTGCGCTCGCGATGGAAAAATTTCTTACGGGACTCATGCTTCTTACCATTGTTGCGGTTGGTGCGGTAAACATTGTGTCAACACTGGTCATGGCCGTGGCTGAAAAGGGGCCCGATATCGCAATATTGCGCACCATGGGTGCTTCTCGGGGCGTCATCATGCGAGTATTCATAGTGCAGGGTGGTGTGAGCGGCATTATGGGCACTGGACTGGGGGCGTTTTTGGGTGTCCTTATCGCAAATAATTTGGCTGGAATTAGTCTCGCCCTCGAGCGAGCAGTAGGCTGGGCGACGGGTGATAGCAACATCGTATTTGTTTCTCATCTTCAAACGCAGGTGGTATGGAGCGAAGTTGCTCTAGTCTGTTTAGCTGCGCTTTTGATCAGTCTCATCGCCACACTCTATCCTGCCTATCGGGCGAGTAAAATAGAACCGGCAGAGGTATTACGTTATGAATGAGCCGGTAATGGAGGCTAAACGCCTAGTTAAATGCTATCAGCAGGGCTCTCGAAAGATTGTGGTACTGGACGAATTAGACTTCACTGTGAAGGCGGGGGAGCGAATAGCAATTGTCGGCAGCTCAGGTTCGGGGAAGACGACATTGCTGAATCTACTGGGTGGATTGGATTCGCCGACCTCAGGCGTAGTGAGCGTTGCTGGCTTTGATCTCGCGGGTGTCTCTGAAGTGCAGCGAGGAATTCTTCGAAATCGCTTCATTGGGTTCGTCTATCAATTTCATCATTTACTTGCTGAGTTCTCTGCGCTGGAAAACGTCTGCATGCCGCTATATATAGCCGGTATTTCAGATAAAGAGGCTTCCGCGCGCGCGGCGTCGCTACTCGACCGCGTAGGTTTGGGTGAAAGGCTTACACACAAGCCTGCGGAATTGTCGGGTGGGGAAAGGCAGCGAGTGGCAATTGCGAGGGCTCTCGTCAGTGAACCTAAGTGTGTATTGATGGACGAGCCGACGGGAAACCTCGATCGACAAACGGCGCTGGAGATTCATGTGCTGATGAAAGAGCTCAGCATAAGTCTGGCAACGAGTTTTATCGTTGTTACCCACGATGAGGCGCTTGCCGCGGCCATGGATCGGCGACTATCACTGGTCGCTGGGAAACTCCATGTCGAAGCCTGACCCTCTCATTGCGGCAGGCGTTATGCCGCTGCTTAGATCGCTAAGCCTAGCCCGTCGTATCGGCTCGCGCTACGTTCGCGTAGGCTCGTCGAGCTCTTTGGTTTCGTTCATGTCGCTCATCTCAGTGGCAGGACTGGCTCTCGGTGTATCGCTTTTAATTGTTGTTTTGTCTGTCATGAATGGCTTCGAGCGAGAAGTGCGCGAGAACGTTCTAGGGATCATTCCACACCTAACGGTTAGCAGCGAACAAGATCTCAGTACCGAGCAGTGGACTTCACTGGGCGCGACTCTGTTGTCCGAAAGCGATGTCATCGCTCTTTCTCGAGTCGTCACGAGTCTCGGTGTTGTTGCAACGCCGACGGCCAGTCGTGCGGTCGCTATGAACGGTGTTGATATTGAGAGTGAATCATTCGCTAGACTTTCGAAGTATGCAGTTTCGGGGAGCCTAGATCGACTCGCTGATTCACGCTGGCGAGTCGTTATTGGTGCGACGTTGGCTCGCGACCTCGGCGTCGAGGTGGGTGACTCGATCGACGTGTTCTCGCCCAAGCTTACACCGAACCCATTAGCAACGATGCCCACCTTTAGATCGTTCGAAATAGCCGCTATAACCCGTGTTGGAAGCGAAGAGCTCGATGCAAAATTGATCACGCTGACACTTGCCGATGCTCGGGCGCTACTCCGGATGCGGGCATCTCAATCAGCGTTTACTCTCGTTACCCAAGATGTATTAGTAGCAGATAGCATACGAAATAGGTTGAGCAGTAAATTCGGTGACGAAATCGTCATCGAAAGTTGGACCACCAACTTGGGTGCTATTTATAGAAATATCCAGTTCTCTCGGAGTATTGTCAGCTTCATGCTGTGGTTGTTAATTTCAATCGCCGCGTTCAATTTAGTTGTCAGCTTAGTGATGATTGTACGAGATAAGCGTGATGATGTTGCGATACTGATGACGCTAGGCGCTAATACGCAAACTGTTCAAACAATTTTTCTTTGGCAAGGCGCTGCGATTGCTCTGTTTGGTATCGCTGCCGGTGTTGTGTTGGGTGTGCTCGGCGCACTATGGATAGGGGAGATCGCTTCTGCCTTCGAAGCAGCAACCGGCGTGGTGCTTTTGAATCCCGAAATCTATCCGATTGATTTTCTACCTTCGCAAGTTCTCATGTCTGACATAATCGGGATTGCGGCTGGGGTTTTGATTCTCTCTGTCCTTGCTTCGCTTTATCCGGCGCGCCAAGCAGCATCTCTGCGACCAGCATCAGTCCTGCGGGGCGATTAGCAAAAACTGACACAAATTCGCCTCTTCAGCAGTATCGAACTAAAGTTAAGGGCCACTGCAAAGGTGGCTCATGCGATTTTTTCTTTCCGCTTTTTGTCTTGGCATACTCTGCGTAACCCGCGCGTCGGACTTAGCACTTATCAGGTCTTTTTTGCTAGCGCTGTGCGCTTTGCTCATTCTGATAGCGACCTCGTCTCTGTGTATTCCTAGAATTCTAGCCGTAAAACAGAGAGCTCGGGTGGGACTATGGCTCTCTGTCTGCATTGTATTCTGCTGTGGCGCCTTGTTTCATGCGGTGACGGCAGAAAAACAACTCGATCATCAGTTGCCGCAAGAATTCGAGGGCATACCTCTCTTCATCGAGGGCGTTGTGCTTAATCTACCCTCTGTTGCCGGCGAGGCATACCGGTTCGAATTCGCGGTAAAAGCCGCCTGTCTGCTTGCTAGTCCCATGCCAAATAAAGACACAGCAAGCGTTCACGAGCGATTACCGTCGATGCGCACTAAATCCGCTGGACATTCAGCCTGTGGCAATCAAATTCCTTTTAGCGGCAGAATTCTATTGAGTTATTACATGCCTAGTTCCGACGATAGAACTGGAGGAGAAGCAGAGCGCGAAGAAAGGCCGCTCTATTATCCTGCGGAGTTGAGGCCAGGCTCAAGACTGCAACTTACCGTGAAGCTGAATAGGCCCCATGGTTTCTCTAATCCGGGAGGATTCGATTACGAGGCGCTTTTATTTCGAAACAAAATTCTCGCGAAGGGTTATGTCCGCGGAGCACTTGAGGTGAGGTCAGTTGAGAAACAAGGTAATGGTATCCCATCCTTGTTTTTATTAATCGAACAGCTTCGCTTCGAGATACGTAAAAGAGTTTTAGATAACAGCGAAAGCATGCGGCACACAGGGATAATTCTAGCGTTAGGGTTGGGCGATTCTAGCCTTATAACTCAAGCGGTTTGGAATCAGTTGCGTGAAACCGGAACAACCCATCTCCTCGTGGTGTCAGGGCTGCATGTAGGAATGATCGCCGTGTTCTTACTATTGTTATCCCGTGCGCTATGGAGACTCGTGCTTTTCTTTTTACCTCTACTCGCGCCTCTTGTACCGAGTCGTTAGGTATTCAGTCTTTGTTCTAGTGTGATTGGCACTACGGTATTTGCCTTTCTCTCAGGATGGGGTCTGCCGGCGCAGCGTGCGGTTGTGATGCTCGCGGTATTCGCAAGCGCTAAGCTTACTTCGCGACGCATTGGCGTAGTCTCTGGTCTGTTGCTCGCACTCACCTTTGTTCTTATCGGTTCCCCGCTCGCCGCGACAGGCTCAGGGTTTTGGCTTAGCTTCGCCGCCGTGTTGGCGTTAGTACTTGCCGCTGCCTCGCCGCAAAGTAACAAGTTCTCCGCTGAGGGAAATAACGGCGACTCCCCAACGCTTTCTCGGTTATCGCGTCAAGCAAAGCGATTGGTCTTACCTCAACTCATTGTGGCGCTAGCGCTCTTTCTGCCTTTGCTTGTTTTGGGTATCGATGTGTCTTTGTTAGCACCGCTGGTCAATTTGCTGGCGATTCCTCTTCTTACCTTCGCATTGCTGCCGGCTTCACTTCTCGCAATACTTGATTTGGCTCTATTCGAAGAAAGCGCACTGGGCGTGTTTTTACTCGCTGAACGACTATGTGATCAGTTATTTTTGTTGCTTGCGGCAGTTGCCGAATTTGAGTTCGTCTGGGCTCCGCAAGTCACCCTTTCTTCCGCGCACTACCTCCTTCTTGTGGTTTGTCTTTGTCTTTTTCCTGTCGCTTGGCGAACTCGCTGTGTTTGTGGGTTTTGGGTCACTGCAATAACTCTTACTGCTATAGACTGGCGTGCAGAGACCCATGAAAGCAAATGCAGTAAAGTTCCAGCCTCTCTGCGTCTTAATTTGCTCGATGTGGGACAAGGTCTTTCCCTTGTAATAAGAACCAATTGCCACACACTTCTCTATGATACTGGCGCAAGCCTTAGTGCGGACTTTGAAATGGGTAGTGTCGTGATCAAGCCCGCTCTACGAGCGTTAGGTATAAAAAAGCTAGATCGACTCGTTATAAGTCATGCCGACAATGACCACGCAGGCGGCGCAGCAGGCGTTCTAGCTTCGATTCCCATAGCGGATATTCATGCGGGTGGCTACGCCGAAAATAACGAGGCTTACGCGGAATTTCTCGGTAAGCGCGCGATGTCGCTGCGTTCGTGCCGCGCGGGTGAGTCATGGCGTTGGGACGGTGTAGTTTTCTCTTACCTAAGCCCGACAGCCATCGCTAGCGATGGAGAGGCGTCGAGCAGAGATAGGACTAAGAATTCTCAGTCGTGCGTCCTCAGAATAGCTCTAGGAGAATCCGTGATTCTCCTTACAGGGGATATTGAGCGAAATGATGAGGTGGAACTGGCGCTGCGCTATGAGCACGAATTAAAGACAACGCTTCTGATCGCGCCGCATCATGGCAGCAAAACGTCTTCTAGCTATGCATTGCTCAAACGCGCAACACCTGAAGTAGCATTCATTGCTGCCGGCTATAAAAATTCGTTTGGACATCCGCACTCCGAAGTTCTATCTCGCTATGCGCTACTTGGGATAGAGGCATTTAACACTGCAACACGAGGAATGCTCACCGTGGAATTGAATCGGCAAGGGCGCATGTCGTTTCCGCGCGCTTATCGAGAGACACACCGCCGCTATTGGAGACCCATAGCCAAACGCCTATGATAAGATTAGAAATAGCCCTTACCCCTTGGGTGAAAGAGAGGTGCGACGAGAGGTCGTCGCTCCGCAAGCGCAGGAGTTTAAGCAGTGTTCGACATACTTAATTCGGGCGGAATATTAATGCTGCCCATTTTACTCTGTTCAGTTATCGCTATTGCTATAGTTATCGAGCGCTCTTGGACACTCAGTACTACGCGTGTCATACCCAAATACGCGCTGGCTCAGGTCTGGACTTGGATCAAGAATGGGCAGCTCGATTCGTCGCGTCTACGAGAGGTGAGACGAGCATCCCCCCTAGGGCGGCTGTTAGTTGTCGGCTTGTCGAATAGCAAGTTTGGGCGTGCTGCGATGATCGAATCTATCGAATTAACAGCCGCGCAGATAGTCCATGAATTAGAACGCTATCTTGAAACGCTGGGAACAATAGCAGCGGTGACTCCGCTGCTAGGTTTGCTGGGGACTGTAGTAGGAATGATTCGTGTCTTCGGACAGATAATGCTCGTTGGCACGGGTGACGCAAATGCTCTCGCCGGCGGTATTTCAGAGGCTTTGGTGTCGACCGCAGCTGGTCTTTGTGTAGCGATCCCTGCTTACGCTGCACATCGATTCTTTTTGCGTAAAGTTGATGCTTTGGTATTGGGTCTCGAACAAGAATCGCTAAAACTAGTGGATGCCTTGCACAGTGATAAGACTGTTGAGGTAAGGAGTAGCGGATCATGAAATTTAGGCAGGCTCGACGAGAGTTGCCAGCATTAAATCTAACACCGCTGATTGATATCGTCTTCCTGTTGCTCATCTTTTTTATGGTGACAACAACATTCAGTCGTGAAACGAGACTTCTTGTGTCTTTGCCTGAGGCATCAGGAAGCCCCGAGAGTTCTATTGAATCGATCGAAGTGTTGGTTGATAGAGAAGGAGGTTATGCAATCAACGGACGCCGCCTGATCAATTCTGAGGTGGAGAGTCTGGTTCGGGGGCTTGAGCTAGAATCTGGTGGTGATGTTTCTCGGCTGGTGGTACTTGTCGCTGACGCGGAAGTGCGACATCAGGCTGTAGTCTCAGCAATGGAAGCAATCGGTCGTGCAGGGTTCGTAGGCTTAAGTATCGCAACGCGAGAGCCTTTAGAGAGAACGGAATGACATTTATTGAACGAGCCTGGTACCACAAGGCGAAGTGGCTCTATGCTCTTTGGCCTCTGCATTGGCTTTTTACAAAGCTTGCTGCGCGAAGGCGTAAGCGACTCTCGGTAAAAGCAGAGAAATGGCCTGTGCCGGTAGTAGTGGTCGGCAATATAAGTGTTGGCGGAACGGGGAAGACTCCATTGCTTATTGCCCTGGTCGCACATTTAAAGAATCAAGGCATAAATCCAGGTGTAGTTAGTCGCGGTTACGGCGGCAAGTCTGAAGACTTTCCAGTTAATGTGACTGGCGATACGGCAGTCCAAGAGTCTGGCGATGAAGCGCTGCTCATCGCGAGGCACTGTGGATGTCCAGTCGTCATCGATCCAGACCGCGTCTCAGCTATCACGTGCCTATTGGATCGGTATTCTGTTGACGTCGTGCTTTGTGATGATGGTTTGCAACACTATGCAATGGCGCGTGATATTGAATTGATCGTTGTCGATGGAGAAAGACAGTTCGGGAATGAGCTTTGCTTGCCCGCAGGGCCCCTGCGTGAGCCGCTCAGTCGACTAGGCGAAGCCGATCTCGTTGTTGTGAACGGTGCGAAAGCTATGTCACCAGAGGTGCGAGCGACGTTGTTGAACAATAGTGTGTCGTGGTCAAGCAACGAGGAAAAGCAAACATCGTCTCAGCCGCTCCAAGTGAATGGAACGACCGGATACCGCTATTCTGCACAAGGGTTCGCGATGACTATTGAGCCTGATTGCTTTATCAATGTGTTAAGTGGTGAGCGACGTCCTTACGGTGGTGCGCCTTTTAAGATGGGTAGCCGTCTGCAAGCAGTTTCGGGCCTTGGAAACCCCGAACGCTTTTACTCGATTCTAGACGAATTACCGCATAAGGTGTCGCGATTTAGCTTTCGAGACCATCATTGGTTTAAAAAAGAAGACTTTGAAGCGCTTGGTTTAGATGATAAGCAGCCGATAGTTATGACAGAAAAGGATGCTGTGAAAATTGAGCATTTTGCGCAGAATAATTTCTGGTATCTGAGCATCCGGTGCAGATTATCTGAAAACTTTCTCGCCGCTTTCGATAGATGTCTCGCAACGGCCCGAGCGGAGAAAGTGCAAAACGCCAATTAGTGGTTACTCGCAATGAGGTAAGATTATGGTAGACCAAAAATTATTAACTCTTCTGGCATGTCCCCAGTGTCATGGCGAACTCGTTTTCGATAAAGAATCGAGGCCCGCCGAAGATGTGGTTGGAGAGCTTATTTGCCGAATAGACGCGCTCGCGTATCCGGTTAAGGACGGCGTACCTGTAATGCTTATAAATGAAGCGCGAGAGTTAACACTGGAAGAGGTCGAGTCGTACCGATGAGCTTTTCTGTTGTAATCCCAGCGCGCTATGCGTCGACACGACTACCAGGTAAGCCCTTGCTAGACATTTCGGGTAAACCCATGATCCAGCACACTTGGGAGCGGGCATTGCTGAGTGGCGCAACGCGTGTGGTGATTGCGACGGATGATGAACGTATTCTCGAGGTGGCAAACGCCTTTGGTGCCGAGGCTCTGATGACTTCAGCCTCTCATCAGTCCGGTAGCGATCGAATTTGCGAAGTGGTAGATGCGTTAGGTTTTCATGATTCAGACTGTGTGGTCAATGTGCAGGCAGATGAACCGCTTATCCCCTCAGAGGCAATCGATCAGGTAGCCGAATGTCTAAAGCACAATGCAGATTACGGCTTGGCAACGCTCTGTGAGCCAATTGAGAATGAGCGCGAGTATATAGAATCGAGTTCCGTGAAAGTGGTCATGGATAAGTTTGGGCGAGCACTTTATTTTAGTCGCGCGCCTATACCCGCTAGTGTATCGCTACCTGATGGATGCTACCGCCACATAGGTATCTATGCTTACCGAGTAGGTGTCCTACGCAAATTCGTTACATGGCCCGTGGCTCCGATCGAAGCCGTTGAGAGGCTGGAGCAATTGCGTGCGCTTTATAATGGTGTTGC
>Ga0255763_1004071_pt1 | contig 12687 bp, 12 predicted proteins | sample 041ome_2_FD_179963 | JGI IMG/M metagenome (GOLD analysis project Ga0255763, IMG submission 179963) | Coastal salt marsh microbial communities from the Groves Creek Marsh, Skidaway Island, Georgia - 041406US metaG (version 2) | ecosystem: Environmental > Aquatic > Marine > Intertidal zone > Salt...
TCTTTTGTAAACGGGTTTCTACATTGCCACGAAATTCGACCCAATTGGCACGAGGAAACATCAGGCTGGCCTGGGCTCTCCTTCGCGGGCTTCCACTTGCAATTTTGTCAGGAAGCGAGACTCCTTCCTTGATAACCAAAATATCTGCCGGGTTTTCCCGTGGTAAAAAAGCCACAAGATCCAAGCCTTTTGGTATGTCGGTGGGCATATCTTTTGCACTATGTACAGCGAGATCGGCCCGCCCATCAAGCAAAGCCAATTCAAGCTCTTTGGTAAATAAACCCTTCCCTCCCGTTTTCTCCAAAGACCAATCAGTCTGACGATCTCCCGTTGTAACCATAGGAAGTAAGACTACTTCCCTTTTGAGTTTACCAATAATACGCGCAGCAACCAATTCCGCCTGCTTTAGGGCAAGAGGACTGCGACGAGTGGCTAAGACTAAGGGCTTGGATGCCATAGCTTTATGCAGCCAATGGATCTAAAGGAGCTGGGCCATACAAGAAAACCCAACGATGTGAGAAAAGATTAGGAGTAGGAAGCCTGGGCACCCTTAATATTTTTCTTAGGTATCCAAGGCATCACTGCACGCAAACTTCTTCCAGTAACCTCGATCGGATGGTTCTCTCCTTCTTCAAGCAATTTATTGTAGTTAGGAAGTCCAGCTTGGTGTTCCTTGATCCATTCCTTGGCGAATTTTCCACTTTGGATTTCCTTAAGGATGGTTTTCATCGATTTCTTAACATTGGCATTCACTACCCTGGGTCCACGGGTAATATCTCCATACTTTGCAGTTTCAGAGATCGAAAACCTCATTCCTGCAATACCGGACTCGATCATAAGATCCACGATAAGCTTGAGCTCATGCAAGCACTCAAAATAAGCCATTTCAGGGGCATAACCAGCTTCCACAAGGGTCTCGAAACCGGCTTGGACAAGGGCCGATGCACCCCCACAAAGAACGGCTTGCTCCCCAAATAAATCCGTTTCCGTTTCTTCCTTAAAAGTGGTTTCCAAAATACCGGCTTTGGCACCTCCAACACCTGCAGCCCAGGCGAGCGCAATTTGCTTAGAATCCTTGGCCGAACCTTTAAGCACAGCAAAAAGGGCAGGTACTCCCTTCCCCTCTTTGAACTGGGAGCGAACCAGATGCCCAGGACCTTTAGGAGCGACCATGATTACACTTACCCCGCGAGGAGGTTTGATTAAGCCGAAGTGAATCGCAAATCCATGTGTAAATAGAAGGGTTTTCCCTTTAGAAAGATTGGGCTTAATCTCAGTCTCATAGACCTCAGCCTGTTTCATGTCAGGAACACCGATCATGATGACATCGGCTTTTTGCACGGCTTCGGCTACTTCAAAGACCTCAAACCCATGACGCTTGGCCACACGAATGGACTTGCTACCTTTGTAAAGACCGATGATCACATTCAATCCACTATCTTTCAGATTGAGGGCGTGAGCGTGTCCTTGGGAGCCGTAACCAATGACGGCAAGCGTTTTCTTTTTCAGAGGAGTTATTTTCGCCTCCTTGTGCGTGTATACTTTCGCAGGCATTATGCTATTTTGGGGTTACTAGGTTAATAGTTTCCGGTTATAAAATCAATTTTCGTTAAGCCCTCTTCTGAGGGAGACAACTCCTGTGCGTGCCAGTTCACTTACGCCGAACGACTCAAGGAGATTAAGAAAAGCTTTAATCTTGTTTTCATTTCCAGTCGCCTCGATAATCAGGCTGGTAGGAGCTACATCGATGATCTTACCACGGAAAACATCACAAATCTGGGTTATTTCGGATCTGGTTTTCGAATCAGCATCCACTTTCAATAAGACAAGCTCCCGTCCTACTGCCTCATCCCCATGGTAATTTTCTACCTGAATCACATCGACTAATTTATCCAATTGCTTGATGCATTGATCCAAAGCTTTTTCATCTCCGTTGAGCGTAGCAGTAATACGTGAGCGGCCGTTTGCATGAGTAGGAGCAACATTCAGCGTATCAATATTGAAACCACGACCGCTAAAAAGTCCGGCAATTCGGGCAAGAACCCCGAATTTATTTTCAACTAGTACGGATATAACGTGACGCATGACGGATTAAGTGGGAAATGGTGGACGGCACAGGACTCGAACCTGTGACCTACTGGGTGTAAACCAGTCGCTCTAACCAACTGAGCTAGCCGTCCTTAATTTAAAGTAAAGGGATAAACTAAGAATCCCATTCATTCTGGCAAGCGTGAATCATTCGCTTGCCCCAACTTCAACCCGAATCGTTTTGGGCCCAAGGATGGGTTTGGGGGACGCTTTGAACTTTTCCGGGGGCGAACTTGATTGAAAAGAAGAGGAGGATGACTCTTGAGGACTCCTTCTTACCGAGGAAGTTGAATTAGATATTTTTTTCGGCCCCATCCAGTAGTTACTATTGCCCGAGGGAATTGCTTGTCCTCTGGTGGAAGGTAAGCCAGAACCTTGGACCGGACTCTGCCTTATGGCATCAGTCGCCCCTGAAGCACCCGCACGCTGGACTGGAAAGCCAGGTTCTTTGGGTCGATCTCGGCGGAACTGATAGCGGTTGATATCTTGAAGGGACATATTGTTCACTTTGTCCATCCATTCATCCACTCGATCATTCAATCGAGCGTAATAAGCGTCCCTGAACTCAACCGCATTTGCGGCTGGATCGCGCTTGGAAAGATTTTGGTTGTTAGCCCGCTTAAAGTTTTCCTGGGCAATCTGATCGTTCAAAGGTGTTTCAATCTCGATTTGAGTCGTTGTAAATCTCTCTCTTCCCAGAATTTTCGCATTCCCCATGGGAAACCTTTTTCCACCAAAAGGGGAAAAGTGAGAAGGCCACTCTTCAACCGTTATTCTGCGGGAAGAGGATGGACTTAGCCTATTGAACTTGGAAGCACGCCCACTCAGGGAACTCATCTTACCATCCAGTCTTTGCACTCTTTTAGTAAAATCGTTCGCTTTCTGCTGAGCATAACTATCCTGAATTCCTCCAAAAAACATCAGACAAAAGATGCAGGAAATCCTCGACTTTACCGAACGGCTCATGAATAAAACATATACAATTGTCTACACCCTTCATCAAGATTGAACCCTTTAAAAAATGAAAGCTTATTTATCCTTACTTCAAAGATTAATGGACGAAGGAGTCTATCGTAGTGACCGTACAGGTACTGGCACCTGGTCTGTCTTTGGCGAACAGGTAAGATTCAGTCTCCACGATGGGTTTCCCCTCCTGACGACAAAAAAGCTTCACCTTCGGTCGATCATCCATGAATTGCTTTGGTTTTTAAATGGGGACACCAATGTGGGCTATCTTCAGGAAAACAAAGTTTCTATCTGGGACGAGTGGGCCGATGAAAACGGTGATCTTGGGAGGGTTTACGGCGCCCAGTGGACGGACTGGAAAAAATCGGATGGCAGTGGATCCGTAAATCAAATCGATGAAGTGATTCGATCCATCCGAGAAAACCCGGATAGCCGAAGACACCTCGTTTGTGCATGGAACCCAGGTGAACTGCACCTCATGGCCCTCCCCCCATGTCATGCTCTGTTTCAATTTTATGTCGCAGATGGAAAATTAAGCTGCCAGCTCTACCAACGCAGTGCCGACCTGTTCCTTGGGGTTCCCTTCAACATTGCATCCTATGCTCTGCTCACGATGATGATTGCCAAAATCTGCAACCTCCAAGCCCATGAATTTGTTCATACCTTTGGAGATCTACACCTCTATTCCAATCACCGTGAACAAGCGGATCTCCAACTTTCACGCGAACCTCGGCCCAAACCCAGAATGCTTATTCATGGGGACCAAAAAGAAATTACAGACTTCAAGTTTGAGGATTTTGAACTCGTAGATTACGACCCACATCCAGGGATCAAAGCACCCATTGCCGTATGAGTTTTGCCCACCCTTACAAAGCCATTGTTGCGGTTGCCGAAGATGGGGTGATTGGACGAGGTGGCGACTTGCCTTGGCGACTTTCAGAGGATCTTAAGTGGTTTAAAAAGATCACTTTAGGTCATACTATTCTTATGGGAAGAAAAACCTGGGAATCTCTTCCCGGAGCCTTACCCAGCAGGCAAAACTGGGTCTTAAGCCGGACCGCAAATCAGAAGGATGGTATGTCCGTTTTTCGATCCATGGAAGAAGTCCAGCAGGCTCTTGTACCCGCCCAAACCTTGTTTATCATTGGGGGTGGCGAAATCTACTCCATGGCACTGCCACTATGCCACGAACTGTTCATCAGCGAAGTCAGGCGAAAAGTACCGGACGGAGATGCGTTTTTTCCCAACTATAAAGATCAATTCCGACCGGTAGAAGTATTGGACGATAATCCTGATTTCTTACTTCGCAGATGGGTCCGTGTGTAAGGTTTAAATTTTTAAGTCAAATGGAAGAAATGTTTCCTCTTGGTCCGTAGCAACCTTAATTTGTGCCCACAAGCGGTAATTCCCAGGCGCTGGAGATTTAAAGTTAAAAGAAAGCGGTCCAATCCTCCTATCCTCCATCGATTTAGGCGGTTCGTACTCAAGGGGATGCAAATGAGCAAATCCGGCTTTATTGGGCTCAAATGCAACCAAGTGAGCAAAGGCTCCCATCACCGGCTTGAGAGGAAGGTTCTTTCCGTCCTTATCCAAGGCAGAAAATGTTAAAACCCAATCATCATCAGAGCCTTCCAGAATCGATGCGTCCAAAAGGAATTCACGGTCCCCCTTTTCTACTATCAATGAGGTTCCGGATGGTTGGATGACTCCGGACTCACCCGGGACTTCGAATTGAGCAGCGAGTAAAACTCTTCGGGGACTGCGAAGAGGAATTAAATCTAAGTAGACCTTATATTCCCCGGCCTTATTGGGGGTAAGCGTAAATCGCCAAATACCATTAAACAGTGGGTCAGGTTCAGGATGAAGGTGCTGGTAGTCGTCCATCGTTGGATCAATGGCCAAGAGATGAATTTTCTTGGTATGGCTAAAGGCAACATCTTCTTTCCCTAGAGGAGATCCATCCGCTTGTTTGATATTCATCTCAAAACGACAAGGTTTACCAATTTCCAAAGGATCGAGTGGGCGGAAGTCCAGACTCATCGGCCAACGTCGAATCGATAAATCCACAAAACCATCATCACCCGGACCACAGTAATCCAACTCTCCTTCTAGGTTGTAGGTCTCTTCATGAAGAAAATCACATGGCTCCACTGGTAAGGACCGCACCACAAAGTAGATAGCCACAAAAGGAATCGATAAAAGCAGGGGAGCAAACTTGGAGGTAAAAAACGATTTCACAGGCAAATTTAACCTTCTACACCCTCAGGCAACCGAGCCAGAAAATCTTCCGCAGACCATTGGCTACCGGGAAACTGGTAGATGATTTGTCTTTTAGAATTAATAATCATCGTCCTCATGGTATGGTCTAAAGGAAGATCATCTATATTTTTTCGAAAAATACCGAATTGACGGGTAAGATCGTCAATAACTGATTTATTAGCCGTCCCTAAACGAAAATTACCTTCCTCCAAGCTGTAAGCCCTGGCGTAAGATTTTAAAACCCCCGGAGTGTCAAAATCAGGATCTAAGGTTATTGAGAGAAAGCGAACATGAGGAACTTTAGTTTTATGGGCTAAGGTTTGAAGTTTCTTCATCCTCATTGTGGAAGCCGGGCACATTTCTGCAATCGAACAACGGGTGAAGATAAAATTTAAAACGGTTACCGATCCATCAAAATAATCAGTGGTCAGAATTTGGCCGTCTTGATCATAAAGAGCAAAAGGGGGTAAAGTATCCCCAACCGACCGAATCATACTATCTCCCAAACTTAATGTATCCCTGCGGAGGAGCCGATTCACATTATTGACACGAATTCTTTCGGCACGATCATCTGGCCAGACTCGGGTTAGAAAATAACTTTCTCCTTCCTGTGGACTGAAGGTTAGTTTAGCAGAAGCACGGAATGTACTCTTTAAAGAAAGAAGATTTAGATCCCCTGGCTGGACAGTAAAAGACTTTTCGAATCCCGAAAATTCACCCCAATCTTTATGGAGCCCCTTTCCGCATCCCAGAATTTCCGCCTGAACCGTGCTGTTGTTATGATCCAAGAGTATAACTCTCGCTCGAACTTCTTCGTTTTTGAGTGAAGTTTTGACCCCAATGTTTTGCGAATTCTGTTCACATGACAGAAGGAAAAGCAAAGCTGCAAGGAGGACCTTAGTGCGTACTAAATTCACAATCTCGTCTTATTGCAACTTCTGCCACCAAGCAATTTCAATTCCCAAAAATCAGTGAGATTTTAAGCCTTGAATGGGTTCATATTTTAAAAATCAAACCACTGCTCCAAACAACTCAAGTTAACTGAACTGCACCTAATTATTAGCTGAGCTTTCAATCAATAATAATGTAGCTATCACCTTGATTGCTTTTGTTTGCCAAATCATAATTGTATTATTAGAAATTCTACTGACGTGAGTCTAGGAAAACCCATACCAGCAAAGCCCCACCCCGGCTCGCTTTCAAGTTCGCCGGGTTTCTCTGTGCATGGCATGTACGAACTGACCAAGCCTCGGTTGAGTTTGCTATCTGTTTTCACCGCCTCCCTAGGATACCTTGTTCGTGAGCCTCTCCAAGCAGATTGGTCTATTTTTATATGTCTCACCCTTGGGACGGCTCTTGCTGCGGCCGGAGCTGCGGCCCTCAATCAATGGATGGAGAAATCCGAAGATGCCCAAATGGCGCGTACTTCTTCACGCCCGCTTCCTGCTGGGTTAGTGACTCCCCAGTTTGCTGTCCTTTTTGGAACGATCCTTTCTTCCATCGGCCTCTACATTCTTTGGGTTGGAACCAATCCCTGGGCCACCACTCTTACACTCGCGACTCTGGTGGTTTATCTCCTACTATACACCCCCATGAAAAAACGGAGTCCTTATGCTACGGAAGTTGGGGCAATCTCAGGGGCGCTTCCTCCCCTGATCGGGTGGGTAGCCGCAGAAGGTGCACCCACCATCTACGGGTGGATTTTATTTGGTATCCTTTTTGCCTGGCAACTTCCCCACTTCATGGCCATCGCCTGGAATTTTCGTGATGATTATTCCAAGGGTGGATTTAAGCTCCACCAATTAGGAGATCCGGATGGTCGTGCTCTTGCTCGAAAAAGTTTGTTCTACTCTATCCTGCTCACGGTATTCGTTTTTTGTCCCTACTTCCTCGAACTTAATCAATCGCAACCAGGCCCTTTCTACCTTGCTTCTGCCTGTTTTCTTTCTCTTTACTTACTTTTCCCAGCGATCCGTTTCTTTACCTCGCAAAACCGAGATCAATCTGCCAAAAAGCTTTTCATTGTTACTATTATTTACTTACCCCTCCTCTTTGCCGCTCTCGTTATAGATAGGTACTTATAATATTAAAACTCATGACCTCGATTCTATCTAAACTCTTCTCCCTTCCGCATCTTTTTATCGGTGCCCTCATCTTGCTCTCAGGCAGTTGTTCTCGAATTGATCATAAGCAATCTGCCCTCGACCCCAAAGGTTTGGTATCTCAAAATCAGTATGATGTTTTCATGCTCTCCGTTTGGATCACGATCTTTTTATTTTGTGCAGTAGGCGGATGCTTACTTTATGTTCTCTGGAGGTATCGTGCTAAAACTGCAGAAGAAGCCAAAGAAATACCTCCTCAATCCCATGGTAACTCGATGATTGAAACTGGTTTAATTATCGCTTCAGCAATCATACTTGTCATCCTCGCTGTTCCCACCCTTCAGGGAATCGTTTTATTGAACCGAGTCCCAGACGCCAACGATACAGAAACCCTTGAAAAACTTGGGCTGGATCGCAGCCAAATTGATGGTGCAATTACCGTAAATGTTACCGGTAAAAGATTCTTTTGGGTCTTTGAATACCCGCAATATGGGATTGTTACCGCCAACGAATTAATTTTTCCTGCATCGAAAGCGGTTCGCATCAACCTGCGGACAGAGGATGTAATTCATAGTTTCTGGGTTCCCAAACTTGCTGGAAAAATGGACCTCATGCCCGGTCAGGAAAACTTCATGTGGTTTATCGCGGACCAGAGCAAAATTATTGGAGATGAGGATGCTGCGACGGCTATGCCTTCCGTTCATGATGGAGAGATGCGTGCACAGGTTTTTGCTAAACAAAAATTTACCGATGAATTCGAACCCGTGGGAGGTCTCTTCTATGGACAGTGTGCTGAATATTGTGGGAATTCACATGCTTACATGTCATTTCGTGCTTTGGCTCAGACGGACGAAGACTTCGATCAATGGGTCCAGCGTTTTCAAGAGGCTCAAAATCCTAATCTTCAAACCAAAAACTACGACCCTAGCCAATCTTATTCCAAAGGTTCATTGGTCTCTTTCGCGGATCCGAAGTTAGGCTCAGGTGCGAACCGAGAATACCGTTCCATTCGTAAAACAGCCCCTGGCCAATCTCCGCAACTTAACCCGGGTGCCTGGGAGAAAGCTCATTCGGATGATTATGAAATTGGCAAACAGCTCTTTGGTTCGCTGCAGTGTGTGCAATGCCATGCGGTTAATCGTACAGGTTTAGGAGCAAAGGGACCAAACCTCACCCTTTACGGTCTCCGTACCTCCCTTGCCGCTGGATGGATGCGTAATGACGAAGAAAGCCTAAGAAAATGGCTCAAAAATTCTAATGATATCAAATACGGAAACCTCATGTGGAATGGGGAAGGCGTTGATGATCGGCACCCCTTACGGAACCTGGAAAACGATGATGTTAAGGTGGACCAATTAATTGCTTACCTACTCGGACAATCCTAAAACTTTAAATTTAATTGTAAGAACCCAAATACTGCTATGGCTACCGAATCTATTAAGTATGTCGCCCCAGATACCGAAAACAAGGTGAAGACTCAGGTCTTCCCAAGACCTGGTCAGCACACCACCGGCTTGGTCGACTGGTTGACAACCATTGACCACAAGAAAATCGGGTTAATGTACGGTTTAACCGCTCTCTTCTTTCTCATTATCGGAGGTATTGAAGCCCTTCTCATCCGCTCCCAACTATGGGATCATAACATGACGGTTTTGACCAACCGCGAGTACAACCAGATGTTTACCATGCATGGAACCACTATGGTTTTCTTGGTGATTATGCCCCTGAGTGCTGCCTTCTTTAATTTCATCATGCCGCTACAAATCGGTGCCAGAGATGTGGCCTTCCCTCGGATGAACACTCTCAGTTTGTGGTGCTTTGTTGCCGGGGGAATTATTCTAAATCTTAGCTGGTTTTTTACAGGAGGTTCTCCTGCGATTGGATGGTTTGGATATGCCCCACTAACTGATACCCGTTTTGCTGAGGTCATTGGAGATAGGGGTCCTGACTTTTGGGTCTTTGCCCTGCAAATTCTTGGAGTCGCCTCTTTGCTGGCTTCCTTCAACTTCATCACCACGATCATTAACATGCGTGCACCTGGTATGACGATGATGCGGCTCCCCTTATTCACTTGGATGACCTTGATCGTTAGTTTCCTGATCATCCTTGCTTTTCCTGCAATCACGATCGCCTTGGTAGAATTGATGTTCGATCGGACTTACGGAACTAACTTCTTTGATTTCCTTGAAGGTGGTAAACCTCACCTTTGGCAACACCTCTTCTGGATCTTTGGTCATCCCGAAGTTTACATTCTTATCCTTCCTGCGATGGGGATTGTATCCGAGGTTATTCCTGTCTTCTCCCGCAAACCATTGTTTGGTTATGGTTTGATCGTATTCTCAGGGGCCATCATTGGTTTCATGGGATTTGCTGTTTGGAGTCATCACATGTTCACAACTGGTATGGGTGTGGTCGCAACCTCAGCGTTCTCTATGTTGACCATGCTGATTGCGATTCCTACTGGAGTTAAAATTTTTAACTGGATCGGCACCATGTGGGGCGGTCGCATCCGCTTCGATACCCCAATGCTCTTCGCCCTCGGGTTTATCACCATGTTCATGATCGGTGGCTTCACCGGAATTATGCACTCATCTGTGCCCATCGATGCTCAGCATCAGGATTCTTATTTCGTGGTCGCTCACTTTCACTATGTTTTGATCGGTGGTGCCCTCTTCGGCCTGTTCTGCGGTTTTTACTTTTGGTTGCCCAAAATGACCGGTCGGATGATGAACGAGAAACTGGGAAAATTTGTGTTCACCCTTATGTTCATCGGGTTTAACCTTACCTTCTTCCCCATGCACTACCTGGGTATGATTGGTCAACCCCGCCGTACCCACACCTACAACGAGGGTCATGGGTTTGAGACCTGGAATCAAATTGCAACCATTGGTGCCTTCATCCTCGGGGTTGGTATTGTCATTGGCATCTATCAATTCGTGAATTCTTTCTTCAACAAGAAGCTCAAGCCTGCAGGTAAAAATCCTTGGGACGCACGTACACTTGAATGGACCCTTTCTTCCCCCGTTAAAGAGTACAACTTTGCACGCACTCCCATCATCAAAGCAAGGGATCAGGCTTGGGAAAACACTTACGGGCCCAAAGATAACCAATCTGAAAAAGAACCCCTGGATGATCACGGAGTTCATATGCCCGACCGGTCCTGGTGGCCCCTTGTAACGGCCCTTGGACTCTTTGGAATGTGTCTCGGTATGCTTTTTCACCGTACTATTGATCCAAGTGGAGAACTCGTTCGAAACTACACCTTCGCTATACTGGGCGGTGTAGTGATGGTTGCCGGCATCATCATGTGGGCACTGGAAGGCCCAGGCGGATACCATTTATTTCCCAAAGAAGACGAAGAATAATTTTACCCTACTCTAAATTTTATTTTTAATTATGAGCGACGCTAGTGCACATGCCCTCGAGCATCACGAACCTGTAACCAGCACAGGTATCCCAAACAAGAAAGTCCTGATGTGGGCCTTTCTCGGTTCCGACTGTATGTTTTTCGGCACCCTGATCTCCACCCATCTTATTTACCGTAAGATCTCAGCCACCGTTGGTGGAAATTTTTTGGATATCCGAGATGTGTTCGATATTGAGCTAACCTCATTTAGTACCTTCATCCTGCTCGCAAGTTCTCTCTTCATGGCTCTAGCGGTTTCCGCCATTCATAAAGGAAACTTGAAGAGCACCCGTTGGATGCTTCTGGGCACCATCGTTTTTGGTGCCATCTTTCTGGCCTGTCAGGTGTATGAGTTTACCCATTTCGTCCACGCACCTGGCAATGAGCTCACTCTTTCAACCTATCGAGGTGAACCTCATGTATTTGGCTCCACATTCTATGTCCTTACCGGAACACATGGTACCCACGTAGCTATCGGTGTATTTTGGTTACTTGGGTGGCTGGCCTACTCCTTTACTGGAAAAATGAGTACCGCCCATGCATTGGATGTGGAAATTTGCGGTCTTTACTGGCACTTTGTTGATATTGTATGGATCATTATTTTCCCCGTCATTTACCTGATGGAATATGCCATGTAATCCTACTTCATTTTAATTTTAAAAATCATGAGCGGACATTCCGAAGACCCAGTTGCAGAAGAAAGCAAGCGCTTCTTCACCTTTTTTAATTTATCTATGTTTCTCGTCGCCATCACCGGCGTCGAGATCGTGATTATTTATGTTAAGACCTTTGACAGTTCCTCCATCATTGGAGTCCTGTTTGCCACATCTATCGTCAAGTTTATTGGAGTGGTATGGTGGTTTATGCATCTCAGGTGGGACAAAGTACTGAACACCATATTGTTCCTTATGGGATTAGTCATTGCCTTGGCTACCTACTTTGCCGTGATTTATATGTCTGACTCCCACCCGGTCGTGGAAAAATTTGAGGTGGCTAAAATCGAAGACCAATGGAAAGCCAAGCATGCGTACAAAGCGAGTGATTTTGTCCTGCAGCAGGATGCATTCTTTCAAGCTAAATCAGACTTCGAATCAGGGGATCAGTTTAATCCTAAAAACTGGAAAAAAGTAAAAGGTATTCCCCACGCTATTTCCTACCGTATTACTGGTGGTGCTGATACCATTGAGATCAACTCACTAAATCCAGAAACCCCATTTTTCCACTTATCCCATCCACAAGGGGAAAAAGAAATTGAAGCTTCGACCACTGCTCTACTCGCTTCATCCGCAACCACGGCTGACTTTCGTTTGAAAGTACGTTCTGAAGCATTCTGGACTGAATCTCAGTAGAAGAAACCTGCACCACTCGATACAACCCGCTCATTTGCCATAGGCGGGACTATCTTTAGGAATCTTTTTCATACTACATGGAAAACTCTCCGATTACATTACTCCATTGGCATACCGAACCAGCCCTGATTGGTGGGATCTTGTTTGTAGGTTGGGCTTACTCCCTGTTTATGGGCCCGTATCGCGAAAAGACCTGCCCGGACTCACCAAACTCGCTCCAACATTCTTTGTGGTTTTCAGCCGGGTTAATCACCTTTTACCTCGCAGTTGGATCGCCCTTAGATCCTCTAGGTGAAAACTTTCTCTTTTCCGCCCATATGATCCAGCACAACATCCTTATGTATGTGTGCCCCCTCTTTATCCTTCTTGGTCTTCCCAAAGCCTTAGTGGATCACTTTCTTACATCTAGACCATCGCTGGAAGGAACCCTCCGTTTTCTTGCTCATCCCATTATTGCAGGCTTACTGTTCACTCTGGTCTTTTCCTTCTGGCATGTGGGTGTCTTTTATGAAGCCGC
>Ga0255763_1004074_pt1 | contig 12685 bp, 7 predicted proteins | sample 041ome_2_FD_179963 | JGI IMG/M metagenome (GOLD analysis project Ga0255763, IMG submission 179963) | Coastal salt marsh microbial communities from the Groves Creek Marsh, Skidaway Island, Georgia - 041406US metaG (version 2) | ecosystem: Environmental > Aquatic > Marine > Intertidal zone > Salt...
TTCTTTTCCGTTAAATCGCTTCTTTGTTGTGTACACACCACAAAGAGTACCGAAGAAGAAGATGGTCGCGACGACGAGGAGGAGCACTACTGCGAGAAGCAGCGGCGGCATTAAAAATTCTTCGAAATCTTCTTCTTCGAAAAGTGCATCATCGTGGCAAAACCCGGGTTTGAAAAGAGAATTCCTCTCCGCGTTTTCGATGGCGTTCGGGATGTTGTTCGTCCCGATGCAAAAGAATCTGTTTTTGTTTCTCGCGGAAAAGTTGATTTCGATGGAAACGAAAGAGATGTTGAAGACGCGATATGCAAACGAAATTATCGTCGCTTTATTGTTCATCAACTTGCAGTTTTATTTCGGACCGATATATGGACGGTTTTCCAAAGGGTCGTGCAATAATCCAACGGTGTATATATTGAGAGGATTCATGGGAGAAATATCGTTCGCGGAGGCGTTTAATGGCGCGATGGTGGTGGTTGTAGCACACATCGCCGCGTTTATGGCATATTTCATTCTTCACGTTGAATTGGGAGAAGCGATTTTACCAGCCGGGTCGCCGGTTATCGCCGTTGGATCGCAACGCGAAGCCGTAACGAGCGAAGCGGTGGTCGCGTTTCTGAACTTTCTGGCGTTTGATTTCGCGGCAAAGACGATGCCGAAAGGCGTGCAACCGGCGTTTGGCGCTTTGTTTTACTGCATCGTTATCACCGTAGAGAAGTGTAAGTATTCTTGCGGGTACATGAATCCGGCGGTGGTTTTAGCCTCGCACGTCGTGTGGGGGCAAACGATGATGAAGAGTAAGAAAATCTTTTCGATCGAGCGAATACTCGAGGCTGCGCAACACGAAGCGAATAGGCCGTACGTGTACGGGGCAGTTTTGGGGTCGTTGATGACTGCAGTCGTAGCTAAAGCGATCGATATGGCTACGTCAGTATCATCATCTGGAGTAGTAAGTGGTAGCAAGAAAAGCTCCTCTTCTTCGACGACGACAAAACAGAAGAAGAAGAAGAAGGCTGAAACGACGACGAAAACAAGAAGCGCGGGGGGCGCGGCAAGTTCGCTGAGGAAGCGGAAGTAAAGTAAATAGATTTTGTTGAATATTATTACGTAAGTATTGTGTTTTACGGAAACTAGTTCTTTTATTGCTACCTCACTCCGGTGACTTATTATTAGCTCATCTCGCGCTAGCCAAAATCATTTCCGCTCGAAAGATTAGGGAGTTAAACCCACGACGCCGCAGGCCAACCTTTGAAAATAAATGAGTAAAATAGATAAGAGCAAAAAAATACCAACCTTGCGCCCGCGTTACCGGTCGTGGAACTCGTCTTGCCTTGCGTGCCGATTTCCGAGTTATCCCCTTTACCCAAATCATCTTCCAACTCGTGAATCACGAACGCTCTGCCGACGATGGAGTTTGCCCCGGACAAAGGAATTTGCATATCCTTAATGGTAAACTTGCACCCGCCGGCATCCGCGATGACGTTACCCAAATCCCCGGCGTGTCTGACCGAATCCGTCGGCGCGCCGTGCGTCATCTTGTTCGGGTTAAAGTGCGGACCAGTGGACATGCACCCGTTGGTCGTGTCTCCGAATTCGTGCACGTGCAAACCGTGTTTGCCCGGCGCCAAACCGGTGATGTCGCCGACAACCGTCGTCGCGCCAGACGGGTCATCTTGCGTCAAAGTTAACGTGCCCGCGACGCCAGCCGTACCGGTGAGAACGACGACCGCTTTCTGTTTGTTTGTTTGTTTGTTTCGGATAATATATATAAATAATAATGTGTATAAAGTCAGTATTTAAGCCGCAGATTCTTCTAAATATGCGTTCTTTTTTCCCACCATTTTCGTCCCCCGAAGCAAAAAAAAGAGAAGAATTGTAGTAGTTATAAAATAGAAAACCACGTACTTGTTCGGCGTTGACGGCGAACGCGACCGGGGTCTTTCTCGCGGCTTTAGAAACCGTTTTCAACCTGTGTATATATGTTGTTGTTAATAATGTTATCATTATATTCGCGCGTGAAGAGAGAGTCGATAATATGTGCGGTTAACAGAGCATTCATTTTGAGAAGTAAAACGAGTCCAAAATTTTAGCTCTAGGGTAAAAAGCCACGTAGACTCGTCGTCATCGATCGTCGTCATCAATACTAATACTAGAAAAACGTACCCTCGGCGGCCAGCGCACGCGCATCGAGAAGAGCACGCGTGTTGGTTTGCTTGGATTTGGCACTGAATAGTTGAAGAAGAACTGATGGCAAACATACTTATTATTATATTATTCAAAGTGTAGCAGAGAATGTGCTTTAGATGTGAAGTGACGTTTTTCTTTATCCAAAACTTGTGTGTCATGAGAAGTTTTTTCCACAGAATAAAAAACCGCATTAGAGCGTAGTAGTATAATAAAAAGATGATACAGATGACGATGACGATGCAAACAAAACCTCCTCAAAATGTTGCTCCCGTTGCTCCTGTTGCTCCTGTTGCTGCTCGCGCTGCTGCTGCTCGGGCGAGGGGTAGTCGTTTTATTCCACGACAAAAACAACAACAAAAACAACGACCCAAAAGTCGAGTGACGGCGATGACGAGTAGAAGGAGTTATTCTTCTTCTCATCATCATCATCATTCAATAAAGAAGGATACAAATATCCGCCGCCGCACTACTGCTCAAACATCATCATCGAACGACGATGATTACAACGCAAATGACATCAACGGAAGTAATAAAAAAGGAGTCGCGAGAGAGATTGAGTTTATGGTGGAAATGCGCTGTGGGAAGTGCGTGGAGAAAGTCGAAAAATCCGTCCTTTCTCTCGAAGGCGTTATTCAAGTCTCCGCGTCACTCGGAACGAATACGGTGCGAGTGCTCGCGACGTCTTCGGTGAAAACGGTGGAAGAGAAGATCGCGTCTACGGGATATAAAACGCGTTTAGTTGGTCAGGGGAACGTGGAGTTGTTCAACGAACGACTCGCGGAACGATTAGGTATGGATTTGAGAACGTTGAGGCAGTCCTTAGCCGCCGTCGCGGAGTTTAAAGGAGAGGCGTATCAACACGGGAGTTGTAAAGGCGTCGTGCGGTTCGTGCAAGTGAACGAAGAGACGGCGACGTTTGAGGCGGACGTGTTAGGCTTAGAGAAGGGGAAAAAGTACAAATTGCGAGTGCGGATGTATGGAGATACGACGAGAGGGGTGGAGAGCTGCGGGGAAGTGTATCAAAATACGAACGAAAATGAACGAGAAGAGGAAATATTATTAGGCGAAATGTGCGCCGTGCAAGCCATGGAGGACGGGTCGATTAAAGCGAGTTTACAGCTTCCAAAGAAATTTTTCGTTTGGGATATCATTGGAAGAGCTTTGTGCATCGAAGAGGTGGTCGCAGGGAACGAAGAAGGAGAAGGTTTGCGAGTAGCCGCGGTGCTCGCCAGAAGCGCCGGCGTCGGTGAAAATCTCAAGAAGGTGTGTCAGTGCGACGGGACGGTAATTTGGGAGTCGTCGCCGGATGATTTCACGCCGCAAATCTCAAAAAAAGGAGGGTCCCCTTTGTTCGAGAATGAAAAGGTTTCGGTAAAGCGCATGTAAATAAATTACTGCGACGGGTCGTGGCCCACCGTAGAAATATTGTAATCGTAGCTGTATTAAAAAATATGTCTCTCGCTTTGTACCGGTAAAAAATAATATAAACACGCGCGCTCTCTCTTTCACTTTTTCACGCGACCTGACGTTGTATTTGATGGTGTTGCTGCGGTAGCGACGGTGGCTTCATCGGCGACGACGTCAACGAAGGTAAACTCGTGCCCTTCAACTCCATCTGCGCTTCCGCCCACGACTTGTTCGATTTCGCGAGCGACATGACATTTGACGCTTTTCCGCCGTTCTTATCCTTAGAAAGCGCTGGAAACTCTTCTTCTCTTTTCGAATTACTATTACGATCATCGTTGGAATCGTTTCCGTGATTATGCTGATGATTGTCTCTCCTATACTCTCTCGATGATCGTCGCGGCTTTGGAAACGCCGCAGATGAAATTCTCGCCAGATCGATAGGACGAGGCGAAGGAATGCGAATTGAAGACGAAGATGCACTTGGCGATATAGAAGGCGAAGAAGAGGCCGATTTATGATGCTGAATCATCTGTTGCTGACCTTTTGGTGGTGGCGTTTTAGGAAGTGGCGGTGAAGTAGAAGAAGAAGGAGAAGAGGAAGAAGACTTCACCGCGGCTGCGCACGGGTGGTCGTCTGACGCGGTACTCGCCGTATCGCTCACCGCTTCGTTCGTTGCTGCTCCAATGTTCGACGACGACGATCTTTGCGTTGGTGGTGGTGGTGGATACTGCTGCTGCATCATGACGTCATGGTAGAACTTGTTGTACATCGAAACAACCGCTTCGGAGGTATCCGGAAGCCGAGGCATCGGCGGAGGAAGCGGAGGCGCCATCGAATGATGATGGTGCATTCCAAACGGCATCGGATGCGGCATACTCCCACTATCGGGAATAATCATCGGCACAAAAATGACTCTTTGACCGTCAACCATCTGTGGTGGTGGCATTTGCGGAAGTGGTGGTTGGTAGTGTTGATGATGATGATGGTAGTGCTGTTGTTGATCTGGTGGAGGATTTGACGCGGCGCAGAAAGACTGTTCAATGTCCGAAACGCTTCGCACGACGTACGTATCGTTGCTTTCTTCTTTGTCGTCCGCAACTTTCTGCTGCTGCTGCTCTTCTTCTTCTTCTTCTTCTCGAGCTTCTTCTTGTTTTTCCTCTTTCGTCTCTTCTTCGACTACAACAGTGGGAGCCGGTGCTGTTTCGTTCTTCTTGAGAGTATCGACAAACAGCGCTCGTCTCGTCACCTCTCTCTTCTTCTCGACCGCGGCGGTGACGACTTCTTTCGGCGGTGGCGACTTTGGCAACGGAGGCGATGAAGATAATTCGCTCCTCTGCTGTTGCTGCTGCTTTGCCGCAGGTATCTTCTTCACAGGCGAAATCTTGACTTTCGATAAAACGAGATCTTTCGGAGCGACGATGACAGAAGAAGGGGAAGTCTTGGCGCCGCGCACTTTTTTCACCTCTTGCCAAGCCTCGAGGTTTTCTTCTTCCATGAATTCTTCGGACTCTTGCAAAGCGACTGGAACAACGAGAGTAGGAGTAGGAGTAACCTCTTCTTTTCCTTGTTCTTCTTCTTTTCCTTCTTCTCCTTCTTCTTCTTTCTCGTCGTCGTCTTCTTTATCCGAGACTTCTTCCTTCTTCTCGGAGACCGGCGCCGGTGTATCTTTGCCCGCCTTGTTGCTTTTCTTCTTCTTCTTTTTCGACGACGAGGAGGACGATTTCGCGGCTTTCTTCTTCTTCTTCTCCTCTTCTTCCGTTTCTTCTTCGAACAAGAGCTCCTCGATGAACTTTTCCGTCTTTTGCCTCGAAAACTGGTCAAATTTCCCGCTCAACATTTGTTCCAAGCACGCAGATATTACCGTTTGATGCGCTCTTTCTCTCAAAGCGCTATCGATTTCCATCGCATTCGTCACGCGCATGCGCACAAACATTAATAGTTTCGTCTCGGCTCCGTAATCGATTAACGTATCGTACGGATCGAGGATGTTGTTCAACATGTTTGAAAATTGACGCCTATACGTCTGTTCGAGCGCGGACGAGAAGAGTCGCGCCGCTGACTTTTTGAAGCCGCCGACGACGAGATCTTTGTCGACGAAATCCGAGAGTATCTCGAACGCTTTCTTCAAAACCGATACGGCGCGATACAACACGTGGCGATTGATATCGTCCGCGGCTTTACACGCCTTTTCATTCGATGGAAAATACGCGTTGTCGCACAGTAAAATGAGATCGTCAAAGACCATGGTTTGATCCGCGGACCATTTCGTGGACGCGAGTAACCGGTCGCGGTCGTGCGAGGTCTTCGTACTCAGCGACGGAGAACGGAGAACTTTTTCGAGCGCTTTTTCAAGTTTTGCGGTCGCGTCGCGAAACTCCTCCCCGGCCGGCGTCACGTGCGCAAGATGCCCTTTGATGATCATCTGGTTAAACGTTTGCTCTTGCTCGTACGTCTTGATCTCGCTCTCAAGTTGGTCTTCAATCGTGAGCACGTGCTGGTTGTCGTCGTCGTCGATATCGTCGTCGATATCGTTTTTCTCGACGTATTCATCGTCGAGAAGCGCTTCGTCGTCTTCATTGAGAAGAATCGACCACGACGATAGCGAGCGGTTCGCGATGCTGTACGTTGGAATCTCTTTCAAAATCGTCGTCGTCGTCGCGTCCGTTGCTTTCATCTTCGAAGGAGCAACAACAGTCGTCGCTTTTTCCGTCGGTACGGGTGCTTTTGACACCGCTTTTGTGTCTTTGCGATAGTCTGAAGCAAATTTTGTCATCGCTTCGCAGTCTTTCAAGAATTTCTCTCGCTCGATCAACGCCAGTCGCGCGGAGACGACCATCCCGCGCATGTTAATCCAGATTCGAATGCACTCGAGCACGTTTTCGCGATCGTCACTTTTCTGATTCATATCGTCGTCGCTAGAAAAATCCATCTTCTCGACCAACGAGCGCAACCGATACGTTTCGTACACTTCCTTCTTGAACTCTCTCAAAAATTTGAACACCTTATCGTCTGCGATGGCGCCGTGAATCTTCTTGGATTGGTCCAACTGAAACTTGCCAGAGTTGAAGCGTCTCGTTGCCGCGCAGCTTCCAGAGAGAATGTCGTCGCCGTCGGGGGAGATTTCATCCTTTTCTTCTTGTTTATCCTCGTCTTTGTCTTCTCCGCCGATTTTCATCTCTCCTTCGTCGTCGTCCTTCTTCTTCTTTATCGCCGCCGCGCTGCTCTTCGTCCCAGCCTTCTTCTTCCCAACGCCACCACTCGAAGTCGTCTTCCCTTTCGCCGCCGCCGTCGTGTTTGCTTGGCTCACCAACTTTTTTTTCGCCTCCAACAAATCTTCTCTTCGCGCTCTCTCCTCGCGTTCGCCAATCTCTCGATTCTGTTCCGATATTTTCAACGTGTTCAACAAAACGGTCCTTTTCGTCCCCGCCGCGTCTTCTTCTTTCGACGACGGTATCGTCAACAACACCGTTCTCGCTCCAGTTGTCTCATCGATCATCTCCTCAAAGTCTTCCAGCTTCAGAAAGTTTTGAAGACGACGACGAGGTTGCTTGAGCTCATTTTCGTTTCCAGTATCGTCATCATCTTCTTCTTCTTCTTCTTCGATAAAAAACCCGCCGCCTCGGTCGCCGCCTCCGAAAAACGCCAGCGCCGCTTCCGTATCTTCCAACAACTCCTTGTTCAGTTTCACTCCTGGATATTCTCTCACCGCGTCCCGGACGAACTGCATGGAAACTTGGAGAGAAATCGTGTCGTTGTCTTCTTCTTCTTCTTCTTCCTTGAGAAGAAAATTGACAAACTCTTCTTTATCCTCTTCGCTCGTCTGCAGAGTTTTCAGAGGATCTTTGGAATACAACAAAGAAGACCTCGAGAAAGAAGAAGAAGAAGAAGATCGCTTTTGAACATTTTTTTTTTCCTCTCGAGAAAGAAATTTTCGTTGTTTTTGTTGACTTTTTTGCTTCTTTTTCTCTCCTTTTTTCGTTTGAGGAGTCTTTTCTTCGTCGTTTATCACGTCGGTATGATTAGTAGTATTTGTAGTATTCATTATGTTCTTCTTTGTCTTCTCGAGCGTCGTCGTCGTCGTTCTCCTCGCCGGCATTCTTCTTCTTTCTGATTCTTGTCGCACGCGCGCGCACGACCCCACGACGCGACCTGCGAGACTTTTTCGCGATGCCACCGTCCGTCGTCGGTCGATGGGATGCGCGATGAGATTCGCTTTTGGAAAGAAAAAAACAAATGAGATGTCGATTCGTTAATCACCTGCGCGTGCTTTTTTCTCCAATCAAAACGATGCACGCAACAATATAACCACAAACAACGCGCTCTCTTCTCTCTCTCTTTTCTCTCAAAACACTCTTTATAGTAGTATTGAAGGAACAGAGAACAACAGAGAGGAGGATGTCTCTCTTCCGCGCGCGATGATGTGTGCGCTCTAAACTGTGCTCTGAGAGATGAGAGGTGCGTCTTGCGCTTCAAATGAAAACGAGAGCAACTTTCTAGAAAGGTGGGAAGAAGTTTTTCGTTGTGAGGAAACTTTGAGAGAAAAGAGAGAAAAGAAAAGAGAGAGAGGAAACAAGAGAGAAGATTTGCTTTTTTTCCTTGTTTTGTTTTTTTTTGAGCAAAGGGCAAAGTGATTTTTTTCAAAGTGCATTCCCCTAAAAACATCATCACTCATTTTGACGAGACCTTCGCTCAATACGAACAACTCTCTCTCTCTCTCTTTACTCCAAAGAACATCTCTCTGTTATATTCTCTTCTTCACAACGAGTTATTATAGTATTATTATTCATTTAAAACGCGCTGCTGCTGCTGTGTGAACTCTGACCATATGAATTTACTGAAGCAAGTGGGAGATTTATTCCTGGAGTCTTCTTCGGACGAAGAAGAAGAAGACGGAGAGGAAGAGAGGAAAACAACGACGACAAAGAAGAACAATGAGAAGAAGAAGAAGAAGAAGAAGGACGAATCATCACCAACAATAGAAAACAAAGATGAAGAAGAAGAAGAAGAAGAGGATGATGATGATGAATTATTAATCGCGGCACAAAACGCGTTCAACTTCACCAAAGACTACACGAAAAAAGCCATGGAGTTCTCGAAATCGACTTTGCAGAAAACGAGAGAAGAAGTCGCGATATTAGCGAACGAGTTGAAGGAAGATTTCAAAGAGTTGAAGGAGGAAATAAAAGAGGATTTTACGAAAGCGATGGGATCGGACGACGAGGAGGAGGATTCAGATGATGATAATTTAGATGATGATGATGATTCGGAAGGAACGAGACAGAGAAAGAGAGAAGAACGAGAAGAGAAGAAGAAAAAGTTGAAAGAACAAGGGATGTTGTATGATTCGGACGAAGAAGATGAAGACGAGGACTACAGCGACGACGATTTGGTTCTCGTCCAAGAGTCTTTGGAAAAAGCCGGGGAGAAGATCGAACAGTTCGGGAGAAACGCGGCGAAGTTTACCGGGAACTTATTTTCGCAGGTGAAAGAAACGATTAAACAAGCGCAAGTAGAGAGCGACAGGCAGCGGTTGAAGAACGCGCTGGCGAGGAGTGGAGTTGGAGTTGCCTCTTCGTCCTCAAACAAGAACAAGGACGACCCGAACGCCAGAAACGCAAACAGCAAAAACAAAAACAACGGCGCTTCAAAAGAACTCTCCGAAAAAGAAATCAAAGAGCAGGAATTTCTCAAAGGCGTATCCTCCATCCAACGCGATTCTGGCACGTACTGCGAAGCGCCCGAAGACGACGACGTCCTCTTCCAAGAGTTTAATAAAAATTGGACGTTAGAAAACGCTCGAGAAGATATCGACGCCGTTTTAAAAGAAGTGCCGTTCATGCGAGAGTTGAGAGGAAGGATTGTCCCGCTAATCGTCGACGAGGACGACTTTTGGCGAAGGTATTTCTTCGCCGTCCAAACGTTGAGGACAAAAATTTATCCTCCGGCTGCTCCTCCTCCTCCACCTCCTCTTCCTCCTTCTCCTCCTCCTGTTCCTCCCGTTCCTCCTCCTCCGGCTCCCGCGGCGAAGAAGAAGGAAGAAGACGTATCAAAGCCAGCATCGAAAACAACAACAACAGCAACAACAACAAGCAGTAGCAGCAGCGGCGGTCCCGCTCTTCCGAAACCAAAAGGAGGAGGAGGAGAAAAGAAAGAAAAGGAGAAAGAGAAGAAAACGAAGAGCAGCAGCAACAACAACAACAACAACGGTGGTAGTGGTGGTGGTGGTGATGATGGTAGAAAGAAAGAAAACGTAAAAAAAGTAGCATCATCATCCAAGGTGGCGAAAGAAGAAGAGAAAAAGTCCTCCTCTTCTAAAAAGGAGTCGTTTCCGTCGTCGTCACAAAAATCAAAAACTCCTCTTCCGTCTTCACCTGTCGTTCCTACGACTACGACTACGACTACTGTTGATAAGAAAGAAGACTCGGATTCAGACATCGACGAAGACTGGGGGATGGAATAAATATACTAGAGTAGTTATAATAGCATCTTTAAACGACGACCAAAAACAATAATAAACATCATCATGACTTCCTCCTCTTCCTCTCCTTCGAACAAGAACACTTCTACGAAGAGCAACAACAAGCAAAAGAAAAAGCAACGAGTGGAGATTCAAAAAAAAGCATCCTTTGGTAATTCTTTAATCGCGTCGAAGGAGTACAAACCCGGGGACATCATCTTGAGAGAGGCGCCGTTCGCGTTCGGCGAAGGCGAGGAAGATCCGGAGTGCTATTTTTCTTTCATACAAAGAGCGATTGGGAAGACGATACAGACGATAAAAAAAACAGATTTACGAGGCAACACTTTCAGGGACGAAAAAATGAGGCAAATGAAACGAACTTTCGCGGATTTAACGGTGATGCGAGAATTAGATTACGATCGAGCAATATTAAGGGACGAGTTGATCGCGAATAAGTTTTATACGAGCATGAGAGGACATTCGATATTAGACGGCGGATTCGAGGTGGACGATATCGTCGGGATCGTGAATAGGTGCACGTTGAATTCTTTTCGAGTGAAAACGCTGACGAGAAAAGATGTGGTCATGTTGACGCCTCAGGTATATAGGAACATGGATGCGGCGGATTTGGTGGATGCATACATAGAGATTGGGGAGGAGAAGACGCTAGCGGTTGGGGTGTTTATCATGGCAAGCGCGGTGAACCACTCGTGTTTGCCAAACGCGTTTGCAAGTTTTAGCGGAGATGAGGAAGAGGAGAGGAGGTTGGAAACAGAGCAGCAAAGACAACGAGAAGAAGAAAACGAAGACGAATTTTCGGCGAGAAGACATGCTGGACCGTCCACCTCTCGGTCGGTGACGAGAAGCGAAACAGCTGAGATTTTCACCACGAGCGAAGAACAGAATAAAATTACAATCAGAGCATATAAACCAATTCGAAAAGGCGAAGAGATTACGGTCTCGTACGGGCCAATCTTTCATTCGGGCAACATAGACGAACGACGAACAGAATTGAAGCGAACGCATCAATTCATCTGTCGATGTCCGACGTGTCTTTCCGAAGCGGCGCAACTCGGCGCTGACATGGAATCGAAAATGATCGCAGCGAAACAAAAAGAGAAGGTCGTCGGGGATTTAATACAGAACTACGTGGAAAGTGGTAAATACGAAACTCGTGAAGTTCTCGAGGCGCTGTCGAATTTCAAATTAGACATTCGCAGAATGCAAGTATTCGGGAAAGCGTGCTTTGATATCGCCGCGCAGTTAGTCCAAGCCGAGCAGTTTGAGTATGCGTGCGAATACCAAACGTTAGCGTTACACTCGTTGATTTTACGGTGCGAAGGCATCGACGAGGACGATATCAGCATCGCTTGGGAAATTTTGCGATTATTATTCGTCAAACGTTTGGTCAAATATCGAGGAGGAGACCAAGGAACGCAGCAAGATAAACAAGCGCTCAACGCCGCATTGGTCATGAAAGACTCGGATTTAATCACTCGCGGTAAAAGGATATTGAAGAAGTATTACGGAAAGAAGTATCCGTACGAGCTGTTTTTGCAACAGTGCGCTAGAGATCCTTTCGAGATAGAAGAAGTGGCGACAAAATGATGACACAGTAAAAATTGAAGGCACGTTGAAGCGTAAAAATAGACTTATATGAGTAGGGAGACAAAAAGAAGGAACAGGGACGGCGAGGAAGCTGACGAAGGAAGGCTGGAAGGTCCCAATTGACTTATTAGAATTCCCCAAATTTGTTCGTTTGATTTGTTCGGTATGTAATAAATCAAACGGGTTTGTGTGCACCAGGACTATATAAAAGAGCTAATGATAAGTACGCATGTGGGCTTTCAAACTACTAGATTGAGTAAAACGCTTCTCGCACACATCGCACTCGTACGGTTTTTCGTTCGTGTGAATACGCATGTGCCTTTTCAAATGACCAGATTGACGAAACTTCATCTCGCACACATCACATTCGTACGGTTTCTCGTTCGTGTGAGTACGCGTGTGGTTTTTCAAAGTACCAGAATCACGAAAACGCTCCTCGCACACATCACATTCGTACGGTCTCTCGTTCGTGTGAATACGCTTGTGCCTTTTCAAAGTACTAGAATCACGAAAAGCTTTATCGCACACATCGCACTCGTACGGTTTCTCGTTCGTGTGAATACGCATGTGGGCTTTCAAACTACTAGATTGAGTAAAACGCTTCTCGCACACATCGCACTCGTACGGTTTTTCGTTCGTGTGAATACGCATGTGGGCTTTCAAACTACTAGATTGAGTAAAACGCTTCTCGCACACATCGCACTCGTACGGTTTCTCGTTCGTGTGCGTACGCATGTGTCTGGCCAAATCGGCCTGACTTCCAAACACCTTCTCGCAAACACCGCACTCGTGTTGCCCTCTCTTTCTCTTCACTCCTTTAGCAAGAATAGCAGTTTCTTCTTTCCTCATCTGATGATTCTGTTCCACACCATCGTCACACGGCACGCACACGAGCATCCTCAGCAATCGCTCTGCGTCGTCTTCTTCTCTCTCTTCTTCTCCCTCTTCTTCTTCTCTGTCATCACCCTTCCTCACCACGACCACCGTTTTTACGTTTTCCGCTCGTTTCGGATGTTTATTCTTTCGTCT
>Ga0255763_1004080_pt1 | contig 12678 bp, 8 predicted proteins | sample 041ome_2_FD_179963 | JGI IMG/M metagenome (GOLD analysis project Ga0255763, IMG submission 179963) | Coastal salt marsh microbial communities from the Groves Creek Marsh, Skidaway Island, Georgia - 041406US metaG (version 2) | ecosystem: Environmental > Aquatic > Marine > Intertidal zone > Salt...
TGTTCCCGAGTTTTATACCGCCGCAACAAAGAAGAACAAATTACCCATAACCAACTAAGAAGAAGAAGAAGATATTATTATCCAAAAGCGCACCCAGAAAGAGAAACGAAAGAAGAAGAAGAAGAAGAAGAAGAAGAACGCGACGACGTCGTTCGAATCAACGAGCGATTTCACTGGAGCAAGAAACTTTCGAATTCTGACGAGGACACGATTACGAGGGATGATTTGCGGATGATGCCGAAAGAGTACTTTAACAAAAAGAACAACAACACCAATACTAACATTCAAGAAGTGCATCGAGATCGAGACACGTCGGTCTTGGTGACCGACGAGCAATTGCAGAGAGAGTTTTTCAGGGACAATCGCGACCGCGAGATAGAATCAGAAGAAGACGGCGAATACTCGAAAATGAAAGAGCGCTTACTTTTACTTCTGCCGTCGCTGCGAACGACAACGAACGCGAACAACAATAAGCGACTCGTCGAAGATTTACTCTTCCGGGTCGGTCTCGAACGCGTTTCGTCTCGATTGTTGTCCATGCGGAAAATCTTCCCGACTTGCGACGTGGCCGAAATGGCCAGTAAGAATCCCAAAGTGTACTTAAACTTTAGTAGTAGTAATAGTAGTAGTGATAGTAAAATCGAACGCGGCGCCGAAGAAGACAAACGCGAAGATGCTAAAATCGAACGCGAGTGGCGAATGGAAATCGATACATTGGAAGACATGTTCCCATTCGCCGGCCAAAACGGCTTACCAAACGTCCAAAGAATGGTACAAGCCGTGCCTCAAATGCTCGATTCTCGCTTTGTCCAAAGAAGCATCCAAGCTTTGATCTCCTCGAAATTAGCCGAGGACGAGCTCGACGCGAAAACGAAACTGCACAAAAATCCGCGTTTGATATTAAACGTGGAATCCTCCAGCAACCGATCGCGGTTCGAGAGCGCGAGTCATTTCGATCAAACCAACGTGAAAAGGAACAAAGTTGTCTTCCACGACTCGAAAGTGAGGGAGACGTATTACGATACTTCGTAATAAAAGTAGTAATATAATAAGAGGACTCGCAGTAGATGTGAATAATGTGAGCACTTTACCTTGTTTTTTTTGGATGTTTTGGATAAAAATTGCACGCAAAAAACGACACAAAAACACACACGAGACACACATGCGCGCGCACTCCTCCTTCTCCTTTTCTTACTTTTGCACGACAAACCACAGGGCGAATACAAACAACACCACTACGACTACTTCCACGACTGATTATTCCAGAAGAATTTTAATGATATACAACGCGAGAAAAGCAAAAATCGAGCGCGACCGACGACGCATCCAACAGCAGTCGACGTTAGATGACGACGAAAGGATGAACGAAGAAAACGTCGACGACATCGAGGTGAATTTAGATGTTGCCTTAGCGAATTGGACCAGAGAACGACGAGGTCAAACGTTGTTTCAAACGTTTATCGAAGAGAACGAGGCGTTCGAGAGTTCCCAATACGATCTTTTCCACGGCGCGTGTTTGATAGCGATGCACGCGAATCCAGAGTTGGACGTAAACGAGCAGAAAAATCGAGTGAAAGCGTTGGCGGAGGAGGTGGAGAAAGAGTTGCCGGAAAACCGAGAGGAGCGCTTTACCTTGCGCACGATTAAGAAAATCTCCACGCTTTTATTCAACAAAGAGGTGAATCCAGAGACGGCGTTTCAAGGGAATCTGGAGGATTATTACGCCGTCGGAAACTCGTGCGTGGACAAAGTTTTGGATACGAAGCGAGGAATTCCGATTACGTTATCTTTGATATACATGGAAATCGCGAAAATGGTCGGAATTAACATGGTTGGCGTGAATCTTCCCGGACATTTTATGATTCGCCCAGCAGATGTGCCCGAATGTGAGATTTTAGTCGATTGTTTTCACGATGGAGACGTGTTGTTCGTAGAAGACGCCGAAGAAATGCTCTCCAAACTGTATAGACTACGGAAAGGCGAACGAGTCACCATCGATAGATCTTTTCTGGAAGATAACCACTTAAAACCGAGAGCATTTTACACGAGAATGCTGACGAACCTCAAGTCCATATACTTTAACAAGAGCGATTACAAGAACGCGTTGGCGATGTGCGAATACCAGAAGTACTGCTCGCCGGATGGGGCGATAAGAATAATGAACGTGAGAGACTCTGGGATGTGTCATTTTTTACTACACAACTACAGCGACGCAATGTTAGACTTAACGGAATATTTAGAGTCTGAGTATTCCAGCAATATCAGCGCGGAAGATAGAGCTAGCGTTCAGAACATGCGAGATCAAGCGAGGTTGCACTTATCGCGCTTTTAGGAGGATTAAAATATTAGCCGTTCGATTAAATCATCATCGTCGTCCTCATCATTAGTTAGTGTACACTATTTCTATTATTATTATTATTACCCACTACAACATAATCTCTCTTCTATGCTATTTCTATTATTCCTATCATCATCATCATCATTTCGTGTACGCTCGTCGCGCCATCTTCTTGTTATGCTTCTTCTTCTTCTTGGACATCGAGCCTATAAACACCGGGAGCTCTACCCGTTCCTCGTCCTCGTCTGCGTCACCCTCTTCCACTCCTTCTTCTCGCATCATCAGCTCCTTCTCTAGCTTCTGCTCCAAAACCAACTCAATTTCCGCTTTCCTCGCCATCATGATCTTCTTCCTCTTCTCGATCGGAAACGCTTTCCCGCTGTATTCCATCTTCCCAACCACGCCTCCAGATTTACTCTTCAACGATTTGACCAAAATCTCCTCCCCGGGTTCGCTCACGCACGTTTTCAAATCCACCTTCCTCTCGTCCGGTTTCGAGCTCGATCCGTGCACCGTCGGCACCTCGCTTTGTGTTCTTTTCCTCTCCAATTGCTCCATCATTTCTTTCTTCTCCTCTTTTTTCCTTTTCGCGAACGCTTCCATGAACGCCGCCTTTTGCAAGTACACGTCTTTCGTTTTTCTTCTCGTCAGGTGCGTTTCGCGACTGGTGTGTTCATATTTGCGACCGATGCCTTTCGAGCGCGCTCGGTGCATTCTTACTGTTTATATGCACTTCGTCCCCTTCTCTCTCTCTCGTTTCTTCTTTCTACGCGTGATAAAAGCCCAAAGTGTGTGTGTGTGCTCTCTTTGTGTGGGAAACGTCCAAGTTTTTGTTCTTGCGTGCATTTTCCCCCCAAACCAAACGAAAAACATTTTCAAAAACCACCCAAACGGCATAAACACAAACACACTTACACATAAGTATGTTTGAAAAGCTCTTCGCGTGGTGCGGGTTACACCGCCCCGGGAAAGAAGACGGTAAAGAGAACGCGACGACGACTGGAGGATCGGACGATCTCGCGATCGACGACAACAGCTCCGACGTCGGTTCGGAAGCCGGGAGTTCCATGATCTCGGTGGAAGAACTCGACCCGGTCACCGGGAAACCGACGAGAGTTTTGAAGAAGAAGAAAAGTTTAATCGGCCGAGCGTACCGGAAGGTGACGAAATCGAGGAGCGGGAAAAATAAGAAAAGCGGTGGTGCAGAGGAGGACGGGGTAGCAGCGGCGGGAGGAGTAGCAGGTGGTGGGGCGTAGAAGGATCAAGGAGAGAAAAGAAATGAATATCCGAACGGACTAACGGACACTCTCGTCAGGAAAAGGAAACAAAAAATTGAACACAAACACGAAAGAAGTAAATACTCCACGCTCGAAAAGTGAACGACGAGAGCGAGAGAGAAAGCGCGACGAGAAACAACAACAACAACAACAACAAGAGAGAGAGAGAGAGATCGAGAGGAATCTTCTCTTTATTTATATATATATTTTTATAACGTTTTGTACTATTATCACACACACGCACCAAAAGCTCTGCTCGTGTACAAATATCTGCGCTTCGTTTCCCTGTCCTCTGGTTCCCCAAAGGTCACCTGAAAAACCTCACAACGCACAAAGCGCGCTGCTCGGAGTAAAAGAAAAGAAAGAGCTTTCTCTGCTCTCTCTCTCTCTTTCTCTCTCGTCCTCACTTTTTGCTGGTCTCGCTTCTCAATCTCGCGTAACACGTATAATATGTTTGATTTCCAAGCCTGCTGCGGGGGCGCGAGAACGGGGAAGAAGAAAAAAGCATCCGATGATGATGATGATGATGATGCTGACGGTGATGATGAAAATGAATGCAAAAAGAAGAAGAGGATGCCAGAGCTGACCATATACGGATTAGAGAAAATCGAAGAGAGCAACGAAGAAGAAGGCGAAGAAGAAGAAGAAGAAGAGTCCGATGAAGAAGACGAGCTTGAGGAGGAAAAGAAAGACGACAGCGCGAAAGAGTCCGAAGAAGATGAAGATGAAGATGATGATAAATCCACCCCTGGGCTTCGTCTTTCTCCAAAAATTCTCGTTGAGAAGAAGAAAACGAGCAGTAGTCTAGTCGCGCAAACGCGAGCGGCGAAAGCAGCCGCCGCAGTAGCAGCACAATCAACAACAACAGAAATACAACCGACGAAAACGAGAAATAAGAAAGAGAAGAGAGAGTTTCGTAAAAAAATGGCCGAGGAGAAAGCCGAGCAGCAACTGGAACGCCGAGCGAAGAAGCGAGGGAACGACGGCGGGCAAGGGAAAAGGAAAGGGTCGAAGAGCAAGAAGGCGTTTTTGCAATCGAACTTTAAGCCGACGTTGGCGTTGTAAAGAAACAAATGTTTTTATGTATTGTTCTATCCTAAAATCTGTTGTTAAAAGTTTTACGCTCCTCCTTCCTGCTTCGCTTTCGCTTTCGCGCGCTTCTTGGCGTTTTTCTTGGCGTTGCGAGACCGAGTATCCAATGGGGCAGCATTCGGATCCACTCCAGTTTCGTTCTTATTTGAAGACTTATTTCGTTTACCCCACGCGGAGGAGGCGTACGACGCCATGCGCGCTTCTTTATCGTCGTCGTCATCATCATCGTCGTCGTCTTTATCGTCTTTATTCTTGCGCTTTTTACCGTCGCCTCGTTTCTTCTCGTCTTGCCTCTTTTGCTTCAAGAACTTCTCGGCCAACTCGCGCGCTCTCGCGCGATTTTTCGCGCTCAAGAACCCTTCGTCTTCTCTGTACGGCGCGATTTTCTTCAAACTGACTATTTGATTTAAATCCTTATCGTCCAAGGAGAGAATTTCGCGCGTAGTTAAGCCGTAGTTGGACGGCGCGACTTCTTTGTATTGAAACCGAGTCGGTAATCCATCGACGAAATCTTCGTAATCGAGGGAATAAAACTCATCCATTTTCTGCTGCAACTCTTTCTTCCATCGCTTCAAAGCGCGTTTGGAGTACACGTTTTCTTGATTTTGATCGTTATCGTCGTCGTCGTCGTTTTGATCATCTGCTGCGTCTCCGTCTCGCTCCTCTGCTTCGTTGTCGTCGCTATCGTCTTCATCATCATCTCCGTCCAATAAATCCTTCTCGGCTTGTAACTTTGCGTCTACTTTTGCCATGTTCTTCCGAATCTTCTCGAAGCGTTCGTTTTCTCTCGCGTTGACCTCCTCTGGTGCTTTCATCAACACCTTCAACTCGTCCTCTACATCGTCGTCAAACTCCGGTTTAATTGGGTTCCCGTCTTCATCCTCCAACTCTTGATAGGCTTCGTCGTTCTCTTTACTCTCGTACAATTCTCGCATCGCCCGATCGTGCGCGTCTGGATCAAATTCTTGAGTTAAATCGGCAATCTTTGCCGCGTCGGTGCCGGAAATGCCACCAATTTTCGAAATCAAATCGACTTTTTTACGAATCTCTTCTCTCTTTAAGTTCTTCAAGCGTTTGACTTCCTCCATCAACTTTTGCCGCTCGGTCTGTTTCCTCTCTTTTACGCTTTGTCTCTTCTCGCGACGACGGGTGTCTTCGCGACGAAGCGTCCCGTCGATGTTTCTCGCGTGCGACCGAATAGATGTCCCCCCTGGCTCTTCGAATCGGAAGTTGTATTCGTGTTCAAACTGTTCTTGTCTTTCTAAATCTTCCTCGGAGGAATCCGAATCTGAATCTCCTCCGTTTGTTCTTCCATCGGCGTTGATATCCGTCCATTTGCGATTGACGATGTAATCTTTCAAAAACTCGTCCTCGTCTTTCAAAACCTCGGCTAACTTTTTCTTATTCTCGTCTTCTATTTTATGAGTGCTGTCCTTCGCGTTGTTGTTGTCGAATTTCTCTGCGCGTTTCTTCACGACTAATCCTCCGATGTCGTCGTCTGAATCTGAATCTGAATTTCCGTCGTCGTCGTCGCCGCTACTACTACTACTGTTATTGCTCCTGCTATTACCGGCGGCGCTTTTGAACGCCTTCTTCAACGCCTCTTGCTCTTCCACGTACGACGGGCCGGCATCTTTGTTTCGTTTGCCTAACCCATCTTCGTCTTCGTCCGATTCATACGTCCTGGCGCCGCCTTCGAGCAAGTCTCTCGCTTGCACTTCCCGCAGCGTCATCTTCTTCTTCTTTTTCTTCTTCTTCTTTTTATCGGAGTCATCAGGTCCAGAATCCGATTCAGAATCCGAGGAGGAAGAAGAGGAAGATTCGTCGTATAACTTCGCGTTCGGATCGTACACCGACGGATCTTTATTCTTCAACTTTGTCAACACGTCCACGAACTGCTTCTCTTTCGTCTCTGTAATATCGCCCTCGTCCGAACTGCTGCTCTCCTCATCGTCGTCATCATCAGAATCGCTGCTCCCATCGCTCTTCTTCTGTTTCATCATCATCCCTTTCACTAAATACTCTTTCCCGACTTTTTCTTTCAACCGGTGTTCCTCTTTCCTCCGTTCGTTGTGTTCGAAGCGCGAGGCAAATTTTTGGTTGATTTTCAGCGTGTCTTTTTTTTTCATCTTCTTCTTCTTCTTCTTTTCCTCGTCGTCGTCGGAAGACAAAGAAGAAGAAGAAGAAGATCCATCCTCGTCGCTTTTATGACGGTCAAACATTACGCGAGAAGAACAGTCTCACTTATAGTCGCAGAGCTCTCTTCTTTTTCTTTAACTGATACTACGTGTTGATGATGATGATGATGAATGAGATTCCAAACGAGAGTAGAGTATTCCAAGTGAAGTACAGATGTGTTTTGGCGGCGGTTGCGCTCCTCTTTTCCTTCTTTTTTTTTCGCGAGAGCAAAAAAAAAAATGAACACGCGAAAAAAATGAACAAAAAAAGGAGGGACTTTTTATGCACGAAAGGGGGTCAAGTCGTCACATATTTATTCTTATATTACAGGAGTACAGGAGTAACACACACACACAGTATTCCTCGTCACTGCGCGCAAAACAAAGAGAGCGAAGAAGAGAGAGAGAAGCGGAGAGGCGCGAAGCACTTTTTTTTTTATCGACGATAAAAATACGACGACGATGCGGCAACAAAAACGATTCTTCGTCGACCACAACAAAGGGGTTGTTTTTTCTCTTCTTTTGTTCTTCGTTTTTGCGTCGTTGTTCTCTCTAACTGTCGTGAATGCGTTCGAGTCGCCGGCGAAAGCTTCCCTGAAAGCGTTCGAAGTCGTGACGTTTTCAAAAGTAGAAACGACGAGGGCGACGAAATCATCTTTAACTTCCTCTCCTGACGATGATACTGATGAAAAGATTACCGCGGTTGAATTCACCGCGTTCGGGACGCACTTTCGCGTGAACGTGGAACAATCGTACAAAAAATTTCTCAAAAATGGCGCCTTGTTCGTGGACCAATTGAACGGAAACGAACCGAAGTCGATCGATTGGGTGAATACGCTCGAGTTGGAACGAGAGAAGAAATGCTTTTACGACGGTAAAACCGTGCTTTCTTCTTCTTCTTCGACGACTGCGGGAACGAAAAATGCGAATAACATCGCGTCTGGGAATCTTTGCCCGGGGGGATCTCGCGCGCACTTCAACGTCGTCGCGAAGAATGAGAGCATTTCTTTGGCGTCGCCGCACGCGGACTTTACCGAGGACGTGGCGCAGGAGAAGATGAGACGGCGAAGAAGCCGTTCGCTTTTACAAGACGATGACGCGGATGGCGATGATTCGATTGCGACCAGTGATAGCATCAGTTTGAGTAAGAAGTTACGATCGACGTATTTCATCGCCTTTCGAGCGGAAGACGAACTCGACAGCAACTTGGAAGGGACCAGATTCGACGAGGTAATGTATAAACCTGGGACCACCGCCGACGACGAACACGGACACAAGAAACGAATGCGACGAAGGCTTAATCACGCCGGCGAACATTGGACTGCTCAGTTGGAAACGTACGTCATCATCGATATGAAACGCTCCGCGGACTACATAAATGATGGGAAGACGGATATGGATTGCATCATGGATTCGTTGGCGGTTATGAACTTTGTCAACGCGCTTTACGACGGGGTCTTTGATGTCGAATTAAACGTGGTCGTGAGTGGATTCGGTATCTTTAGCGCGAGTCAAGGAAATACTGTTTCGGACGGTAATCTTGGAACGTCGGAACCGTGGACGCACGCCACGCTTGCGGACGATACCGAGGCGTGCGATTATTGTGAAAATGATGATGAAGTCGACGTGGAGAAATTCTTAGACAACGTTTCGAATTGGGTGGTTGAGCAGGATCCTTCTTTTTTCAACGGCGCGGACGATGTCGTTGTACTGTCTGGACACGATTTTGACGGCGGTACCATTGGACTTGCGTGGTTGGGTACGGTTTGCAAAACATGGGCGCAAAACGTAAACGAGGTCAGATACACCAATACGTTGCGATACAGCGCTGCAACCGTTGCGCACGAAATAGGACATAACCTTGGATTTCCGCACGATGGTGATGGCGATTCTGGCACAGAGAGTTGCCCTGCTGCTGGATTAATTATGGCCGCGCTTGCGGGTACTGAACTCGAAACGCAATGGTCGACGTGCTCGAAAGACGTATACAACGATAAAATCGAAGGCATGAAGTCGTGCTTGACTCAAGGGAATACCAACGTTTGCGGTAACGGAATCGTTGAAGAAGGTGAAGAGTGCGATTGTTACGGTAAAGATTGCACGAACACTTTATATTACGGTGCAAATGAACAAAACTGTTGCGATGCGTCCACGTGTAAACTGAAAACAGGTAAAACGTGTTCGAGTTACCACGACGGCTGTTGTACCGACGCGTGCAGCATCGCGGCGAAGGATGTCGTGTGCAGAGCCGCCGCTGGTGAAGGTGGATGCGATGTTGCAGAAACGTGCGATGGCGTTTCGAAATCGTGCGATTCGCGCGATTACTGGAAACCGTACGGGACAATTTGCACAGTTGATTCGAAGACGGGTGGGTGCTATAAAAACGAATGCAGAGTTGACCTTCCCCAAGCAGAAAACAAACCGTGCTTTTGGTTGTGGGGAGGTGTGTACTATGCAACAAAGAAGGGTGCTCCGTGCTCAACGGACACGATTTCTGGCGTCTACTCAAAAGTATGCGACGGTGAAGGCGCTTGCGTCTCCCCTATAATGTTGGATTACGATAACAACGCCATCACGAATACGCAAAAATGCGACGCGTCGGAGAAAACACCAGAAAACGGAAGTATCGGTGCTTGCAAAGAGTTACTCTCGCACGGCGAAACGTGTATTTTCAATTGCAACTCTGGATACTCCCTTTCCGGAGCAACCTCGTGTTCTGCAGGCAAGACGATAAGTACTGCCGCGTGCAAACCGACCTCTGTTGCAGCGATTGAATCTTCCTTGGAACTTTCGCCATACTCCGTCGCAACATTTTTGGACGCGCAAAAGACCGCCTTTATCGCGGGCATGGCTTCCTACTTGGCCGTTGAAGTCGATAAAATCACCATCACGGATATCACCGATGTTGTTTTCAGTGGCGCCGACGACGATAATTACCGGCGACGAAAATTAACCGCGACGAACGCCGTCCAAGTCGATTTCAAAGTCGAAACGTCCTCGTTCGCCAACCTCGCCGTCGTGGAAACGAAACTGGTCACCGATGACGCGACAAACTTGGTCGCGGCGCTCGATGGACAAGCTGATTTAACTGTCACTGCCAGTTCTATCAAGGCGCCAATTACCGTCGTAAAACTCGCGCCTCCGCCGAGTCCTCCTCCACCGAGTCCTCCTCCGACGAGCACTTTGATTATTTCGCCGGCGGCGCGTCGCGCCGCCTTTTCTTCTTCCGAGTTTTACTTTTTAACGTTTTTTACGAGCGTTTTACTCCTCGCGTTCGCGTAAAATGATGAATGATAAGTATTGCCTGTGTTGATTACGAGTATACCAGCTCCTTTTACGTGTACATATGTAATTCGAATTGTCTTAAAGCTTTGTATATAAACTCCTGCAACACGTGTGTGCCCACATTTTTTTTTTAAAGAAATTCCTTTTTTCTCAAAAACACACGACACATTTTTCGCAGATCTCTTCGTTTGAATACTACTATTATTAACGCGTAACACTTGTTGCAACTCTCATCGTCGTCGTCATCATCGCACATATATCATCATCGGAGGAGGAGAAGTACAGAGAATATATTGTTGTTGTTGTTGTTAAAATAATATGGCGGGTTCGTTGATGAAACGCATGTCTTCTTCGTTTAAGAAGAAGAAATCCATCGTCAAAGATGACGACGACGAGACGAACGCATCTGCATCATCCTCGTTTCCGTCGTCGTCTGTATCGTCGAACGAGGAGAAAAAGATGACAGGTGGTGGTGGTAATACGAAGACTAATACGAATGGGAGTGATTACGTGCCACCGAAGAAAAGAAACGAGTTTACGTTTACGCTCCCGTCGTCCTCGGACGAACGGGACCAGAAGTGGGACGTCATCATCGTTGGCGCCGGCGTCGCGGGGGCTTCGTTGGCGTGCGTGTTAGGCGACGAAGGGAGGAAAGTGTTGTGCGTGGAACGAGACGCGACGACGCCGGAAAGAATCGTCGGGGAGTTGTTACAACCGGGCGGGTATAAGAAATTGAAAGAGTTAGGTTTAGAATCGTGCGTGGAGAACATCGACGCGCAGAAAGTGTACGGATATACCATGTATAAAGACGGGGAGGAGGCGACGATGATGTATCCGCTGGACGAGCAATCGCTGAACGATGATATCGCCGGGAGGTCGTTTCATAACGGGAGGTTCGTGCAACAGTTGAGAAGGAAAGCGTACGGGAATAAAAACGTGACTTTGAGAGAAGGGACAGTGAAGTTTTTAGTGAAAGAAAACGGGGAGACGTGGAACGACGAGGCGAACGACGGCGGCGTCGCCGGCATCGCGTACGACATCGGAGGCGACGAGTGGGTGAACGGGCAATTAGTCGCAGGAAAGGAGAAACCGAAAAGGTTTACGTCCTACGCGCCGTTGACCATCGTGTGCGATGGGCACTTTTCCTCTTTGAGGAAAAAGTTAGCGGATAATAAGATTGATCACCCTTCGCACTTTGTCGGGTTGATTTTAGACGGCGCGCCGAGCGAAATTTTAGGCGAAAACGCGAATCAAGGCCACGTGGTTTTGGGAGATCCATCTCCGGTTTTGTTCTACCCGATCTCCTCGAAAGAAGTTCGGTGTTTGGTGGATATTCCTTCACACGTGAAAATGCCTCGCGTCAAAGACGGGTCGATGGCGAAGTACGTCTTGGAGAAAATTTTACCACAAGTTCCTAAGCGCGTGCAACCGTATTTGAAAATTGCCGTCGAACGCGGCGACTTTAAGGCAATGCCGAACAAAACGATGCCGGCGAATCCGAAGCGAACAAAAGGGGCAGTTTTGCTCGGGGATTCGTTTAACATGCGCCATCCGTTGACCGGGGGTGGCATGACCGTCGCTTTGAGCGACATCGCCACCTTCAAATCGACGCTACAACCGTTGGGTCCGTCTTTCCGCGACGGCCAGTCGGACGCGTACAACATCTCCGGCATACAAAAAGCCGTCGACGAATTCTACGCGCACCGAACGCGACCGGCGTTAACCATCAACACCTTGGCCAACGCCTTGTATAAAGTCTTTACCAAATCCGAAAACTCCGGCATGGAAGAGATGCGCAAAGCGTGCTTTCAATACCTCAAGCTCGGCGGTGGATACGCTCGAGGTCCCATCGCCTTACTCTCCGGTTTAGACCCGAACCCTTTGAATTTAGTCACGCATTTCTTCGCCGTCGCGGTGTTTGGCATGGGTCGTTTACTCGTCCCGCTCCCGACTCCCGAACGGTGTTGGGAAGGCTTGAAAGTTTTAAGCGGCGCGACGCAAATCATCGTCCCCATCGTCAACGGCGAGGGAATTTTACGCATGTTCTTCCCGGCAACCATTCGAAGACGTTTGGGATACATCTGACTGAGATAAATACCCGAGATATTGGTACATAAGTAGCGCATTTTTAGCCCTTAATGTGAAAAAAATTCAAAGATTCAAAAAATCTCTCATTTTCTCGCTCGCTCTGATTTGTCCGCACAAATCGGATAACGACGACGGATAACCTTAATTGACACACGCTTTACATATCCGCGCAACATATTTATGTATTTTAAAAGCACCTAAATTGCGCGCTCGCCTCTGCTCGATTCGTTGTATACGTGGAATTACTCTCTGTCTCGTTTTCGCAGAAAAGTAGTTTTTGACCAACGTTATTAGTGTTTGTATTCGTTGCGCGCGAAAGCGTTCGTTTCCTCAAATCCGATGGACGACGCAAATTGGAAAGCGACGGAGAGCAACGCGATGGGAGAAGGCAACGAGAACAACAACGTGGCGGATTGTTTAT
>Ga0255763_1004088_pt1 | contig 12662 bp, 8 predicted proteins | sample 041ome_2_FD_179963 | JGI IMG/M metagenome (GOLD analysis project Ga0255763, IMG submission 179963) | Coastal salt marsh microbial communities from the Groves Creek Marsh, Skidaway Island, Georgia - 041406US metaG (version 2) | ecosystem: Environmental > Aquatic > Marine > Intertidal zone > Salt...
GTCCTATGCCTCAAACCAAAGAGCATATTTTGCTTGCACGTCAGGTTGGTGTGCCATCGTTGGTTGTTTACATGAACAAAGTTGATCAGGTTGATGATGAAGAATTATTAGAATTAGTGGAATTAGAGATACGTGAACTTTTAAGTAGTTATGACTTTCCTGGTGATGACATTCCGATTGTAAAAGGAAGTGCTTTAGCAGCTTTAGAGGGTCGTGATGAGGCGATTGGTGTCAATTCGATTATAGAACTTATGGCTGCTGTTGATAGTTATATACCTCAACCAGCTCGTGATAAAGACAAACCTTTCTTGATGCCTATTGAAGACGTGTTTTCAATATCTGGAAGAGGAACCGTTGTCACAGGCCGTGTTGAAAGAGGGGTTGTAAAAGTTGGTGAAGAAATAGAGATTGTTGGAATAAAAGCAACAACTAAGACAACATGCACAGGCGTTGAAATGTTCCGTAAATTACTAGATTCTGGTGAAGCAGGTGACAATGTTGGTGTTCTTTTAAGGGGTACAAAGAGAGAAGATGTTGAGCGTGGTCAGGTCTTGGCTGCACCGGGTTCAATTAAACCTTTTTCTAAATTTAAAGGTGAGGCTTATATTCTAACTAAAGATGAAGGTGGAAGGCATACACCATTCTTTAGTAACTATAGACCACAATTTTATTTTAGAACAACTGATGTTACAGGAGCTGTTGAGCTGCCGTCAGGTACAGAGATGGTAATGCCTGGAGATAATATAGCCATTACTGTAGAGTTAATTGCGCCTATAGCAATGGATGAGGGCTTAAGGTTCGCCATTAGAGAAGGTGGTCGAACTGTTGGTGCTGGTGTTGTTTCAAGTATTGAGTCTTAAAAAAAGAAAAAGTTAACAGTTGATATAATGAGGATTTAATGGATAATTTAGGAGTGTAGCTCAACTGGTAGAGCACCGGTCTCCAAAACCGGGGGCTGGGGGTTCGAGTCCCTCCACTCCTGCCAAAATTATTCGTAAATAAATCATTCATTTTGACTAATTAAAAAAAAAAATGTAAATAATCATTTTTATTCTTGCAAGAAAGGCTCCTCATGGCTAAAACAAACCCCGCACAATTTGTTAGGCAGGTTAGACAAGAAATTAATAGAATAACATGGGCTAGTAGACGTGAAACTATGTATGCGTCTTTGAGTGTCTTTGTTATGGCCCTTATAGCTTCACTATTTTTCTTTCTGGTAGATCTATTGCTATCAAATATAGTGCAATTTTTGTTAGGTTTTGGTGGTTAAGATTTTACTAATGTTTTTTTTCAATCCTTTTAATGTTGGACAATTATAATGGCCAAGAAGTGGTATGTAGTACATGTTTTTTCTGGATCAGAAAAAAAGGTTTGTCAGAGCATTGAAGAACAAATAGTTTCTAAAAATATGGAATCACTAATTGAAGAGGTTCTTGTTCCTACCGAAGAAGTAATAGAAATAAGGCGTGGGGCTAAAGTTCAAACTGAGAAGAAGTTTTTTCCAGGTTATATTCTAGTTAAAATGGAAATGACTGATGAAAGTTGGCATTTGATTAAAGCTCAACCAAAAGTAACTGGTTTTCTAGGTGGAAAAGGTAGGCCTGTAGCTATTAGTGATTCGGAAGCCAAAAGGCTTATAGAACAAATCAGTGAAGGTGTTGATAAACCAAGATCTAGTGTTATTTATGAAATCGGAGAAGAGGTCAGAGTGGCTGAAGGTCCTTTCCAGAGTTTTAATGGCCTGGTTGAGGAAATAGATGAGGACAAATCTAGACTTAAGGTAGCTGTATCTATTTTTGGAAGATCAACTCCGGTAGATTTAGAATATAGTCAAGTAGAAAAGATTTAATTTAAAATTAAAGCATCTTATGTGATGCGGAGGTACAAATGGCGAAAAAAATAGATGGCTACATTAAATTAAATATACCAGCTGGAGCTGCGAACCCATCACCACCAGTTGGGCCTGCATTAGGTCAAAGAGGCGTAAACATTATGGAATTCTGTAAAGCATTTAATGCTTCAACAGAATCTTTAGAGAAAAATATGCCAATCCCGGTTGTAATAACAGTTTTTTCTGATAAAAGTTTCAGTTTTGTTACTAAAACACCGCCTGTTTCTTTTTATCTTAAAAAGGCTGCAGGCAAACAGAAGGGCTCTAGCGAGCCCGGTAGAACTGTTGGTGGATCTGTCAAAATAGCCCAGATAAAAGAAATAGCAGAAAATAAAATGAAAGATTTAAATGCTGCCAACATAGAAGGTGCTATCGAAATGGTAAAGGGATCTGCAAGATCTATGGGTATTGAGGTTTTGGAGTAAATTATGAAAAAAAGTAAATATTTTGTTGATACGAACAAAAAACTACAAAAGCAGGCATTTGATGTTACAGCTGCTGTACATTTTTTTGTTGAAAATAAAAGAGAAAAATTTGATGAGACTCTAGAAGTGTCAATGAATCTTGGAATAGATCCAAGGCATGCTGATCAAATGGTTCGTGGAGTTGTTTCGCTTCCTAATGGTAATGGAAAAACAATGAGAGTTGCTGTATTTGCAAGAGATGAAAAGGGCAAAGAAGCATCTGAAGCGGGGGCAGACGTTGTTGGGGCTGAAGATCTGGCTGAAGATATGCAAAAAGGTAATTTAAATTATGATAGAATAATTGCCACTCCAGATTTAATGGGTGTTGTAGGTCGAATAGGAAAAATTTTAGGACCGAAAGGTTTAATGCCTAACCCTAAGCTTGGTACAGTTACATCTGACATAAAGTCTGCTGTTGAGGCAGCTAAATCAGGACAGGTTCAATATCGTGCAGAAAAAAATGGTATAGTTCAGGCTGGTGTTGGTAAGTTAAGCTTTGGGGCTGATAAATTAACAGAAAATGTTAAAAGTTTTATAGATGCCGTCCAGAAAGCGAGGCCGTCAGGTGCCAAGGGTACTTTTATTAAAAAAATTTCTATCAGCTCCACTATGGGAGTTGGTATTAATGTAAATATATAGTTTTTCTATATATTTACTATGAGAGTGAATTGGTTTTACTCTCAATCAGTCTTTTTTAAGACTGAACCTGTCCAAGACTGTAGGTGATTTATATCTTAATATCCTACATAGACAAAAGAGCAGTTTACTGCTGGTTTGATAGGGCGGGCCGTGGGTAATTTAATTACCTTGAATGCAACAACTATATAGATGATTTTGTCTATATGATAACGTGGAGGCTTTTCGGTGAATAGAGAACAAAAATCCGATTTGGTCAAAACTTTGCATAGTACATTTGAAGGTTCGGCGTCAGTCGTAGTCGTTCATTGTAATGGTCTAACAGTTTCCGAAAGCACAGAGCTTCGTAACAAAATGAGAAATGAAAATTGTAACTTCAAAGTTACAAAAAATAAAATTGCTCGTTTGGCGTTAAAAGAAACAAAATACCGTTATATGGAAGATATGTTTAGAGGACCAACAGCTATTGGTTCTTCTAATGATCCTGTAATGGCCGCAAAGGTTTTGGTTAACTTTGCAAAAAATAATGACAAATTAGTTATTATTGGTGGTGGTTTAGATGATAAACCTCTTTCCAAAACAGATGTGGAAGCTTTAGCAAAACTTCCAAGCTTAGACGATTTGAGAGGCAAAATTGTGGGTCTTCTTCAGGCGCCTGCTTCAAAACTTGTCAGGTTAACTTTGGAACCTGCATCTCAAGTCTTAAGAACTATTTCACAAAAATCACAACAATAAAATTTTAAATATTAGGAGTATATTATGGCAGATTTAGAAAAAATTGCAGAAGAGTTAAGTTCTTTAACTGTATTAGAAGCGGCAGACCTTGCTAAGCTTCTTGAAGAAAAGTGGGGCGTTTCCGCTGCTGCACCTGTTGCTGTTGCTGCAAGTGCTGGTGGTGGAGAAGCTGCTCCTTCAGCAGAAGCTAAGACAGAATTTAATGTTATGTTAAATGCTATTGGTGAAAAGAAAATCAATGTTATTAAAGAGGTTAGAGCTATCACAGGATTAGGCTTGAAAGAAGCTAAAGACCTTGTCGAGGCTGCACCTTCAATGGTTAAAGAAGGTGTCCCTGAGGCCGAAGCTAATGAGATCAAAGCAAAGCTTGAAGAGGCTGGTGCCACGGTTGAAATTAAATAGAGCTTATTAACTCTTTATTAAATGGACATGCTTATTTAATAAGCTTGTCCGTTTAAGCTATGGTTACTTATAGTCATTTTGGCTAAATTTATCTAGAATTATAAGGATTTTAAATGTCATTCCAACAAAGTACTTTATTGAACAGAAGAAGAATAAGAAGAACATTTGGCAAAATAAATGAAGTTGCTGACATGCCAAATTTAATTGAAGTTCAACGAAATTCGTATGAGCAGTTTCTTCAAATGTATATACCTGCTGAAACAAGAATTGATGTTGGGCTTCAAGCTGTTTTTAATTCAATTTTCCCTATTAAAGATTTTGTTGGTAGGTCAATGTTGGAATTTGTGTCTTACACATTAGATGAACCTAAATATGATGTTGAAGAATGTCATCAAAGAGGCTTAACTTTTGCCTCTTCACTTAAGTTAACATTAAGATTAGTAGTTTGGGATTTAGACCCAGACACCGGTGCAAAATCTATAAGGGATATGAAGGAACAAGAAGTTTATATGGGAGACATGCCTTTAATGACTCCTAATGGAACCTTTGTTGTGAATGGTACTGAAAGAGTTATTGTTTCACAAATGCATCGTTCTCCTGGTGTTTTTTTCGATCATGATAAAGGTAAAACTCACGCATCTGGCAAATACTTATTTGCAGCTAGAGTAATTCCATATAGAGGGTCATGGTTGGATTTTGAATTCGACCCTAAAGATATTTTAAATGTTAGAATTGATAGAAGAAGAAAACTGCCTTCCACTACATTTTTGATGGCATTATTGGATGATGATTCAGAAAAATATCTAAAAGACTGTAAGCAAAAAAATCAAGATCCAGACAGAACTCAACTTGTTGGTATGTCAAGAGAAGATATACTCAATTATTTTTATGATAAAGAGATCTACAAACGAAGAGAGAATGGTTGGGAAATAGAGTTTAATTCGGAATCTTTTAAAGGCCAGAAAATAGATTTTGATCTGGTCGACTCGTCAAATGGAAATACCCTTGCCAAAACAGGTGATAAAATTACCCTAAGAAATATAAAGGAGTTTCAAGATAAGGGCTTAAAGTCAATTCTTTTAAAAGAAGATCAAATAATTGGTAAATTTATCGCAGATGATATTATTAATGAGAGTACTGGTGAGGTATATGCTGAAGCTGGTGATGAAGTTACTGAAGATCTGATAAAATTATTTACACTTAATGATCTTGAAACAGTTTCTATATTATCTATGGACAAATCTGTTGGACCTTGGATAAGAAATACATTGGCAGCAGATAAAAATGCTTCTAGGGAAGAGGCCTTAGTAGATATTTATAGAGTAATGCGTCCAGGAGAACCACCTGCCCCAGAAACTGCGGAGACGCTTTTCAATTCATTATTTTTTGATCAAGAAAGGTATGACTTGTCAGCAGTGGGAAGAGTGAAAATGTCAGCTCGTTTAGACCTTGAGGTTGATGATAGTTTAAGAGTTTTAAGAAAAGTAGATATTCTTGCAATTATGAAAGAACTTGTTTCTCTTAAAGACGGTCATGGCGAAATTGATGACATAGATCATTTAGGTAATAGACGTGTTAGGTCCGTAGGTGAATTATTGGAAAACCAATATCGTGTAGGTCTTTCTAGAATGGAAAGAGCTATTAAAGAAAGGATGAGCTCAGCTAATGAAATAGAAAATTTGATGCCACAAGATCTTATTAATGCTAAACCTGCTGCTGCTTCCCTTAGAGAATTTTTTGGATCTAGCCAGTTGTCACAATTTATGGATCAAACTAATCCACTTTCTGAGATTACACACAAAAGAAGAGTTTCTGCTCTTGGGCCTGGAGGTCTAACTAGAGAAAGGGCAGGTTTTGAGGTAAGGGATGTGCATCCTACTCATTATGGAAGGATTTGCCCTATAGAAACTCCTGAAGGTCCTAATATTGGTTTGATTAATTCATTAGCTACTTTTGCACAAATTAATCAATATGGTTTTATAGAAACGCCTTACAGAAAAGTTAATGAAGGCCAAGTAACTGAAGAAGTGGTTTATATTTCGGCTATAGAAGAGGGAAAATATACTATAGCGCAAGCTAATGCTGAGCTTGATAAAGCAAATAAATTTACAGGTGAACTTCTTCCAGTTCGAAAAAATGGAGATATTGGTTTAGCGAAACCAGAAGATATAAATCTTATGGATGTTTCTCCAAAACAATTAGTATCTGTGGCGTCCGCTTTAATTCCCTTTTTAGAAAATGATGACGCAAATAGAGCGTTGATGGGTTCTAATATGATGAGGCAAGCTGTACCTTTGGTCAAATCAGAAAGTCCCCTAGTAGGAACGGGTATTGAAGCTACAGTTGCACAGGATTCAGGTGTTACATTGATAGCAAGAAGATCTGGAATTGTTGACCAAGTTGACTCTACTAGAATTGTTGTTAGGGCCTACTCATCTGATGAAAATGATATCAGTCCAGTTGATATTTATTCATTGCTTAAGTTTCAAAGAAGTAATCAAAATACCTGTATTAATCAAAGACCCTTAGTTCAAGTCGGTGACAAAGTAAATATGGGTGACATAATTGCTGATGGCCCCGCTACAGAAGATGGAGAGCTGGCTTTAGGTAAAAATGTTCTTGTAGCTTTCATGCCTTGGAATGGATATAACTTTGAGGATTCAATCTTAATATCTGAACGAATAGTAAAGGATGACGTGTTTTCTTCAATCCATATTGAAGAATTCGAGGTTATGGCCAGAGACACTAAGTTAGGTCAGGAAGAAATAACTAGAGACATACCAAATATTGGTGAAGAAGCCCTTAGAAATCTTGATGAAGCTGGTATGGTTTATATCGGAGCAGAAGTCAAACCAGGCGATATCATGGTTGGAAAGGTTACCCCAAAAGGTGAAAGTCCTATGACACCGGAGGAAAAACTTCTACGAGCTATCTTTGGAGAGAAAGCTTCTGATGTTCGTGATTCATCATTAAGAGTTCCTCCTGGAGTATCTGGTACGATTGTTGACGTGAGAATCTTTTCTCGAAGAGGTATAGAAAAAGATGAAAGAGCGAGAGCCATTGAAAGAGCAGAAATAGAAAGTTTTGCAAAAGACAGGGATGATGAAAAAAAGATCCTTGAAAGAGGATATTATGGAAGATTAAAAGAATATTTAATCGGTCAAAAAGCATCATCAAATTTAAACACTGTTAAGAATGGAGAGCTACTAACGGTTGATATTATTGATAACTTATCTAGAAATGATCTTAGACTAATTACTATTGAAGATGATAAAATTCAAAAAAATATTGAAAAGTTATCTAAGCATTTTGATGGAGTAATTAAAACTCTTGAGGATAGGTTTAATGATAAGGTAGATAAATTACAAAGAGGTGACGAGTTACTTCCAGGTGTAATGAAAATGGTTAAAGTTTTTATTGCTGTTAAGAGGAAGTTACAATCTGGTGATAAAATGGCCGGAAGGCATGGAAACAAAGGAGTTATATCTAGAATAATACCAGTTGAGGACATGCCTTATCTTGAAGATGGAACTCCTGTTGATGTTGTTTTAAATCCTTTAGGCGTTCCCTCAAGAATGAATGTTGGACAAATCCTTGAAACTCATCTTGGATGGGCTGCTGCTGGTTTAGGAAATAAAATCAGTAAAATGATAGGTAAAGATAATGATAATTTAAAAACATTTCTTTCTCAAATTTACGGCAAAGATCAATTCAAAACAGATTTATCTAAACTCACAGATGAAGAATTAATTCAGCAAGCTAATAATTTGATCAGGGGTGTGCCTATGGCAACTCCTGTATTTGATGGAGCAAGTGAAAAAGATGTTTCTGATATGTTGAAATTAGCTGATCTTGATGAAACTGGTCAGGTATGGCTAACTGATGGAAGAACAGGTGAAGTATTTGATAGAAAAGTGACTGTGGGTTACATTTATATGCTAAAATTACACCATTTAGTAGATGATAAAATCCATGCACGTTCAATAGGACCATATTCTCTGGTGACACAGCAACCATTGGGTGGCAAGGCCCAGTTTGGTGGTCAACGTTTTGGTGAAATGGAGGTTTGGGCTCTGGAAGCTTATGGAGCTGCCTATACTCTTCAAGAAATGCTTACTGTAAAATCTGATGATGTTTCAGGTAGAACGAAGGTTTATGAATCAATTATAAGAGGAGATGATGATTTTGAGGCAGGAATACCCGAATCTTTCAACGTTTTGATTAAAGAATTAAAGTCTCTTGGCTTAAATGTAAATATGGATTTAGTAGAATAATCACAAATTAAAAATTTTTTATAAAAGATTGGAAATTTAAATGAATGAACTTATGAATACGTTCGGCCAAACTGGGGTCACTCAAGGTTTTGATAAAATAAGTATTTCAATAGCTTCACCAGAAGCAATGAAAAGTTGGTCTTTTGGCGAGATAAGAAAACCAGAAACTATAAATTATAGAACCTTTAAGCCTGAACGTGATGGTTTGTTTTGTGCTAAAATATTTGGTCCAGTAAGAGATTATGAATGTTTGTGTGGTAAATACAAACGAATGAAATATAGAGGAATTATTTGTGAAAAATGTGGAGTTGAAGTAACACTTTCCAAAGTTAGGCGCGAAAGGATGGGGCATATTGAGCTTGCATCACCAGTTGCTCATATTTGGTTTTTAAAGTCACTGCCTTCTAGAATTGGTTTGCTTGTGGATATGACTTTAAAGGATCTTGAGAGAGTCTTATATTTTGAATATTTTTTAGTTACGGAGCCAGGATTAACGTCACTTACCAAAGGACAATTGTTAAATGAAGATGATTATGAAAACGCACTTGATGAGTTTGGTGACGAAAGTTTTGAAGTTTCAATAGGTGCTGAAGCTATAAAAAAAATCTTAAGTGAGATGAATTTAGATGAAGAAATTATAAAAATTCGAGAAGAGCTTGTCAAAACTGGTTCTGAGATAAAAAGAAAGAAATTAGTTAAAAGACTAAAGCTTGTGGAATCTTTTATTGAGTCTGGGTCTAAGCCTGAGTGGATGATTTTAGAAGTTGTACCTGTTATCCCGCCTGAGCTAAGACCTTTAGTTCCTCTAGATGGAGGCAGATTTGCTACTTCTGATTTAAATGATCTTTATAGGAGAGTTATAAACAGAAATAATCGATTAAAAAGGCTTCTTGAACTTAGGGCGCCTGATATCATTATAAGAAATGAAAAGAGAATGTTGCAAGAGTCTGTTGATGCCTTGTTTGACAATGGCAGAAGAGGCAGAGTTATTACTGGGGTAAATAAAAGGCCTTTAAAGTCACTTTCAGACATGCTTAAAGGTAAGCAAGGAAGATTTAGACAAAATTTACTTGGAAAGAGAGTTGATTATTCAGGAAGGTCAGTAATAGTAGTTGGCCCTGAGTTGAAACTTCATCAATGTGGCCTTCCTAAAAAAATGGCTTTAGAATTATTTAAACCGTTTATATATTCTAGATTAGAGCTATATGGTCTAGCTACTACTGTTAAAGCAGCTAAAAGAATGGTTGAAAAAGAAAGGCCAGAAGTTTGGGATATTCTGGAGGAAGTGATTAGGGAACATCCTGTTATGCTTAATAGAGCCCCTACATTACACAGGTTGGGAATACAAGCTTTTGAACCAGTATTAATTGAAGGAAAAGCAATTAATTTGCATCCACTTGTTTGTACAGCTTTCAATGCAGACTTTGATGGAGACCAAATGGCTGTGCATGTACCATTATCTCTAGAAGCTCAACTAGAAGCTAGAGTTCTCATGATGTCCACTAATAATATTTTATCACCTTCTAGTGGAAAGCCTATTATTGTTCCATCACAGGATATAATTTTAGGTTTATACTACTTGTCAATGGAAAGTGAAGGTCAAAAAGGTGAGGGAATGATTTTTTCTTCCCCTGCTGAGGCATTAATGGCACTAGATAATGATCAAGTTCATATTCAAGCTAAAGTTAAAATAAGAGTTAATGTTTTTGATAAAGATGGAAATAAAGTAACTAAAATTATAGCCACTACTCCTGGTAGGGCTAAAATATCTACTTTGTTACCTGAGCATAATTCTGTGGACTTTAATACCGTGAACAAACTTATGACGAAAAAAGAAGTTACAGAGGTTATAGATTTTGTTTACCGTCATTGTGGTCAAAAAGATACAGTTATTTTTTGTGATCAAATAATGGCTATGGGCTTCAAGCACGCTTGTATGGCTGGAATATCATTTGGTATTTCAGATCTAGAGACACCTAAGGCTAAGGCCGAGCTAATGGCAAAAGCAGAAAAACAAGTGAAAGATTTTGAGCAACAATATCAAGATGGTCTTATTACACAAGGTGAAAAATACAATAAGGTTGTAGATGTCTGGTCAAAGTGTTCAGATGATGTTGCTGATGAAATGATGAAAAGCATATCAACAATTAAGGTGGGGCAACCAGTAAATTCTGTTTGGATGATGGCTCATTCTGGCGCCAGAGGTTCTGCAGCTCAAATCAAACAGCTTGCAGGCATGCGTGGTTTAATGGCTAAGCCCTCTGGAGAAATTATTGAGACACCAATTAAATCTTCTTTTAAGGATGGGCTAAATGTACTTGAGTATTTTAACTCAACCCATGGTGCCAGGAAAGGACTGGCGGATACTGCTTTAAAAACCGCTAATTCAGGTTACTTAACAAGAAGATTGGTAGATGTTGCTCAAGATTGTATTGTAACAGAAGATGATTGTGGCACTGATCAGGGTTTTATCATGCGTGCAGTAATAGAAGGGGGTGACATTATTGAACCACTTTCTGAACGTATATTAGGTAGAACAACAGCAGAGCCGTTATTAAATAGTTCCAACGAAGTTGTTGTAGGGAAAGGTGTTATAATATCTGAGGATGATCTAGAAAAAATTGAGATTGCCGGTATAGATAATGTAAAAGTGAGATCAGCTTTAACTTGCGAAACACAACCTGGAATATGTGCAGCTTGTTATGGAAGGGATTTAGCTAGGGGAACCTTGGTAAATATTGGTGAAGCAGTTGGTGTAATTGCTGCTCAGTCAATTGGTGAGCCTGGCACTCAATTAACAATGAGAACGTTTCATATTGGCGGGGCGGCACAGCGTGGGGCCGAACAATCAAAAATTGAAGCACCTTTTGATGGCAAGATAAAGTTAGATAATGCTACTTTGGTGACAACTGAAGATGGTAGTCAGATTATATTATCTAGATCCGCTGAAATGCTTATTTTAGACGATCAAGGTAGAGAAAAAGCGCGTTATCGTCTTCAATATGGATCTAAATTATTAAAACAAGATGGTTCTATGCTAAATGCAGGTGAAATTGTTGTTGAATGGGACCCTTATACAATTCCTATTATAACAGAGAAAGAAGGAACTGCGCACTATGTAGATCTTGTGGATGGAGTTTCGATGAGAGAGATGGTAGATGATTCCACAGGTATTGGAAGTAAGGTTGTGATTGATTGGAAACAGCAATCTGGAGGATCTAATCTCAGGCCAAGAATAACTTTAAGGGATGACGATGGTGAAGTTATTAACTTGCCAAATGGCTTAGAAGCAAGATACTTCATGTCTATGAATGCTATTCTAAGCGTAGAAAACGGCTCTAAAGTCAAGGCAGGTACTGTGTTGGCACGTATTCCTAGGGAAAGTTCAAAGACCAGAGATATTACGGGTGGATTGCCTAGGGTTGCTGAACTTTTTGAAGCCCGAAAACCGAAAGATTTTGCAATAATTTCTGAGAGTGATGGTGTGGTTGAATTTGGCGCTGATTATAAAGCTAAACGTAGAATTAGAGTAGTTCCAAAGGATACTAATGAGGATCCTGTTGAGTATATGGTTCCAAAAGGTAAGCTTTTGGCCGTTCAAGAAGGTGACTTTATCAGAAAAGGTGATATGATTATTGATGGAAGCCCTGTTCCACATGATATATTAAATATTCTCGGTGTAGAGGCATTAGCAGATTATCTTGTAAAAGAAGTTCAAGACGTTTACAGACTTCAGGGTGTTAAAATAAACGATAAACATATTGAAGTAATTGTTAGACAAATGTTGCAGAAAGTTGAGGTAACCGATCATGGTGATACTACTTTTTTAAATGGAGAACACGTTAATAGACTTGATTTTAAATTAGCTAATGAAAAAATAATTAAAGAGGATGGTATACCTGCAAAAGGTGTGTCTGTTCTATTAGGTATTACAAAAGCAAGTTTGCAAACTGAGAGTTTTATTTCTGCGGCATCATTCCAAGAAACAACACGTGTATTAACTGAGGCAGCGGTATCTGGAAAGTCAGATCCTCTTTCAGGGTTGAAAGAAAATGTAATCGTTGGCCGACTTGTTCCTGCGGGTACAGGATCAGTGGTTAATAAACTTAGGGTAACCGCAAATAGAAGAGATAAGGAAATAATAGAAGAAAGATCTAAGCAACAATCAATACTGGTTGATAATCTAGATGATAACAAAGATTGAAGATATACTTTAGATTATTATTAAAGTTTTTCTTTTTGTTCTTGACCATTTGCTAG
>Ga0255763_1004091_pt1 | contig 12654 bp, 13 predicted proteins | sample 041ome_2_FD_179963 | JGI IMG/M metagenome (GOLD analysis project Ga0255763, IMG submission 179963) | Coastal salt marsh microbial communities from the Groves Creek Marsh, Skidaway Island, Georgia - 041406US metaG (version 2) | ecosystem: Environmental > Aquatic > Marine > Intertidal zone > Salt...
AAAACAAGACCAAACCCAAGCACGGTTCAAAAACGACTCACGCACTCGTTTCAGCCGCGCTGGGGGCCGTCGTGTATGTCGCTTGGACGCTCATCGAGCCTGCCGAGCCTCTGGCTATTAAGGCCATTTCCGCTGTACTGATAGGATTGGTTGCCTACGTGATTATGTCCCACCAGGGAATCAAGCGTGAACACGAAGAAATGACCGGAGAACACGCTGGCATGATGCAAGAACACAATCTTCTCAAAAGAGTCAGCTCTGACCTCAAAAGAGAAGTGGAAATGCTAAAGTCTAAGATCAACAGCTTGATGCATCGAGAGCGGAAGGAAAAATTTTGTCAACCTCTCTAATTGACTGCAGTACGCCCGGGGGAGGAGTATGGGGGCAATGCGACAGTGGTCCGGGTGGAAACTGCCCTACTGATTGTTGCAAGAGTACAGGAGGAAGAAGGTGTAATTGTATGCCCTAATTTTTATACCCTTTCAAAAGTATAAAAAATGAATACGTTAATAAATGACTGGATCACCTTACAAAAGAAAAACCCCCCCTAGGCTCGCGGGTGGAAACAAGCTGTTGCCCGTGTCCACTTTACCTAGGAATTGTGATCATGGAATTGATTGTATAGAATACAAAGGCGCGTACTTCTCTGTGGCTAACGCAGATGGCGCTGAAGACGGCTGCAAAGTGGTCAAAACTCTGGACGGTCTGGAAAGCGGGATTTACACGTACGTTTTGTTTGCGAACGGGTCGACCAGCTCTATAGAACGCATTCAGACGCTGGTCGATGCTTGCTGCTCAGCCGCCCCGGATAGACAGGTTAAAATGACGACGAGATCGGCCGCACGCAAAGCCTGCTCTCGTTTGGTGCCTCTCCTGCGACTAGTCGTTGGGAAAACGCACACGCTGTGGGAGAGAGGGACGAAACATTCTTGTTTGGTAAAGTCTTGTTTGAAAGACACCGACGTGATTGTAGGCGCAGGCGAGATAAAACTAAGCGAGCGCGGTGGAAAACGCGTTGCCCAGTGCAACGCGTTCAGCGGCACATACGTGTTGAACTATATTCGATCAGAAAGTGAAAGACGGAAAATGCGGATGGAAGAAGTCAACAAGCTTTTCCTCGATTCCTGTTTGCTGGGACTCTTGAGACACATGTCTCCTGGCACAAAAGTCCGTGCATCTACAAAGTCTTTCATCACCAAAAAAGATCTGAAGCCGTACGTGCGCGAACGATTAGAAGATATGCGACAACGAAATATCCCAGTGCACAGGTTCGAATCTCTGAGAGCGTGTGAATCGTACAAACCAGCCGTTCAATTGGCTCGGATAAATGCGTGGAAGAATTCTCAAGACAGAAGAATCGAAACGATGAGGCGGTTTGCAAGCCCGGAAAAGATCGCGGAGATGAAAGAAAAAGTAGAAAAGCAATATGAATCTAAAAAAGCAATGATTGTAGAAGTACCCGAGTGGCAGGGGTTTTAAAGCGAATAATTTTATACGTTTCCCGTATAAAATGCAATTTATTTTCAAGCACAACCTGGACCTGGGGTCAAGTGATACTCAACTGGCCAACAATCTCCGAACGCGCCAAAATAATTACAATCTTCTTTTGTACCTACACCGGTGCATATTGACCCACCGCCATGCCACCAACTTGTTTCGTAGTGATCGCGTGAGTTTGCGGCGGCTTGCGCTGCTGCGTATGCCCTAGCTTTAGACGCGTCATAATTCGAAGGGTTAGTATCGATTGGAAATTTTACATCGCTACAATCGCTTTCTTTATGAGGTATGGAGTCGCAAAGAACAACTCCTAGGTTAGTATTTTTTGAAGGGTTTCCATTATGCCAAGACATGTTTTATTAAACAAGTTTTTATTTCAAAACTGTCGCTATACTGACAGCTAAATGTTCAGCGAGTTTAACAGGAACCGCGTTTCCAATCTGCTTGTACTTATTCGCAACGCTTCCCTCAAACTTGTAGGTGTCTGGGAAGGTCTGGATCCTAGCGTACTCTCGCACGGAAAGAGGTCTCGTTTCGGAAGGGTGGCATTTTTCAGTTTGCTTCTGACATGGCGAGGTTGTCAGAGTTAAACACGGTTTGTCCCACGCCAGCCGTTTTGCTATGCCTCTTTTTCCGCCCCCTGAATAGTAAGATTTCTTCATATACTCTTTTTGTACGTCTACCGGTAGATCAACCCAACAACCACCCTCTGGAACCATGTGCATAATTTCCTTTTTTCTCCCAGAATACGAGTGGCCTTCTGACTCTGGAACATCTGCGATGGCGTCTCTCAAGACGGGTTTGTGCTCTTCTTCTGTTGGGAAGAAATACTCCTTTTTGATATCCTTCCGTACGCCTACAATAATGAGACGTTTTCTGTTCTGGGGAACACCGTAGTCGTTCGCATTCAACACTTTCCACGTGACGATATACTTCTTTCGATTTAGCTTTTCGAGAATAAATTCCATTGTCTTCCCTTTGTCGTGAGTGACCAGTCCCTTGACGTTTTCGATCAAAAACACTTTGGGGTTTATTTTGTCAATCAACGACATAAATTGTACAAGAAGATTTCCGCGCTCGTCTCCCAGCCCCTTTCTCTTTCCCGCTTGGGAAAAGCTTTGACACGGAACTCCGCCCATCAATACGTCCACCTTTCCAGCGTACTCTGAGAAATCTATATCACAGAAAGAACCGCATTTCACATTGCACCCCGGGTGGTTCCTTTCGAGTGTCTTGCAGCAGTGCTTGTCTACATCGTTGAGCAACAAAGGTGAAAACTGCTTGTTCATAAAACCGCAACTCAAACCACCAGCACCTGAACAAACTTCGATAAAATTAAACTTAGTATCAGATGACATATTGTTTGGTAAACTCTATTTTATTTTTCAATCATCATTTTCGCCCCCACACCCCTCTGCTTCACATATCGTACTCTGATATCAGAGACTTGGCAAACTTCAACACATCTGGGAAATAGTTATACCCGTTGTGAGTAAACACCCTGTCTAACAGGTACTTTCCGTGCCACTTTTCGATGACCTCGCCGTTGTAAGAAATGTCTTCTCGAAAACCAGCGTTTTTATACTTTTTCCGAGGATTAATGATTCCCCATACAACTGTAAAGTCAGGGTTGTCTCGTTTGAAAGATGCGAGTCTGAACTTGTTCTGCGTCGCTGAGTCCGAATTGACGGTATTGTACTTGTTCTTGAGTTGTATGTACACATTGGACTTCTTGTTCGCCACATCGCAATGAGACGGGTGCTTAGCGGGCAGAATTTCAAATCCCGGAAAGTATCCCATCAAAATCTCCCAGGTCATGCCTCTTTTCATTTTTATCTGCTGGCTCCACAGCGCCGTTTCCTCAGCCTTGGCCATATTATCCGTCTGCAAGATGTCGCAATCGACAGGGTCAATGCTTCTTCTTGGTTTCGAGTAGAGTTTGCGCAGGGATGGCTCAACTTTCCGCTTGTATCCGCTGAAAAATTCAGGGTCAAACCGGGGCTGACTCGTATCAGCGGCCACGGGGCATTCGTCCTCTGTGTCAGAGCCGGTAGCATAACCGTCATCGTCCTCGAGCGAGAGGTCGTCGATGGAAGAGTTCTTGACGCGGTCGAGTCTAGCCACAAGCTTTCTACCCGTCGAAGTAGACGGCTCGGCGATGTTGTCGTAGTCACAGATCTCTGGATGCTCCGGATCGTACTCGGAATCAGAGCCAGTAGTGTAGCCGTCATCTACGACGAAACCATCAAGAAGATAACCGTTTGAAGTGAAAGTAGCCATATTTGGTTTTGAATGTAATTATAAAATTTTTCTTTTTTTATAATCGATTTTGAGTATATTGAAAAAATTACGACGCAACCCCGAACTTTCTCCGCTGGGCATTGCAGTCCAGTTTTGCCAAGCTGTGGTAAAACTGTTCCTTTGTTTCTCCGTTTGAACATACGGCAGGCACAGGCATAGCTTTTGGGGGTTTGCCTTGCGCTTTGCAAGTTGAAAGGTGTTTGACTAAAGGGGCTACGAGTTTGGGACCAGGCGGCTTTTTGCAAAACGACTCGACTTCAGTTTTGATTTGGTCGTTGATTGCTTTTTTACCCGCGTCCAATGCCGTTTTCAGAAGCGGTCCAGTCACCTTGGCCGTTATGTTGTCCACAAGTTTCTGTTCGCTTGTCCCGAACAGCTTCAAAATCCCGGAAAGCGCTTGTATATCGTCACTGTTCCCTTTTCCAATTCTGAAACTGCTTATCTTGAGAACAGGCTTCTGCGCGTTTTTGGATGGAGCCAACGTGTGCACGACGAGCGGCACGGACGAAGACAGATCGTAGCTGGCGCACGCCGTGGCCAGCTCTCCTTTCTTGAGAGTGAGCGTGACTGACAAGTTCGTAGCCTGGCTTAGAAGCTTCCAATGCTTGTCGTCCGCTCCAATTAAAGGCGCGCACTTGTTGCATTTGTGCTTCAAGTCAAGAGAACCACTGAGTGTCACTTTTATATCCGTGTCTTTGGGAACCCCGACTACCAATTTCAGAGCGTTTGGCGGAGTAATCGAGTGTCCGATAATTTTGACCGATTCCAAACCAGTGACGTCTTTTATCTTCAAATTGTTTATGAATAGGTGGATGGGAGAACTGCCTATACAACCGCCGCACGTCCCTGCCGCCGGTAAAAGGTTTTGAAGCTCGCCGGCTTTCAACCCTACAGCTTTCAGCACCGGTCCCAAAACCGCATCTATAGCCCCTGCCAAAGGGTTATCTATCCACGCGTCGACCACCTTGTTCCACGGAGATGGGATAGGCAAAGCGATGCCTTGGCCGCTCGGATCGATCAATTTAGGCAAATCGAGCGGTTTTATCACATTCTGAGTCACATTCGACAAAAGAGCTGGCGCCTTTTCGTTCACTTTCGGCACAATCAAGTCCAGCACTCGACCCAAACTTTTTGATTTCATAAGCTTAAACCACGATAGATTTGAAGTTTTAGACGGTTTTGGCGCGAGATTCGGCGCGGCGCCTTTTACACCTTTTTGGGACTTTGAATGGATTTCTATGGCCAAAATTATAATTGCAAGAGACGCTACAACCAGGAGAGCAGGTATCAAAGTTTTTTTCATTTTATTAATGAAAAAACAATTAAAAAATACACGCACACGCCTTTTTTAAACTCGCAGGAAATTCTTCGTCGTTGCAGATCAAAGGTCTATTTGAATGACTTAACTTATCGTAAAATGCATACTTGATTTGAAGTTCTCCGGCGCACCTGGAGTCTAAACTCATATTTTGAAGGTACTCTGCCAACTTCTTCTCGCGTTCAATTTTGGATATTCTAACCAAGTCTCCGTCCACTCTGAATGCGTGCGGGTTGTATCTCAGAAAAAACAAAGGCATTTGAGCAAGCGGTTGGGAAGGGTCTAGCATACAGCTTTCGTGAACAGTCGTCATTCTTCGCGTTTCGCAAGAAATCAAGTAGTCTTTGTGCTGGTTTTCGTCTATTTCTAAAAACACGACCCCGCCTTTTATGCCTACCATAAAATCGATGTTTGCCCAGTTGCAGTTCATATTCGATCCATTGCAGCGGAAATCTACACGTTTCTCTCTCATATAATGTCCCAAAGGTGGCAAGATATCGCGTGACCCCTCCCACCGCCTATATCCGGCCTTCAAAAGGGCTGTTTCTACTCTAACTTCCTGTTGCTTTTTACGTGCATTGCCTTTTTTTGCGTGGTTTGTTCGAATATGTCTGGTCAAATTGCTGGAATCCGTGCACGCGTAGTCGCATCCTTCGAAATCGCACTTGAATGGCTTTTCTCCCGTGTGGACAAGCTTGTGTCTGATCAAACTACTGGATTGCGTGCACGCGTAGTTGCATCCTTCGAAATCGCACTTGTAGGGCTTTTCTCCCGTGTGGACAAGCTTGTGTGTGATCAAATTGCCGGATTGCGTGCACGCGTAGTCGCATCCTTCGAAATCGCACTTGAATGGCTTTTCTCCCGTGTGTGTACGCTTGTGATAGGTCAAACTGCCGGATGTCGTGCACGCGTAGTTGCATCCTTCGAAATCGCACTTGTAGGGCTTTTCTCCCGTGTGGGTACGCTTGTGTTTGGTCAAACTACTGGATTGCGTGCACGCGTAGTCGCATCCTTCGAAATCGCACTTGAATGGCTTTTCTCCCGTGTGGGTACGCTTGTGTCTGGTCAAATAGCTAGATTTCTTGCACGCGTAGTCGCATCCTTCGAAATCGCACTTGTAGGGCTTTTCTCCCGTGTGGACAAGCTTGTGTCTGGTCAAATCGCTTGACTTAGTGCACGCGTAGTTGCATCCTTCGAAATCGCACTTGAATGGCTTTTCTCCCGTGTGGGTACGCTTGTGATAGGTCAAATTGCCGGATTGCGTGCATGCGTAGTCGCATCCTTCGAAATCGCACTTGTAGGGCTTTTCTCCCGTGTGGGTACGCTTGTGTGTGGTCAAATTGTCGGATCTCTTGCACGCGTAGTTGCATCCTTCGAAATCGCACTTGAATGGCTTGTTATTTTTGCACATTTTTTCTATACACAAATATGAGTATATAGAAATCATTTTCACTTCAATTTCGAAATCGTTTCAGACGCTCTCGCGACGTCGCCCGAAGTGAGAGAAAGCGTGTGCATCGCTGATTCGGCAGAGAGGACAAACGCGCTCATGTTTCCAACCGCTTCTTTGAGCAAGTTTTTGGCTGTTAGCTGGTCGGCGTTGCAGCGTCTTATTTTTCTCTCGCAAGACGCCACCTCGTGTGCCGCTTCAATATCCACGCTCACAAACTTGAGGTGTTCGCGGGAGTCTTCTCGAATCTGCTTTATTTTTTCTATTTGAACACGCACGGAATCAGATATTCTAAGCATAATTTCCAAAAGGTTGTCTATGTACGCCTCGTACTCTTTTTTCCTCGATTGGAGAGTCCGCGGCACTTGCACGCCTATAACCATGTGTAAGTGGAGCTCTGTGATTCTAGACTTTCTGTAGAAACTGGAGTGTCGGAGAAACGACGGCAGATCGACCGCGACTTTCAGACCGAGTTTATGAGAGCGTCTAATCTTCCATTTCCTGCGCCTGGCTGCGGTATACACGTATCTCTGGTCTACTATAGAAAGATCTACCCCCAATTCAGGGTTCCCCACGCTTTTGGCAAGGATTCGGTCTGCCTGGTCGTAGTACAAGTCGTCTTTGTCAGACGGATCGGGCACAGGGCTTGTGTGGAGTACTTGAAGGTAGGTTTTCCCCGGTTTGACCGCCATATCGCTGGGGACATACACCCACAAATTCCCGAAATCGAAAAAGACCACCGAGTCGTCGTACTCGTACACGCGGCGCAGGTTGAAACCTCTTTTGTGACCCGCCGTTTGGATTCTAGCCAAGGAAACGTTTTTATTTTGCTTTGTCATTTTTCCATCGGTTCGTTGACTTTAAATTGTAAACTAATCGAAAATGATATACGTAGCAATGAAAATGGAGTTAATTCACAGTCCTACAATTTACGATGGTGTAGCTAAGCCTGCTTCAGCGGTCGAATTCCGATTTTTGTTTCCCAACGGATTGGTTTGTCCGAACTGAGCAATCAGGTTTCACAGCTGACGTTGAGGTTAGAAAAAGCCTCTCCACTGGCACAATCTATTGTCCTTATCGTTACCAACATGAATCGCTTTGCAGATGTTTTTTTCTTTTACGTTTTCGCATTGTCGTCGGATCGGATCAGTGACTGACAGCTCATTTATTGATGTACATTTCGGCCCTTTTCGCATCTCCCATACACCAAAAGCGATAGCGGCAGTTATAACCACAACGGCTATACCAATAACAATGTTTTTTTTGTTCATTTTATTCATTTATATATATATATATTATTTGCACAGAAAACATACTTGCGCGGCATGCGCTATGTTTAGATAATTATTTTTAATACTACTTTGCAGTATTAAAAATGCGGCAACAAATCGACCGTTTCAATCACTTCATCGGCCAGCCGCACTGCTTAGGCATAGTGGCCAGTTTGTAGGGGATGTAGAACATCGGGAAAAACAGAGCGCCGAGGAATCCCCACAAGTTGAATCCCTTGTTGCACTTGAAAGAAAGAAAAATCGCGTAGGCCGACAAGATCATAAGAATGACCGAGCCCATAGTAACGCCGCCGGAAACGGCTCCGGCAACTGCAGAAGATGTTAGATTATTGTCCATTTTTATTTATGGGGTGATAATGTTTTTATAAAATGGAAAGTTCGTATGGAAAACACATAACACTTTTGAAAGAACAGTTGGGATTCTACCCCCACACGTGGACAAACTGCGCGGACGATTGTCGACAGTGTGCGATTTGCAAACCGTTTGGCAGACGTGTCTTTTACAAGTGTTCAGGACCGCCAGCCACGCCGTTGGCCGAAAACTCCGAGGAGGAAATGTGGTTTGACGGAGCCATACCCGACCAGCCGCCCGAGATAACGCGTTCCATGTTCCCGCACCAGTTGAAGTCTGTGGGGGACATGGAGAGATTTGAAAGAAAGGAGCCTGTTGAGTTGACAGATTACCACCCTCATCCCGGAAGCGTCTACAATCTTCTCGGCGAAGACATGTCTCTGTTTCACGTCAATCCGTACCCGTACAGACGTTGTATAGAAAGAGAAAACGGACGCGTCAGCGACGTGAAGAACAGAATCTTCACACGTTCTTTCGGAATCCAAGCCGATCCTGTCGGGTATGGCAAGACCCTCAGCGTGATCGCTCTGATCGCGCGCGACAGAATGCACTGGGACGTTGCGTCTCCGCACGAAATAGTCAGCGAGTACAATCATGGCCTTTTCAAATGGTCGTACTCGAACACGGTTCCTCGAGTGAACGTCACGCTGGTTCTGGCATCTCTGAGCTGCATAGACCAGTGGGTGAACGACTTCAAATTCGCCCCTGGACTTTCGGTGCTTGTCGTTCGGAACACCAAAACGGTGAAAAAGTTCTGTTCGCCGGTTCTCAAGAAAGATTTCAAGTATGATGTCGTGCTCACGACGCCCAGCATGTACCGGAAGATATCGGCCGAAAACATAGGGGTCGTGTGGAAACGGTTTGTTTTCGACGAGCCGGCTCACGTACGGGTGCCAGGGATGCACTTGCCTATGGCCGGTTTTACGTGGTTTGTGACGGCGACTCCGAAAGAGATAAAGAGCAATCAGGGAGGAAACTGGATTGGTCGAGCGATCGAAATGATGCACGGCATGATTTGGCACTCTCATTACAGTCTTATGTTGTTTACGGTGCGAAACCCGACGTCGTTTGTGCAGAAGAGTTTTGGCATGCCAGAGACGGTGCTCAAGACGTACGAGTGCAGACAGCGTCTCGTGGGCGGTCTTCGAGGAATAGTGTCTCAAGACATACTGACCAGGATCGAGGCGGGCGACGTGCGAGGTGCTATATCCGAGCTGGGTGCGGAAAGACGCGGGATCGGCAGTTTTGTCGAGCTGATCAAAGACAAAAAGATGAGAAGAAAAGAAGAGATACTGTTTTACTTGGGTCGAGCAGAAACGGATTCGGCGAAAAGGAAATGGGAAAAATCTTTGAAAGAGATCGAATCGCAGATAGCTCACTTGGAGGTCACCGCGCAAGAGGAGCTGAAGAGCGCGTGTCCCATCTGCCTGGAGGACTTGAACGAGCCGATTCTGGAGCCGAGCTGCCAGCAGCTGTTTTGTGCCGAGTGTCTGCTTCGATGGGTTTCTCTGCACAATAGCTGTCCGAAGTGCAGAGCTTCTATTTCCGGAAAAGAGCTCATCCACTTGTCCGACGAGACAAAAGAAGAGCCCGTGGAAAGCAAACTTCCGCCGCAACTGCCCACCAAGATAGAGTGCATCCAACGCATATTTGAAAGCAGGTGGAAACAGGATCCGAACGCCAAGTTCATCGTGGCGTCCCAGTACTCGGGAGGGTATTGGAGTATCCAAAAATGTCTGGACGCTATGGGGATGAAGTGGTGTCAGATTTCGGGCAGGGCGTCTGTGCGTAAGAGGCTTATCGAGTCGTTCAACAAGGGGGAGGTTAAAGTTGTGTTTTTGGGAAACTTGGAAAGCACCGCCGGAGTCAATCTCCAGGCGGCCACGGACGTGCTGATGTACAACACGATGTCCGAATCGAAGCGTGCGCAAATCATAGGCAGGGCGAACCGAATCGGCAGAAAACATCAGTTGGTTGTGCACACTTTGGTTTTGCAACAAACAGACTGAGATATCTGAAAATGGTTCTTGGAAAAGGTTTTCGTTTTAGTCAAAAAAATGGTAAAAGTTGTCAGCATCAATGGAAACATCGCTTGCGGAAAGTCGACTCTTCTTCGCGCGCTCAAAGGGAATGGGTATGAAGTGGTGATGGAGGGACTTAACCGAGGAGAGTGGGGAAACGTCCTCGAGCTGTACTACGAGAATCCCAAACGCTACGGGTACCTGTTTCAAACGCTCGTCATCGCCGAAATGAAGGAAACCTACCGAGCGTTGAGGAAACGACAAGACGAGGTCAAGCAGGGGGTCGTATTCGTTGAGCGATCTCACATCGACTGTCTGGCTTTCGCGACGCTCGTGCACAAAAACAAAGATATGTCTGATGTAGAATTCAAAACCTTTTTGCGCATTTACAACCTTTTGGAGGAGAAACCGGACGTGATCATGTTCTTGGATTTGTCTCCCGAAATCTGTTTCGAGCGGTGCAAAGCGAGAGGACGCGAGTGCGAATCGGGTATAACTCTGTCCTATCTCTCGGGCGTCGACAAGTGTACCCGTCAGCTCGTGTTTGATAAAGAGAAGACTTCGAATGATGTTCCAGTTATGAAACTGGACGTGTTGGGGAAAAGCACGTCTGAAATAGTTTCTGAAGTGGAGTCCATTCTTCAATTCTCTACTAAACGTAGACTGATTTAAATCGTTATTCATTATTAATAACAATAATGAATGTAAATCAACCTAGAAAAAGAGGAAAGCGATACGCCCTTACGCAGGCGCGCAAATTAGAAAAGACCGAGGCGGAGAGGTTGGATGAAAGACACCGGGCGTTTAAAAACGATGACATAAAGATGTGCGAACCCTCCCCTGACCCAGTGGACGAGGCCACGGACGACGCCTTTTTGAAGTTCTGCGACCCGGGAAACTATCCCATCTTTTGTCATCTGGACAAACGACAGCTCAGAGAGTTCATCAACATGTGGGCGAACCGGTGTGACCCGGCAGAGAAGGTTTTTGAGGATGATGAATGGAAAACTTGAATAAAGTATAAACATGACTACTGGTATTAAAAGGATAGAATATAGAGGCAAACTATGAGCGATTCTACTTCCCACACGACAACAGAATACACATCGTCTCCGTCTAATAAATCGAGACGCGAAGCGTCATCTCGGAACAAACTTCGCAAGTCGCCGAAACGCGAAGGGTCTGGACGCCGATTTAGAAAGTCCAAAACGCCGCCTTCTAGAAAAAGCAGCAGTTTTTCTCCCTCGTCGTCTGACGGGGAAAGCTCGGAGGATGATTTCCCGAGATACAGGTCAAATTGGATGGAAAAGAGTCCTAGCAACTCGAGCAATCGAAGCCGTCGTTTGTACGATGACCTCAAAGACTTGGACGATCTACTTTCGGATGCCAGAGATGTTATACGAACCATTTTGCAAAAGTAATCATTTACACGCCGCGTTGCACGCCACCGCGGCAGAAGCCACAGCTATTCCGCATTCAGGTTCGTCGAAGACTAACGCGGCACAACCGATCTGGCCGGACACAGCCGCCGTTCCGCACGCCGTGTTGCAAACGCTTCCTCCGAGAATCGGTTTACCTTTTGAGTCTTTGCCTCCTACATTGTCTGGGAGTGGACCCAGTCCGTACAATTTGCCGTCCGTTGCTTCTATAGCCAAGCAGGGATCTCCCATTTTCACCTTGGTCTTGTTCACCACATTTTCCATGTTCAACACATTCTCCGACGTGCAACTTTTTACGCGTTTGAATCCCCTGATGTCTTTTTGATCCGGAAGAGAGACTTTGGAGCCTGAGCTTTTGGAGCCAGCGGTGTGGTTTACGATTACGTACGCTATGCCGCCGACCACTACGGCAGCGATCACGGCTTGGGTGATTCCTTTCAAAAGGTAGTAACTGGCGACGGCGGCTACGACAGCGAGAAGAATAACTAGAGCAGTATCTTTAGTGTTCATTTATTAAATAAATAAATGAAAAAATGAAGGATTATTTAGCGCGATGCGGATCCAAGGAGCGTTTAGAAATCTGAAACGATAAACCAATGTATTCAGATTTAGCCTGCAGCTCTCCTTTGCCTTTCTCCTTTTCCCACGCGTCCCACTTGGCGCAAGCTTGAAACTGAAACGACCACGGTCTGGAGGTGTCGTTGTCTCCCAGGGTCGCCTGCTTCATCAGTCCGTACAATTTCAAAGTTTCAGCTTCGGTGGGCTTTATAATTTTCCTGTCCATCATCTCTACTGCCTTTTCAAATCTTTTTATAATGCTCATCATAGTTCTGTTTATTTACGTCATTTTATTCTGTTATTCATTGTCAACTCCAAGACTGGTGTAGTAGGTTTCAAAATACTCACTTTGCCGTTCGCAGCCCATACAAATTCGGTTTGTGTTCTTGCAGGCGATCGCCGTTGTCCCTGCTCCTAGAAATGTGT
>Ga0255763_1004103_pt1 | contig 12623 bp, 7 predicted proteins | sample 041ome_2_FD_179963 | JGI IMG/M metagenome (GOLD analysis project Ga0255763, IMG submission 179963) | Coastal salt marsh microbial communities from the Groves Creek Marsh, Skidaway Island, Georgia - 041406US metaG (version 2) | ecosystem: Environmental > Aquatic > Marine > Intertidal zone > Salt...
GAGGAGGAGGTGGAGAGCGAAGACGAAGACGAGTCAGAATCGGACGAGGATGAAGACGATGAAGACGACGACGAATCGGAATCAGAATCAGAATCAGAGGAAATGCTAGAATTAGACGAAGATGGGGAAGATATCAACGACGTGGACAAAGTGCTCGAGTGGGAACCAATCCCGGAGGAGGCGCAAAAACGGTTCGACCAGATGGGACCGCAGGACGATGTGTCGGACGTATCGTCGAGCGACGATGAATCTGAAGGAGAAGAAGAAGAAAGAGAAGGAGAGAAGACTAAACAGACGGAAGAATCGAAAGAAATGAGATCTTTGAACGCGAATGACGTCGAAAACGAAGACAGGGACAACGCGTTGACGCTGCATTTGAAAAAATGTCAAAACGAAGACGAGAAGACTTTGGCAGAAAGAAGGGAGAAGAGAGTGACGTTTAAACCAATTTTTCAAGACGGTAATAACGGCAGCAACACCAAGAGAAAAGGAGAGATCATAGAGAGCAACACGCGATGGGAAATGAGCGAAAACGCGACGAATGTGCCATTGGCGTTTCAAGACGAGTCGTACTTTTCGTCCAAGAAGAAGAAAAAGAACAAGAAAAAGAACAACCATGACGAAGGAGAAGATCCGTTGGCGCTTCCAAGCGACATTCCACTGAAAATTCGCGAGCATTGGAAAACCGTCAGGGCAAATGAGATTCGAGACGACGACGATGACGGCAACGACGATGAAGATGAAGAAGAACACGATGGCGAAGAGAACAAGAATCCGTCGTGTTTCAAAAATCGAGCGCAGGCGGAGTTGTATCATTTGGCGAGCACGTACGCGGACATTTCGCACACCCGACGCATTCCAGATATATCGCATTTATCGCACAAAAGAAGAAAAGAAGACTCCACTCTTCGTTGGCGGAACCAAAAAGACGACGAACTCGATGCGATACTCATCCACGCGATGACACACATTCACCGAACGCGAAACCGCGTGACTAAAAATAACGAAAAGTTGGCGAAGAAAGTGAAAGCGGGTCAGGAGATTTCAATCGACGACACGCCGCGAGATCAAGGTTTTGCGAGACCAACGGTTTTATTCCTCTCGCCAATGCGAAACGTATGCGGTCGCGCCATCATGCGTTTCTTGAAATTATGCCCGAATGCACACGGTCGAGCCGATGCGGTGAACAAGCTCGAACGTTTGGAGAATGACTTCCTCGCCGGATATTCGTCCGACGAGACATCCTCGGACGAGGACGCGAGCGATGAAGACGAAGACGAAGAATTAAAACGAAGGAAGAAGAAAATGCAGAAGAAAATAAACAAAGTGACCAAAAAGAGGAAGAAATACAAAACGCACGTGCCTTTGGAGTATAAGGAGCTATTTCGAGGCAATCAGGACGATCATTTTCGGTTGGGCGTGAAAATTACGAAAGCAGCCGTGCGTCCATTCGTTGATTTTTTTGGAGCCGATATTGTTTTCGCTTCACCTCTAGGCATTGTTACCGCGATAAATGACGATATCACCGCCGCTGATTTCCTTTCTGCCATTGAACTCGTCATCGTTGACAGATGCGACGTCATCGCCATGCAAAATTGGGAACACCTGGAAACCGTTTTGGAAAAGTGCAACCAGTTACCGAACGATGCCAAAGACGTGGACGTGAATCGATGTCACGAGTTTCACCTGAACGGTGCCGCTGCGAGCGCGCGACAGACAATATTTCTGTCGCAATTCGAAACCGCAGAAATTAATGCGACGTTTAATGGGAGGTTGTGCGCAAACGTCGAGGGGAAATTTCGTTTGCGGGCGACGAAAGAAGTAGGCGTTCTAGGCTTGGTCGCCTCTCCGGACGATCCGAGAAATCTTCGGAAAAACGAATCAGTGACGTTACCCAACCTCATCTCTAGGCAAGAGTTTGAGCTCGTCCGCGTTTCCAAGAAAAACATCCAGGACGCCGACGACATTCGTTTCCGCCACTTTGCCAAAGCCGTCCTCCCTCGCATCCGCGAAAACCCAGACCAAGGCCAGCTCATCTTCTGCGCCACGTACTTTGAGTTTGTCCGCGTGCGAAACCTCCTCGTCGATCGAGAGGTGTCCTTTGCCATCAACAGCGAATATACCGACATCGCCGAAGCCGCTCGAGCGCGCACGTTATTCGCGGACGGTCGGAAAAGATGTTTACTCCTTTCCGAACGCGCCTACTTCTACCAAAGACGCAACATCCGAGGCGTCAACTCCGTCTTCTTCTACTCCTTGCCAGAAAACCCGCATTTCTACGCCGAAGTCTGCGCGTTCATGAAAAACCCAGCGCCAGCGAGAAATAATAAAAACCAGAGTTACAACAACAACAGAGGTGGAATGAGCGGCAACAAAACCGCACACGCTTTATTCACGCGTCTCGACGCCTTGAAGATTGAACGCGTCTGCGGTACCAAAAGAGGCAAGAAAATGATTCAAGAAACCAAAGAGGTGGAGAAGAAAGATAACGACATGTTCGTTTTCTGTTGAGAGAGGCGTTGTGTTTGTTTGTTTTAAATGCTTTTAAATCGAATGGAATCTAAATAAACAGAGAAGCGCGCGAACGTATTCGTATAGTATGTTGTGTTATTCGAATTTTTGCCCTACGTACTGTGCTAAAAACACTCTAACGCCGCCTAAGATTGCCATAAAAAAATGGAGCAAAAAGAAACGTCACCACCACCGGCACCCGCTGATGCTACTACCACTGCAATTGACGCCACCACGACCACTACTGCCGCAGCACCAGCAGCAGCGGGCGCGGCGGAAGATTTGAAAGAGAAAATGGCGCTCGATCAAACCGTCGAATTTCCAACGCCTTCGGCGGCACCTCCTCCGCCGAATAGGGACGAAGAATTGGAAGACGAGAAGAATACGAAGAACGAGAAAGACGAGAAAGAAGACGCGATGGAGGAAGCCGGCGAGGAGAAGAAAGAAAAGGATGGCGACGACGACGAGAACGACGACGACGAGAACGACGAGAACGACGAAGAAGAGGAAATCAACGTCGAGGATTGGCCAGTCTCGGATGACTTTCTTCTGATCAAATGCGTTGAGAATGGCTGCGCGTTGGAAAGTTTAGCGATGAGGAATAGCATCGTGAATTTTTCGAAAGAGTATAACCTGGAAGAGATCGAGCGACGATGGAGAGGGATTTTGTTCGGCGAGAAGAGCGCGTACGAAGTCGCGAAGAGATTGAGAGAGTACATGGAGAAGGAACCGGCGCCGAAAGTAGAGGCAAACGTTGGCGACGACTTTAGGACGAGTTGGAAGAAGAAGAAAGGAGAAGAGGTGCCGAAATTGATTGCTTCTTCCAGTTCTCCGGGCGAAAAAGAAGAAAACGCGGTGAATTTTTTCAAGGACGCGGAGTTGTTTATTCTCACCGAATGCGATCCTTTACCATCCAAAGCGCAGTTGGACGAAACCTTGAAACGACAAGAGTTGAAGAGAAAAGAGAGGAACATTCATAAAATTGCAACGTTAGAGAAGGATTTGACGACGGTGGCGTCGAGAGCGATGACAAGAAGTGGCATAATCGCGAAAATTATCGGACAGAACACGATGTTCACGCTGACGAAGAGAGAGTCTACGGTCGGCAGGAGCACGACAGATAGCGCCGTGGATGTGGATTTGAGCAAAGAAGGAAACGCCGCGAAGATTTCGAGAGTGCAAGCGTATTTGAAGTTGCGATGGAACGGGGAGTTCACGCTGAGAAACGTAGGAAAAAGACCGATATGGATTAACAACAAACCCATAGAAACAAATCAACGGGCGAGATTGCATTCGCACGCTTTGATTGAAGTCGGAGGAATGCGAATGCTGTTCGTACCGAACCCGTCGTTGGTGAGATGCATCCAACCAGAATCCTACAAATAGGAAAGAGAAGAAAAGGAATAGAGAGCGTGTGAAGGAGAAAGTAGGAGCTTCATTGTACCAAAAAGTTGTGATTTTATTTTAAACATGATATCTTTTGCGTGATGTAATTCGGTGTTTATACTTTTACAATTTTGTATTTTTATAAGTGAGCTACTTCGCGATCCCCGGAATGCCCTTCATTTTGAAGTCATCCGGTTTCAAGTCTCGAATGGGCGCAGAAATGCCCGGAACTTGGTTTTTCGGCACGCGATCTTTGCCGTTTCCAGTCGCAGCGCCGGCTAACCATTCCGGCAACAAACCAAAGAAACCGGCGCCGACGTATTCCAAAATCACCGGCATCGATGCCATGAGAATGATTTGACCCATGACCGAACCGGGGTGCGGAATTTTCAATTTCGACACGCTCTCCCAAAACTTTTTCACCGGCTCTGGATACCAATCGTACGGTTCATCGCCCAAATATCGTCGATAAAACGTGTTCATCAGCGACGAGAATCGACTCAAACCGTGGATGCTCGAGGTTCGTAAAAAGCGTCTGGTGGCGTATCGCATCAACGCCAACTCGATGCCCTTCTTACCTTCGCACTTGGATAATTCATCCGCCAAGACGTACGCGGATTCGATGGCTTGACCGCCACCTTGACCCAAGTTTGGCTGAACGGCGTGCGCGGAATCTCCGAGCAACGCGACCTTTCTATCGATCCATCTCGGATCCGGCAACACGTCGTTAACGTCTCTCAACTCGATGTCTTCCGGTTTCGTGCACTCCAATCTTTCCTTGACCGCCGGTGCCCAACCGCCGAATCGGTCCAATAACATTTCTTTGTAATCGGGCCAGTCATCGCAAGAGGCGTAGACATCTGTTCCGCCTTCCGGGACTTCCAAGAATGCGTAGTATTGTTGTTTCCCTTCCCCGACGTCCGAGGAGACGAAATATTGCTTCGGGCCTAAAAACACTTGGTACCCAACCTTGTTCGGATCCGTGTACTTTGGCTCTCGAAACGGCTGCGAGTAATCGCACACGGCGGTGTACACCGCGTAACCAGCGTACGCCAACTTTGTTTCTTGTCCGTTGCGCATTTGCTTGCGAATCTTTGATCGGATCCCGTCGCATCCGATCAACACGTCTCCTTCGTGCGTCGTCCCGTCCGTCAACTTGGCGATCACCTTGCCATCTTTCGTGTGCTCGTACTCATCGACGATCGTGCCCATCATGATGTTTTCATCCCCAACACCTTCTCGCAGGATATCCAATAAATCGTATCTAGACAGCACCAAGGTCAGCGGTAACCCGTTCATGTAGCACGGCTGCCTCGTGTCGAAGCGGTAGAACCATTCGCCGGAAATACCATCCAACAACCCGTTCACGCGATCGCCGGTGATAGTCCCTCTCTCAAAAACCTCCTCGGCCATCTTCGGGTCGATAGAATCCAGCGCCCCTTGCGAGTTGCACTGCAACTGAATCGGCCCACCGAACGGTTTATACTTGGTCACTTTCTCAAAGACCAACACTTCCATACCTTTGCGCTTGCACGCCGCCGCGGTGATCAAACCGGCGATGCCACCTCCGGCGACTAAAACTTTCGGAAGGTTCGGATTCGTCGGCGGGGTCGGTTTACGAGTCGCTTCAATTTCCGGGGACATTTGATAGCCTCCTCCAGCGCTGACTCTGAGAATTGAGCTCGAGCGACAACCGTCCCGTTTTTGTTTCACTCCTCTTAAAGAAGAAGAAGAAGAACGCAACAAAGCAGAGGAAGAAAAAAGCAAATTTCTCTTTTCCCCGTTGCTACTGCTGCTGCTGCTTTTCACCACCACCGTCGCTCTCCTCCCTCTGCTTCTCGCGGAAGAAGAAGAAGACGACGAGGAAGAAACGTTGACAGCTCTCGCGGTCGCGCTAACACTCGCGGTGAAGAACATTGTTTTATTCAACTTTTATTTTTGTTTGCCTCGAGAGAGATAAAATCCCTATTCAAAATTCCTCTTTTCTCTGTTTTTTCCAGATCTAACCCGCGAGTAAAGCGCGCGCGCGCGGTGTGTGTGTGTGCGAGTGAGTGGTAGACGCGTTACTTCGTGGCACGCGACGAACGACTCGTTTTAAATGCGCGCGCGCGTGTCTTCGTGTGAAGAAGAAATGAATAAACAAACACTCATTATAAATGCTTTTTCGTCGCGATGTGTGTTTTTTTCCCTCCTCTCTCTCTCTCTCTCGACGTCTCTCGACGTCTCTCGTCGCTTCTCGAAAGATCTCTTCATCTCTCTCTCTCTGAGAAGATTTTGTGTCCATCACTCACGGTGGCGCACGTTTTGTTTGATTTGACACCTTAAACAGTCACTCTTAATGATGAGTGTGTCAAAAAATTTTTTTCTCTCTTCATTCGCGAAGAGAAGTGTATATCTTATAACTCTCGTTTGTTTCATCGCGAGAAGAGGTTTGCACGCGCGCGAGAGAGAGAGAAAAAGAGAGAAAAGCGCGTCGCGCGATGCGAGCGAGTTTAATCCCCTCGTGTTCTTGTCTCGCGTCTTCTTCTTCTTCGTCTTCGTCTTCTTCTTCTTCGTCTTCTTCTTCTTCTTGTTCGAAAATGATGAACGGCGTTGGAATGAGGTCGAGGACTGATGATTACTCGAGCAGCGCGAGGCGAAGAAGTACGACGACGACGACGAGAGCGAAGAAGTCGTCGTCGCTGTTTTCTTCCGTAAAAGAGGAAAGGAAGAGACTACCGGTTTTTGAAGAAGAGTTCTTTTTTTCTTCTCTGTTATCAGAAACGAGGATTAAAAGCGCGTCCGTCGGAGCGCTCGCGGCGTTGACGTTACTCGGAAATCCGATGGATTCGTTCGCCATCGAAAACACGGCGAAGCGCACGGGGGATTGTTTGTTGCAAAATTGCAAAGCTGAGTTAGCCGGGTGCTTGGCGGATGAGAAGTGCGTTGAGTCTTTGGCGTGCTTGAACGTGTGTTTCGGGAAACCGGACGAGGCGGATTGTCAGATTCGATGCGGGGATTTGTACGCTTCGCCGGCGGTGCAAAAATTTAACACGTGCGCGGTGACTAGGAACGCGTGCGTGGCGCAGAGACAATCGACCGGGGAATATCCGGTGCCTGATTTTGACGTGATTGAGACGAGCGAGAACGTCACCATCGACGATTGGACGAACAAGAAGCGATGGTACATCGTCGCCGGGTTGAATAAAGATTTCGATATTTTCGATTGTCAAGAGCACTTCTTCGTGAAAGGCGACGACGATAAGATGTACATCAAAATCAATTGGAGAGTGAACAGGCCAAACGGGCAATTTTACGAGAGAGGCGACGTGCAACGATTTTACCAGGAGGACGGTAAGGCGATTTTCTTGAACAGAGGGAACCCGGAAACGAAATTGCACTACCAAGACGATTGGATCATCCCGAAGGACGGTTTCTACGCCGACGAAGAGAAAGGCGTCGCTTTCGTGTATTATCGAGGCACGAACGACGCGTGGGATGGGTACGGTGGCGCCGTCGTCTACGCGACTGAGCCAACCTTGCGACCGGAGTTTATTCCGCGCATGAAAGCGGCGGCGGAGAAAGTGAACGTCGATTGGAACAAGATGATCATCACCGATAACTCGTGCAAAGCGCCCGAGGAAGTCAAAGTGACCAACATCGCCGATTTGGACACCTTAGGCGACGACGTCAAAGCGGTAGAGAAAGTCGTCGAGAGAGACGTGGAGAAAATCACGGAAAAGTTGGTCGGTAAAGACGTGGAAAAAATTTTGGAATCGGACATCACGAAGATTGAAAAAGCACTCGGCTCGGAAATCAAAGCGTTGGAGAGCAACCTCTTCCGCTTGGAACAAGCCACGGAACAAAAAATTGCCGGTCCGCAGCGCGCCTTTGGCAACGAAGACGGTAAAAACGACGTCGGTTTCGACATCAACTTGAAAAAAGCCGAGAAGAAACTCGTCGAGGTCGAGAAAGAAATCCGACGGATGGATCCGAACACCAACGGGTTCGATTACTATCCTTAGTAGTTGGAGGATTCGCCGCCGCCGCCGCCGCTTTAAAAAAAAAGACGAGAAAAGAGCGTAAAAGGACAATCATCTCTGCCGATATGTTGCTGTTGCTGTTGTTTTGTACTAATAATACCGCTACTACGTGTGTGATAACGAATTAAAAAAATTGCCTTTCTTTTACCGACCTTTACGTAGCTTTTCGAGAACGACCTTTAATAAATAAAAGGATAAGAGAGAAAAGTCGAGAGAGCGAGACGTCACAAAAAAGTAATCTAAAACTTCCCCAGGAGCACATCTCGGACAATGTCGACGACTTTATCCGCGCGCGCGTCCCTCACCACCTCCACCTTCCGCTCGCAATCATTAGTCACCACTAGCATCAAATCTTCTTCCTCCTCCTCTTCTTCCGTCTCGCGACGCGCGTTCGTCGTCACCAACGCGGCGACGATTTCCTTCGTTCGCGACACGGTCGAGACGTCCGTCCCGGACGTGAAACTCACCAAGAGCAGAGACGGGACCTCGGGGACGGCGTTTTTCACGTTTGAAAACCCGGACGTGTTTGAAAGCGCCAGCGGGGACATCACGGGGATGTATTTGACGGACGAGGAAGGCGAGATGACCACGGTACGTGTGTCTCATTTTTTTGTATCGTTCGTCGTTGCGCGCGATTGGATTTTTCTTCTTCTTCTTCTTGTTCTTCCACGAGAGTAAATTTTGTATCTTCTCGCGGGGAATTAATCACACGAAGCGCCGCGCGCGCGTATCACAGCGCTCACACGCGCACGCATCGTTCAAGCAATCGTCTGGGACGGCATTTTTTTTCTCTCTCTCGTTCTCTCTCTCTCGGCACACCGACGACTGAAGAAGACTAATCTTTGCGATATCCTCTTTTACAAACAGGTCGACGTGAACGCGAAATTCGTGAACGGGAAACCGAAATGCATCGAAGCGCGATACATCATGCGCAGTTCGCAAGAGTGGGAGAGGTTTTTACGCTTCATGACGAGATACGCCGAAGATAACGGATTAGGATTCAACAAGTCGTCGTCGTGAGTGAGAAGAGAGAAACAAAACACACACAACGCGTGATATGAATAAAAGAGAAAAGAAAGTAAAACTGTATATACGTGTATATATATCCGGTTTGTGTTGTACGCAGAGCGCATGTGTCTCTTCTCTCGTTTTGTTTATTATCTTCTTCTTCTTCTTCGCCGTTTTCCTTCTTCGACCCTTCTTCCGATCGTCGCTCTTCGAAAGAGAGCGTGTTTCCTCCCGCGTGAAGAGTTTTCATCGAGAGAGAGAGAGAGATTTCTCCAAATTCTCTCTCTCGCGTCATAATCACGCGCGGCGGAGAGAAAAGCGTGACCGCGAGAGCGAGCGCTTTCTTCTTTCTCGCGGGTTTCTCCCCCCACACACGCGCAGCACTTCCCCCCGCGTCGTTGTTGCATGATATCGCGCGTGTTCGTATCGTTCTCGTCGGCGTTTCTTCCTTCTTTTTCCGGTAAAAAGATTAGCAACAGCAACGACAACAACAACAACAAAGAACGTCGTCGTCGTCGTCGTCACCGAGGAGGAAGAGGAGGAAGAGCAGCAGCGGCGGCGATGGTCGCGCCGTCTTCCGCGAACGACGACGACGACGACGAAAAATGGTGCTATAAACTCGGTCTGACTGGATCTATCGGCACCGGCAAATCGACGGTTTCGAAAATGTTTCGAGAGAAACTGAACGTTCCGGTGTACGACAGCGATAAATCGGTCCACGAGCTGTACGACGTAAACGGCGACGCGGTGAAACCGATACGGGAACTGTTCGGCGAGGACGTGCTGGAAGCCAACACCGGGGGGATGTCGATCGATAGGAAGCGGTTGGGGGAGAAAGTTCTCGGTCGCCCCGAGGAGATGGCAAAGCTGGAAGCGATCGTGCACCCGCTCGTGGAGGAGAAGCGGAAACGGTTCGTCGAAGCGCAGCGGGCGGCGGCGCCGGCGGCGGACGTGTTGGTGTTTGACGTGCCTTTGTTGTTCGAAAAGAAGTTGGAGAATACCGTGGATGGGATTTTAGTGGTGTCGTGTTCGCCGGAGACGCAAAGGGAGAGAGTGATGAATAGAACGGAAGGCGCGAAGATGAGTTTGGAAAAGTTCGAAAAGGTTCGGGAGATGCAAATGCAGGACGACGAGAAACGGAAGAGAGCGACGTGGGTGGTGGATACCGAGAAGTCGCTGGAGGAGACGGAGAGAGATATCGAGCGCATTATGAAAGAGATTAGGAGTAAGAGAGAGAAGGATGAGACAGGCGGTAGCAATTAGAAGAAGTAGAATGATTCGTTGTTGTGTATGTAAAAATAGAAGAAGATTAAAATAGAAGGTTACGGGCCCTGGCCAATTTTACCATGCCGCGTGCTGTTGCTGTGGTAGTACTTCTATTCAAACAGTTATTATATATTTACAAACAAATTTGGCTAGCGTTTTCGCCGCGAGTCTTGTTGCTATTCTACATGCTTCTATTGTTTATCCGTGAACATTGCGCGGACGTAGTGGTCTAGATTTTCTTCCTCGCACGGAGGCGGCGGTAAACGGATGTTCGTCTTCGTCTTGGAGTCTCCGCTATTGCTAGAGGACGTTTTGCGGATGAGCGTGTGCGGTACATCGACGACGTCCCATCCGTCTTCTTCGTTTTCATCGTCGTCTTCTTCGTTGTTTTCCAACACTCGCGCCAATCTCAAATTCTTCTCGATCTTCTTTGTCGGTTCGGCGACGAAGCCCCATACGCTTTTAATCATCGATTTACTCTTCTCCGCGAGTTGTCTCTTACGGCTGCCGCTCTTTTTGCTCTTCATTTTCGTCGTCGTCGTTTTGAATAATGCCGTGTTATCGATGTTTCGCAGAGAGGAGGATACCACAACAACCGGTTCGGGACCTTCGTTATCCTCGTCATCGGAGGAGAACAGCTCTTCGCACGATATTGACGACGATGAAGATGCGCTCGAGCAGTAATACAAATCCCGCAATCGTTTTCTTTCCGCGATTTCAACGAGCGCTTCAAACGCTACCAGTAACGAGCAAAACGGACCGCTACGACAAGTGTTGTTGTTGTTGTTGTTGTTGTTGTTGTTGTTGTTGTTGTTGTTAATATTTCCACTCAATTCTCTCATCAAGCGACGAGTATAGCGATACTGATGTTCATCCTCCTCCCCTTCGTCTTCGTCGAAGATATCGCTCGTTGCGAGCTCGGTAACTTCCGCGGCGAGGTGCGAGGCGAGTATTTCGCACGATTTCTGCAGTAAACGCAAGGCACGGAGAAAACGTTTCTTCTGCGTTCGGGTATCTTGTTCTTCGTCGCTTTTCTTTGAAGCGATGCAAGTGTAATACAGCGGTAATATCTCGCACTCGGGCGAGGCGATGTCTCCGTACACAACCACCTCTTCGCTTCCAAACGTTTTCCTGAAAAACTCATCCGCTTTCACGGCTTCGTCTCGCGCGTAATCGTCGTCGTCGTCGTCGAAAGACTCCTTTCCGCCTCGCTCGAAGTTTCTGCTCGAAGATGTCGTCGTTGAATCTACTGGTTTCCATATCTCCGTCGCGTTCGTCACGCCCGGAGTCGATCGATGAAGCGAAGGGCAAAAACTATACCTACCTAAAAGCGTGACAAACCTATTCATCATCGAAAGCGTCGCGGCAATTTCGTGTTCGTTTTCGTTCTTGTCGCCGTAAATCGCCTCTATGAACGCGTCCATATCTTCTTTGTTCGTGCAAGCCGATTGTTGTTGTTGTTGTTGTTGTTGTTGTTGTTGTTGTTTCGAAGAGTACGCAAACGCGTCCACATCCGGAAGATTCTTTCCGTAACTACTAACGATACGGTTTTTCGTTCGGCGCGGCGTCTTCGTCGCCTCTGCGCTTTCCACAAACGCGAAGACGTTCTTTACGTCTCGAAAAACTCGCGAGCGTTCGCAACGCAACTCGAACTCGCAACTCTTTAATCGGATTTTGATCAACTCTCGAACATCGTCCGCGTTGTTTTTCTCGTTCTCGTTCTTCTTCGCTCTTTTTGCCATCGCTCGCGCCTCTTGTCTCGCGCGTTCCTCTCGTTTGCGCGTGTTCATTTCCATCGAATCGTTTCGACGAGCTTCTTCCTCTAACGCCTTTTCGAGCGTTTCTACGAGCGCCGCGCGTCTCTCCGTTTCCTTCTCCACCAAGCGCAACTTCTCGCGCACTAGTAGTAGGAGTTTCCCTCTTCTCTTCTTCACCTCTTCTTCTTCTTCTCCTTCTCCTTCTTCGTTAAAATCGTTCAAAAATCCACTTCGACGACACGGACGACGATCGCGCGCCACCAGAGTCGTCGTCGTCCTTTCTGTCGTCTCCTTCAAAGTCATCAGAGACGACATCTTCTTCGCCAGCTCGTCGCGCAATCGCGCTCTTCTCTCTCGCAGCTTTTCCACACGCGTCGTCGTCGTCTCTTTGTTCTCCTCCTCCTCTTTACCGAGACGCGTTGTCATTTTTTTTTTCGTGATAACGAACTCTTGTGCGTTTGTTTCCCGAAAAGACGCTCTCTCTCTCCTCGTTACGCGCGCGCTCGCGCGTTTATTCGCGACGACGATGATTCCTCCAAAAGACACTCATCACCAAAACCAGAGCGAGAAGAATAGAAGAGAGTCGAAGAAGAGAGAGAGAAAAAGGAGCGCAAATATCGTGCGTGCTTTTTTTGCGCGGGAACACACGAAAATCTCTCTCTCCGCGAAGGAG
>Ga0255763_1004113_pt1 | contig 12591 bp, 10 predicted proteins | sample 041ome_2_FD_179963 | JGI IMG/M metagenome (GOLD analysis project Ga0255763, IMG submission 179963) | Coastal salt marsh microbial communities from the Groves Creek Marsh, Skidaway Island, Georgia - 041406US metaG (version 2) | ecosystem: Environmental > Aquatic > Marine > Intertidal zone > Salt...
ATTCGCATGGAAAAATTGAATGATAATCAACCGACCAGCATTTCTGAAGAGACCTCCGAAAAGGGCATGACCCGACGTCAGGTCATCAAAACCGGCGCAACTGCAGGAGCAATTGCCTTGGTGGGAGGATTCCCTTACATCAGTAGCGCTCAGAATAAGACATTGACGATCGTCCGTGGAACACACTTCATTCCGGAAGCCCAGGAAATTGCTAAGCAGCAGGCTGAAGAATTTGGGAAGCAGGCTGGAGTGAAAGTGAATGCAGACTTTCTAAATTGGCCCGACCTACAGCCAAAGATTGGTGCTGCCCTACAAGCTGGTGGATTGGACGTTGTGGAACTATGGCCAATTCAGAATCACCTATACGCCAACAATCTTGTCGACATGACTGATGAGGCGGAAGAAGTGGCAGCACGCGGAGGTGGATACGAAGAGTATATTCTCAATTCTGGACACGTTGGAGGCCGCTATCTTGGAATTCCACACGGTACCTCTGCAGGGACGATTGCATATAGAATAAGTGCCTTCAAGCAAGCTGGTGTAAGGAATGCTGATAACGGTGCATTATTGGACATGACTTGGGACGACTATTTTGCAATAGCGAAAGAAACCAAAAAGATGGGTATGCCATTTGGCCAGGCTTTAGGACATAGCTCGGGAGACCCAATTGGCTTCTGTTACCCTTATATGTGGTCATCCGGTGCTCTCGAAGTAGCTGACGACGGCAAGACAGTGCTATTCGATACCCCAACATTCGAATATGCAATGAACAAATTTATTCAGGCTTGGAAAGATGGTTATGATGAGACTGGTACATCTTGGGATGACAGTAGTAACAACCGGGCCTTTCTAAGTGGGAAAATTTGTTCAACTTTCAATGGTTCAAGTATCTATTATGCAACCAAGAAAAAAGATGATGGTGGTGCTATGCAGGCCGATACCCATCATATGCTTATGCCCAAAGGGACTGCAGGTCGTTATTACGAAGTTGGTACCAACACGATGGCTATCTTGAAAAACTCACAAAACATTGATGTGGCAAAAGAATACCTCAAGTGGTGGTTCCAACCAGAAAATCATTATAAGTGGTGGAGTGTCCAAGAAGGATATCAACTACATCACGTTAAGAATCTCTCCAATGATCCAACCTGGAACAAAGATCCCAAGATGTCCATTTTCAAGGAAGTTCCAAAATTTGGTCGTCTACGAGGCTTTTCAGGAGATCCAAATGAGAAAGCAGGATTGGCTGCATCCAAGTATATCATTGTGGATACTTTTGCAAAAGCTGTTCAGTCTGGTGATGCCAAAGATGCCCTCAAATGGGGTCAACGACAGCTTGAGCGTGTCTACCGCTGAGGCTTTTTAATCACACCAGATGCAACTCCTCCAACTAGCGCAAATGTTGGAGGAGTTGTCATGCATCCCTCCCTTCAATCCTTTTCTCCTCAGCGCATGAGTTCGTCTTCTATCCGATTCGATAATTTTCTAGATCGTGAAAGCTCTCTGGGCGTTTTGTTGATGCTGCCAGGATTGAGTATTCTTGCGGTCTTTTTGGCTTATCCCTTTGCGCTTGGCATTTGGCTGTCTCTGACGGATACCCGAATTGGGATGCCAGGTGAATACATTGGCCTCTGGAACTATATAGATCTATTAGAAGACGACATATTTCATCAGACGGCTTGGAATACAATGATTTATGCCCTGGTGACTGTGCCCTTTAAAGCTATTCTGGGTCTTGGCTTAGCGCTAGTTCTCAACAACCACATCCGCTTTAGCAATCCCATCCGGGCTTTTGTGATGCTGCCCTGGATTGTGCCCACTGCTTTGAGTTCATTGGGATGGTTCATGATATTTGATCCCGTTTTTAGTCCTATCTCCTGGTTGTTGATTCAGATGGGGTTAATCGAGTCAAATATTAACTTTTTGGGGGATCAAGTTATCGCAGTGACTGCGATTTGTTGGGTCAACATCTGGCGTGGGATTCCTTTTTTTGGAATCAGTATTTTGGCTGGATTACAGGCAGTGCCTCACGAACTGCATGAGCAAGCAGCAATTGATGGAGCAAATAAGTATCACAGATTTATGAATGTTACTTTTCCTCACATCAAGGGAATTATCATGATCACAAGTCTGCTTTCTATCATCTGGACCTTCGCAGATTTCCAGTTGATTTACATTCTTACCAAAGGAGGTCCGGCAAATCAGACTCATATCTTTGGAACTTATGCTTACCAAGTAGGGATGTCTGCAACTGAAATTGGTATGGGCGCAGCAATCACTTTGTACATGTTCCCAATCCTCGCCTTCTTCAGCATTTTACTTCTTCGCTATATGAGAAAATCAGCATGATGGTTGGCAGCGAAAGTCATAGGACACTACAAATTTATATTCCCTTGGTTATTTTTGGGCTGCTGTTGCTCTTCCCATTTTATTGGATGACCATCGTATCATTGAAGCCTTCATCGGACCTCTTTGATATGAATTTTAATCCATTCTGGGTTCAAAGGTTTACTTTTGAGAATTATACTTATCTGTTTGAGAACACTGCATTCTGGAGCTGGTTGTGGAATACAATGATCATTGCGATTGTTTCTACAGCTCTGTCTATCTTTTGTAGTATCTGTATTGGCTACGCGTTGGCGAGACTAAAGTTCCCGGGAAGTAATTTTATGGGGATCGGCATCTTTTTGGTGTATCTTGTGCCGCCGACTCTTCTTTTTATTCCAATGGCTCAGGTCATTGGCGCACTGAACCTGTTTAATACTCATTGGTCGCTGATTCTAACCTATCCAACGCAATTAATTCCTTTTGCATCCTGGCTCTTGATGGGCTACTTCCTGACAATCCCGAAAGAGATTGAAGAGAGCGCCTTGATGGATGGCTGTTCAAGGATTCAGATCTTGATCCGGATTGTTCTCCCATTATCTGTTCCAGGAATTCTTTCCGCAACAATTTTCTGCTTCACACTCTGCTGGAATGAATTTCTCTACGCATTGATCTTCATGTCTTCCGGAGACATGAAAACCATCCCTGTCGGAACGGTTAGCGACTTGATCAAAGCAGATACCCTCTTCTGGGGATCCCTGATGGCTTCAGCGCTACTCGGATCTGTTCCAGTGGCCTTCATCTACTCCTTCTTCGTCAAGTACTACGTCTCCGGGCTGACCGCCAGTGCCGTTAAGGGCTGAAGATCAGGGCATATCGATGACAATCTTTACAGCGTTATCGGTAGCATTTTGATGAAGCTCGTAGGCTTCCAAGACCTTTTCAAATGGGAAGCGGTGGGTCAGCACAGCAGAGACATTCAATGATCCTGCGGCAATCAAATCCAGAGCTTGGAGGGTAGAAGTGTGCCCGGGTTCACTATTGGCGTGAACAATCGACTTATGCTTTAAGCACTTTGTAAAAATCCTGCCATAGTTCACGTTTATCGGTTCGTAGGGAACTCCAAACTGTAAGAAAAATCCCGAATCCGGTCTCGCTAACTCGATTGCTAAATTAATGGATGATTCCCTACCTGCTGCTTCTACAACAATGTCTACTAATTTCTCATCGTTGATTCCCAAAATTTGCTCAACAGGATCTGCTTCTCGAATATTGATGATATCGGTAGCACCGTATTGTTGAGCAAGTTGTAGACGATTAGATTTTGGGTCAAGAGCAATCACCTTGGCAGCTCCTAGTCTCTGTAAAACGAAGTCAAACCAGAGCCCTGCAGTCCCCTGTCCCACCACTGCGACCGTCTTTCCGATTACACTTGGCAGTTGCTTACAGGCGTATAGCACGGTTCCGAGTTGCTGAGCCATCAACAATTCTTCCCTAGTTTTTCCAGCAGGAAGTTTTAGTAAGTTTTGTTGTGGAGTGAGGTAGCGTTCGGCCATTGCACGATGATCCGGGGCAATAGCAAGAACAAAGTCCCCAACTTCATGTCCTTCTAGTCCAGGACCGAGCTCCATAATTTCAGCAATCACTTCATGCCCTGTCGTTCCGGGTGGAAAGGGATAAGCGGCATCTGGTGCGTGACTCAGCATCCAGACATCACTTCCACAAAGGGTCACATGGCGGGGCTGAACGATCGCATGCCCCTCTATCAGTTCAGGTATAGTTGTTCTAATAAACTCTGCTTTTCCACGAGCGACTACCTGTAAGGCATCCATCTTGGCTGTCATTTGTTAACCTAAAAGTGTTGTGAATGAAAAGATTGATTGAGATTCGGGTTTGATAGTCAATTGACACAGGCTATTGCGAGGTTTGAAGCTTTGCAAAGTAGTGATTCGCTCCAAATGGATGGTTGGGTGGTCAGCAAAGCAAAGGTCATATCCCGCTTGGGATCAGCCCAAAAAACAGTGCCTGTCGCTCCACCGTGTCCAAAACTTCCTGATGAAAGAAAGTCACCGAAGAATCCCCAACAAGATGAAGGCGCAAGTCTCCAGCCGAGTCCTCCACGAATCCTTACTTTTTGCTCATTTGGGACCAGAGGCATGGGACTAGTTTGATCTCGAATCATGGTTTCAACAGTGCTTCTGCTAAAAATTCGCTTACCCTGTAGTTCTCCTCCATTCAGTAGCATTCTTAGAAAACGAGTCAGGTCTTCGACAGTGGAGAACATACCACCCCAAGCGGCGCCGAAATTGCGCCAGTAGGGGCTATTCCAATCCCAATCAACTCCTTCTTGTTCCGGGGGAAGTTTCACGTTGGACACCCTGTCTTCAGGCAAACCGTCTATGCCTAAGGCCGTATCCTTCATGCCCAAGGGTTCGAAAAACTCTTTTCTGAGAAATTCTTGGAGAGAAATTCCGCTCACCCTTTGAACAATCTCTCCAAGAATCGCTAAACCGGTACTTTGATACTGAAGCCCAGTCCCAGAAGGAAAGTCCAATTTCAACTGGCAGATCTGCTCTATGAACTCAGACATTGGGGCATGTCGTTCACGCAAGCTCTGGTTTTCTGGAAGCATGTCTGGTAGCCCAGAACTGTGAGTCATCAAATGTCGAAGTGAGATGTCTTCTTTTCCAGAATTTCCGAACTCAGGAAGGTAATGGTAGGCTGGATCATCCAGTAAGAGTTGACCACGTTCTGCCAGCAAAACTGCAGCAGCTACGGTAAAGGGTTTTGTGATCGAGGCTACCAGAAAGATTGAATCCTGCTGCATTGGAGTAGCAAGATTCGGCTTAAATCTTCCAAAAGCCTTGCTGACACTAGGCTTGTCTCCAATCGAAAGTTGGACTGCTGCACCTGGGACTTCACCTCTTTGGACGGTTCCCTCCAAAAAATTGTAAAGCCGATCGATTCTCTGATGGTCCAGTGTTGGGCTCACAGAATTGCTTGATGAAACGTAGATGGGTTCAAAAAAATATTTCTAACTGGGGAAGTTAACCAACCCTCCATCAACACAGAGGACTTGCCCATTGATGAATTTTGCTTGGTCAGACACCAAAAACGCGACTGCATCCGCAATCTCGCCGGGCTCTCCGTAGCGAACTAGGGAAGCTTTTTGGGAATCCATCATCTCTGGATCAACAACCCTTGTAGCCTCAAAACGAGCAGTTTTTGTAGGTCCAGGGGCAACACAATTTACTCGAACCCCGTGTTGCTTGAGTTCACTGGCAAGACAACGGGTATAGTGCGTGACAGAAGCCTTTAGAATTCCGTAAATTGCCCCATCAGAAACACCGAATTGTCCTGCTACAGATCCAATATTGACGACAACTCCGGATTTCCGATCTCGCATTGCTGGGATAAATGCTTTGCAAACGTTGATGGTTCCAATCAGGTTGTTGTTGATCAGTGCCTGTACATCTTCGATAGGGATATCCAGTGCATTATTGGGTGATGGTTTGCCACCACTAGCCCCGATGTCACCTCCAGCACAATTGACAAGAATATCCACCTGCGAGAATTTTTCTTCAATCTTACTGCACATTGCTGCGACCGCTTGGACATCCCCAATATTTCCGGTCACCGCTAGTACTTCCACTCCCTTCTTTTCAAATTCTTTGGCAACCTCTCCAAGGCTTTGAGCTTCTTTATACTTTTCAGGGGCATCCCAGTTGATGTCATGCAGAACAATATTTGCGCCTTGATCAGCAAGTCTCTGAGCCATTACTTTGCCCAGTCCTCGGCCTGAGCCTGTAACGAGCGCAGTTTTTCCTTTTAAACTACTCATTAATGGTTTTTACATTCCTAGTTTTTTCATATTTGCAAAGCTTTGGCGGTACATTTGGAGTTCATAATCTACCAGCTTGCTGTCCTCACCTTTTTCCCATGGTGTACGGTAGTCCTCTTTGTCGGATAGAGAGTTTTTCTGGGTTGCTAATAGACATTCTGCCAGCTCAGTTGCCGATTTTGCTGGATAGCCCCGCCACCAATCTTCTTTGAAGAGTTTAACGTGTCGAGCCTCAAGAGCTCCTGGCTCTAGTACCGCAGTTAGTTGATTTTGGTGTTTACCAATTTCTTTGAAGAGTTCATCAAATGGCACAGCTCCCTCTCCAATCGTACAGCGTACCATTCGGAATCCTTCATTGGTGAACTGCACCCGGTAGTCCTTGAGCTGTAAATGTATAACGTGAGGCGCAACTGTTTTCGTAAATTGATTAGGGGATTCAGCCACTGGAAAGGAGTTGCCGGTGTCGTAAGTAATTCCAACCCCAGAAGTCATTTCACAGAATTCCACTAGTTCTGAGGAAGTGAAATCTTGATGATTTTCAATGGCAATCATCAAACCTGTATCAGCAGCGGTTTTACCAATTTCAAGGATCTTTTTTCGAACCGCTTGGCGCAGTTCATTCCAATCAGTTCGGAAGGCTCTTCCGCCAGAAAGCACGTTGGTCAAAGCAAAGCGGATTGTTTTTGCCTCGAGCAGTTGCGCTGACCTAAAAACATGGCCCGTTTCCTCAAGAATATAGCCTCCTGAAACAACTGGAGTGATTCCTCTCTGGTCTAAGCGATCCTTCAAACTTTGAAATTCATTGCCGGAAAACTCTTGTAACCAGGGATCAAAGATTTCCAAGGACTTCGCACCAAGTTCTTCGGCAATCTTTAAAAACCCTTCCAATCCTGTCCCATTGGGATTTTGTCTGGTAGTACCCCGACCTTGCAAACCAAGGTAATAGGTCATTCCGTAAGGATTGAGCCCTAGCTTGAATAGCGGCCAAGAAGAATTCGTCATGTGAACCTTAGTAGATTGAGAGATCTTTCCATGATTGACTGAATGGCTGTTGAGATAAGCTTAGCTACGATCCCGAACCAAGCGATGGTGGGCAGGAGAGAATTCTTCCATTCCACCAATATTTCCATAGCTTTGATCAATCCACTCCAACGGATATCCGTGCTTGAAGTTGGAGACTTCCTCCAAACGATTCCAGTGATCTGCTTCGAGATCCCAATCCGCGACTGCCAAAACATCTTCAATTTGCGCAACGGTTTTGGGGCCAGAGATGACAGATGTAACTCGACGATCTCCAAGAAGCCAAGCAGTGGAAAGCTGGCTCGGAGGCTTCCCAGTAACTTCTCCCAATTCAACTAGTGCTTCCACGGTATCAAAGGCGTGATCATGGAAATATCGCGGAATATCAACACTTTTACGGTAAGAAATTCTGGATCCCTCCGGAATATCACCTCCCCGTTGGTATTTCCCACTTAAAAACCCGCTTGCTAATGGACTCCAACAGAGCATACCCAATCCTTGGTCGGCACAGGCTGGAAGAATCTCTCGTTCAATATCACGGCGTACCAAGTTATACATGTGCTGAGCGCTGATAAACTTTTCCAAGTTCATCTTTTCTGCAATCGAGTTGGCTTTGACCATTTGCCAAGCGTAGTAATTACTGCAACCGATGTAGCGAACTTTGCCTTGCCGAACCAGATCATCCAGGGTTCGCATCGTCTCCTCCATGGGAGTGAACCAGTCTGGACCGTGCACTTGATAAAGGTCGATGTAATCAGTTCCTAGTCTTCGCAAGCTTGCTTCCACAGCTTCCAAAATATGCTTGCGGGAACTACCGCTACCATTTGCGCCTTCCGAAGTTCGAAACCAAGCTTTGGTTGCGATGACTAGTTCATCACGATTATGGGATTTGATCGCTTTGCCCGTCATCTCTTCTGAAACCCCAGCGCTGTACATATCTGCAGTGTCGAGAAAATTTCCTCCGGCACCAACAAAGGTATCAACAATGCGCGAAGCCTGATTTTGGTCACAGCCCCAGTTGGCCATTCCAAATGTCATCGTGCCTAAACAGATTCTGGAAACAAGCAGACCGGATCGGCCAAGATAACGATATTTCATCGGGTACTCCTAAAGCTTCTGAAAAATTCTATTTGCTAATAACTCTTACCGTCCCCCTCCGACATCCAGTGTGGATGCGGTGACGTAGGAGGCTTCGGGGGATAACAACCACATGATTGCCTCAGCGACTTCTTCTGGAAGCCCACCTCGTTTCATTGGAACCACATTTTCCAATCGTTTCACGCGATCAGGATCACCCAGGCTTGCGTGAATATCGGTATAAATTAGCCCCGGGCGGATACCATTCACTCGAATTCCCTCATTTGCGACTTCCTGGCCCAAGCCATGTGTAAAGGTGTCGATGGCTCCTTTGCTGGCTGCATAATCTAAAAATGAATTGGGCCCCCCCATCTTGGCGGCTGCGGACGAAAGATTGACGATAGCTCCTCCAGAACCCCCCAAGCGAGTAGACATTCTTTTGACAGCTTCTCTCGCACACAACACTGCCCCAAGAATATTCACATCAAAAAGTTCCTGCAAACGCTCCCTTGTCATTTCCACGAGTGGTTTCGGAGGTTGAATGATTCCAGCATTGTTGACGAAGGCAGTTAGTTTCCCCATTTGCTGGTCCACCTGATTGAACATTTCAATGATCTCTGATTCGACACTCACATTCGCTTGAATGATGATCGCCTTTCCACCCCCATCATTGATTTCATCCATTAAGTTTTGCGCGACATCTGCTCGTTTCTGGTAGTTGATTGCGACCGCATAGCCTCGCTTCGCACCCAGACGGACCGTTGCGGCACCAATTCCTCTGCTTCCTCCCGTGACCAACATGACTTTATTCATCAAGAATCCCTCATTTGATATGTATCTTCAAAATTTTGATTAGTGGTTATCCACGACCAATGAACGGCATCGTAGTGGCCATCACAGTCACGAACTGTACATTTGCTTCCAAGGGCAATTCTGCCATGTAGAGAACAGTCGTCGCGACATTTTCAACATCCATTCTGGGCTCAATTCGAACACTGCCATCAGCCTGAGGTACACCTGTTGTCATCCGGTCAGTCATCGGAGTCGCAGCGTTCCCAATATCAACCTGACCGCAAGCAATGTTGAAGGGACGGCCATCCAAGGAAAGCGATCGAGTTAATCCTGTAATTGCGTGTTTTGTTGCCGTGTAGGGTGCAGAGCCAGGACGAGGAACGTAGGCAGATATGGAACCATTGTTGATGATGCGACCACCCTGCGGATTCTGACGTCTCATTTGAGCAAAAGCTGCCCTTGCACAGAGGAAGGAACCTGTCAAATTGACATCAACTACTTTGAGCCAGTCCTCGATGGGGGTTTCATCGATGGTTCTTGATGGGCTTCCCATTCCAGCATTATTGAAAAGGACATCAATTCGACCCCACTTGTTAACAACATTGGTAAACGCAGTATCGACAGCTTCAGGTTGACTTACATCACAGGGTAGAATTAGAGAATTCTCAGTCCCTGCTGCCGTTTCCTCCAGAAGTTCTTGACGTCTGCCAAGAAGCGCAACTTGGTAACCTTCAGTTAAAAATCGTTGGGCGACTGAGCGCCCAACACCGGTACCAGCGCCGGTAATGATGGCAACTTTGGAGTTCTTGTTTGAAGACATGGTTTACCTGTCATGAAGTTGAAAAAATGATGGGACAAGAAATCAGCGGAAGGATTGTCCTGGCCGGAGAAAGTGAGCATTTACACAGTTTCTCAACTTGTCATCCTTAAGATACAGAAGAACGGTCTCTACGGATTTTCGTCTGAGGTCTAGTGCACTATCAACACTGTACCAAGCTGTGTGGGGGGTGACGAGCAGTCGTTGTTGAAGCCAGGTTTCATTGTTATGAAGAGCCTGCAATAATTTTGGCATTGGGTCTGGGGGTTCAGTTGGAAAAACGTCGATTGCTGCTGCACGAAGATAGCCATCTTTGAGGACATTATAAACGCCATCTAAATCAAGAATAGGCCCTCTTGCTGTGTTGATCAGAATCGAGTCTCTGGGCAATAACCGTAGCAATTTCTCATTGATGATTCCCTGAGTTTCATCAGTCAGGGGTGTGTGAATGCTGAGGATGCTGACCTGGCTACAGAGTTCTTCAAGACTCTCAACCCTCTCAACTCCGACCGCAATTTCCTGACCCCTAGGCAAATAAGGGTCGTAGATTACCACTCGCATTCCAAAGGCTTTTGCTCTGAGCGCGGTGGCAGTGCCTATCCGTCCCATGCCCAATAACCCGATACTTCTGCCACGGAGCCTTCGTCCAGGGGGAGCCTTCAAATGACTAAAATTCTTGAAGGGGTCATTCTGTACAGAGTTATGATAGGAAACGAATTGTCGCTCCAACGAGAGAATCATACCAATCGTATGATCGGCAACTTCGCTGGTTCCATAGTCGGGAGTATTGCAAACAGCAATGCCCCTTTCTGCTGCTGCTTTCAGGTCGACATTGTCGAAACCCACCCCACAGCGAACGATGATGCGACAACTTTTCAGCTGGTCCATGTAGTTGGCGTCGATGGTTGCGATATGCCAGACCAAGAGACCAAAATATTCAGCGAACTCTTCAGCAGGAACCTCTTCTTCCCACCGGAAGAGATCAAGCTCAAGATGGTTTGCAGCAACCTCTCTCTCTGGGATGCCTCCATCGGTGTATTGAATGTCTGGGCTCAGTACTCTAAACGAACTCATGATTTTCGGTTGACTTAAATTGGGTTAGCCCGTTAGCGGTTTCTTTTGAAGGCTTGCAGAATCTCTGATTTCAGAGATGCTAAAACCTTTTTGTAAATTTTTCAGATAATCTGACTAAATTCGCAAACATACACGGCAATTGAAATCTTGCCAAGTCCTCATTCAACTTCATTTCAGTGTCTCTTGAGGCGAATTTAGGGCTCAAGTCTGAATCTCATCCAATAGGAGTATTTATGGCGAGGAACCATTACGATTTTACGAACCAACGGGCGATTGTGACTGGTGGTGCCCAAGGAATTGGCCGGGCGATTGTGGATCGGCTTGTGGCAGGGAGTGCAAAGGTCGCCATTTGGGACATGGATGCTAGCCTTGCCGAAACGGTTGCATCTGAATATCCAGAAGGACAGGTTGTTCCGATTCAAGTCAATGTGTCTGATTTGGATTCTGTTAACAGTGCGTGGGATTCCACGAAAGATAAATTAGGTGGTGTTGAAGTGTTGGTCAATTCTGCAGGAATTGCAGGAGATACAGCGACTGTTGAAAACTATGATTTGGGACTATGGAAAAAAACTCTGGACATCAATTTGACCGGAACTTTTTATGTGTGTCGGGCGGTGATCACGGGTATGCGCCAGCAAAACTATGGAAGAATTGTCAATATTGCCTCCATAGCTGGTAAGGAAGGGAACCCAAATGCTTCAGCTTATTCCGCATCCAAAGCAGGTGTAATTGCCTTGACGAAATCACTCGCCAAAGAAACCGCAAACTTAAATATTTCTGTCAATTGCATCACTCCGGCTGCAGCCCGAACAAGGATTTTTGAGCAAATTAGCGAGGAACACATTCAGTATATGCTCGCAAAGATTCCTAGAGGCCGTTTTGTTCAAGTTGAAGAGATTGCTGCAATGGTCTGCTGGATTGCTTCTGAAGAGAATTCCTTTACGACTGGAGCCGCCTTTGATCTCTCGGGTGGGCGAGCCACTTATTGAAATTTCCAACACCAAATATTCCGGAACTGATGACCAATCCAATTTACTCAGATCTTGCGGGCAAGAGAGTGTTTATCACTGGAGGTGCCAGTGGTATCGGCAAGGCCATTGTTGAAGCGTTTTGTGCTCAAAAAGCAGAAGTGTTTTTTGTTGATTTGAACGCTGAGGCTGGTCAAGATCTTTGCCAGAACTTATCAAATGCAGGGGGAAGTACCCCAACCTTCAAAGCGATCAATTTGCTGAAGATTGACGAATTACAGGACTGGATTCGTGAAATCCACGCTCAGCATGGCCCAATCCAGGTATTGGTCAATAACGCAGCCAACGACACCCGGCATAAGCTTGAAGATGTGACCCCAGAGTATTGGGATGAGCGCATGGCTACCAATCTACGGCACTTCTTTTTTACGGCTCAGGCCGTTCTGCCACAGATGAGGGAAAATGGGGGTGGATCCATCATCAACTATGGCTCTGTATCCTGGATGCTCAAGCAAACGGGGATGCCAGCTTACACCACGGCAAAATCAGCGGTTTGGGGATTCACAAGATCCCTAGCCAATGAAGGCGGAGCAGATCGAGTAAGAGTCAATATGCTTGTTCCAGGATGGGTCATGACCGAGAGACAATTGACGCTTCACGTTACGCCAGAAGGGCTG
>Ga0255763_1004130_pt1 | contig 12535 bp, 8 predicted proteins | sample 041ome_2_FD_179963 | JGI IMG/M metagenome (GOLD analysis project Ga0255763, IMG submission 179963) | Coastal salt marsh microbial communities from the Groves Creek Marsh, Skidaway Island, Georgia - 041406US metaG (version 2) | ecosystem: Environmental > Aquatic > Marine > Intertidal zone > Salt...
CACGAGGGTCGAGGTCGCGGGCGACGGCGGCACGCCTCGCGACACTGCGCGACGACGGACGACGACGACGACGACGACGATGCACGGGGCGAGATTGACGCAACGCACGCACGTGGTGCACACGAGCATTACTGGTCGTCGAACGCGCGCGAGCCATGGGCGATTGGTTCGTCGCGTCGCGCGCGGCGCGGGCGCGCGCGCGCGCGGGCGAGACGTCCCGACGGTGCGTATAGGTTTTAGCGATGGGGAATGCATGCGTGCGCGCGTGCATGAATGAATGAATGCGTTCGCGAGGGGCGTGAGGGGCGGCGCGGCGTGAGGGTGCTGTGTGTGTGTGTGTGTGTGCGATCGCGGGCGGTGGCGCGCGCGCGTGGGTGGTGTGCATGGGCGTCGCGCGTGGAAAGCGCGCGGCGCCGAGGCTATCCATCCGCGCGCGCGAGGGCGCGGGCGGGCGCGATGGCGCGTCTGTGGCGTGCGTGTGTGTGCGTGTGTACTGACGACGATGTGATTGATACGTATTCGTAGGATCGACCATCGCCTTTTGGGTTTGAGCGCGAACTCGATGGGATTGAAAAGCAAATGGCGGCGTTGCCGACGCCGGCGCGGTTGGGCGCGTACGGGGCAGCCGTCGCGCTCGGCGCCGCGGCGGGGAACGCGATTGGGGGTGTGATGCCGGTGAACGTGCGCACGGCTGCTAAGGTTGGCTTGACGGCTATTGTTGGTGGTGGTGCAGCGTACGGGGTGATGACGGTGGATAAGAAGCGTTTTACGGCGGCGCCAAAGACGCTTTGGAACTCGTTGCAAGGGCGCGACCCGTTGTCGGTGACGTCTGAGGAGGTGAACGCCGTCGGCGCGCGCTTTGGGATTCAAAACATGGGTGCTACGTGCTCGACTGAAATGACTGAGTTATATGACGTGTATTTGATGTCTCTCGTGCCGCAAGGCATGGATCCGGTGCAAGGTTGGGAAGCTGAGGCGTTGAGACAGTTTCGCCAAACGCTCGGCATTGACGACGCTTCGGCGGCGCAAGCGCACTTGGAAGCTGGTCGCCGTTTGTTCAGAAAGCGCATCGAGCTCGGTTCGACGGATAAGGAAACCGATTTGGAATCTCGCAAGGAGTTCCAAAAGCTCGTGTTCATCTCTACGCAAACGTTTGGCGAGGAGCAAGCGCGATTCTTGTTGCCGTGGAAGCGCGTGTTCCGCGTGTCTGACGCGCAAGTCGACTTGGCGTTGAAGGATAACGCGAGCCAACTCTTGCGCACGGCGCTCAAGGAGTCGGCGGCGATCGAACAAGTTAACTCGACGGCAATTGCTGAAGCCAAGGCGTACCAACAAGAACTCAACTTGGATGATAACTCTGCGGGTGAAATTGCCCAAGAGCTCGCCACGGCGCACGTCGCGCAAATTGTCAACGAAACCATTGCGTTGTGCAAGGAGCGTGGCTCGAGCCGCGACATGTCCAAGATTTGCGCCAATGTTGATTCCGTTTTGGCGTACAACGCCAAGCTCTCGAGCGCTGTGGGCTCTTTCCCGGGCGTTGGTCCCGTGTCTTTGTTTGGCGGCGACTTTGACGCCAAGATGAGCGACCTCGCTGAAATCTTCAAGGCGTACCTTGAAGAAGGCATCAAGGGCTTCTCCTTTTCTGCTGCGCTTTCCGACAACCTCGGTAAGCTTCGTCTCGTGTTTGGCATGGGTAACAAGGAGGCAGATGATATCATTCTCAAGTCTACGACGGCATCCTACCGCATGGCGCTTCGCGACGCCGTGAAGAGCGGCAAGTTGGACCAAGCTGAATCTCCGGCCAAGGTTCTTCAAGCGATGTGCGAAGGCCTTCGATTCCCCCCGGAAGTTGCCGCGGGCATCCACGAAGAGAACTATCGCACCAAGCTCGAAGCTTGCATTGCTGATAAGATGCTCACCGACGCCGACGTCGAAGCGTTGGCGCGCGTGCGTAAGCTCTTGTGCGTGCCCAAGGGTGTCGTTGAAAAGCTTCACTTTGAAATCTGCGGTGAAGTGTACAGATCTGCTGTTCGTGCGGCGCTTTCTGTCCCGACGGAAGCGTTCACGCCGCAATTGCGTGACAGATGCAAGACTGCCAAGGCGAATGTTCGTCTCGATGACGAGACTGCACTCAAGATTCTCGGCGCCGAAGCGCGCAAGCAGTTGAACGCGTTTATTCGCACGTCCAAGTCCATTAGAAACAAGACTGATGCGCAAAAGGAGATTCGTAAGATGGTCTTCTATAACCAAGGCGTTGTGACGCCGCTCGTGTCAGATCTCACCAAGTCGAAGGCTGAGGCCGCCGCGAAGGAGCTCGCCGAGCTCATGAAGGAAGCCACCGAGGCGGCGAAGAAGGAGGAGGAAGAAGAAAAGGCTGCCGCTGCCGCTGCTGCTGGGGAGAGTGAAGAAAAGAAGGAGGGCGAGGAGGCTGCTGCTACTGAAGAAGCCAAGACGGAAGAGGAGGCTGAGCCGGAAGTCATCAAGATGGAGGAAACGGCGCACCAAAAGGAAATCACGCTCGCCGCCGATATGGATGTCGTCACTCGTCAAGCGATGTACAGAGAATACCTCATGTTCTGCATGACTGGTGATCAAGTCAACGCTCCGATGGGTGTGCGCATTAACATCGAGAGAGACCAAAGTGAGTTCAAGCGCTTGAGCCAACTTGGGGACATTCTTGGCCTCGACATGATGCAAGTTGGGCAAGTGCACAAGGATTTAGCGGACAAGGCGTTCCGCACGCAAGCCGAAAACATGCTCAGCGACGGCGCTGGGCTCACCGCGCAGCGTGCGGAGAAGCTCAAGGAGATCCAGACGCAACTCAATTTACCAGAAGACGAGGCGCAAAAGATCATCAAGGGCATCACCGCGCAACGCATGATGGCCAACGTGCAATCGCAAATCTCTGCGGGTACGCTTGATTCGGCGGAGATTCGCAAGATGAGCGAGGCGGGTGTGGAAATTGATCGCATGATTCCGGCGGACAAGCGCATGAACTTGTTCCGTAAGAACGCTGAGCGACGTTTGTCTGATGGTAGCGGTAGCGCCAACATCGATGAGCTCACGGCTACGTTGGTTGCGGATCTCAAGATTGACGAGGCCAAGGCGAAGGAGGAGCTCGTGAAGATTGCGGGCGAAAAGAAGCGCTCTCAAATGATTCAAGGCGTTGCCGTCTTGCGTCAAAAGAAGGCTGCTGATGTGCTCGTGAGCTGCCGCAACTTGGTGGCTTGCCAAAGCGTCGCCCCCGATGCGAAGTTGGATTGGAAGGTTGAGTCTGAGGTGTTTGACATGTACTCCGTCTTTGTCAGCGAAGTGTCGGATGTGCAAGAACGCAAGACTCTCCAAGATGTGTTGAACATTAGCGACGAAAATGCGGCCAAGCTCGAAAAGGTTGTCGCCGAAGGCGCATTCAAGTTTTCCGAAGACGCCCTCGATGAGGCTTTGTTCTAAATTCCTAATAGCGAGGAAGGCAAGCAAAATTTAGACATTCATCAAAATACCATATACGTATCAATTCATTCAATCTTCTTCGCCGCTATTTATGCTAATCACTTTTCGTTGCGCTGTGTTTTTTGCATGTCGGTGTCAAACGCCCCCGCTCGTTCAAGCGCCTTGGTCGTACACGCAGCGACGGCGCCAACCGAACACGCCGCACACGCACCGACGATGAAGGGCGCCGCGCCGACGCCTCGCAATGACGCGGCGCTCGTGGATAATCCCACCGCCGCCATGGCTGTAGGCAAGAACACTTGCGACGCCGCTTCGCCGATGAATTTCGTACCCTTACGCCATCGTTCATCCGTACGAATGGCTTCCGTGGCGTCACCGAGCGAGCGAAGCGCCGCCATGGCGACAAAAGCAATGAGAAATCCCGGCACGAGGGGCGGCTGCTTTGCCGCCGCCGCGCCGGCGGCCACCGCGCCCGCGGGCACTACATCGCGAAGCTTCATCGCTAAATACGGAATGGCAATCGCCAAGCCTAAGTTACGCGTCAACTTTGTCACCGTTGCCGCCTTAAAGGCTTCTTCATCGTCGTACATATCACGGAAACTCATCCCGGCGCCGACGACTTGCGACGTGTCGTGCACGGATAAGCCCAAAAACACCCCCGCCGGTGCACCACCATCAGGAAACAACCACTTGGCGAGATACGGATACGTCATCATCCCAAACGTCCCGTACGCCACCACGTTCGCCACGGCGAGCGAGACTTCGCGCTGCGACGCCGCAATCGCCGGCGCGAGCGCGCCAATCGCCGTGACGCCGCAAATCCCGCTCCCAGCCGCCAACAACCCGCCAACCTTGGCTGTCAACCCACCGCTCTGCGCCGCGCCCCCAAACCTCGCCATCACCGCTCTATTAATCATAGGCGTCGCTAATAATCCCGTAGACACCGTCGCCGCGATCGCTGGCGCCGCCTTGGTCGCCACGTCGCCGATTTCGCTCAGCGACAGCTTCGCCCCGAGCAGCGCCACGCCCACCTTCAACCCATCCCCAGCCGCGAGTTTCACCCCTCGTGCGTACGCCTCCGGCAGTGCTCGCCCGCGAAAGCCCACGTACGCGACAGTGGCGCCAAGAAACACCGCCAGCGGCGCCACAGGCACCGGACTCGGCAGCACCTCGCGCCGCACATGCGACGCCGACGCCGATGCCGATGCCGATGCCGATGCCGATGCCAATGTCCCATCATCGCGATGATGTCCCAACGCCGTTCGCGCGCGAGACAACGCATCAACCCCACCGTGCGCGGCGATCGCCACCGCCGTCGCCGCCGCAACCCCGCGCGCGGTCATCACCCAACCCCCGTCGCCGTCGCGGTGTGCCCACTCGAGTCGCCATCCGCGCATCAGCGCTCGGTGTCCGTTCGCGGTCGGTCGGACACCAACGCGTGGATGGATAGGTATGCAAAGCGACGCGTTTTTTGGTGCGCGCGCGTTGACCTCTCTCGTGCGTCATCCGACGACGACGGAGGATGGATGACGACGAAGAGCACGATTGGGGGTGTGGGTTGGATTTACACGCGACGTGGTCGGGGGTGACGTACGTGGCTGGTGAAGTCGTCGTCGTCGTGCGCGCTGGTGGGGGTGACACCACCACAGGTGATGACGATGGTGGCGATGGTGGTGATGGTGATGGTGGTGGTGATGGTGCGGTGCGGGGGACGTTGACGACGCGTGCGGTGCGAGCGATGGATGATGTGTTTTCTTTAACGCTCGGACGGGGTGATGATACCGCGTCGGTGTCGTCCGTGGCGACGGTGCGCGTGGCGCAAAAGGCGCAGCAGGGCGAGCTCGGGACGGTGGTGTGGAACGCGGCGGTGATTTTGTGCGCGCACGCGAGACGGGTCGGGGATGATCTCGTGCGTGGACAGGAGGTGTTGGATATCGGTGCCGGTACTGGGGTTGTTGGGTTTTTATGCGCGACGATGTTAGGGGCGAGGCATGTGACGATTGCGGATTGTGGGCCAAAGACGATGGCGAATTTGGCGGAGACGTTGGCCATGTATAGACGGGACGCGAGACGCGTCGAGAGGGACAACGCGAGGGCGGCGCGTGCGATAGAGACGGTGAGCGACGACGACGACGACGACGACGACGACGACGACGACGTTGTTGTTTTAAATGAGGATGACATCAACGATGGCGCGCCGTGGGCATCGGTTCGACACAACATTAAACTTCGTCGTCACTTGTGGGAGGAGGATTTAGAAATTGAAAACGCGCGCGCGAGCGGCGCCGCGACGCCACTTCGCGTGCGTCACTGGAGCAACGCTGGCATCGAAACCAATGCCGACGCGTTCGCACCAACGCTTGAACCCGACGCAACGTTTGACGTCATCATAGGCTCGGATTTGCTCTACTTTTCTAGCCAAGAAGCAAGCCTCGCCGCCGCCATTCGGCTCCGTCTGCGTCCGGGCGGCGCGTGCGTCATCGTCCAAACCTTACGCGACAACAACGCCGACGTCTTCGAACGCTTCGTCACCGAAGCCCGCAAAGATTTCACCGTGGATATTTCCATCATTCATCTTCCAAACACCGACGATGCGAGCACATTGGCTAAAGAAACACCGCACGCGCTCGCCAATCCATACCGTCTCCTGACGCTCGCGTGGAAACACCACTTGTAACTGTAATGCACCACAGAACATACACAATCCTTGCACGCCTCACTGCCCGACGCACCGCGATGTCGACGACGACGATTACAGAAGTGGTCGTCGACGACGACGCCATGCAACATCCGCCGTCGCCATCGCCAGTCGCGTCGCCGCGCGGGCTCCCACCGTTGCGCCGACCAAAAAGTGCACAGCCGCCACCGACGGTGTCGTCGTCGTCGCCAACGCGCACCGGATCGCCGCTCGCGGCGTCGCCACCGCCACGGCCGGTCTCAGCACCCGCGTCACAGCGCACGCCGACCGCTCGAGGCGCCGAGACCGCCGCGAGCGCGATCGAGGATTGGACCAAGCACGAGAGGTTTACGTTTCGTTCGGGACGCGAGGATGTGTTTGACGCGCGCGACGCGGCGACGCAGACCGCGCTCGGGCTCGCATGGGCGTTCGCTCCGCTTGCATGCGTGGCGGTTGTTACGAGACGCGCGCTGCGGCACGGGTCGACGGGCACGAGGAGGGTGAAGCGTCGAGTGTTGGCGAGCGTCGCGGCGGCGTGCGAGCTCGGGTGGTTTGCGTATCGTCGAGACGTGCGGGACAAGTATTGTAAAGCGCCGAATAAAGCCGTGGCATCGCCCACGAAGGAAGATTTTGAGCGGTTTTTAGAGTTGAGGTACGATGGGTTACCTGATTTTGGTAAGTTTATTCGCGGTTGGATGCGTCGGTGTAATTCATGGACGGAGCGAGAAAAGTTGTCGGCGCGCGAGGCGGAGGCTGAGGCGGATTCCTCGCCCGCGCAGGATGGGCTGCCTCGAGAGGCGGTGGTCAAGTTTACGAGGTTTGGATTTTATGACGCCACGTCGGCAGAAGAGAATTCAGAGCACGAAGATCGCTTGAATGAGTTTGTGGATGAGATTGAACGAACTTGGGAGTGTAAATTGGAACAGACGCCGAGCGAAAAGAGCGAGGAGTCTGAGGAGGCGTTTATGTTTCATACCAAGGAAACTTTAGGATCGATGCACCAGCCATTGATGTTCACCGCGTGGGTGCACGGCGTGAGTGGGATCTGTGCAATGATATTGAAGTTCTGGGGTTTCAAGCGTTACACCGCGTCAAATGGGTGTTCGTATTGGATCAACGCGCCCATGGCAAAGGAGGACGAGTGGGTAGGAGCACGTCGCGAAGCCGGTGACGATGCTCGTCCGATTCTTACTGGTTGTGCCGTCGACGACGTTGATGCGGAAGTAGCAAAACCAATCATATTTGTCCACGGGCTGGGCGTTGGATTGGCGCCGTATTTACCAAATATCGCACAGTTGTTGCGTAGTAAACCGGGGCGTAAAATAGCCCTCTTGTCGTTGCCTCACATTAGCATGCGAGCGACACCGAAAGTGCCAGAGATCGACGCCATGGTGGATACCGTAGCAGAACTGACGATGAAGCACAAGTTACGTGCGCCATGTTTGTATGGTCATTCATTCGGGACGTTTGTTATCGCTCGCACGTGTCACAGATACCGTGTGAGTTCAGTCGTGTTACTCGACCCGGTGGCCATTTGTTTGTGTTTACCGAAAACGGTATCTATTTTGTATCATCTCGGAAATTGTTGGAGTTCGTTCAAATCTTACGTCAAAAATAATGGCACAAAGGCCATGTTCACGACGACGTTTTGGAGAGACGGTGGAGATGTTTTATATTATTTGTTGAGAGATTATTTTTTGGTACGAGAGATTGGCGTCATGACGGCGTTGCGTCGTAAATTTTGGTGGGCAACACATAACTTGTGGGCTGACCAAATTCCCGATAACTCGCTGATTGTCTTAGAAGCGCATGATATGCTCATCGACTGCGAGGCTGTTGCCAAGCACGTCTTGAGACAGTCAAACGCGCGTGTGATTTGGCAAGACAACTTTTCCCACGGCATGTTCATCTCGCCGTGGGGCTTTAGTCTACGTCACGAAGTCGCCACGTTTTTGGACGCGCTTCCGACACACTCGTAGTGGTGTCGCCAGTATTGTACAACCAGTGTTTATACGCGGCGGTGACGGTGGCGGCGGTGTACGCCTTCCCCTCGAGCCCGATAAACTAAAATTGTTTTAATTGATTGTTTTCAAAATTGTTTGTTTCATTTCGTGTCAAAATCATCAAAAGTCGTTGTTAACTTTATACCCATAAATTTCGACAATACACTTACCATCACATCATCGGCAGTCATCGTCATGGAGCTCAGAGCGCACGGCCATGCGCTTGGTGCAATCCGCTCTTTTTTTGCGTCGTCATGCAGGTTTCCAAAGTCAACATTTGGGGTCCCTCGCGTGGCGAGCATATATTTCTGTCGCGTAGATGGGGCGCGTGCGTGCATGCAGCTGTCTTTGTTCTAACAAGCGCTCATATCTATGTACATCATCTAAATGTTCGACGGGTGTTTCACCGCCATTCGACAAAGTGTTGACGAAGCTGCTTCGGGCGACAGCTTCGTCCATCCTCGAGCGCGAGCTTCAAGCACACACCTTGAGGGAGTTCCATGGGGAATGCATCTGGGTTCAAGATTCGCGCAAGCATCTCAATGCCATCGACTAGTTGAGGTCCAGCTTGGCAGAACATCTCGTGGGCGAGGATAAACACGCGCCTGGTGCGAACCGCGGGAAGGACCCACCATCCGGGTTGACTGGCCAAGTGTTCGAGCTTTTCGAGCGTCTTTTCCATAGTTTCCTCAGAACTGCGTCCAATGTACGATGGAATCAAAAGCAGCACATCGGGTGCGTATGATAACACTTGCTCCCAACGCAGGCGCTCGGCTGAACATCCCGGCTCTTGCAACTCGTCAATACCACCGGCAATGGATTTCATCTCTGGCACCCAGTGGCCGCCGGCGAAGAGTGGCTTCAAGCCTTCCAAGGATAGAACTTTCGGACGTTCGTCGCATGTGGATACAACACGAGCGATCGTGCGCATTCGCGAGCGCAGTTGCGTGAGAAGCGTGACGGCCCTTTCCTTCACACCGCACAGAATACCGATCTGCAAAATCATCTCCAACACGTCGCTCAGCGTTTGCGGGGCGACTGGGAAAATCGAAGGCCTCGATCCATTGAATTCTATCGTACCATCATCCGTGGAGTCGTATTCTGCCCCAGTCAAGAAGACGTCTGCTTCATGAAGGTACTTTGCAGTACTGTTCCGCAGATCCGTGCAATCTTCGCATGTATCTGGAGTGAAAATCAAACGCGCTTCCGCGTGACGGACAAAGTTGACGTCAAACAACGCCCACTTGTCTGAGCTCAATCCGGAGTCCTTCTCTTTTCCCATGAGTCTGTTCAGCGAACCATAGCTGCTGTTGTGATGCAACGCACCATATTCTTGCTCGTTCGAGGCCAGTGAGCTGTGCGACTGTCTCTGAGTGAGACCGAGCCCCGAGCTCGACGTCGGTGAGCACCCGGACGAGTGTCTCGCGATAATCTTGGGCGCGACATTTATGTCGGATGGTATCGAACACGCGTCTGTAACACCTATCACGCGATCACCGAGACCGAGTGCGAACAACACCGACGTCGCAGATGGGGAGAGTGAAATAATCGACCCCACGGGCTGCGGTGCTGGGAGCTGCAGTTGAGACGGGGCGTGCAAGTGATCATTCGTCGTCGTCGACGAAGCGTTGCCATAGTACAATTGCGTGGCGAGATCAAGCTCAGAGTTTGCCTGCTTGCGAGGTAAACTCGAAGAGAGTTTTGACGCAATTTGCGAAGACAACATTTGCATTGATGCCGAAGAACGCGATCGAAACATGCCCATACCTTCCGCAGAGTCGAGTTCAAATTCGCGGAAATCGCGCGACATGGCGCGAGCTCGACGAGGTGGAAGCACTTGCTTGACTTTTTCAGGTGGAGAGTCAACACCGCCGGAATTTGGACTCGAGTTTGAGCTCTTCTGTTCAAAATCTTCTTCACTCTTGCTGCGAGAGAACCCATCGACCAACTTCTTGCTGTTCACTGGCGTGAGCGGGCCAAAGCTGCGGCTCAACGTTCGCCGCGAAACCATCGCGGCTCGCTCGGCGGTTTCGCTCGCATCCGCACTGACGCTTCTACACGCTGCAACAAAGGAATGCGCCAAACTCGGGTTCACTCCAAAATGAAGATGAACGTACGACACCAAAACCTTGTTCCATGCGAAACCGTCGAGTTCAACGCCGCCGGCGGCGTTGCCAAACTTTGCTTCGGGCTGCACCTCGTACGTCGCTCCCCATCCTATGCCTCGATTGTCATCCGACAAGCGCATCTTGCTCGGACGGTCGCCATCTATTTCGCTGTATCGAAACGTCTGCCCACGCACGCGCGCACCAGGGGTGAAGAGTGGATTCCCAGGTGCAATCGTCACTTCGACGTATCCCGTCTTTATGGCGCTCGTGAGGCGCGTCGCAAATGGCGCGACGCCGCACATGGAACGAGGACAACTTCCATCAGGCGCGGAAAGCGTCTGTGAAAGAAACATTAAACCACCTCCCTCACCGTAAACCACACCGCCGGACGTCGCAAACGCCGTCACCGCCGACCGCAGTGGACGATTCTTCAACAAAGCCTGCGCGTGAAATTCTGGATATCCGCCGCCAAAAATCACGCCTCTAATATCCGCGGGAAGTACGTCGCCAGCGATGGGGCTAAAGTATACTAATTCAGCGCCAGCTTCTTCTAATTTAGCCAAGTTATCGGGGTAATAAAAGCAAAATGCTTCGTCCCGGGCTACAGCGATGCGCACCTTGTCCTTTGACGATTTGCGCACCTCAGCCTCGCGCGTTCTGTCGCGTCTGTCATCCTCAGCACCCTCTGCGATTGGCGTTTCGAGCTCTGGCGGCACATACGGAGGTATGGCCTCTAGTAACGCGTCCAAATCGACATTCGTTTCTAAAATCGTTGCCATGTGCGCGATACGCTGCTGCATGGAGACTTCTGAAGCCGACGTTGACGACATCAGCGGCGGCGCTCCGCCTCCGTCGCCGCCACCCGTCACTGGCGCATTTGCATCCTTTGGCACGCCCCCGAACACTTCTACCCCACCACCTGCGGCGCTCAAGCTATCCTTCAAATATATCGTGTGTGCCTCGCCTCCAGTTTTGTTAAACACCACGCCAATCAAATCTAAATCCGGGTCAAACTCGCGATATCCTTTAATCATCGCCGCGATGCTCCGCGCCATGGCGTTGCAGTCTACAACCAACAACACCCCAGCGTTGATCAGTTTCGCCACGTGCGCGGTTGAACCTTCTTCAGACATACCATCTCTACCATCATACAAGCCACTGATGCCATCAATCACGCACACATCGCACGCATCCGCCACGCTCGCCACGCGTTCCGCCGCGTATCGCTCGCTCGTGAGATAAACGTCCAAATTCTCGCTCGCCACACCAATCGCATGTTCATGCACCAGGGGATCAATAAAGTCACTACCAATCTTAAACCCCTTCACACGCATTCCCCGGCGCTTAAACGCGAGCATTAACGCCGCGGCAATGGTGGTTTTCCCCACCCCGCGTTGCGTCCCGCCCACGACGATAGCCTTCATCCTCGCCCGCCTCAACACCCGCGCCGCGTGACACCACACCAATCAAACGCACCCGCGCCGCACCCGCGTCCTCGACCGTACGCCTATCACGCCGCACCGCACCACGTCACGCGATCGCCCCACGTCCGAAACGACTCAAACGACACCCCGAAATGAAAATGATTACTCGAGCGCCGATCGACGCGCGCTCAAAAGCGTGCGCGCGCTCTCGAGGTGCGCGTGATGACGACGTCGTCTCCACGACGCACCGCGCGCGTCTCCACCGCACCGGACGCCACTCGCGCTTCTCTATAGAAATCACACCACCCCGTCGTCGTCGTCGTCGTCGTCGCACGCACGCCCCGTCGTCGGAACCGCCGGCGTCTGGCGTTTTGCGCGGCACAACGTTCGAAAACTCAAACCAAAAAAAAAAGTTTTTTTAAAAAACCACGACCGTCATCACGTATATATACAAGTACACATACATAGGCAAACGCACCCCTGGACAGTGGAGGTTGAGACCTTCCCTATACCCTGACGGCGTCCTTTGACCAATCATGGACCAAAACGACGGTCCACTACACCTAACCACGCACCCATCCGTCCATCGATCGCGATCGCCCGATCGCGCGGAAAGCGCGCGCTAAACCCGCACTCGGCGCCGCACAAAACATCACTCGACGACGATGATGACGATGTCGACGATGAGCTTGAGCGCGCGCGCCGCGATGGGTGGCGCATCGATGACGACGACGAAGACGACGTCGACGGCGAGACGAGGTACGTTTTTTTGTGTGCGCGTGTGCGTTTGCGTGCGTTCACGCAAACGAGAGGAGGAGGAGGAGGAGGACGATGGGGGCGATGCGGGTGATGCGACGCCGTGGCGATGGGGGC
>Ga0255763_1004141_pt1 | contig 12501 bp, 23 predicted proteins | sample 041ome_2_FD_179963 | JGI IMG/M metagenome (GOLD analysis project Ga0255763, IMG submission 179963) | Coastal salt marsh microbial communities from the Groves Creek Marsh, Skidaway Island, Georgia - 041406US metaG (version 2) | ecosystem: Environmental > Aquatic > Marine > Intertidal zone > Salt...
TTTTCTTAGCTATTTCTAAAGTACTCTATTAAGAAGTGGTAAAAAGTGGGGGAAAGTGGTAGGAAGTGGGATATAGTTATAAATTAACCTATCTATATATAAATATTAGAATGGGGTAGTTGGGGGGCTTGGAAGTGTGGTTAATTTAGGGAACTATCATAATTGATATGTTCGGAGCCGAACGGAGTGAGGTGATGGGTATCATAATACGAAATACACATAGTACGCTACTATGGTATAGATAGTTAGGAATAGCCCCATTTCTATTTTATCTCTCATCTTCTAATCCTTTAATTCTTTCCCTATATTCTTCTTTAACCCATCTATCTTCTTTTGGATTTCTTCTATGGGGAATGAATTAGTATCTATCTCTTCTTCTATATCTATAAGAGAAAACATTATATCTATTAGGATACTTTCATAGCCTCTCTTTATCTTATTGATTTCTTTTTGGTGTTGTTCTTTGGATATCATAACTGAAGGGTATTATATAGGGTTATCTATCTTATATAACTATTATATCTTATTCTTTATCTTCTATACTATCTATATTACTATTCTTAGCTATATTATTTTTATCTATCCTGTCCAACTCCTAAATGGTTTTTTAAATTTTCTAAGATAGTTGGGGTAAACACATCTTTTAATATTTCTTTGGTATTGTTGATAACTATCCTTTTGGTATTTTGGTATGTCCTCCAATCAGAATGCGAAAACGATTTCTTAGTGGGTTTGATATCACCATTGCCCATATATCGTTGTACCTTATTCGCATAATCTAATACCTTATCCTTTTCCACAATCCTGTCAATGATTCCACCTACCAAGTCATTTTCAAAATGCCATTCATTCAAATCATCCCACAATAGGTTATCATTCAAAGATAGATTTTCCTCTAATGTCATTGGTTTGAGATTCTTATAGAAATTCAATAGGTTTACCTCTTCAGTATTTTCACAATGTGTCAATGGAACGATATGTTGTAGTGTCCATTCTACCCCGTAATTATCCATCGTCATTCCTTTGGTAAAATCGTTGGATAACCACGCTTCCAAAGTTTCCCATTCACAACCTAATATTTCTTTTAATTGTTTTGTTTTAGGGAATTTTTTCTCTTTTAAAACTACATTGATTCTACCTCTTAGATTGCTAGAAATTTTGTTTATTGGATTTTTTAAATGCCTCTTCTGAGCCTTCCTATTTAATCTCTTTACTATTTCAGGATTTTTATCAGCGTATGCTTTTCGTCTCTTTCGATAAATCTCCCTTTTTTCTTCAGTACTCATAGTTTCCCATTTGGTCAACTTACGAATGTTGTATTTTTTCTTAACAAAAGCAATAGCTTTATCTATTAAGTAAGTTTTTACATTAGGATATAATTCGTTTAATTCAGCTATCATTTCTTTACTGGTTTTAGAACTACCCATTTGTTTAACAAAATTATGTATCTCTTTAAATTCAGAAGTTTTTAAAAATGCATTAACTAATGCATCTCTTTTTTCTTTGTTATATTCGTTTGATTGAACTTTGTTTTCCTTCTTTCTTCTTTCGTAATCTTTTTTATTAATTAGATTGACACATTTTTCACAATAGTAACCACGCCTTCCTATTAGCGATTTATTGGCATAACCAGTTTCACATTTTCTACATTTACGATACTCAAATACTTCTTTTATTTCTGTTACAGTAATTGAATATTTTGTTAAAAAGTATTTAAATCCATGTGATTGGGTTTTTAAAATTGAACTTTTCCAATCTTTGTAACTTTTAAACTTTTTAGCTTCCTTTAGTATTTGAACTTTAGGTGAGTTTACCAACTCTTTCCATTCGGATAAATCCATAAATTTGGTATTTTAAATCTAATATAAGAAAAATATTTGAATCATGCAAATTTATTCGGTTCTAAATCTCCATAGTGGGATATAGACCCAATGGATTAAATCAGAATATTCCTCTAGCATCTCTTCTACATCTTCAATAGGGTTTCGTTCCTTATGTAGGAAAGTTTCATCAAAGAATCCACTCTTTAAAAATACAGGAGTGGATACTCCATTTTCGTTTTCTAATATTTGGGGTTCTCTAAACATAATAAGTAAGTAGCGCTTCTTCTCTTTGTTTATGGAATCTATTTGAATCAACATCCAAGTCCAAAATTCGAATCAGTTCCTCACCTCTATTCCAAGCATCCAACTCATTCATAAATTGGTACATATTGTACTCTTTGGGATTTTCCATATCATCCACATTTTTGTAATGGTTACATACTCCATTATCATTGGATTGTAATACATGTCCAGCTTCGTGAAGTAGGGTAATTAATCCGTTTTTCTCTAAGTTATAATTGTGGTGAATACAAATGGTTTGCTCATCATCGGTTTTAATATAACAACTAACTGAATCAATCATTACATTCACATCGTACAATTTTAAGAAATCTACTACTTTTTGAAAATCGGTAGGAAAGGTACTCATTATTAGTAAGGGGTTTAATTATCATTAACTCAACACCTCTAATCTAATAAGAAATTTTGTAAATGTCAACCCTTAGTTTGTAAAGAAATGTAAATATTCTGCTCTTATTTTGTTATAGTATATCTTATCGGTTTCATCGTAGTGGGTTTTTCGTTGCAACGCTTCTAAGAAAGAAATTCTCATTCTCCATCTTCCTTGCTCCGTATCATCTTTCGAATATTTGAATTCCGATACTACCCAATCTAAGAGTACCCTAACTCCCCATTGCTTATCTTCTGTTAGAATGTAAACTTTCATTTTTATAGTGGTTTTCGTAGTAACTCTTACTCATAAGATTTCCACCTAGCATTGTATTCACAACACAAGCCTCATTCCAAGAAGTGTAGTGAAATACATTTTCTCCTCTCACAATAACCCAATCTTTCTCTTGAGTTAAATCTCCCCTATCATTAATCATTATTTGTAAAGTTTTTAATCATGTAGTAAAAAAACCAACCCAAAAATACAGGCCACAATAAGATAAATCCAAATCGTTCCTTATTATTCAGTGCGTTTTCAGTCTTACTCAATATCACATCAAATATGAAAGTAACCAACAATCCCCAAATAAAATATGTAATCATTTAGTATCTTTTTGTGTTTTGTTCTATATCCAAAAGCATTTCGAGCTCACGAACTTTCCTTTTCAAGCTCAAAATCTCTTTATTTTGAACCGCAATATGGTCTTGCATGAGCCGGATTTGATTTTCTAACCCATTAACCTCATTTCTGAGTTTCTTATTTGTCTTAAACCATCCCATTTATAATAAGTGTGGTTTAGCTTCGTTCTGTCCAGCATTGGTTACCACCACATATTCAGGTGAGTATAAACTCAAATTCTCAGCTCCAGCATAACTCAATGCTGATTTCACTCCATCCAATAATCCACTAATGATAAATTTCACTCCACCCTTATATGGAATTGTAGTTGATTCACCTTCCACATTTCGAGCCTGCTGTCCGTGAGTTACTTTGGTTTCCAATGATGCTGAACCTCTATATCGTTTGTACAATCCTTTTGGGGTTTCCAAAATTTGACCTGGCGCTTCATCAGTTCCAGCTAAGAGTGAACCTAACATAATAGTATCAGCTCCAATAGCTAATGCTTTCGCCATATCACCGCTGGTACGAATACCACCATCTGCCATTACAGGTACCTCAGCAACTCTAATTACCTCTTCTAATGAAGTTACATTTGGTACACCAAACCCAGTTTTGATTCGAGTTGTACAAAGTGAACCTCCACCAATACCAACTCTCAACCCATCTGCTCCATAAGTTTGTAAGTGTTCAGCTGCTTCGGCTGTAGCGATATTTCCAGCAATGATATCAATATGGTCTGGTAGGGTTTCCCTACACCAATGAATCATATCCAATACATTTTGGTGATGTCCATGTGCTACATCAATCAGTAGAACATTTGCCCCAGCTTCAACCAATGATAACGCTCTCACTCTATCTTCGTCTTGAACTCCGATTGCCGCCATAATTGGTACTCTCTTTTCTTCAGCGTGCCAATCATCGTACATCACACCCCAAGCTTCGGAAATACCAAATTCATCGGCATAAATTGCTTCGTTCAATCTTTTCACAATTTCGGTTTGAGCACCAATACTCATAAATCGGTGAACACAACCAACTCCACCCAATTCAGCCATTTTGTAAGCCATTTCAAACTCACAAACTGTATCCATTGGTGAAGCTACTATTGGATTCAATAATCCGTATCTCCTACTCAATAGAGTATGTAGTTTAATATCTTGACGGGATTTGATTGATGAATATGCTGGAACCAACTGAATATCATCGTATGTTAGTGCTGTTTTCATTTTATTTTTATTAAATTTCGTAAACGATTTTATCTTCTAAAAGTTGAGGTGCATTCATTGTTTTTTTGAATACCCTAATTCGGTGAGATTTGGCTCGTTCTTTATACTCTCTTTGAGCATATTGTTTTGCCAATACTAAGTTATCACAAACTCCCACAGGATAGAAGTTATTTTGATTAAATGCAATTACAATATATACATCCATAATTTAATCTACTTTATTTATGAAGTGTTTTACAATAATATGTCCAGCTTTGTAATTGGTTGCTAAAGGAACATCATGTACATCACACAACCTCATCAACATTGAAATATCCACATCATGTGGGTGCTTATCCAATGGGTCTCTGAAGAAGATAACTGCATCAATTTCACCTCTAACTACCATTGCCCCAATTTCAGCATCACCACCCCAAGGGCCTGATTGAACCCTTTGTACTTTATCCACACCAGCGTGAAGAATCATAGTACCAGTTGTACCTGTGGTTACGATATCCACATTTTCTTTGTTAAAAAATTCCAATCGTTTCATCACAAAAGAAACCATAGATGCTTTCTTTCCATCATGCGCAATCAGAGCTATCTTCATATGTTTCATTTAGAGTTTAACTTTATTTATACAAATATACGAAAAATATTTGAGAATTACAAATCTTTATACTCCGAATATCTAAGATATGCCGAAAGTATTCCAAATACTACTATTAATATTATACCTAAACTATTCATTTTGTTCTATTTTCGTGCAAAAAATTACTAAAAGGACTTTGGATATTTAAAAATTTAAGAAATTTCTGATAAGAACCAACCTCTCCCAAATTCAGAACCAATAAATTATCTTTATCTTTAAAATACTTCAATACAGATTCATTATATTCTTTATAACTTTTTATCAGTTCTTTTTTATTATGTGTATCAGTTTCATCTACATTGTAAATTGCTTTTTGAGCCTCCCATATCCACCCTTTCCAAATGTATTCGTGGTTTTTCATTATATCAAAAGTTGGTGAACCACCTAATATTTTAGTGTGAAATCTAATAACAGAATCATACCACTCTTCTGGTGAATTTCTAATAGTTAGTATAAATTTTGAATTTGGATATGCTTTATCTAAGTGTTGAAATGTTTTTGGGTAACTAAATGGGAAATCTTGAAAAACATCAGCAGTTTTACAATATTGTATAATCGATTCAAAATCTTCATTTATGTATTCTTTTAGTAGTTTTTCAGCTTTTTGTTGATGACCTACTCGATATCCCAATCGTTTAAACTCTTTTTGTAAACTGGTAGTTCCTGTCTTATTTCTACCTATACAAAATATTTTCATGCTATTGATTTGTAGATATATGGTGATGGGAATCCTCTTTGAATAAAATCATCATCATTTAGGTTTGTATATCTAAAATGGCAAGACCATCTAATTTCATCATTAACAATATCACCTGATTCATGCACCAATAATGTAGAAAATACAGCAATATCACCCATTTCTAGAGATGGTTGAATTCTTTCATAATTTTCCTTATCAAACTTAACCTCAGCAAATCCACTATCACCCAATCCTTCTGTTAAAGGTCCTAATAGGTGAGTTTGTGGATAAAATACAACTGCTCCATTTTCAGAAGATACATCCATTAATGGAATCCAAACAACAACAGAATCTGATGAAGATAGCATGGATGGATAATCTTGGTGCATTGGTGTTTTGTAGTATTGTTCTTTTTTAGCTAACTTTGGGTGATTGAAAAATAAAACAGGTCTAGTACATACTAAGGGATTTTCTAACCCAAATAACTTTAGTTGTTCTATCAACTTATCGTGATAAGCTATATTATATAACTCAATCAAACCAGATTGAATCAGTTTACCACAATTCTGAAATGTATCGAATTGTTCTTCGAACAAACGAACCATACAATTTTTGAATCCTTCTTCGGAATCATAATCCGAATATCCAAAATGTTTGAATTGTATTTTGAATACCCCTTTAGCAGATTCTCTGAGATTTTCGATAGTTTCTCTTTCAAAGAATCCTTTCAATATTGTTATTCCATCAATTTTTAAATCTAACATATCCTATTCCTGTTTTACCAAATGTGTTTCCGTTATATAACATATGTAACTCATCATTGTATTTGAACACATGCGGATAAGCTACCATTTCGTTATCCCAATTTGAATTCAAATCAATATTAAGCCCAAATCCATCTATCTCTTTCCATTCCCATAAATCAGTGCTACTTACACATTTAATTCTATAACTAGCATCGGGATTGGTTCGATAGTTGTGGTCTTTTCTAACCGAATACCACATCAAATACATATCATCATGTTTGATAATGGATGCTTTAGAAATTCCACCTTCATCATTTTTTAATGGTATAGCTACCCTTCCAGTTGGTGTCCAATCAATTCCGTTGTGTGAAATGGCTATTTTAATATCGTAGAGTGGTTCTAATTTTCCATCAAACTCTTTCCAATCTCTACAAGATAGGTAATAACCATAAAAAGTGTTGTTCTTTTCAATAACAGCCATTGTCCCAATAAATCCTGGCTCTAATCGAGAAGTTCCAAAAATGGGCCCATCTGAGAATTTCTCCCAAGTATCACCACCATCCTTTGAGGTTGCTAATCCAATTGTATTGTGGTAGGGAGTATCCTGTCTATTTGTCCAACCTATGTAGTACATATACTTTACCCCATCAATCTCAATCAATTCAGTTGGCATAACTCCAGCTACATCGAATGAACCGGTTTTTCCCAAATCTAAAATAGGTCCGTTTGATTGATTAAGAATTTTGGTTGGATTATTTACCTCAACATCAACCCACATTGGTTGAGATTTTCCATTGAATCTGGTTGAATAGTAAATTCTCCATTTGTCCTCCATCATATCAATAATGGGAACTTGTGCATGGTGTTGGTTAAATATATGTTTTCTATCTGTCCACATATTAGTAAACTCTACTAGCAGCTGCTTTTTGTTTGGTTGCGGGTGAACCCATATAAAGTCCATCTTCTTCAGTATTTTTGGTAACCAATGCTCCCATACCAATTAAACTACCTTCACCAATTGTTAAACCATCTCTAATTGTTGCATTAACACCAATCCAAGCTCTTTCTTTTACTAAACAGTGACCTGAAAGTACTACATGAGAAGTAAAAAACACATGGTCTTCTATTTTTCCGTGATGTCCGATATGGTTACCACTCCATAGAATTACATTATTTCCAATTTCAGTAAATGGTTGAATCGTATTATCCTCAAAGATGAAACAATTTTCACCAATTACATTATCAAATGTAGTTGCTTTAGATGAAACATATGAAATATAATCATATCCCTTTTGTTTACCCTCCTCATAGATTTTCTTTCTAACATTATTCATTTTAATACCAGTCATTGGTGCAAAAAACAAATATTTCGAAGGTGGATAGTGATTTTCTAATTCTTCAAATGGAACAACAGGATATTCTTTTTCAGAACCTCTGGGTTGAAATTTATCACTTTCTAAATATTCTTTGTTAACTGTAAAAGCTACAACTTCATATTCTGAATCAGTAGTTAGATAATAATGTGCTAATTCAGCTAAATCCTTAACACCAAATACAACTACTTTTTTTGATATTAATTTTGATTCTGTCATCCAAACTCCGTTTTTAACTCTAGTTGTTATTTTATTATTTGTAAACATATGTTGTATATTCGTATAATCCATAATCGTTTTTTATCGTAAAGTTTCTACTTAAATTATCTTTTAAAAACCAACCCAATTCATCCAACGACACATGAAATAAATCATCTCTTTCCCAATCTACATGCTTTGACATTAAGTTGAATGCAATTCCTTTATCGCATTTTTCCCACAATTTTGTTATTGTGTTTGTAAAGAATTCCCACATTTCATCATATGATAATTCTCTTTTTTCTGTAAATGTTCCATTACAAACTATGTAATCAAAGTTTGGTAAATTATTATCTACCAAAATATCTTTATGATAAAAAGTTTGATGAGGAAATTTATCTTTTGATTTTTCAATAAATCCTGAATTAATATCCAACCCAGAATAAACAATTCTGTTACCCCAATCTTTTGGTTTAGATAAAACGTATTCATAAAGAGCAGCAGTTCCACACCCAAAATCTAAAAGACTGAATGCTAAATCGTTTGGGTTAGAAACTTCTAACATAACTTTGTATCGTTTAAGAGTATCCTCATAATTAGGCCAATCTACTCCCAAATGATTATCACCATGCTCTTCAAAGCAGTTTTTGTAATGTTCTGCTATTTTTAAGTAACTCATATTAACTCAAATTTATTTAATTGTTTTTTTAAATGTTCTTTATCATACCTAAACAATAAATCTAAAATAGATACATATGGATTATTCACATCCAAATCACCCATTTTTATAAAGTTTAGAGATACTCCAGCTGATTCAAAATCTTCTTTACTGTATAAACTCTGGCCTCCGATAGCATTTACATAATGATTTTCACCAAAATACTTAGCGATATCTTGTAAACCTTCATTCAATTTCCTATCAGTTATTCCACTACTTGTTGGTAAAAATCTAGCTTTTATATCCAAATATTCACAAATTCTTAAAATTGCAGTAAAATTAAAGAAAGAAATTGAAACAGGATTGTTGAACATCTCTTCCTCAATCAGTATATGTTTTTTCCAAGGTTCTATAACTTTCTCCATAACCTCATTGAAATGGGGTTCTTTTTTATAGTTAAATTCTAATGTCTTATAAAACTTATCGAACCACTTTCTATCGGATAAAGTTATTACCTCTTCGCAACTCTTATTTTGACTTCCTCTCAATACAGGTATTGATATTGGTATATTATTCTTTAATGAATTTCTGGTCATATAGCTTCGTTTCATAAAAGCTACATGGTCTAAGTTTACATAAGAATCCACCGCTTGGATAAGCTGAAAATATCCAATATACGGAAAAAAGTATGGTTGCATGATACCTATCATACTATCTATTTGCGTTTGTATATACTTCGAATTGACTTAAATCAGGATAAGATAGTTCCAAATCTTTATTTCGTTTTGGTTTACCTTTTGTATCATAAAACTGATTCATAAGTAGCATACCTCTTGCCGCAAGTTCGGGCATCATATAGAAGTTCCACCCCACCATATCAAAGTTATCTTCGTGATAAGAACATTCTCTTCTACCACTATATCTAGCTCTCTTAAACCAGAAGTATGCTTCTTCATCATCGGTTAGGATTGCTCCACCTTTGGATAGTTTGAAGTGTTTGTAAGGACCTGTAAATGATACACACATATGCGTACCTTCTTTGTACATATCATTGGTAAAAGTTAATGCAGAATCCCATACATTTGAACCCTTCAGTTGATATGCTCCTTTAATCGTTTTACCTTTCACAGGTTCAAATCCAACTTTTAACCCACAATGAATAATTTCACAAGGTACAGATGGATAGGTTCGAGATGGGATAAAAATCTCATCTTTAGTTCGATTCATTACATTGTGTTCATAGTACAATGCCAAAAAGAGAGCATTACTCATATTATCCACAGTTACTACATAAGGTGCGCCTGTGTATTTTGATAATGCTTCTTCAAAATCTTCAGTAATTTTATAAACTCCGTTAGCCATATCTTAATTTATTTATATGTTGTTTTAAATAATGTTCAGGATGATTTAACCAAGCTCCTGATATTTCATTCCATTGATTTCTATATTTTTTTAAATTCCAATCAAATCCTCTTCCAATATCTAAACTTGAAATATTAGTGTTTTTTAATTCCAAACTCAAATTAGCAGTTATTGGATGTCCAGCCGAACTTATTACCAAAGGATTCTTAAATTTAATAGCTAATTCGATTATATCATCAATTAAATTATCTAAATCATTTATTGCATATTTGTATGGAATTTCGATTTGATGAAATTTTGAAATTTTGAACTCATCTTGCATACACTTCATATAGCTAGGTCCAAATGCTATAACATCTACATCAAGTTCATTTAATTTTTTAAAAAAATCATAACTTTCGTTCATTACACCCATATGTCTAACGACTCCCGCATGATATAATGATTCTGAATTTTTAGTTAAAGATTTTAGTATAGAAATTCTTTTTTTCTGAATAGGATTGTTATCATCATAATCACCAAATGTAGTACCAAATCCTACACCAGTTGATACACCTAATAGTAAATTTGGTATTAAGGATGTATTTTCATAAACAACCTTAAACATATTGATTATTTTTTCTAAACCAATTTTATTTGGATTATGCCAATTTTTGTATGATTTACTTTGAGAAATTCTTAAAGATATCTTTTTCCAATTTTGATTATCTATATCGGTAAGTAATTCTGAAATATGTGGGTAAACTTCAATTAAACAATCTAAATCATTGTGTTGAAGTCTTGTAAAGTTAAACTGTTCACCCTTTGATAAAAAATTTACAAAGTGATTATAATCAGGAAGTATAACTTTTATTTCTCTATTTAGATAGATATTTTTCACTTAAACCAACCAATTCTTTTTCCTTCTTTAACTCGTCTATCGTATTCCTCAACTGAACCTGGATATCTGAATGCCCAAATACAAATCAAAGTAAATGTAATTGCTGCATATCCTACAACTCTAAGAGGAACTGTAAAGAACATTGAAATAAGTGAAATACACATCACCACAACCATCATAATCCTACCTTTGTTTGGGTACACTCTTTTTTGTTCCCAATTGGTAAGATACTTTCCTAATAGTGGATGTTCGTGCAGCCACTTATCCAATTCCGGTGATGATTTACTAAATGCCCACGCTGCAAGTAATGCAAAGAATGTAGTGGGAATACCTGGAGTTACTGCTCCGATGTAGGCGAAACCTACGAATAAGAGCCCTAACGCTCTCCATAACCATTTTTTCATAATCTTTATTTATTTTAACGAAGCGAGTTGGTTCTCAACCTTCTTCCAATAATTATATGTTTTTGGATTTTTTACTCCATTTGTACCACCATTCCAAGTTCGAGCAATTGCTTCGAAATCATCATCGTTATGGTGAAATTCGTACCAAATTGTGAACATTTCAATAGATTTATCTCTATCGTATCTATCTTTCAATTGGTAACGATGTTTAGAACCTTTCAGTTTAAGGATTCGATTTACTTCCTTAACCATAATAGGTCTGATTTGTAATGCTCCCACAGCATATTGTGAACCCAAATGTTTATCACCAATGGCTGAATCATTACCACCACTTTCGACCATAATCATAGCACCAACTAATAATTCAATTGGGTCAATTTCAATTTCAATTGGTTGAATTGGTTTTGGTTCAATCTTAATAGGAGTAGTAAACACCCTAAAATTACCAGAGGTGGTAGCTGCAAATAGTAATGGATATACAGCCAAACCTAATAAAAATAGTTTCCGTTTATTCATATAAATAAATATTAGTTAGACTTGTTATCTTCAAAATACTGAGCTCTTAACTCATTGAGTAACTCCTTTTCTTTATCAGTATAATACTCTCTAATCAAAATATATGTCAATATTTCTATTGATTTGGTAACGGTATTAGTCAAATCATTAGCTTCTTTGGTTTGTAACCATTTGTTAAGCTTGGTGATACCGTCTCTTAGATTATTATCCAATTCGTACTTCATCATAGATTTTCTAAGTAATCCCACAATTTATCGTAGGTTTCCTGTCCGCTGGTACTCATTCGTTGATGTTCCCAACCTAAATCATCTACCATATCAATGATTTCTTTTAGAATATCTTTCACCTCATCTTGGGTGAAGATTTTTTCGGTATATCCACTTACTTTTCCACTCATAACTTTATGCAGTTATCCAATTAATATCTTCTAAAAACTCAATAGATTCAGAACCATCGTATTCGGTAATCTGAAACTTTGTACCTTCGGGTATCCAAGCTACTTTCAAATCTTGTACACCACCAGAGTAACCATCTTCCCATTTGGATTCACAGTAATCAATGGCTTCCTGCCACTTTTCGTTTTCTACCAACTCAATCAAAGTTGGGTCAAAGATTGCTTCTTCGGGGTAACCCCAAGTGTAGAATCCTGCTCCAAAACCAGGTGATACCAATACACCCACTTTACCTTCTCTTATAACTTTTTCCATAATACAA
>Ga0255763_1004143_pt1 | contig 12496 bp, 12 predicted proteins | sample 041ome_2_FD_179963 | JGI IMG/M metagenome (GOLD analysis project Ga0255763, IMG submission 179963) | Coastal salt marsh microbial communities from the Groves Creek Marsh, Skidaway Island, Georgia - 041406US metaG (version 2) | ecosystem: Environmental > Aquatic > Marine > Intertidal zone > Salt...
TGCGGTTGGGTTCAACATTCTATTTGGCCTGACAGGATACCTGTCCTTTGGTCATGCTGCATTTTTGGGCGCAGGATCCTATGCAGGTGTTTGGATGCTGAAATTGCTGACAGTAAATGTCATTCCGGCAATCTTGATTTCCACTGTTGTTGCCGGCTTGTTCGCAGTTTTCATCGGCTTTATCTCGCTTCGTCGGTCGGGGATTTATTTCTCGATCCTTACACTTGCGTTTGCGCAGATGTCTTTCGCCTTGGCTGCTTCGGTTTTGACACCGATCACGGGTGGTGAAACGGGCTTGCAAACATCCCTAGATGATCCACGAATTTTGGATGGCGCAAATACATCAGGTAATATCCCCGCCCCCAACCTGTTCGGCTTGGAAATGAGCGATAGCCTGCAAATCAACTTAGCGGGATGGCTATGGACATTTAATGTTGGCTACTATCTGGCTGGCGTGGTTTTGTTGGTGGCATTCTACATTGCCATTCGCATTTTCCGCTCGCCTTTTGGGCTTATGCTGCGGGCAATTAAATCAAATCAACAACGCCTGACATACACTGGTATCAACACACGTCCATATATGTTGGCATGTTTTGTCATTTCGGGCATGTATGCTGGCCTAGCGGGCGGATTGATGGTCGCTATGGATCCATTGGCGGGCGCTGAACGTATGCAATGGACCGCATCTGGCGAAGTTGTTTTGATGACCATTCTTGGCGGTATCGGCACCCTAATCGGTCCAGTTCTTGGCGCAGGTTTGATCAAATACTTTGAAAACATTTTCTCGAAAATCAACGAGAACCTGTTGCACAAATGGTTTGCATTCCTACCAGACGGCGCAGAAGATTTTGTTGTCGCCATCATTTATCCGTTTATCGGTAAAGGTTGGCACCTAACACTGGGTCTGATGTTTATGGCCGTTATCATTTTCTTGCCAGGTGGCTTGGTCGAATTGGGTCAGCGCATTTCGCGCAAACTGTCGCGAACCTCTGGCGACGATCAAACTAAGTCTACGAAATAAGGAGTACGAAAAATGGGTATTCTAGATATTAAAGACGTAGGCAAACGTTTCGGCGGCCTACAAGCGTTGGGCGATGTAAACCTAAGTGTCCACGAAAATACATGTCATGCGATTATTGGCCCCAACGGTGCAGGTAAATCAACACTGTTGAATTGCTTGATCGGGAAACTGATCCCCGATACGGGCAGCGTCATGTTCGATGGGCAGTCTGTTTTGGGCCGCAGCCCCTATGAAATTAACCAGATGGGGATTTCGCGGGTTTTCCAAACGCCCGAGATTTTTGGCGATCTATCAGTTTTGGAAAACATGATGATCCCAATTTTTGCGCGCCGCGACGGGGCATTCGAACTGGATGCACTAAGCAAAATAACATCGCACCGCGATGTGATGGAGAAAGCCGAAGAAATGTTGGTCGACATGAACATGGCCGACAAACGTCACATGCACGCGGCATCCATGTCGCGCGGCGACAAACGGCGTTTGGAAATTGGCATGTGTCTGTCACAAACCCCCCGTCTGTTGTTGCTGGATGAACCTACGGCCGGTATGGCGCGTGCGGACACCAACAACACCATCGATCTGCTAAAACAGATCAAAGAAGAGCGTGACATCACCATCGCCATCATTGAACATGACATGCATGTTGTATTTTCATTGGCCGATCGTATTACCGTTTTGGCACAAGGCACACCTTTGGTCGAAGACACGCCCGAAAACATTAAGGGCCATCCCAAGGTCAAAGAAGCCTACTTGGGCGAAACACAATAAGGAGAGAGCATGATGAGTGAAAATCTTGCAACACAAACGCATGCGCCCGCATTTTTGTCGGTTCATGATATTCATGCCTACTATGGTGAAAGCTATATCGTCCAAGGCGTCAGCTTTAATGTTCACGAAGGTGAAATTCTGGCCCTGTTGGGACGCAACGGCGCGGGCAAAACATCCACCCTGCGCACCATTGCCCGTTTGGACAACCCCCAACTGGTCAAAGGCGAAATTTGGCTAGATCATCAACATCTGCACACCATGGCCAGCCACGAAGCAGCCGTAGCAGGCATTGGCTTGGTCCCAGAAGATCGCCGCATCATCCCCGGCCTGACCGTCGAGGAAAACCTGCAACTGGCGCAGATCGTTGAACCGGTGGGTTGGGGAATTGATCGTTTGTATGATCTGTTCCCGCGCCTTGGTGAACGCCGCAAACAAGAGGGCATCACACTGTCTGGCGGTGAACAGCAGATGCTTGCCATCGCGCGCGCCTTGGCACGCGACATCAAGGTTTTGTTGCTTGACGAACCATACGAAGGTTTGGCGCCCGTGATTGTTGATGAAATTGAAAAAACACTGCATCTGATCCGTGAACAGGGCATCACAACCGTCATCGTTGAACAAAATGCCGTGCGTGCGCTGAACCTGTCAGATCGCGCCGTTATTTTGGACACGGGATCCGTTGTTTTTGACGGCACCGCCAAAGAGGTGCTGGACAACGCCGAACTTCGCGCGGAATATCTAGCGATCTGATCTAAAAAACAGGGCAATCGATCGGTTGCCCTGAAACCTTTCTAGACCCTAATAACCAAGAATACGGGGAAATTATGTCTGATAAAATGTATCCACCCAGCGCAGATTTCATTTCAAACGCGCATATCGACAAAAACAAATATGATGCAATGTATGCGCAGTCGATCAATGATCCTGACGCATTTTGGGCCGACCATGGCAAACGCATCGATTGGATTAAACCTTTCACAAAAATTAAAAATGTAAACTTCACTCACCCTGATGTTTCAATCAAATGGTTCGAAGATGGCGAATTAAACGTTGCCGCAAACTGCGTGGACCGGCATCTGGCCACCCGCGGTGATCAAACGGCCATCATCTGGGAAGGCGATAATCCAGACGAAAGCAAGCACATCACATATAATGAGCTGTCGCAAAATGTGAATAAACTTGCAAATGTCTATAAATCAATGGGCGTCGGCAAAGGTGATCGTGTTATCCTATATATGCCAATGATCCCCGAGGCCGCCTATGCCATGCTGGCATGTGCGCGTATTGGCGCAATCCATTCCATCGTCTTTGCCGGATTTTCGCCCGAGGCATTGGCCGCGCGCGTTGACGGGTGCAAAGCATCCCTAATCGTCACCGCGGACGAGGCCCCGCGCGGCGGACGCAACACACCGCTAAAAGCCAACGTCGACAAAGCGCTGGACATTTGCGGCGACGTACAAACGCTGGTCGTGGAACGCACAGGTGGCGATGTGGTCATGAAAGATGGCCGCGATCATTCCTATACCGCCGCTATGGCATCGGCATCCGCTGACTGCGCGCCTGAGGTCATGAACGCAGAAGACCCGCTGTTTATCCTGTATACATCAGGGTCCACAGGTGCACCCAAGGGCGTGCAGCATTGTTCCGGTGGCTATCTGGTCTGGGCCGCGATGACACATGAATATGTATTCGACTATCACGAAGGTGACATTTACTGGTGTACCGCTGACGTGGGCTGGGTCACAGGCCACAGCTATATCGTCTATGGCCCCTTGGCCAACGGTGCCACAACGTTGATGTTCGAAGGTGTGCCAACATACCCCGACGCATCACGGTTCTGGCAGGTCTGCGAAAAGCATAAAGTCAACCAATTCTACACCGCCCCGACCGCAATCCGCGCCTTGATGGGCCAAGGTACAGAGTTCGTTGAAAAATGTGACCTATCATCGTTGAAAGTGCTGGGCACAGTGGGCGAACCCATCAACCCCGAAGCCTGGAATTGGTACAATGATGTGGTCGGCCAAGGCAAATGCCCCATCGTTGACACATGGTGGCAAACCGAAACAGGCGGTCACTTGATGACCCCCCTACCCGGTGCGACCGCGACAAAACCAGGATCCTGCACAACGCCGTTCTTTGGCGTGCAACCCATTATCCTTGATCCACAGTCTGGCCAAGAAATCACGACCGTTGAGGCCGAAGGCGTACTGTGCATGAAAGACAGCTGGCCCGGCCAAATGCGCACGGTTTACGGCGACCATGATCGTTTTGTGAAAACATACTTCTCTGACTACAAAGGGTATTATTTCACAGGCGACGGCTGCCGTCGGGATGCCGATGGGTATTACTGGATTACAGGCCGCGTTGATGATGTGATCAACGTATCCGGCCACCGCATGGGCACCGCCGAGGTTGAAAGCGCACTTGTCGCACATGAAAAAGTGTCCGAAGCCGCCGTTGTGGGTTACCCCCATGACATCAAAGGCCAAGGTATTTATTGCTATGTGACATTGATGGCCGGAGAAGAGCCGAGCGACGAATTGCGCCTTGAACTGCGCAATTGGGTCCGCAAAGAAATCGGCCCCATCGCATCGCCTGACCTGATCCAATGGGCCCCTGGCCTGCCGAAAACACGATCCGGCAAGATTATGCGCCGTATTCTGCGCAAAATCGCCGAAGATGATTTTGGCGCATTGGGTGATACATCAACCCTTGCGGATCCGTCGGTTGTTGACGATCTGATCGAAAACCGGATGAACCGCCAAGATTAATCGCGGTTTTACAACAATAATATTAGGCCGGTTCTTGGACCGGCCTTTTTCTTGTACAAACGGGATTGCAAATTTTTCCTTTTCCATTGGTTAAAAAACTGTCAAAACTAGCGGTGTAATCAAAACCTATCCTTTTCAGCCGGAAAAATCTGGCTTATACGGGGCTCTGAAACAGACACAGCAGATAACTGCGACAGGTGCTTGAGGGAAAATATGACAAAAAATAACCGCGATCAGGACGTAGAATTCATTCAGGCCTTGGCCGAACTGTTGCGTGAAAATGATTTGACCGAACTAGAAGTTCGCCGTGAATATGGCGAAGATGACAGCTTGGACGTACGTATCAGCCGCGCAACCACTGTGATGCAAGCAGCGCCCGCAGCCGTAGCCCCCGTTGCAGCGGCGGCCACGGCCCCCGCCGCGGCAGCAGCGGCCCCAGCAGCACTAGATGACCCAGCCAGCCACCCAGGCGCGGTCACATCACCAATGGTTGGCACCGTTTATATGCAGGCAGAACCCGGTGCGGCCCCGTTCATCACAGTTGGCGCAACCGTCAGCGAAGGCGATACATTGCTGATCGTCGAAGCGATGAAAACAATGAACCAAATCCCATCACCAAAATCAGGAACCATTAAACGAATCCTGATCGAAGATGGCGCAGCCGTAGAATTTGGTGCCCCACTAGTGATCATCGAGTAAGGCGCAAAAATGTTTGACAAAATATTAATTGCGAACCGCGGAGAAATCGCCTTACGCGTTATTCGTGCCTGTCGGGAAATGGGCATCCGTTCTGTTGCAGTGCACTCGACAGCTGATGCAGATGCGATGCATGTGCGCATGGCCGATGAATCCGTTTGTATTGGTCCAGCGGCAGGAACTGACAGTTACCTGTCAATGCCTGCGATCATTTCGGCATGCGAAATCACCGGCGCACAGGCAATCCATCCCGGCTATGGGTTTTTGTCAGAAAACGCCCGTTTTGTTCAAATTGTTGAAGATCACGGCCTGACCTTCATTGGCCCAACTGCGGAACATATCCGTATGATGGGTGACAAAATCACAGCCAAAGACACGATGAAGGCCTTGGGCGTTCCATGCGTTCCTGGGTCAGACGGCGGCGTTCCCACATTGGATGAGGCCAAGAAAATTGGCCGCGAATTTGGATACCCCGTCATCATCAAGGCAACCGCCGGTGGTGGTGGCCGTGGTATGAAAGTCGCCAATTCCGAAGCCGAAATGGAAAGCGCGTTTATGACAGCGCGCAGCGAAAGCAAAGCCGCCTTTGGCAACGATGAAGTCTATATCGAAAAATATCTGACCACGCCACGACACATCGAAATTCAGGTGTTCGGCGATGGCAAAGGCAATGCCGTCCATCTTGGCGAACGTGACTGTTCATTGCAACGGCGCCATCAAAAGGTATTCGAAGAAGCCCCTGGCCCCAGCATCACCAGTGAAGAGCGCGCGCGCATTGGTGAAATCTGTGCAAATGCAGTTGCGAAAATCAATTACATTGGTGCCGGCACGATCGAATTCCTGTATGAAAATGGCGAATTCTATTTCATCGAAATGAACACCCGTTTGCAGGTGGAACACCCAGTCACAGAAGCCATTTTTGGTGTAGACTTGGTTCGTGAACAAATCCGCGTGGCCGAAGGGCTGCCGATGTCCTTTACCCAAGATGATTTGGAAATCAATGGTCACGCGATCGAAGTGCGTATTAACGCAGAACGGTTGCCCAATTTTGCGCCCTGCCCAGGCAAGGTAACAGCATTCCATGCCCCTGGTGGCTTGGGTGTGCGCATGGATAGCGCGTTGTACACTGGCTACTCGATTCCGCCCTATTACGATAGTTTGATTGCAAAGCTGATTGTGCATGGACGCGATCGCACCGAGGCCCTTTCACGGCTAAACCGCGCGCTAAACGAATTGATCGTCGATGGAATCGATACAACAGTTCCGTTATTCCACCAATTGTTACAGGAACCTGATATTCATTCAGGAACCTATAATATCCATTGGTTGGAAAAATGGCTGGAACAGTACAGCGCATAATGAACAAAGCTGCCTTTGGGCAGCTTTGACGTTTTTTGGGTCGGAACATGGAAACCAAACTGACCATTCCACTGTTGTTAAATGCGTATTCCCTTGGTGTGTTCCCCATGGCAGAGGCGCGCGATAGTGATGAAATTCACTGGATCGAACCACGCAAGCGCGGTGTAATGCCATTGGACGGGTTTCACGTGTCGCGATCCCTGCGCCGCACGATATTGTCCCAGAATTTCAACGTCACGATCGACCAATGCTTTGCCGATGTTGTTCAAGGATGTGCAGATCGTTCCGAAACTTGGATCAATTCAGAAATCGCACAGGCCTATCAGAATTTGCATGATGCCGGTTTTGCCCACAGCCTGGAAATATGGCACCAAGGCGTTCTGACAGGTGGCGTGTACGGCGTGTCCATCGGCGGCGCATTTTTCGGTGAAAGCATGTTTTCCAAACGGCCCAATGCGTCAAAAATTGCTTTGGCCTATCTTGTGGATCGATTGAAAAAAACCGGATTTGTGTTGTTTGACACGCAATTCACCACCCCACATTTGATCAGCTTAGGTGGAAAAGAGGTCACGAAAGAGAATTACCGCCGCTTACTTGAGCCAGCAGTAAAACAGGCTGCGGATTTTAGCGATCCGAATTATTGTCCTGATCCGGACGAAATTTCACAACGCAGAACCCAGACATCGTAACGCGCATGATCCAAGGGGTTCAATGCGGGCGACGATGCCAGCATCCAACCCGAAAACAACTGTTCATTGCGACGCTGATCTGTCACCGTCAGGCGTGCATAGGCGTCCCCCATGGGGTTGTCGACGGGATAACGACATTCATCAAGTCGGATGGAAATAAACCCCATCGCCTGCGACTGTCCAACCTGCATGGAAATATCCTGAACCTCGCCACTGACACGATCTAGCAATCGCAACAGCGCAGCTTGTGCGCCTACAGCTTTTTCTTGTGCCGAGGCAGAAAATCCCAGCGTGATACAGGACATCAAAATTAAGACAGCGCGGCGCACTATTCCGAACCGCCGCTGCCTACGAATTTCATCAGCAACGATACCAAACTGACCGAACCTTGGGTATCGATCACTTCGTCCCCATCAGCTAGGTAGTCAAAGGATCCACCGGGAATGATTTCGACAAAGTTACCACCCAGCAATCCTTCGGATGCGATGGTCATTGCGCTATCGTCTGGAATTGCAACGGATTGGTCAATGGCTACGATTGCCTCGGCGCGATATGTATCTGGGTTCAATTGCAACCCTGTTACAGCACCGATTTTGACGCCGGCCAAACGGACATCTGTGCCAACACTGATCCCCTCAGCCGATCTAAACCCAGCTAGCAGAGTATAGCTGTCACCCCCTAGCTGGGCGCCGGTTGACTGTGCTGCATATGCGGCAAAACCGATTGCAGCTGCCAAGACAATGGCACCAAGTGTGATTTCAGCTTTGTTTTCCGACATGTTACTATGCCTACTCTGGTTGCCACGCTTCGTAATCGCTGCGGGTTTGAACGTCAGCTTTGCGCAGCGATCCAGTTGGGGCATAGGCCATAGCCGTACCTGTCAAATTCTCTTGGTGTGGTTTTTCCCAAGACTTGCGTACAACGGGCTGTTCGGCCGGTGACAATTTCCACGTATGATGCAGCCATCCATGCCATTCAGGGCTAACACGGCTTGCTTCCATATCACCGTTGAATATCACCCAACGGCGTTTATCGTCACGCGTCCGGTAATATATGTTTCCCTGATCGTCTTCGCCCACCTTGACGCCTTTGCGCCATGTGTAGAGCTGAGTGTTCAACGTCTGGCTGTTCCACCAAGTGACCGCGCGCAGCAGTGAATTTACGATTCCCATAGGATTCTCCGGCTAAAACTTATCTGCTTTATGCAATACTTTTGAAACAGCGTCCAGTACCCGTCATCCGGCAGACGCTGGCTCTTTCGCATCATTTTCGGCATAGATCATCAAAGGTGCTGCTGACGTTGTCACAGATTCTTCGTTCACAACAACCTCAGTCACTTCGTCCATTCCAGGCAGATCAAACATTGTATCCAGCAGAATTTCTTCCATAATTGAACGCAGCCCGCGAGCCCCGGTTTTACGGTCGATCGCACGCTGTGAAATCGCCTTCAGCGCATCATCTGTGAACGTCAATTTGGTATTTTCCAACTCGAACAGACGTTGATACTGCTTGACCAGCGCATTTTTGGGTTCGGTCAAGATCGTGACCAAAGCATCCTGATCCAAGTCCTCTAGCGTTGCCAAAACAGGCAAACGGCCGACAAATTCTGGGATCAAACCAAATTTCAACAAATCTTCGGGTTCAAGTTCACGGAATATTTCGCCCACACCGCGACCATCGTTGTCACGAACGTCTGCGCCAAATCCGATTGCGCTGCCTTTGCCGCGTTGCGCGATGATTTTGTCCAAACCCGCAAATGCACCACCACAGATGAACAAGATATTCGTGGTATCGACCTGCAAAAATTCCTGCTGTGGATGTTTACGCCCACCCTGAGGTGGGACAGATGCGACAGTGCCTTCCATCAATTTCAGCAGCGCTTGCTGAACGCCTTCGCCCGATACGTCGCGTGTAATGGATGGGTTTTCTGATTTGCGCGTGATTTTATCAACTTCGTCGATATAGACGATACCGCGCTGCGCACGATCGACGTTGTATTCAGAGGCTTGTAGCAATTTCAGAATAATGTTTTCAACGTCTTCGCCAACGTATCCTGCCTCGGTCAGGGTCGTGGCATCAGCCATCGTAAATGGAACATCCAAAATGCGTGCCAGCGTTTGTGCCAGTAATGTTTTGCCGCAGCCCGTTGGACCGATCAGCAAAATATTTGATTTCGACAGTTCGATTTCGCCAGATTTAGACGCCTGGTCCAACCGTTTATAGTGGTTGTGAACAGCAACCGACAGCACCCGTTTCGCTTTGGCTTGGCCAATAACATAGTCATCTAAAACAGCGCAGATTTCTTTCGGCGTTGGCATGCCTTCTGTTGTTTTCAAACCTGTTGATTTGGTTTCCTCGCGGATGATGTCCATACACAGTTCAACACATTCATCACAAATGTATACTGTGGGCCCTGCGATCAGTTTTCTGACCTCATGCTGGCTTTTGCCACAAAAGCTGCAATAAAGTGTTGTTTTGCCGTCGCCTGAATTCGTCGCCATGCTTAACCTTTCGGACCATTCTAGTAGTGTAACGTCCCAAACTGTGGAATGTTATTCCAGCTTAAGACAGGGATGAAGGCACCACAATGGCAAAATTCGAATTTTTTGCCACCGTGGTGCAATCACTTATTCCTCGGGCATTGCGCGTTTGGAAACGATTTCGTCGATCAAGCCCCAAGATTTTGCATCTTCTGGCGACATGAAATTATCCCGCTCTAGCGCAGCTTCGACAGTTTCCAAATCTTGGCCAGTGTGTTGAACATAGATTTGGTTCAAGCGTGTCTTAAGCTTCTGTGTTTCTTGCGCGTGGATCATGATGTCTGTGGCTTGGCCCTGATACCCGCCCGATGGCTGGTGTACCATCACACGGCTGTTTGGCAGGGAATACCGCATGCCCGCTTCGCCAGCGGCCAACAACAATGACCCCATCGACGCCGCTTGTCCAATGACCAAGGTCGACACTTTGGGACGGATATATTGCATGGTGTCGTAAATCGACAAACCAGATGTCACCACGCCGCCGGGGCTGTTGATGTACATGCTAATCTCTTTGGATGGGTTTTCCGCCTCAAGGTGCAATAACTGCGCAACAATCAGCGACGACATACCGTCATGGACCGGACCATTCAAAAAGATGATGCGTTCTTTCAACAGGCGTGAAAAAATATCATAGGCACGTTCGCCGCGACTGGTTTGTTCAACCACCATCGGGACCAATGTGTTCATGTAAACGTCTAATGGATCTTTCATAGTAACCTACCTATCATATCTGAGCCTTTGGTTGAAACTTAGTCCGCGTCGCAGGCAGCTGCAATAGCCCAGCGGCATTTTGATATGATCTGTCAAAATTAATTTTTTATTAACATGGCGTCGGGCTTTGGGTGGAATAGCCGTTTCCAAGGAAAAAGAAATTTATTAAACTGCGCGCACAGAATAAGGAACCGTTCGTGACGCAAGCAAAATTCATTCAGCGTGGTGCTGCCAGCTTCTCAGTTGATGCCTCGGGGCCGGCCAAAGTATTTTATTTCGCTTTGTTGCCGAAAATGACGATGCTTGCGTTTTCATCCGCACTGGAACCATTGCGGATTGCAAATCAGCTTAGCCAAAAAACGCTGTATGAATGGTATACAATGACGCCAGATGGGAATTCTGTGACCTGCTCAAACGGGGTTACGATCACGCCGGATATGGCCCTGACACAGATCCCCAAAGAGGCCACAGCATTCATTTGTTCCGGTGTCGAACCCGCCAAGGCCGCATCGTCAGAGGTTCTGAATTGGATTCGGCGCAATCACCGAACGGGTACGCAAATGGGCGGCATCTGCACAGGTGCCTTTGCCTTGGCGCAGGCCGGAATTATCGGGAAATCACGGTTTACGCTGCATTGGGAAAATCAGCCCGCGTTTTCCGAGCTTTTCCCCGATTTGGTTCCCACACAAAACCTTTATGAGATCGAAGACCGTCTGATCACCTGTGGTGGTGGAAATGCTGCGACTGATTTAATGCTGGAATTGATTGAACGTGACCATGGATCAGACATTGCACTGGTCATTGCTGATATGTGTATTCACAAACGGTCTAACGATCGCAGCGCGCCACAAAAATCATCGTTATCCGTAGCGATCGGTTCGCGAAATCAGAAACTGCTGCATGCCATCCAAGTCATGAGCCAAACCGTAGAAGAACCACTGCCCTTGCTTGAACTGTGCGAAACTTTGGGAATTTCACGCCGGCAAATGGAACGTCTGTTCAAAAAGTACACGCACCAATCGCCCACCCAGTTTTATTATGGCCTGCGATTGGAACGCGCGCATGCACTGTTGAATGAAACAAATCTGACAATCACAGAAATTGCGGCAGCGACAGGATTTAACTCAACATCCCATCTGGCACGGCAATATCGTTCGAAATACGGTGTGCCTCCGAATGCCTTTCGCAAAGCATGGGGGGCGGGTCAGGCTTGACAGTCGCTGACGGCAGGCTAGTTGCCCGCTAAAAAGGACGTTCATGTTTACCCCATCCCTGAGTGCAGCCCAGCAGCAGCTTGCCGCGTTTATTCCCAATGCGGGTGCATATTATGCACAGCAGCGCAATTTTGATTTTGGGCCTGACAACCGTGCAAATGTATCAACTCTGTCACCATATATTCGGCGGCGGGTATTGACCGAAGCGACTGTTCTTAAACAGGTTTTGACGCACCACAGCCCAAAAGACGCCGAAAAATTTATCCAAGAAATATTTTGGCGTACCTACTGGAAAGGCTGGCTGGAACTGCGGCCTTGGATCTGGCAAGATTATCGGACATCCCTGGATCGGCACATAAACGAAATTCAAACACAATCCGGGCTACGCCAACGATGGGTCGCAGCATGTACGGGCGCAACAGGTATTGATTGCTTTGACAGCTGGGCCAAAGAGCTGGCGGAGACCGGCTATCTGCACAACCACGCCCGAATGTGGTTCGCGTCAATATGGATTTTCACGTTGGAGCTGCCTTGGGAACTGGGCGCTGATTTTTTCATACGACATCTGCTGGATGGGGATCCCGCCAGCAATACGCTAAGCTGGCGGTGGGTGGCTGGGAAACACACCGTCGGCAAAGCGTATCTTGCGACTGCCGAAAATATATCCAAATTCACGCGCAGCCGCTTTGATCCCAAAGGATTGCGCGCCGCATTGCCTGACCTGCCT